>Ga0315289_10000886_pt1 | contig 46214 bp, 37 predicted proteins | sample YL17G11_40_MG_FD_203452 | JGI IMG/M metagenome (GOLD analysis project Ga0315289, IMG submission 203452) | Sediment microbial communities from Yellowstone Lake, YNP, Wyoming, USA - YL17G11_40 | ecosystem: Environmental > Aquatic > Freshwater > Lake > Sediment | place: USA: Wyoming | collected... | reverse complement strand
TCTGCCACCAAGATGGCGAATAGATGAATCCGACCTGATCGGAACCGGGTGCGTTCACGTATGTCACTGGTAACCGAAATGCCAACATGAACCCCTTGACAAGCGGAGCGCTTTCATAGATGAGCGATAGCGAAGAATCTAATCCCGACAACGGATAACCCCGCGCACCGCCGAGGTTCCTTCGACTTCGCTCAGGACAAGTCTTCGCTCCGCGGCTTCGCTTCCGCCGTCGCTAAAGCTATGGCGGACAAGTATGCTCGCCGCTACGCTCTGAATGACAGATTCTGCAACGTAGGGGACGCGCCCGCCCGTTGCTTCGACGCTCCCGGTCAGGACTCCTCGGCTGGCTCGAGCAAACTAGCCCTATGGGTCCGTCTCGATGCTTGGAGCCGGCAGCGATTCTATGTTAGTCTGAATCTCGGAAATCATCGCGCGCCAGCCCCACGCCCAGGCCTTCGCGCACGGCTTGCACATAAGGCGTTCGTGCGGTCCAACGCCGTGAACAGAATCAGCCGGACGCTCACCGCAGCATGTACAGAATTTCACGCCCTGCGCGTCCTCTGGGCTTCCGGTCATGTTAAACCCTCCAAGGTGCGTCGCATCTTGAGACGCTCGCCGCGCTCGGTCAGCCGGTAGCGGCCAAAGCGACCCGACACCCCTCCCATCCGCTCGAACAAGTCTTCCCCGCCTTTGCCGACGGTATGCTCATTCAGCCGTCCGCGCACGCTGTCGGGGAGAGTCTCCCATTTGAAGTGCATGCCTCTGCGCCGCGCCTCGGCCTCAACCCAAGCTGTGATGTTACGGAGGGAGACGAACTCCTCACGGCCTGTTGTAAGCTGACGAATGCCCTGAACTACCAGATCCTTCTGGGTGGGCACTGTGCCCGGCAACGACGCCTCGCATCTCTCAAGTTCAGCCCGGAGACGTACCGTTGCGGCTTCGTTCGAGACTCTCCGGCGGGCAGTGCGGTACGCCTCATATAACTCTGAGTACGCCTCCAGATACTGCGGATTTGGCGCGAAGACAGTCTCTCGATTCCGCACATAGCGGTAGAGCGTTTCACCCTGAACAATGGGACCGTCGTCTCTACCGCCTGAAATCAACACATTGGCTTCAAGATTGCTCCTCAGCCCGCCGCGCGTGAGGTTCGATGACCCCACGATGACGTGCGTCAAATCCGGCTCGCGGAGGATATAGAGCTTAGGATGATAGCTGCCGCCGTCGTCCGCAACCGACGTGCTATAGGCAAAAAAGCGGAACCCGGAATGCGAACGGGCCCATTCGCTCATCTGTGCCAGCGCGCGTGGTTCGGTGAACATGTAGTCGAAGCCGAAGATGCACTCGGCTACGCCGCCGCGCTCTAAGAAGCGCAGGAGCGGCTTCTCTAGCACATGGAGCCCCGATTGTCTCACGAAGGCGACGGCTATACTTGCAGACTGCGCTGAGAGGAACCGTTCGCGGATCACCCACGCCAGCGGCTGGCTTATGTTGTCGAAGACGTCAATCGCCACCATGGCGTCGCTCCAAGACGCGCTAGACAGATTCGCCTGACAGTCCCCACACGCGCCCCTCCCGCCCCTAACGGAGACTCGTCGCGGATGCCACGAGTCAGTATGCCTTGGGACATCGCCGAGATTCTTCGCTTCGCGGCATCGCCACTCCGCCCACAATAGCATCTTCCCAAGTGCCTGCTGCCAACCGCATACGAGGCCGACGCCCTCAACTCGCCGCCATGCGGTCGGTCGCCAGGTAGCGCTCGCGGTCCTCGGCGCGCAAGGTGCGCCAGATCAGGAACTGCTTGCGCAGGGTATTCAGGAAGCGACGGTTGACGCGCTTCCACGAGCTGACGTCTCCGCTCTCGCGCCGCAGCGTCAGCTTGATCTCGAAGACGTCCTCCATGGAGGTGGGCACGGTGCGCAGCTCCACCCGCTGGCTGACCCCAAGGTCGAAGGGCGCCAGCCAGGTCATGAGGCGGATGTCGTACTCGGTGCCATATTCGGTGGCGCGCTCCTGGCTGTTGACATCCTGGGTCACGAAGTCGCCGATGCTGTACTCCTCGTAGGCGGCGAACCACTCGGACATGAAAGCATTGAGCGCCACCGCCTGCTCGCCGGTGACGGCGAAGGGCATGTCAATTTCCCAGGTATCGCCCACCGGCTCGGACACCTGCCAGCGCCGGTCCACCGCCGGCGTCGCCACCTCCGAAGCCTTGCGCGCCGGGTAGAGCGTGGAAAGCAAAACGACGCCGATGACGATGGCGGTAGAGGCCACCGCCGACAGTGACGAATAGTTGAGATAGAGGCCGGGCAGCAGATTATAGGCGATGATGACCTTCACCGTCCCCTGGCCGATGACATAGCCGAGGATGGCGCCGATGATGGCGTAGACGAAAGCCTCCGCCAAGAAGAGGGTGGCGATGTGGCTGGGGGCGAGGCCGACGGCGCTGAAGATGCCGATCTCGCGCACGCGCTCATAGACCGAGCCGAGCATGGTGTTGAGCACGATGAGGGCGGCGATGAGGATGGGGATGACGAGGTCGGCGAGGCCGGTGATGGAGGTCGAGCCCATGGAGCTCCAGCGGCGGATGCGGTTGCCGAGTCCGGCGTAGAGGTTGTAACCCAGCCGGGGCATCAAATCCTTGAGGACGTGGCGCACCTCTCTGGGGGTGGTGAAATCAATCGCCACCGACTGCACCTGCGCGCCCAGGTTGATGGCGAGCGAGAAGGGGATGAAGATCACGTCATCGGGCGACAGGTGCAGGTACTCCTGGAAGCCCGCCTGCTGGCCCTGCTGCTGTCCGGCGCGCTGGAGCTTCATCATCTGGATGAAGTCCACCGGGGTCAAGGGCTCATTGTCGAGGTCCTTGACATTGCGCATCCTGCGGGTGCTGACGATGCCCACCAGGTCGAGGTCGAGCCCGGAGAAGTGGAGCTTGGCCTTGCCCACGTCAACCGCGCCGATGTTCAGCATATCCGCGACCGCGGTGGGCACGATCGCCGCGTAACGCTCGCCGGAGCGGAACCAGCGCCCGGCGGAAAGCGCGGTCTCCGGGCGCGTCACCTTCGCCTCCTCGGGCATTAATCCCACCGCGGCGCGGACGTTGTATTGCTTGTCGCTGGTGGTGGAGGTGACGCGCAGGAACGACTGCTCGTCGCGCAGCGAGGTCGCGAACCAGGCGCGGCCGACCACGGTGTGCCGCTGCCCAAACTCGTTGTTGAGCAGGCGGTAGGCGGACTCCTCCAGCGGGTCCCAGATGGGGTTGCGCACCATGAGGCCGTTGTAGCGCGGCTTTCCGGGCGAGGGGCGATCGTTGTAGCGGACCCCGGTTACCACCGAGGTGAAGCTGAGGACGGTGAAGGTCAACAGCACCAGGGTGATGCAGGTGAGCACGGTGCGCGCGCGGCGGCGGCGCATGTTGCTGATGCCCAGGGTGAAGGCGGCCATGGCGACGCTCATGCGGCCGATGTCGGCGCGGTGAATGCCGCCGATCTTGGTTTGCAGCGCCTTGAGCTGCGCCTCGAACTTGCCGAAGAGCAGAAAGATCACCAGCGCCGCCAGGGTGAACATGATGAACGCCAGCAGCATCACCAGGGGCGTGACCTCGAGGATGTCGAAGGCGGGGTGGATATAGCGGAAGACCCCGAAGATGGCGGCGAAGATGCCCACGGTAGCCAGAATCTGCCAGCGCAGGTCGGGGAACGCGAAGACCAGGCGCTCCAGGAAGAAGGCGAAGGGGATCATCAGCACCAGGTAAAAGAGCACTCCGCGCACGACATCGTGCTGGGTCGCCTGCACCCGGGGATAGGCGCCGATGTCATAGCCCCAGGCGGCCACCGCGTCGCCATCGAAGCGGGCGTAGTCGCGCTTGGCCCACGCGGCCTCGGCGCTCTTGATGTAGTCCGCAGCGCGGCGGTGCATGTTCTCCAGCGCCTGGTCCACGATGCGGAACTTGATCAGCGTCTGGATGCGCGACTGATCCAGGTACCACATGTCCTTGGCGACCAACAGCGGGGTGCGCGGCAGGGTCTTGTTGCGGTCGGCGATGATGCCCACCCCGGTGGGGTGCTCCGGGCTCGCGTTAAGCAGCACCAGGCGCCGCGCCCCCGGCCCCATCTCCATTATGACCTTGATGCGCGCGGGAGGCGCTTCAGTCTTGCCGGCCTGTTTCTCCCATTCCTCGGGCCGCGCCGCAAAGACGATAGCCACGTCCTCCACGTGGGAGACCCAGAACTCCGGGCGCGAGATGGCATAGCCGAAGGACCGCGGCTCGGCGTCGGTGCGGCCGTCGTACACGTACATGTCGGGCAGGGTGCGCAAGCTCTGCGGATCAACGATATCGAAGAGCGCGATCGAGGTGCACGGGAACGTCACCACCGTCGCCTCGCGCTGCCCCATGGTCATGTAGAGCTCGATGGAGAAGGCCTTGTTGCCGTGGACCCCGAGATCCGGGGCGAAATCTATGTCACCGGTCTTGGGATCCGTGTGATAAGCCTCCACGTACACCGGCCGCCGCCCGCCGTAGGCGTTGATGGTGGGCACGCCGTAGAAGGTGAACCAACCGTCCTTGCCCACCAGCTGCGCCATGTCCCCGCGCACGCCCATGAAGGTCTGCTTCATGATCCGCCCCACCGCCACCCCCAACCAATCTCCGGGGCGCACCGTCACCAGCGATCCCGGCAGCGGCTCGTTCGGGATCAACCCCTTCTTGGGGTTGAAAGTCACCACTTTGCCGCGCAGGATGGCGAACCCGCCGTCCAGGGTCATCTTGGAGAATCTGGGGGCGGGGTCCACCGGCATCGCTTTGTCGTTGAGAATCTCCTGGAAGGAGCACGCCAAGAAGATTGCCTGGCGATGCAGGTTGCGGAAGTCAACGTAATCGGGCACATCCCACGGCGTATCCACTTTCGCCCGGCTGTCATCGGTGCTCACCAGGGCGATGCCCATGCCCCCACCGAGGGTGAACGCCTCGTTCTCGAGCGCGATCTTGCCCGGGATGAATGTGCGCCAGGGCTTGCCCGCGATGGGGTTGACCCCGTCGGCGAAGGTGTCGTCGCGCACATAGCCAAGCTCATCGGAGATGACCTCGCCGTTCTCGCGATAGACGCGGGCGATGTCGGAGAACTTGCGCTGGAGGTCCTCGCGGTAGTTGTAGTAATAGCCCTTGTAAAACACGCCTACGCGGCGGGACTGGCTGGACAGATCGAGGGCGCAGAACAGGCTTATCTTATCGCGCACGCGGTAGTCGTGGGTGTAGGGGATGAGGCCGAGGAACCTGGCGGGCTTGCTGCGCGGTCTGCCGGTCTCGAGGTCGTAGAGGTGGCGCCCGAAGTACTCGCGGATGCCAGTGAGGGCCTCGAAGTGGCCGGCGGTGGCGAGCAGGCGCACCGTGCGCTTGGGCGGGTTCTGCTTGAAGATGCGGGCGAGCTCGAGCAGGGTCGCGATGCCGCAAGCGCTTTCGGCCCCCGGCGCCATCTCGGGCACGATGCACATCGAGTCATAGTAGGCGTTGATGACCACCACCTGCTGCTTGAGCCGGCGGTCGGTTCCGGGAATGGTGCCGATGATGTTGTTACCCCGATAGAGCACGCCCGCCCGTTCGCTCTCATCGCTCGGCTGCATCCAGCCCATGTCACAGGTGAGATGGGCTGTCACTTGCGGGGTTGACTCCAGCAGCGCCATCACCCGCAGCGCGTCCCGGCGCGGCAGCCAGAAGCGCGGGATGTTGATGGGCACCGATAGGTACTTGGCCTCCGACTCGCCGCGCACCGAGGGCTGGTCGGGCTCCACAAAGATGACCGCTTTGGCCCCCAGGCGCGGGCCGTTGAGCCAGCGGCTGCCGCACCGAAAGTCAAAGAGGATGATGCTGCCCTCGATCTGCTGGCCGTTGAGTTCGGTGAGCTCGCCGGTGCCGCCCCACGCCAGCGGGCCCTTCACTCCCTCCGGTGGAAGCTGCGAGGTGCGCACGCTGTTGGGCCACAGCGGATAGACGCGCATGACGCTGGTGGCGGCCGCGGTCGTCAGCTCCAGGGTGGGCTGCTTGCGAATGACCGGCGCGCTGGTGACGAACGGCTCCTTGCGGAGATCCTCGACGCCGACGCTTTTGAGGTAGTTGTAGACGTAGTCCTCCGCCCGCTTGCACCCCGGGTACCCCGTGACGCGGGTGCCGAAGCCGGCCAGGGTCTCAACATGGCGCCGCAGGTTGGCGACGCTGACCTGGGAGGCAAGGCGATGGTAGGTGCGCTTCTGCGCTGCCGTGAGCTCCTTGGCTTCCCCCAGCGACATCGCCGGCAGCGACAGAACGGCGGCCACCGTCAGCCACGACCACAGCGCCTTCCACCGTGGGGGTGTGTCCACCATTTGCTGAGGCTCCTTACGCTTGCGGCTCAACCTTAGTCATCTCCGGCGCAAGCGTCGTTCCCGAATCGCCGTGCGGCGCACTCTATGCCGACGGCCTGAGACGCCGCCAATGCGCTCACTCCGACATCTGCGCCAGGCCCGCGGCGGGCCCGCGATTGCACGCATACTAGCGCAGCCGTCCCGCCGCGTCAACTGTTCGACGCCCGGGCGACAATCGCCTTCCGCAGCGCACGGAGAAACAAGGAGCAGAAAGCATCCGGGGCCAGAGCTTGCAGCACTTGGACGATCGTGACTCGCTCACCAGCAAAAGGCGAGGCACCGCGAGCGAGCCAAACGCTCTCGACCCCTGCTTTCACCTCATGGGCAGCGCCTATTCGCCGAGGGTCCGGCGCAGCTCGGCGATCTGGCGGCGGGCGAGATCGTGCCAGCGGCCATCCGGGTACTGCGAGACGAGCCGTTCCAGGAGGCCCAGCGCGCTGCGGTAGTCGGCGAGGCGCTCGACGCACAACGCTGCCGCGTGCATGAGGGAGATCTGCGCCTCCTCGCTGTCGGGATAGGCGCGCGCGAGCTGATCGAAGGCGTGCACCGCCAAGCTGGATCGTCCCTGCTGCTCGAGGGCGAGGGCGACGCCGAACTGGTTGCGCAGGTTAAGCAAACACTCGGGGAAGCAGCCGGTGAGCTCCTCGTAGGCTTCGGCGGCGGCGGGGCGGTTGGCGCGCTTGAGGTAGCAGTCAATAGCTCGCAGGTAGCAATGGCCCGCCATTTCGTACCTGCGCTCCAGCAGGTACTGCTTGGCGAGGGCGTGATGCACCTCGGGAGCGCTAGCGTCCTGCTGCGCCAGACCCTGCAACTCGCGCACGATGTTATAGCCGGAGACCGACAGCGGATCGCGCCGGAGCTGCTCGACCAGGTACTCGTGCTGGCCCTCGGTGCGCAGCCGCAGCACCAGTGCCCCCACCACGCCAAAGGCGAAGCCGCCCAGGTGTGCGAAGTATGCGACCGGATCCGCGCCCTGCCCGATGCGCTCCGCGGCCAGCGACACCACCCCCATGTAAGCCTGCAACCCAGCCCACGCCGCAATGAAAACCCATGCCGCCACTTCAATCACCCCCGCCTTGACCACGACCCAGTAGGCGATGCGCAGCCGGGTGCGGTAGAAGCGTATCACCGCCAGGCCCAACAGCCCCGCCACCGCCCCCGAAGCCCCGATCACCGGCTTGGCGACATTGGCGCTGCCGAAGTATTGCACGATCCCCGCGTGAACTAGGTTGGCCCCGAGCTGGCTGCCGAACAGCAGCGTCAGAAACAGAGCCACCCCCAGCGTATCCTCCACCAGGGAGCCGAAGACCCACAGGAAAACGAGATTGCTGAACAGATGCAGCGCATTGAGGTGGACGAACATGGAGGTGATGACCGACTGCCAGTTCCCGTGGGCGGGAACGAACCCCAGTTGCATCTGCGCAGCGTAAACGCTCTGCGGGCTGCTCAGCGTGTGCAGCCCGAGATAGGTCAGAAGGTTGATGCCGATCAGGCTATAGGTCGCGTACGGGATACGCTTACGCTCCCGATCGGTGGCATATGGCAAGAATGGAATCATCTCACTGCAACCACCGGCTCACATCGCCGGGCGCGCCCTCACCTGAGGCCGCGCTTCGCGGGCCCCTAGGTCGCCGTTGGCGACCGGGGTGGCGGTCGAAGACCTAGCCAGTCAGCGACCCCGCGCCCGTGCTGCCTCAAGCTCCCGCGTCACCTCCTTCGCCGCCTCCCGCATTCCCGGCGCCACTGCTGTCTGCCCAATCCAGATCTCGTCTAGCCGGTCCTGGATAAGGTGGGCGACGCGATCCCACTCGGGCACATTGGGCGCCAGTTTTCCATACCCAAGCGCGTCAACGAATACACGCCGGTCGTAGTTCACTTTCGCCGCCAGGTAGGGGCCTGTGGCCACCGATATCCGCGAGGGTTGCTTCTCGACCGCCGCCGCCATCTTTGCCTGGCTCTGGGCTCCCAGCAGGTACTTGAAAAGACCCCACGCCTCTTTGGGGTGGCGGGTGCTGGCGGAGATAGCATAGTTTTCAGTGCCGGCCAGGGTGGCGCGCTGCTTTTTCCTGGGCAGCGGCGCCACCTCCCAGCGCAGGGTCGGGGATCGGCGCAGCACCTGCACGTCCCACGCCCCGGACATGAACATCGCCACGCGCCCCGCCTTGAACCACTCCCGCGTCTCTCGCGCCTCCTCCTGGCTAATAACCGGCGCCACCTTGTGCTTGCGCGCCAGGTCAACCAGGAACTGAAGCGCCTGAACTGCCGGCGGTTGATCGAGCAGACAGCGCCGGCGCGACTCGTCGAGTATCTGCCCGCCGTTCTGCCAGATCCACGGGTAGATCCGCGCGCCCCAGAAATCTATGACGCACCCGTAACGCGCCTGCGTCGGGTCGGGGCTGCGCCGAGTGAGTTTCTTCGCCGCCGCCAGGTAGCTATCCCAGGTCCACGAGTCGTCTGGATACGCCACGCCCGCCTCGTCGAACAGATCCTTGTTGTAGAAGAGCACGTAAACCGATGCGAAGCGCGGCAGCGAGTAGAGCCGTCCCTCATACCGGCAGATGGGCAGCAACTGCGGGTAGAAGTCGGCGAGGTCGAACTGCGCATCACCCTTGATCAGCGGCTCCAGGTCGAGCAGCGCGCCCTTGGCGGCGAGGGGCAGGAAGTAGGCGCCGTGGATGGACATCACGTCGGGAGGCTTGCCGGCGGCGATGCTGGTCTGAAGCTTGTCCATCGCGCGCTGGCCGGGCTCGTTAATGATGGTTACATTGAGGTCGGGGTGCTGGCGCTCGAAGTCGGCAACTAGCTCCTGGTTGACCGCGAGCTCCTCGGGCGGCACCCAGGTGAAGAGGGTGAGTTGAGTTTCCTGGGATCGAGGAGCGCGCCCGCAGCCGCCGACGAGGGGGAAAAGAAGCAAGAACACACCAGCGATTAGGGCCGCCCGCCGCGTCACATAGACACCTCCGCCGCCGGTCGGAGTATAGCACAAATGCGTGAGCCGCGTAAATCCGCACCGCGCTGGGCGCGCGGTCGTTTATCCTGAGCGAGTCGAAGGGCCTGACCGCGCGGTCTCCGCGATTTCTTGAGAAGTGGCGCCCGGTCCGGGCGCGGGGTCACCCGACCCCGCGGGGATTTCGCGGCTCGCCAGAGGCGAGTGAACGGCTAGGCCTGAAGGCCGCCGTGGCGGTCGCCACGGGCGACTTAGCCACTTCAGCGCTTGCCCGCCGCAGGCGGGAAGCCGCGCCCGATTCGAGCGTGCGGCTCCGTCCCACACCCACCGAAAACGAACACACCCAAGGACGCCTTTGCTACTCTGTCCGCCAGCCGGCGGACTACGTAGCACGAGCCTGGAGCATTACCAGGTCGAGTTCGAGGAAGAGGACGTGATTCGGGGAGCGCTGGCGCGGGAACTGTTCGTGGCGCTGCGGCGGGTGGCGAAGGAGTTCAACCTCTCCTTCCCCATGACCTCGGTGCAGAATGTGACCGCGAGTGCGAACGCCTGATAGCAAGGAAGGCGGCAAGGCCAAAGGCGCCAGGGCGAACGCGGCGGCTCACGTCTTACCGCTCGATCCGGATCTCGTCCTCGCCGAGTGTCATCATCAGGACGTGCTCCTTGTCCTGGAACTCAAACCGAATCTGGCCGGTTGCGCCGCGGGTTTCCAGAGAAAGGCCCGCCATCTTCGCGAACTCCTCCCGAAGGGCCTGCCACATATACGACGGCATCTCATGGGCATCGCACTCGACACCACCGATCACGTAGCGCACCTTCACCTTCTCCTGGTCCTCTCCCAGCACCTTGATGACGCTTGCCTTTCGCTTCACGCCGTCCGTCAGGATGATCAGGGCCACTCTCTGGGCCGGCGAACGCTCCCATGGTGGTCTTGGGTTCTTCTCAGATGCCAGGCGCACGGTATGCGCTCTCTCTATCTCCCGCACTTCCTGCTCGGTGGCTGGGCGCACGCTCAGAATCTCTGTCCCTCGCTGCTTTTCCCATTGTCGGAGGTCGGCCTCGGAACTCGAAGTCGTGTGTTCGTACGTGTTCCCCTGAACATCTCTGGCCAGATAATGCAGGAAGAGCGGTCTCTCCTGCTTGAGCTTCTCCTCAACCATCCCGACCATCTCCTTCCGCAACTGGCTCCTCGCGCGGCAAAGCCGGGTCTTCACCGCGCCTGAAGAAACGCCCAGGAACCTGGCCACCTCTGCGTGCGAGTAGCCGTTGACATAGTGGAGAATGACGGCAAGGCGGGTCGGCTCCGTCAGGGTCGCGAGCGCTTCACGGACCTGGCGGCCGATCTCTGATTGGTCTGCTGCCGCTGATGACTTGGCCGTCTGCACCTCCAGAAGCGGCAGTGGAACTTCCTGTCGTCGGCGTGCAGCACTGATTGCGGTTCGGTCGGCAATGCGATAGAGCCAGTTGCTGAAGCGGCCGCCACTGCGCAGGGCGGAAAGCTTTGTGTAGGCCTTGATGAAGGCTTCTTGTGCCGCGTCCCGCGCCTCCTCGAAATCGCCCAGGCGATGGTAGGCTACCCCAAAGACCGCGTCCAAGTAGCGGCCGACCAGTTCCCCAAAGGCCGCCTGATCCCCAGCCTGGGCTGCGGCCACTAGCGCACTATCCGAGCGCCGATCCGCCACCGTGCATCCTCCACAGAACAGACGCCGGGAGAACGCGAAAGGTTACATGAGCTTCTACTTTTCGAGAGCAGCGATGGCAAAGGGCAGAGCAGGATAGAAGAGATTGACGCGACGCCCATGTCGCTACGTCTGCGAACCGGTGACACCTGGACCGGGCACGAAGTATATCGCTGCGGCCCGGAGAAGACGCGCGGAGAGGGCCAGGCCCATCACGGCGCGGTGGACGGGCCGTTCGAGGTCTCGGCGCCCGCGGGAAAGATGCTCTGTCTGCGCGAAACCTGGTGGGTATTCGCGCGGGATGGGCGCGGCCTGACCCTAGCCGAACTGTACGTGGCGCAAGATGGGCGAACCGTCTATTTCCGCCGCTTCAACGGCCCCGCGTATCACAACTACGAGAAGCTGGCCGGGAATCCCGAGCGCGAGCATGAGGGGATTGCCTGGCGGTTGTGGTACGAGTGCTTGCCTGACATCGCGCTGGCGCCGCGTCAGTAGGTCGGAAGCTACGCCGCCGATGCGAAAACGCTACGGCCGGTACGCGCGGCCGCGGTGCCGGACGTTCTCGACGACGACGACGCGTGCCGCTGCATCAACTTGGTACACGATTCGATAATCGCCTACCCGGTACCGGCGCGAACCTGCCAGGGGGCCGAGGAGCTTCACCCCCTCGTTCGGATCCTGGCCTATGGCGCGCAGAGCCGCGATAACGCGCGACCGAACATCGCCCGGAAGGTCCGCCAACTGCTTGGCCGCTCGATTGGAGAGCCTAACCCTGTAGGCGCTCAAGCACGGTCTCCAGGTCCGTCACCCTGCCGGCAGCAACCTCCCCGCGCGCGGCGAGAATTCCCTCCAGTTCTTCGGGATCGCTCAGCACCTCCAGCGTCTCTTTGACACTGCGGTACTGCTCTTCGCTGATCAACACCGCAGCCGGAGCGCCCCTGCGGGTCAGGCTATAGACCTTTCCTTGCTCCTGGGCCGCTCTCACCAGCGCCAGCAAGTGCTTTTTCGCCTCAGTGACCGACATGACCGTCATTCCGGCTCACCTCTCCGATAACCATACCATAAAAATGGTCACACGGCAAACTGTCGGGGTGTGAGCGAGTTCTGTTGGTCTGGGGTAGCGTATCCGTATGGAGCACAGCCGCCCTCGGCTGTGTCCGTCCAGTTTGGCAGGCGAGGCGCCTGCCGCTCCATGGCTCGGCGACCGGCATCTGGCTGCGGGCGAAACCAACACTCGGAGTTCACACCCAACTGTCGTCCACATTAAGTACTCGGCATAACGGCGTGCTTACCGGCCGGCTCCTCGGCCGGGCAGAGAACTTCGCTGCTCTCGTCCCCTGCCGGGGAATCTGTGCTTTAGGTGGAGCTCAGGACTGGAGCCTGGCGTCAGGTCCGGGAACGATCATCCATCACGCATAGACCGTGCACGCCGAGCCCCGCGAGCAATGCGCCCAGCAAAAACCCAACGCCCTCCGCGAACGCGTTGATGCGGTGCAGGGCCTCTTGAGCATGAACAATGAAGAGACGCCGTAGATCGGCGTGATGCGCGATCAGACTCTCGAATCGGGCGTGAGCGGCGTTCAGGGAGTTCCACTCGATGAGAACGTAGTACCCACACACGCCCATCACCAGCAGCCCCGGCACGATCAGGAGTAGGACCAGCACCCACTTTCGCATGCGACGTCTCCCTGATGTCACATCCGTGCGACATGACACGGTATCAGCGTCAGGCTGCCGCTCATTTCGCCGAACGGGAGTCGTTACCTGCGCTTACGCCCCCGCGGGATCCGTCCTTCCCCGCGAGCGTCCTCTGCCTTCTCAGCACTTGCGCGGTTTGAACCCCTGCATCGTAAGCCATTAGGCTTACGACCTCGCTGGCACAGGAATTGCTCTCACCCATCGTGATGGCGGTGTGGGCGCTCCCGCCGCGACAGCATCATATCCGGCGCCTGTTGCCGCCGGGAAAGCAAGCGCGGGAGAGCCGGCACCGTAGCTCGAGGTTTACCCGCCTATGGCGGGTCCGTAGCCCGCGGTCCGAAAGACCGCGATAAGCAGCGTTCCTCGCCGTCACGGTTGGTCTCCCCGTTTGCCCCGATGGCGCCGCAGGAGGTCATCATGCGGCTGTCCATCTGTCTTGTCGTCGTGTTGTGCGCCCTCACCCTCGCTGCCGCGCAGCCGGAGCTGCCGACACTGGCCGGAGTGCGCACGTCACTGGTCGTCACGACCGCAGACCAGGCGTCGGCGGAACTGCCGGTCTCTTTCCGCTCGGACCCCGCGTCTGGCCGGCAAATCTATCTCAGGCTCGACTTCGCCGATGCCGGAGATGCGAGCGTGCGTGCGGCCTCCGCGCCGGGCCTGGCAAGCTTCGCCGCCATTCGCCTGTTTGACAATCAGGGGCCGGAATGGCAGCGCCACTACGGCCTTGGGGTCGCGACCGCCAGCCTGGCCTATGCGGCGGACGACCACACTGGCGCCGACCGCTGCTGGCGCGCGCTGGCTGCCGGGCTGCTTGTCGGGGCCGCGAAGGAGCTGTCCGACGGCTATTTCGACCGGCGCGACATGGAGGCTACGGCCTGCGGGGCCGCGGTCACGGCGCTGCTGCAAGCGGTCACACCCCGGTGGGAGTGGTAGCCCGGAGGATTCATGATCCGCGCGCGGAGCGGCAAGCTGCCTCGGCCGGGGTTTGACAGCCTGAGAAGGCTGCGGCGCCCGGCGACGAGGTTGCGCGCGACGGGATAGTAGTACGAGCCATCTGGGGTGAGCAGCGGCCCCTTACCGCGGGCGCCTTGGTGAGAAGAAGCGCCACCGATCGGGCGCGCAAACGCCGTCTTGGGCCAGCGGCGCGGCCCTTGTCCCGCAGAATTGACGGGCGCCGTTGGGTGAAGGGCGCGGCAGGTGCGCGGCGGTGAAGGGCGGAAGCACATAGACAGCATTGAGGAGGTGGCGCGATGCGCGCTTGGATTGTGATGTTAGTAGTAGTGTTGTTGGCGGAGCTAGCGGTGGCGCCCGCGGCGACAAAAACTCGGGTTAGGCCCAGGCACCGGAAACCGGGCGCAGCGGCGCCGACGAAGGCGCCCGCGAAACCGGCATCCCCGGCCCCAGCGCCGGCGGCCGAGACAGCCTCGACTGCGCCCGCGTCGCCGCCGGCGGAGATCGTGGCCGGCGGTATCGTGATCTTGCGGCTCCGGACGACAGTGGCCGGGATGACGCCCGCCGATCGCGAGGCGGCTCTCTACGAGCGGATCAACACGATAATCAGCGATCGCAACGTGCAGCCGGCGAATGTCAAGGCCATCAAGCAGGGATATGACTGGCTGGTCATGGCCGGGCCCCACCTGTTCGTTACCGTGACCGCCGGGGAGGCGATGGCGAATAAGGCGACACCCATGGAGCTGGCGCAGATCTGGGCGTCGAATCTGCGCATCGCCATACCCTTGGCGCGGCCCGAGCCGGTAGTGCTGCCACCGAAGTAAGGTCGCGAAGGTCACAGACGAAGAGTAAGCGTCGAAGCGGGTGACTGCACGACGGAACTGTGGCTTGGGGGCCGCGATTGGCCATCGGGCCGCGGCACGGCTCCTTGACTGGCGGCCGACTCCAGCCGCAGCAGGTTAGCCCTGCTTTGCGGCTGACGGCAGCAGGACCTTGATTTGCTTTGCCAGCTCCTTCTCCACCCCAGGGCCGAAGCCGATCTGGATGTATCGGATGACGCCCTTGGTGTCCACGATGTAAGACGTCGGGATCGGGCGGATACTGTACTTGTCGGCGATCCTGCCTTGGGCATCACTGACCTGCCAGTAGGTCAGCTTGTGGTCTTGAGTGAACTTGCGCACCACCTGCGCGCCCTCCCGGTCCACAGAGATCCCGATAACGACCAGCCCCTTATCCCGATACTTCTGCCACAGCTTTTGCAGTTCGGGCGTTTCCATGCGGCATGGCGGGCACCAAGTGGCCCAGAAATCCAGGAGCACAACGCGGCCGCGCAGATCGCTTAGCGCGAACTGCTTGCCGGTGATCGTCTGCGCCTCGAAATCCGGCGCCCTGGTGTCTCTTGTAAGCGCGGCGAAGCCGGCGCCGGCGAACGCTGCCGCCGCTGCCATTACCACCACCAGCATCAACAGCTTGATTCCCAGCTTCACGGTCCCAACCTTTCCCGCGCCCAAGCGGTTTGCGCTAGCCGCCAGGCGAAAGAGTCAAGTAGCGCGAAAGCACGCCGAACCAACCAGCAATGATTGCCACGCCAACGAGAATTAGAAGCGCCCCGGTGCAGATCTCGATCACCCTGAAGGATCGTTTCACGCGGTCAAAGAGCCGCAGGAACGAATTGATCGCGATCCCCGCCGCAATGAACGGCAGACCCAGGCCCAGGGAATAGACCCCGAGCAGCGCAACCCCGGTGAGCACCTTTTCCTGGGTGCTGGCAAGCGCCAAAATGGACATCAGAATCGGCCCCACGCAGGGGGTCCAACCGAATGCGAAAGCAAACCCCACCAGGAAGCTGCCCACCAGACCCGACGGCTTGCTAGTGACCTGCAAGCGCTTTTCGCGATAGAGCGCTTTGATGGGCACCAGGCCGGCCAGGTGGAGGCCAAGAATGATCACAATCGCGCCGGCGATCCAAGTGAAAAGGGTGAGGTGCTGGTTGAGGAACGCCCCGACCGCGGTCGCCGAAGCCCCGAGCGCAATGAAAACCGCCGAAAAGCCGAGCACGAAAGCGATGGAGCGCGCGAGCACGGCGCGCGCCAGAGCAGACTTGCGCCCGGCAGCGACGAGGTCTTGGACACTCGCCCCCGATATGAACGATAAGTACGCCGGCACCAGGGGCAGCACGCACGGGGAGACGAAAGACGCGATCCCCGCCCCCAAGGCGGCGATAAACGACACGTTTGCCATGATGAACGGCGTCTGTGCCGGAAACCCCGGTTACTCGAATTCCGCTTGGCTACTGACGTTATTCCCAAGGCGCAGCCCGGCTAACGCGCCCGGCACGACAAAGCGGGGCCGCGGCGGGTGGGTGAGAACGCCGAGAGTGGGGATCGGGCGCGGGGTTATTTCCGGGCGCGGGGTCACCGACCCCGCGAGACTTCGCGGCCTCGGGCGAGGCCGCGCCCAATATAGTATCGGCGCGGGGCTACCTCTGGGCGCGGGGTCCCCCGACCCCGCGAGGTTTCGCGGCTCGCCAGAGGCGAGTCAACCCGCCTGCGGCGGGTAAACCTCAGCGCTTGCCCGCCGCAGGCGGGAGGCCGCGCCCAACATGATATGGGTGCAGGGCTACCTCCGGGCGCGGGGTCGCCCGACCCCGCGAGACTTCGCGGCCTCAGGCGAGGCCGCGCCCAATATAGGCGCAGGCCCAACGTCGCCCGTCGCGCCGCCCTGGTCGTCGCCGCGCCGCTGGCGCTGCTCGCGTATTGTTCTCTGGTTTCCCGTTACGGAGTGTACGACACAAGCCGCTCTACCCTGGTGGTGCCCTTCTCCACGGCAACGATTTGTATCGGGCCTACGTTCTTGGCAAGCCACATCTCGATCCGTCTGACCCAATATGTGCCGGTTTCGCTGATGGTCAACTTGAGGCAACTGTACGTCCCGTACGGAACCGAGATTGTCTCCACGCCATCAACGCGGTAAGTGCACCAAACGTCTCCGATAGGGTTGCCGCTTTGCCGGTTGTACACCGTATGCTCCGTGCTGGCAGTCTGGCCCACGTAGAGTCCGTTGGGTATGTGGAAGGACCCGGGATAGAGGAAGATGTACCTCATTCCGTCACCGACGTATTGCGTCCGCTCGTCGTAGTAGAAGAAGAGGCCGGTGGGATCCTTGGACCAGCCCTCATACCAGAACTTGCTCCAGCCGCCTGAGGGGCTGGACTGGAAGTAGCAGAGGAGGTCTGTTACCCCCGGCAGGGTTCCAAGCGTATTCGGCTCCAGCCATTTGCTCATGGTTCCCGTGGGGTCATCGTCATGTCCCCAATACTGCGCCATATCGTCCACTCTTACGTGGTAGGTCCAGGAGACTGTTTCTGTGAGCGGGAAGTAATCGGTGATGTCATACTTGGCAGAGACCACTGGGCCTTCCAGGGTGCCTACGGCCGGGAAGTGCGCTGACCCGTGGGCGTTCGAGAAGTTGAAGCGGAAGTTGTGAGTTCCGGCCTGGAGATAGCAGGGGAGGGCGTACAGGGCGCCGGTGGCGATGCTTCCGCTCTTCAGGCTCATCGCGTAGGGGCCTGCGCCATCTACCCATGCCTCCTTCACCGTCGGCGCCGTTCCAGTCGTGTCCTTGAATGTGACTCTGAAGCCGAACAGGTTGCCGGTGTGGCCCACGGTCGGGGTCACCAAACCATTGGACAGGGTAACGGTGGCGGCGGCGGGGGATGCGGCAACAACGCACAACACACAGAGGAAAACTGCTGTCAACGCCCCAACTGCTCTCATAGCATAACCTCCTGGTTTTAGTACTGGGCTGCCTAGAGGCTGTTTCAAAAGTCTCCGGGGCAGACCCCTTCGCTGCGTTCAGGGCAGGCTCTTCGCTTGCGCTCAGGGTGACAGTGGCGCGAAATTGTGCATGGTTTGTGTCATTCCGAGCCCTCCGCCGATGTCATTCTGAGCGACAGCGAAGAATCTTGGCCCCGCTCGGGGTAAAGTCCGCGACGAATCTCGGTTCGCAGTTGACGAGTTTTGAAACGACTTCTGGCCCCAGTCCGGGCGCAATTATACCACTCCGCCCCCCCGCTGTCAGGCAGTATCCGGCCAGGGTGTGTTCGCGGAGAGTGGGTATCGCAGTTCAACTCCGTGCTCAACGCCGACGGAGGAGTGCACTGGGCGCGGGGTCACCCGACCCCGCGAGGTTTCGCGGCCTCAGGCGAGGCCGCGCCCAATATGGTATGGGCGCAGGGCTACCTCCGGGCGCGGGGTCACCCGACCCCGCGAGGTTTCGCGGCTCGCTTGCAGCGAGTGAACCTCAGCCCTTCGACTTCGCTCAGAGCTTGCCCTGAGCAACGCGAAGGGATCAACTTCGCCGCGCCCAATATAGTATGGGCGCAGGCTCACCCCCGGGCGCGGGGTCACCCTTCGGCTACGCTCAGGGCAGGCTCTGACCCCGCGAGATTTCGCGGCTCGCTTGCAGCGAGTGAACCTCAGCCCTTCGACTTCGCTCAGAGCTTGCCCTGAGCAACGCGAAGGGATCAACTTCGCCGCGCCCAATATAGTATGGGCGCAGGCTCACCCCCGGGCGCGGGGTCACCCGACCCCGCGAGAGTTTGCGGCTCGCCAGAGGCGAGTGAACCCGCCTGCGGCGGGTAAACCTCAGCGCTTGCGCGCCTCTGGCGCGAAGCCGCGCCCAGTCGAAGACCAGGGGCATTCCGGTCTGTGCAACTTTCAGACTGAAGCGGCCACTTGTTGCTGTAATAAGGCCGTTTGCCTTCGGAAGTTACAGCACATTCCGAGCGCTGAAGGAGCGCGGTTACGCGGGGCGAAACGCTAGGCAGGAGGGAGAAAGATGAAGCGTGCCTGGGTCGTGTTCACAGTCATGTTGGCGGTTGCAGGGGGCCTGGCGCTTGCGCCTTACGCACGCGCCGCCGAGCAGCCGCTGCTCGAGCCGGTGCTGGGGAAAGCGCGCGTGGCGCCGGCGGAATGGGTGAAGGCGGGCCTCAAAGTCGCGCGCCCGGGCGTGACCATAACGTCGGGTTCCGTGCATCCGCGCGATCTGCCTCAGTTCGTCATGCCGCTCAACGATTCCGGGCTCATGGGCGACACCGCGGGCGACGGAATCTGGAGTGCCAGCTTTCCCGTGCCCGATGATGTGCCGCCCGCTTTCTACTGGGTGGACTTCGAGGCCCAGGTCACCGTTGACGGCCAGCCGCAAACCGCCAAGGCCAGCGTCCAGGTCGAGGTGGTCAAGGGCGAGGGGCGGTCGGTACAGATCGTGACTCCGCGCAAGGGCGCCGCGCTCTCGGGCGCGATCGAGATTGCGGCGAAGCTGACGATGCCGGTGGCGGCCGAGCGCGTCGTCGCCTATCTCGGCGCGGCTTCGGCGGAGATGACGCGCGCAGGTGACGTGTGGAAAGCAACCCTGGACACGACACGCGCGGCCAATGGACGCCAGCGGCTGGTGGTGGTGGCGTCGGCCAGCGGCACCAGCGCCGACGCCGCGCGCCAGCAAGTCGGCGCTCTCGCTGTCATGTCGGCCATGAACTCGCATGTCGAGGCGCCGGTCACAGTGCGTAACCAGTACCGCTACTGCTGGGGCGACATGCACGCGCATACGCTTTACTCCGATGGCGTCCAGACCCCGGCGGACGCGTATCGCCACGCGCGCGATGTCGCCAAGCTTGATTTCTACTCGGTGACTGACCACGACGTGCAGCTCACCTTCGACGAGTACGCCGATGTGCGCCATCAGGCCGATGCCTTCGACGAGCCCGGCGCGTTTGCGGCGCTCTACGGCGTCGAGTGGACCACCGACGCCGGGCACATGTGCTTCTACATGTGCGACCGCTTTCGGCTCTCGACGGATCTGGAGTCAGCTTACCGGGAGCTGGGCGAGCTGGGCGTGCCGGCGCATTTCAACCATCCCGGAGCGAACGATTTCAATCGTGGGCGCTACTCGCCGGCGGCGGCGGGCGCGATATATGCAGCGGAGGTGCGCGATGCACAGGAGGAGGCCTCCTGGATTGCGATGCTCAATGCCGGCTGGCGCGTCGGTCCCGATGGCTCGCAGGACACGCACGACGCGACCTGGGGCGAGGGGCCGCACTGGACGGTAGCGCTCGCGCGCCAGCTCAGCCGCGACGGTATCCTCGAGGCGGTGCGCGCGCGGCGCATCTACAGCACCCGGGACCGGAATATGCGCCTGGAGTTTGTCCTCGATGGGGAGGACATGGGCGCCGCCATCAGTCGGCCGGCGGGAAACCTGCCCGTGGTCGTGGATGTCAGTGATCCCGACGCCGGCGAGAGCATCGCGCGCATCGAGGTGGTCGCGGACGGCAGGACGGTCGCTTCGGCGTCTCCAGGGGTCGCCGCGTGCCACTGGCGGACGCGGGCTGCGCTGCGCCGGGGGCGGCATTACGTTTACGTTCGCGTCACCGAGGCCGACGGCAACCAGGCCTGGTCGAGCCCGGTGTGGGTGCAGGCGCACTGACATTGCGACCCGGCGGGAGCGCGACCCTGAGGCGGCGCGGGATGCCGGATCTGCTTCATGGCTGCATGCGCCGGCAGCTCGGAAAGCGCCCGGGTCCGACGCCCGATGTGACTACCAGTGGGATCTGCTGCGTGGGCGATGACATCGAGCGATAGCGCCGTTGGGCGTCAGGACTCTAACGCTAGTGGGGCGGCGGGCATCATCACCGCCACGCAGATCAAGGAGGCCCGGTGAAGATGGTGGATAAGCTTCGCGTCGGGGTTATCGGGGTCGGGCTTCAGGGGCGCAGTCACCTCGCATGTTACGCCGCGCTGCCGCAGGTCGAGATTGCGGCGGTGGCCGATGTGGACGGCGATCGCGCCCGCGAGGTGGCCGAGAAGTTCGCTATCGCGCGCTGGTATGCAAGCTGCGAGGAGATGCTCGAGGACGCGCCGCTCGACGCGATCTCGGTGGCAACGCCTGATGACGCGCATCGCGACCCCTGCCTGGCTGCGGCCGCGCACGGCAAGCATATCCTGGTGGAAAAGCCGCTTGCGACCACGGTCGCCGACGGCGAGGCCATTGTTGATGCGGCGCGAGAGGCCGGCGTGCGGCTGATGGTCAACTTCAGCAATCGCTGGCAGCTTCCCATGATTCTCGCGCGGGAGGCCATCGAGCGCGGCGAGATGGGCGATCCGGTGTATGCCTATGCGCGGCTGAGCAACACGCTGTCGGTGCCAACCGAGATGTTGCGCGGCTGGTCGGCGCGGACGCGGCTGCCATTCTGGCTGATGAGCCATACGGTGGATCGAGTGCGCTGGCTGTTTGGGCGGGAGGCGGTGCGGGTTTACGCGGCGTCGCGCTCCGGTGTGCTTGAGAGCCTGGGCTTTGCCACCCCGGATGCCTATGTTGCCACGGTGGAGTTCGAGGGCGGGGCCCTTGCGTGCTTCGAGTCCTGCTGGATACTGCCCAACAGCCTGCCCTCGGTGGTGGACAACCGCATGGAGCTCATTTTCACCGGCGGCACGCTGGAGTTCGACGCAGGCGACATGTGCCTGCACCAGGCGACGGCGGCGGGGTATAAGCGCGCCGGCGTTCTGTGGACCCAGGCTGGCGGCGAGCCGCGCGGGTTCGTCCTTGAAGCGATCCGGCATTTTGTCGAGTGCATCCGCAGCGGTCAGGCGCCAGGACCCTCGGCGGCTGACGGCCTGGCGGTGCTGCGGATCACGGCGGCGATTGTGGATTCCGCGCAGCAGCGGCGGGTGATAGAGTTGCGCTAGTCCCAGTACTGTTCGTTTAGGGCCGAAGGATGTCTTTTTGAGCGTTGGCGAAGAATCTTGGGGCTGGATGTTCTCCAAGGCAAGATCCCTTCGCGTTGCTCAGAGCCTGCCCTGAGTGTAACGAAGGGATGACAGTTGCCCCCACCTAAATGAACAGTATTGTCTCTAGACCAGCCGCGGCGGCGCCCAGACGGCCGGTGCCGCGCGAGCAGTACCGCGCACTCGCTTGCGGCAATAGAGGAAGCACGCGCTTGCTGTCGAATGCATGTGCAGCGGCGACGCTCGCTGGGGATCCGCGAGGGCGGAGATGAGAGCGCTGGCCGTAAATCTGGCAAGGCTGTTGGCAGCGGGCGCGGTGGTGGGAGTCGCGGGCATCGCCGTCATCTATTGCGCCTGGCGGTTCTTCTTACCCTATACCCAGGAGTGGGAGGCGCGTGCCGAGGTGACGCGGCTGCAATGCCGCGTCAACGCATTGGAAGTCCAACACCGGCGGTTGCAGCAGCAGGCGCGCCTGCTCGCAAGCCCCGAGGGAATCAAGATCGAGGCGCGCCGCCTGGGTCTGCTCAAGCCGGGCGAGAGGTCGCTGCGCTTCATGACGCGGCCGGGGCCTCGCCAGCGGCCAGCGCAACCGCCGGGCACGTCGTCGGGGCTGTGGCAGCGCTTGCACAACTGGCGGGCGGCGGTATTCCCAGGGCGGCCTGAGCCTCCCGCTGTGGATCGGAAACCACAGCCACCACCGCGCGGCCCCAATCCTAGGCCCCAGGCGCAGCCCGCCGGTTCATGCCCGAAGCCTGCGCCAGACGACTGACACTTCTGGCCCGGCCTTGCGACCCGTTCGTCCCATTCAAACAGGGCCGACAGGCTCAGGGATGGCGCCAAGGGAACTGAGACGCCGCCGTTGAGCCGCTGGGGGCGGCCCCGGAGGCGAGGCGGTGTCGCGGATCCGCCAATGGATGACTTCGCCGAAGCGCGCCAACGGATGGTAGCAAGCCAACTGCGCGGCCGCGGTATCTCCGACGAGCGCGCCCTTCAGGCGATGGCCAAAGTCCCAAGGCATCTTTTCGTCCCCGGCAACGGGTGTGCCGCCTATGACGACACCCCGCTGATGATCGGCTCCGGTCAGACCATCTCTCAGCCGTACATGGTCGGCGCCATGACCGAAGCCCTCGCCCTGCGGGGGCACGAGAAGGTGCTCGAAGTTGGCACCGGGTCGGGCTACCAGGCCGCCGTTCTGGGCGAGCTTTGCCGCCAGGTGTATTCCATCGAGCGCATCCCCGAGCTGGCAGAGCGCGCCCGGGGCATCCTCGGCGACCTGGGATACCGCAACATTGTCGTCGTTGTCGGCGATGGCACCCTGGGCCTGCCCGAGCATGCGCCTTACGACGGCATTATGGTCACCGCCGCCACCCCGGGCCTGTCGCCGTCTTGGATCGAGCAGCTCGCCGAGGGCGGCCGCATCGTGGCGCCCATCGGAGACCGCTGGTCGCAGACCCTCACCATCGCCACCAGGCAGGGCGGCGAGATCAAGCAGCACAGCTCCTTTGGGTGTGTCTTCGTTCCGCTCATCGGCAAACACGGGTTCCAGGAGGCTTGATCGTGCTTCGTATCGGGATCGTCACGGGGGCTGGGCTTGCGCACGGCCCTTCTTTCGCCGGCATCATCAATGGCGGCCCCAATGCGCCACCGCCCGATCCCGAGCTCAACGAGGTGCGCGTCACCGCCGTCTGGGACCAGGAACCCGGAGTCGCCGAGAAGCTTGCCGCCGATTATGGTATCGAGCGCAGTGCCGCATCACCCACCGAGGTGGCTGATAGCGTTGATGCCGTTTTCGTGCTCGATGACGGCACCAAGGAGCATCAGCGCCAGGCTCACCTGTTCCTCGAGCGCGGCATGCCCACCTTCGTGGACAAGCCGCTCAGCCCCGACCCCAAGGAGGCGGCGGACATCATTCGTTTCGCAGAGAAACACCGCGCGCCCTTCATGTCCTGCTCCGCGCTGCGCTTCGCCCGCGAGCTGCGTGACGCACGGCCCCAGCTCGATCAGATCAAGCCCCACCTCGCCGCCTGCGCCACCGGGCCGGGGGAGCTCATCTACTACGGCATCCACCCTTGCGAGCTGCTCCAGTCCGCCATCGGCGCCGGCGTGACCGCAGTGCAGAACGTCGGCGCGGAGGGGCGCCACATCGTGCGCCTGTTCTATGATGATGATAGGTCCGCCGTGCTCCAGGTGTTTGAGGATATCGGCTATGTCTTTCACCTGAGCGTTTACGGCACGGGCGGGTGGGTCAGCTTTCCCGTCACCGATCATATCTATTTCTACGCGGAGACGATCCGGCGCTTCGCGGCGATGTGCCGGGGCGCGCCGGCGCCGATCCCGCCGCAGGAGACGCTGGAGATAATCCGCACCCTGTGGTGCGCGCGCAAGTCGGCGCAGGAGGGTGGGCGCGTGGTCAAGCTAGAGGAGGCCGCATAGTGGCGCCAGAGAAGACACAAGCCCGGGTGGCTTTCATCGGCTGCGGGGGACATGCGACCGCCGCGCTCCTGCCCTGTGTGCGCGAGATCCCGGAGATGGAGCTCGTCGCCACCTGTGACCTCAAGGCGGATCTGGCGCAGGACCGTGCGCGCAGGTTCGGCGCGCCCTCGTGGTACACCGACTTCAGGAAAATGCTCGATGCGCAGCGGCCCGACGGGGTGGTGATCTGCGGTCCGCCGCAGATGCACCATGAGTTGGGGCTGGAGTGCCTGCGCGCGGGCTGCCCCATTTTCGTCGAGAAGCCGTCGGCGCTGGATTCAGCTAAAGCGCAGGAGCTTGCCGACGCGGCAGCGCAGGCGGGCCTCTTCGGCATGGTCGCATTCATGAAGCGCCATGCCGCGGTGTACGTCATGGCGACCGAGATCGTCACTCGCCCCGAATTCGGCGGCATCAACATCATCGAGGCCCGCTTCGGCCAGGGGCCATACCCCGCCATCTGGGGCATCGAGACCGCGGCGCGGAGCTTCCTGGTCGGGCAGGTGGTGCATATCTTCGACCTGGTGCAGGCTTTCGGCGGCGATGCGGCGGAGGTTCATGCCCGCTATTTCGAGAAGACGCCCAATCACTTCGGATATGTCGCCGACCTTCAATTCGCCAGCGGCGCCATCGGCCTGCTGAACCTCAACGGCCTGGAGAACCGCGATGGCTTTCGCGATTTCACCGAGCGCCTCGCCATCTCGGGGCATGAGAATTACCTCCAGGTGGATGATATGCTCTACCTTCATTTCCAGGCCGCCGAGGATTGGTTCCCGCCGCCGCCGGGCTTTCGCATGGGCAAGCAGAGCTATCATTTCCAGCCGACCGGCCCCGGAGCGCCAACTATGCATTGGATTCTCGGCTACGTCGGCGAGCTGCGCGCATTCGCGCAAAGCCTGTTAACTCGCAAGCCCGCGCGCGCCGATCTCGCCGATGGCGCCAAGGCGCTCAGGCTCGGCGAAGCAGTGTGGCGAAGCGTTAAGGAGGGCCGGGCGGTCGCGGTGGACTAGCCGTGCCGCAGATGCCTGCCACGGAGCATCGCGCCTTCTGGCGAAGGCGCGCCCAGTATTCAGGTCCGTCCGCGACGGCTCGCGTATCCGCATCAATCCGCGGCTAATTGCTCTGCTTCTCCGGGGCTGCCGGCGTGATCTCGTAGACGTGCGCCGCGTAGGGTGCGAAATCATCCACCAGCGTGCGGTCGCTGGCAGTCGCCGAGCGGTCCTCGAACATCACGCGCACCGATTCCGCCGCGCCCGGCAACAGGAACGCCGCCCGCGCCGGCGTGGTTTCGCCGTTGACCGCCAGCAGGTACCACTTGCCCTCGTGCTCCTTGAGCAGCGCGTGCAGCTCCGGCGCATCGCCGCGCACCTCGACCGGCAATTTCACCGGCGACAGCAGCGCCGGCGAAAGCTCCTTGACTTCGGCCCCGATCTCTTTCATCCACCCCCACATCTGCTGGTACTGCGGCAGCACGCGCAGGTCATAGTAGCAGTAATAGATCAGCCCCTGAGCGCCGTGGGTCAGCGCCAGGTAAGTCATGCACCGCTCCTCCTCGCGCGTCGGCGCGCGCCCGGTGCGCAGCTCATCCTCGGTCGGGATGCGGCCGCGACCGCCCGTCGCCTTGGGATCCTCGGCTGTGCGATATTGGTACCACGCGAACGCCTGGAGCACCATCCACACTGGCTTCAGGCCCTGCGCAGCCTGCATGCCGGCGTCTGTCATTTCGCTTACCCTGGTCAGCGGCCGTGTGGGCACGGGATAGACATCAATCCCCAGCACATCGGTCGTGGGCGCGAAATCCGCCAGGACGCTGGGCACGAAGTGGACGATGAAAGCCGGGCGCCCGGGGTCGGTCGCGCGCACCAGGTCATAGTATTTCATGAGGTCCGGGATCATCTCCCGGGGCAGCTCATCATTGAGATACCACGCGATGATCGCGGGGTGATCCTTGAACATCGAGACGACGCCGCGCGCCATCTCCTCGTTGCCGCTCCAGGGCCCGATCTGCTGGTGGTAAGTCGCGGCGGGATAGAGGTCGTTCATGCAGTAGATCAGCTTGACGCCGTGCGCCTGCGCTGCGTCGAGGTACTGGCGGATGCCGTCGAGCGGCAGCGTGTTGATGCCGTAATCAAGGATGCAGTTGAAGGGGCTGTCGGCGATCTCCTCAAGCTGCTGCACGTTGTGCCCGCCATACCAGCCGAGCGGAAAGAACGGCTTGCCGTCAACGACGAGGCGATTGTGGTCATCCACGTAGGCCGGCAGCGCGGTCGCCTGAGCCTCGGCTAGTCGCCGCAGGGGCATTGAAACCTCCGCCAGCTCGCGTCGGTCCATGGTCACGCAGCGCACTCGTATCGCCAGGTCGCCATAGGGCAGGGAGCGGGCGGGAAACGTCAGCAGATTATCCTGCGTCCGCGGCGTGAAGGCGCCATAGATAATCTCCGAATCGCGCGGCAGCTCGGGCGCCTTCTGCTCGCCCGCGGCCCGCTCCTGCTGGGTCGCCAGCCGCGACGCCAGGCGGGTCGGGCTCGACCACGGCGCCGAATACACCTGCATCTCCAGCGTCACCGCGGCGAGCCCTTCCTGGGTCAGCCCGAGCTCCGCGAGAAACTCGCATTGCTCAAGGCCGGGCGGAATCAGGCCCCGGCTGCGCGGCCGCAGCGGCTGCAACGAGAGCAGCGGCCGCAGCGCCACCGGACGCCATAAGCGATAGAGCATCCGCCCCGATGCGTCGGCCAGGGTGATGCTTAGGCGCTGCTCGGCCTCCAGCGATGTCATCGCAAATCGTCCGCTCACCGCCCGGGAGCGCCCGGGGTCAACCCGCGTCGAAACCTGTTCCTCGGTCTCTTTGCCCGAGACGCTGATCGGTTTGGTCGTCACCGTCACGCTTTGCGGCGCGCCGAGGCTCGTCAGGCGCAGCGAGAGCTCATTGCCCACGCCCCAGCGCGCCTCGCCGACCTCAATGCCGTCAACTACCAGCGCCCCTTCCGGGCCCACAATCATTTCGCCCATCAGTGGGGCGTCATCTACACTGCCCGGGGCGCCGTTCCACACGCTGGTCTCTTCGGCGATCCGGCCATTGTGCCGCGTGCGGCCCAGGTTGAACGCCCAGCGCACTGGCGCGCCCAAATGCCGCACGCCCAGATCGCCCAGGTCCAGCGCCATCTCGATGCGCCATTCGCTCTCGCCGCGTGCGGCCGCGATCTGCGCGTGCTTTCCCATCGCATCGTCGGTCTTGACGCCCGCGGGATTAACCGCGAACTGCTCGAAACGGCGCTTGTTGTTGGTGACGTCAATGTGGATCTCGACGAAGTCATCGAACCAGACGCCGCCCTGCTCCTGGGTCGCCGTTGCTCTCATCCCCGACGGATCGGCCTCCGCGCATCGGATACCGACATAGAGCCGCTTGCCATCACACAGGAAATGAACGGTCGTGGGCTGCGAGGGCGCCGCCGCGGTTTGCTCCAGCAGGAAGCCGTCGGCGATGCCGGCGGATTGCCAGATCTGCTCATCGAGGGCGCCGTCAATCTTGGGCGCATCGGCAGCGGCAATCATAGGCACATGCACGCTCTTGGCCGGCGCGGCGCCAGATGCCAACCCGACCGCCGCCAATACGGTGACGCAAAAAGCAAAGGCGATCTTCATGCGAATCACGTGACCCTCCTGAGCCACAACGAGGTAGCGCTGTGCCCCGGCTGTGCAAGGATGTCATTCTGAGCCTTGGCGAAGAATCTTGGGGGCGGATGTTCTCCAGGCCAAGATCCTTCGCGTTGCTCAGGGCAGGCTCTTCGCGTTGCTCAGAGCTTGCCCTGAGTGTAACGAAGGGATGACAGTTGCCCCACCCAAATGAACAGCATTGGGCTTACCCGGCTAGGACAGCCGCCATGCCTATCCTGCCTCCGCTATCCCGCCAGTCGCCGCAGCGCGTCGAGCTTCTCGCGGTCCCCAATGCGCGCCTTGTTGACCGCCTCGCGCAGCATCGCGATCGAGCGGTCGTAGGTGTCGCGGTTCACCGGGTAGGGATACCCGTCCTTGCCCCCATGCGCAAAGCTGAACTTCGCGGGGTCGCGCACACTCGCCTTGACCCCGTAAACCAGCTCCGCGATCAACGCCAGCGCCCGAATCGCGGTCGGACCCACCCCGCGCACCTCGAGCAACTGCTGGAAATCCTGGGCCTGGCGCTCATACGATTTGAGCCAGATGCGCCGCAGCGAATCGGGGCGCAGCTCGCTCACCAGCACCTCGTGATGCCCCGGCAGCGTCAGCGCCTGCATCCGCTCGAGCTCGCGCACCAGCCGCTCCGGCTTCTCTTGGGATAATGCGGCCGTCGTTTGCCGCGCCGGTTCGCTTTCTCGCGCGACCATGTTGAGCATCTGCTGCGCCGGCCCCTGGGAGCACACTCCGAGGTGCGGCTCGCACACGAAACTCTCCATCGCATCCGATAGCCAGTGGTAGCGCCGCGCCCAGCCCGTGTCCTCGTTCATCCCCTGCTGCACCACCGCCCACTCGCCGTCCAGGGTGAAGATGAACGTGTGATGATAGAGCTGGTAGCCGTCCTGAACCGCCGTGTTGTCCACCTTGGCGGACATGCGCGAGGCGTACACCAGCTCGGCCGGATCGCGGCCAATCGAGAAGCGCTCGCCGTAGGCGGCAATGTCATCGGGGGTGCGGCGGGAGGTCTTGCCCTTGCCCCCGGCGATGAAGAGCCCGAGGTCGCCCTCGGTTCCGCGCAGGGCCTGCTTGAGGGCGCCGCACACGGTCGTGGTCACACCCGAGCTGTGCCAGTCGAACCCAAGGACACACCCGAACGCCTGGAACCACCAGGGATCGGCCAGGCGCGTCAGCATCTCGCGCGGCCCGTATTCCTCCACGATACAGCGCGTGATCTCGCGCGACAGCCGGGTCATGCGCTCGAACAGCCAGCGCGGCGCCGAGCCGCCGTGGAGCGGCAGGTTGGCCAGTCCCGTTCGCATACTGCATTCAGTATAGGTGAAATGTCGGGCTGCTGTCGAGGATGGCGCCGGGATGGGGTGTGACCTCGGAGTTTTGGGATGGGAGGGATACCACTCCTCTCCCTCGCTGAGGGAGAGGACGGAGGTGAGGGTGGTAGGCGCCGCCGCGCACCCTCACCCGGCCCGCCGCAAGCGGGCCGGCCTCTCCCTAAAAGGGAGAGGCGTTCTCGGTGCTGTTCGAATCCCAACCCAAAACGGTCATACCCGCCGGGGGTGTCGCCCGGATGTGCCCGCAAGGCGTTGGCATCGCACATAGGGGTCGTAGGGGCGGTTCCTTCGACTCGGCTCAGGACAGGCCGCGAACCGCCCCATACCCGGAACGCGGTCACACCCGCAGCGCTGACGCGGGACCCACGGCCGTGCATCTCTGCAAATCACGCCCCGGCCTCACCCTGCGCTTGCCGGCATTCTGATATAATCCACCCCAACGCATACGCCCATGGCGCACGGCCCACCAGATCGGCAGTCGCCCCCGAACGCCGGCGATGTCATCACCCTCCGCCTCGATTCCTTGGCCGCGGGCGGCGAGGCGGTCGCACGCCACAACGGTCTCGCCGTGTTCGTGGAGTGCGGCGCCCCTGGCGATCGGGCGCAGGTTCGGATTACTCACACCGCCTCCAACTTCGCGCGCGGGGTAATCGAGACGCTGGTGGAGCCGGGGCCGGCGCGGGTCGCGGCGCCCTGTCCGTACTTTCCCGCCTGCGGCGGATGCCAGTGGCAGCATCTCGACTACGCCTTCCAAGTGCGCGCCAAGGAGCAGATCCTGCGCGAATCATTCGCCCGCATCAGCGGCCGCGACCCGCAAAGCATGGGGCCGGCGGTGGCGATGGCTCATCCCTTCGATCCAGGAGAGAGCACCCCGTGGCGTTACCGCGGGGTCGCGGAATATAGTGTCGCGGCGGAGGCAGAAGGCGCACGCGCGCCCGCGCTCGGTTTCCTGCGCGCCCACAGCAGCGAAGTGATTCCCGTCGCCGATTGCCTGGTGCAGCATCCGCTCAACGTGGAAGTGCTGCGCGCGACGAATGATTGGCTTGCCCGCAATGGCGCGGGGGAGCTATGGCTGGTCAGGAGCCGCACCTCATTCGCCGAGGAGCGCGCTTTGGTCACCCTCGTATCCCGTGCGTCTGATGCGGCGGCCGAGGGCCTGGCCCAGCACCTGCTGCGCGCGCTGCCCGCGGTCGCCGGAGTCTCCGCCCTCGTCGCGCGCAGCCGCCGCGACCAGCATCGCCGCCTCTCACAGCACATTGCCGGCGAAGAGTTCATATTCGATGAAATCGCGGGACGCCGCTATCGCGTCGGCGCCGATACTTTCTTTCAGGTGAACCCGCAGCAGGCGGGGCGCCTGGTTGCGCTGGTGCAGGAAATGGCGCAGCTTCGGCCGCGCGAGGTGGTAGTGGACGCTTACTGCGGCGCGGGGGTGTTCCTGCTGGCTTTGGCCGAGCAATCCGAGCAGGCGATCGGCATCGAATCCAACCCTGCCGCAGTGCGTGATGCGCGCGCAAACCTGCGGCGCGCCGGTCTGACAAACGCCGCGGTCGTGCGCGAAAAAGTTGAGCGCGCGCTGCCGTTCATGGTGCGGCACGGGCCGCGGCACCAAGATCTAGCGGCACCGCATGTTTACCCTGAGCGGAGTCGAAGGGATGTGCCTCTACGAATGGCTCATGTGGTGGTGCTTGACCCGCCGCGTCAGGGCTGTGGCAAGCAGGTGATCAACGCCGCCGCCGCGCTCGGCCCGCGGGCGGTAGTCATGGTTAGCTGTGATAGCGCAACACTGGCGCGCGACGCGGCCCTGCTGGCGGAGCGCGGCTATGCCTTGCGGCGCAGCGTTGTGGTGGACCTGTTCCCCCACTGCTGGCGCGTCGAGTCTGTCACCCTGTGCGAGCGCTAGCGCCCCGGAGCCGGGGCGGGTGCGCCGGACTTGGGCGCTGGCGCCGGCGGCGTCGGCGCCGGGACCGCCTTGGCGCCGGGCGCAGCCGCGCCTGGCTTGCCCATCTCCGCTCGCAGCTTCATTCTCGCCTCGACAGCTTTCGCTTTAGCCTCGGCTTTTGCCTCGGGCGTGGTAGGCATGGTGACCGGCATGTTGATTCCTTGTCGCCCGGGCTCCCCCCTTGGGGTACTGAAGATGTACCAGAGTAGTCCCGCGATGATGATCACCAGGATAATCACGATCACGGTGACTGCGGGGCTGATGGTCCTCTTCACTTGCTCCTCCTTCTCGCTCAGCCTTTCCGTCGCGGCGCGCTGCCAAAGCGTCCCGACGCGGCGATGGGCGCTGCCCTAACCACTAAGCGCTTACTATCATATTATACTCTGGCCGCCCGTTCCTTGCGCCCCTTGTACGATTCGGCTTACATGGCTGCCGCAGGCGGCAAAGCATGCGTTGGGCCAGCGCAGGATGTCGCGGCCGCACCGCGACCGTTTGTCATCGCGCCGCGGCTGTATGGCCCGCTAGCTGCACGACCCCCCAAAAACGCCGGCCCGCCCCGATGAGAATCGGGGCGGGCCGCAACCTCCATCACGTCTTGGGGAGCAGGCTTCGAGCCTGCGCCCACCACTGTCCAGACAGACCCTAGTCCGTGATCTGGTTAGGCTGGCACATCAGCACTAGCAAGTCGTAGAGCGTGCCGCGCACGTACTTGGCGTGCCCGTCCACGAAACCGATCGGACTGGCGGCCGCTATGGTCGGCGGGGTGCCACCCAACTCCACTGGGACTACGTGGTTATCGGTGTAGTCCCCGCTGTAGCCCTCGTGCTGGCCGAAGGAGTCGCAGGCGACGATCGGCTTCCACACCGGGTTGTCAAAGACGACCTGCGCGTTGCCACAGGGGAAGTAGTCGGTGCCGTCATTGCCCGCATCAGCCAGGCCCATGAACACGCCCAGGTCCCAGATGAGGGTGAAGCCGTTGCCCCAGCAAGCATCCGAGCCCACCAGGTCGTAGGTAATCGGCCACGCGCCCTCCGGGTGGTGCACGCAGAAGTAGTCGTAGGAGCCACTCAGGATGCACTTGTTCACGCCCGGGATCATCGGGTCGGTCGAAGCGAACAGGAGCATCTCGCAGGAGTCCCCGCCGCGCTTAACCAGGGTGGGGCAGTTGAAGATGTCCACGCTCTTGATGTACGGCAGGAGCACGTCCGGCAACTGCCACATCCAGCGACCGTCGTCCACCCAGCCTGCGCCGTGATTCGTCTGGAGCTGGGCGTACGTGTCGTCCGAGTCAGTGGGGTACACCGAGTGGCGAGTGGTCTCGTCAGCGGACGCGGCCGCCGCCGGGAAGCACTCGTCATAGTCCTGGGCGTACATGATGCACGCCAGCGTTATCTGCTTGACATTGGAAATGCAGGTCGCCTTCCTCGCCGCCTCGCGCGCTCGCGCGAACACGGGGAAGAGAATGGCGGCCAGGATTGCGATGATCGCAATCACGACCAGAAGCTCAATCAACGTAAAACCGTGATTCTTTCGCATTTAGGTTTGCCTCCTTAGTGGCGCGAAAGAGAACGTGCCTGGTGATCGCGGGCTCGGCCCCTGATGGCATGATCAGTTCCGGGTCAGACGCCACGAGGACCCCAACCCCAAGAGCATTGAACCTGCGCCACCGACTTCCTACTCTATGGAATTAACCCGGGCCTTTAACCTGCTCGCCTCCTTTCCGGCCCTTAGGATCGCTATGTCGCGAGATTGAGACAACCGAAAGATATGCACATCAGCACCGCGCAACCGCATCGCGCGGGAAAGGCGGCATCCGCCTTCGTCGGGTAAGGACAGCGTCTTGGCTAGCCACTGAAACTATACGCCTGCCCGATGCCTTTGTCAAGGTTCTGCGGCGCACACAGAACTCCTTCCGCCACATGTTTTCCCCGCCGCCCAGGGCGCTAAACCTGGATGCGGGCGCGGGTGGCTGAGGGCCTACCCCAAAATCCTCGCACGGCATCGAGAACGTCATTCTGAGGCGAGCCTACTCCGCCGTAGTCCCGATGTGTCAGGGCGAAGGCTGGAAGCCGAAGAATCCCCTGCGCTCATGCAACCCCGATTAGGGGACCCCTTCGCTGCACTCCTTCGACTGCGCTCAGGACAGGGCAGGCTCTTCGCGGAGTTTACCCTGAGCGGAGCCGAAGGGCTCGGGGTGACAGTATAACTTGTCACGCCCCCCAATCTAGCTGCCTGTAAAGGGGTGCGCGCCTACTCTTCGCCCGCCTTCTCGCCGCTGCCCTTGCTGCCCTTGACCTGGCCCAGAAGCTTGGCGCGCGCCGCCTGGGCGTTCTTGCGGGCAAGATCGAGTTTCTCAGGGGTCAGCTTCGACATGTCGAAGTTCCCGCCGAAGCCGCCTCCGCCGCGGCCGCCCCTCTGCGTTGCTGGAGGGTTACCGAAGTGGTTCCACAGCAGTGCGACGATGACCACTACGACGAGGATCACGATGACCGTGACCACGGGGCTAATCTGCTTCTTCAACTTGCTCCTCCTTCCGGTCAGCGTCATTGCCCGAAAGGCCCCACGCCCACCGGAGTCATACCCCGCAGGGGGCAGACTTAACCTATTTTGTCCTACTTTTCGCTACTGCCGTGTAAACTCCTGCTTGGGCTCTGGATTTTATCATAGTCCACAGAACTGGCGGTGTCAAGCCTTGAGATCGTTAGGGTGTGTTCGCGGAGAGGGGGGATGCGCCCGTGGCGTAGGGGCCGGGCGGAGTTTACCCCTTCGCGTTGCTCAGGGCAGGCTCTGAGCGATGCGAAGGGCCCCGGCCCGCATTCCGGGGTTTCCGGGCCGGTCAGGCTACTTCGCCCTGCGACTCGTGCTTCGCAGCGAGCCTACTCCGCCGTAGTAGCCTACGGCTACGACGCCTTCGTCCGCCGAAGCGGAACTATGTCGCCCGCGAAGGCGGAAGGCCGGAAGCGCCGCTTCGCAGAGTAGCAAGCCGGGCTACGACGCCTTCGTCCGCCGAAGCGGAACTACGTCGCCCGCGAAGCAGGGAGACCGGCCCCTAGGTCGGGCTGGCAGGCCCAGGCCAACGAAAATCGAACACGCCCACCCGCCCGCTCAAGCGCGCGCAGCGCAAACCATACGCCCTTGGGGATCAATGCGGCGAGGGGGCGCTCTGCCTGGGGGATAGGCGCGTCAAGGTTGGTCGGCGCATGACACGCGGGGGCGGTTCCTTTGCTACTCTGCGAAGTAGCGACTTCGCTACGAAGCACGAGCGACTCGGCTCAGGACAGGTCGCGAACCGCCCCTACGCTCGGTTGCCCAGCAGGCGCTGCGCGTTTTCGCGCAAGATGAGCCGCCGTTCGTCGTCGGTGAGGGGAAGTGCGCGGAGGCTAGTCAGCGCCTCGCCCTGGTCGGCCCAGGGGGAATCGGTGCCGAAGAGGACGCGCTGCGCTCCGTGCGCGCGCACCAGGTCCACGAACCGGTGCGTGCCCAGCTTGTGCAGGCAGAAGGCCGTATCGAAGTGTATCTCGCGGCCCACCAGGAATTCCCAGACCTCATCCCATTGCAGGTAGCTGCCCATGTGAGCGGCGATCACCGTCAGCCCCGGGAACGCGTCGAGCACGGCGGCGATGCGGCCGGGGGTCGCCCTGATGACGGGCAGAGGCATGATCTCGTTGCCCGCGTGGAAGAAGACGATCATGCCCGCGTCGCCCAGCGCCTGGTAGATGGGGAAGACGCGCTCGTCGTCAGGATGGAACCCCTGGAACTCGGAATGGAACTTGACGCCGCGGATGCCCAGCTCGCGCATACGGGTGATCTCGGCGCCGGGATCATCCATCTCGGGGTGCAGGGAGCCGAAGATGGTGAGGTCGGGGGCGGCGCCAGCGGCGGCCCCTCGACTCTGCTCGGAGTCGCCCTGGGCCTGCTCCCGGGCGGCCCAATCGGTGATGGAGCGCACTTGCGCGGGCGAGGTCGCCACCGGCAGGACCACGGAATGCCCGATGCCCGCCGCAGCCATGGCGCGCCTCAGGCCCGACAGCGTGGCATCGCTGTGGCTGGGCACCTGGTAAGTTGCCTCGAGCGCGGCCATCGCCTTCGCGGCGATACGGTCGGGGAAGGCGTGGGCATGGAAATCGAAAATGTGAGCTTGGGACATCATCGGCGGCAGTCGCTAGAGTCTTGGCCGCGGGCTGGGGTTTTCCTTTCGGACGTGCGGCGGCGGCGCGGGGAGGCAGGGGCGACTGACGCCAAAGGCGCACAAGTCGGTGAGTGGCCTCCACCCGTGGTCGCCCACCGCGTTTTCGCGCTAGAGGAAAGCCATGCCTGCTATCGAAGAAAAACATCAGCGCGGTTGCACCGCATTCCTGAGCGGCCCACCGGGTGCGCCATGAATGCGGCGGCGCTGCATTTTCGAAAGGCGCGAGATGGCGCGCCAACCGACTGTCCGCCGCGCCCAGATGATTTCCGGTGACCGAGCAGCGGGAGCTTACCATTTCCACCCCCGAACGAACGGGAGCTGAGGTGGCGAAAGCGCTCATCGAGGCCCTGCGGCCGCGCCAGTGGCTCAAAAATGGCGTCGTCTTTGCCGGCCTCATCTTCTCTCAGAACTTGCGCGATGTGCGGCTGCTGGGCATCGCCATCGCCGCCTTCGTCCTTTTCTGCGCGCTGTCCTCCAGCGTCTATCTGATCAATGACATCGGCGACCTGGAGCGCGACCGGCGCCATCCCTTGAAGCGACTGCGACCGCTGCCCTCGGGCCGGCTGCCGCTGGGGGTGGCGTGGGGCGCGGCGGCGGCGCTCATGGCCCTGGGCCTGGGGTTATCATTCGTCCTGCGGCTTGAGTTCGGTCTGCTGGGGCTCGCTTACTACCTGCTAAACCTCGCCTACACCTACTGGCTCAAGCATATCGCGATCGTTGATGTCATGGCCATCGCGCTGGGCTTTGTCATCCGCGCCGCCGCGGGAGCGGAGGCGATCGCGGTGCAGATCTCGCCGTGGCTGCTGATCTGCACTATCTTTCTGGCGCTCTTTTTGGCCCTGAGCAAGCGGCGGCACGAATTGCTGGTGCTGGAAGCGAGGGCGGGGGATCATCGCGCCAGCCTCGCCCACTACAGCCCTTACCTGCTCGACCAGATGATGGCGGTGGTGACCGCCTCCACCGTCATCTCCTATTGCCTGTACACCATGTGGCCCGAGACGGTGGCGAAGTTCCACACCCACAACCTGGTTTACACCACGCCCTTCGTCATCTTTGGCATCTTTCGCTACCTCTACCTGGTGCACCAGCGCGCGGAGGGCGGCGCGCCGGAGAAGATTCCGCTTGCCGATGGCCCCATGCTGGTCAACCTGGCGCTGTGGCTGGCGGCGGTCGCGGCGGCGCTCTACCGATGAGCCGCCAGCGGGTATCATAGAACCAGGGTAAAGCGCATATGTCACGCCCAAAGGTAGCAGTCCTCAAAACCACGCCCGAGACCGTGCTCGACGATTACGCCCGCCTCATGCGCCTGGCGGAGTACGAGAAACACCTGCCGAAGGACAAAGACACCGCGCTCAAGATCAACATCTCCTGGCATCACTGGTATCCGGCGTGCTCGACCACGCCCTGGCAGCTCGAGGGCGTCATCCGCACCATGCTCGGGGACGGCTACCGGCGGGAGCTCTTGCACGGCTGCCACAACCGCACGGTGGTGGTCAGCGCCAAGCGCGGCGAGGTCGCCAACAAGCACAAGCCGGTGCTGGAGCAATACGGCCTGCGCAACATCCATCTTTACGAGCCCAGCGAGGAGTGGGTTACCTACCATCCCAAGGGCGAGATGCTGGCGCTGCCCGAGATTTTCCCCAACGGCATCCAGATCCCCAGGCGCCTGATCGGCGAAAACATCCTGCATCTGCCGACGATGAAGACCCACGTCTTCACCACCATGACCGGGGCGATGAAGAACGCCTTCGGAGGGCTGCTGCACGAGCGGCGCCACTGGACCCACTCGCGCATCCACGAGACCCTGGTGGACCTGCTGACCATCCAGAAGGAGATTCACACCGGCATCTTCGCGGTCATGGACGCCACCTTCGCCGGCGATGGGCCGGGGCCGCGGTGCATGGTGCCATATGAGAAGGATTACATTCTGGCGGGGGCGGACCAGGTTGCGATAGATGCCATCGCGGCGCAGATGATGGGCTTCGAGCCAATGACACTGGATTTCATTCGCATCGCTCATGAGCGCGGGCTGGGCTGCGGCGACCCGAAGGAAATCGAGGTCGTGGGCGAGGATATCTGCGGCGTCCACTTCGGCTTTCAGCGCGCCCAGGAGACATTCGCCAGCCGCGGTCAGAAGATGATCTACTGGGGGCCGCTGAAGCCTCTGGAGAAGCTGCTCTTGCGCACCGTGCTCGCGCCCTGGTCCTACCTGGCCTCCATTCTCTATCACGATATCTACTGGTACCCCTGCATTGGCCGCAGCCGGGTCAAAGAGGCGTTGGAGACCAAGTGGGGGAAACTGTTTCAGAAATACTAACCACGTTCCTCTCGCAGCAACCATGAGGGCGCGCGGCTCGCGCTGTGCATCGCGGCCGCGGCGCTGGTGGGTCCAGGAATCGGGGCGCTGGCGCTGCGGGTGGCGGGGCTGTGGTGATCGCGGCGATATGGACCAGATTAAGGTAGAGACAGCGATGAACGACAGCCCGCGCCGGGAGCGCCAAGAAGGCTGGAGTAAGAGTCCGACCTTATGAACTACCTATACCAAGTCTTGGCTGCTGAAACCCAGCAATGGCGCGAGGCCGAGTATCCCTGCGAAGAATACCCGGTCATCGGCGAGATGCTGGACTGGCAGACCGACTCTGAGACCGGGGGCCTGCGCTACCTGCGGAAGCCGCAACTCAGGGCGCTGGAAGTCTACTGGTATCTGCGCCTGGTAAAGCAGACCCCGCGCATCCTCCCGCTTTACCAGGAACTTTACAGCAGCAAGGCGGACCTGGTGGAAGCGCTGGGCATCCCCGAGGCGGCCTTCAAAGCAGCCGACTACGACATGGAGCGGCTTTGGCACCGTCTCCAAGCCGACGATGACTTTGTCCGCGACTTCAGGCTTCAGGCCCTGCGCGAGAGCCTCACCCTGGACTACCCCAGCTACATCTTCGCCCTGGCGATGGGCGCGGGCAAGACGGTCCTGATCGGCGCCATCATCGCCACCGAGTTTGCCATGGCCCTGGAGTACCCAGAGGCGGACTTCGCACATAACGCCCTGGTGTTTGCGCCCGGCAAGACTATCTTCGAGGCCCTGCGGGAACTGGCCGAGGTGCCCTATGACCGCATCCTGCCGCCGCGTCTTTACAAGCCCTTCGCGGCTTCTGTGAAGCTGACCTTTACCCGCGACGGCGAGGCAGACATCCCGGTCATACGCGGCTCGAGCTTCAACGTGATCGTCACCAACACCGAGAAGATACGCATACAGAAACGGGCGCTTCCGAAGCACGGGTCGTGGACCCAGGCGCAGTTCGATGAGATGCAGAGGCGCGAAGAGGAGGTGGCCAACCGCCGCTTGCAGACCATTGCCAGCCTGCCGCGCCTGGCGATCTTCTCCGACGAAGCCCATCACCTGTACGGCCAGTCCCTGGACACCCGCCTCAAGCGCGTCCGCCAGACCGTCAACTACCTGGCCGAGAACACCCAGGTCATCTGCGTGGTCAACACCACCGGCACGCCCTACTACAAGCGCCAGCCGCTGAAGGACGTGGTGATCTGGTACGGCCTGTCCGAGGGGATCGCCGACGGCTACCTCAAGGAACTGGCCGGCAACATCCAGGCTTACGATTTCGAGGGCAACGTCGAGCAGTACGTCGCCCACGTCGTCAGGGACTTCTTCGCCGAGTATGGCCAGGTGCGGCTGCCCAATAGAGCTCCCGGCAGGCTTGCCTTATACTTCCCGCAGACCGACGACCTGGCCGAACTGAGGCCCGTGATAGATCACGCGCTGGTGGAGGTCAGCCAAAGCCCGGCCATTTGCCTCGTCAACACCTCAGATGACGCCCTGACCAAGCAGGCGGACATTGACGCCTTTAACCGGCTCAATGACCCGGACGCGCCCCACCGCGTGATGCTACTGGTGAACAAGGGCACGGAGGGTTGGAATTGTCCGAGCCTGTTCGCCTGCGCCCTGGTGCGCAAGCTCACCACCTCCAACAACTTCGTCTTGCAGGCCGCCAGCCGCTGCCTGCGCCAGGTGCCTGGCAACACCCACAAGGCCCGCGTCTATCTGTCGCAGGACAACTTCGGCATCCTGGACCGCCAGCTTCAGGAGACCTACGGCGAGACTATCGCCGACCTCAACCGCGAGGTCACCGAGACCCGGCGGGCGCGGATCGTCCTGCGCAAGCTGCACATACCCCCGCTGGTGGTGACCTACATCCTGCGCACCGTGGTGCCCAAAGCGACGCAGAGGGTGCCCTTGCAGCTACAGCGCCCCACGGGCAAGCAGGAAGCCGCCCTGCGCCGCCAGGACTACGACCTGACCTTACAGCAGGCCACGAGACAGGTCCTGCGGCAGGTCGGGGACACCATCGAGATCGAGGCGGTTCCCGATACGGTGGACTGCTACAGCGCCGCGGTGGACGTGGCCGCCCGGTACCGGCTCGACTTCTGGGAAGTCTACGGCGAACTACGCCGGCTTTACGGCGCGGATGAGGTCCCGCTATACCATCTGCGCGACCTGGGCTTTCAGATCGAGGAGCAGACCTCCAACTACGAGGTGCGCGAGGAGAAGGTGGAGCGCGCCCTGGCCTTAGTCCGGCCCGAGGGCTTTGAGCGCGAGATTGACGCCTCCGGGGTGGAGGTTTACACCGCCGAGATCGTCTATCGGGAACACCTGCTGCTGCACTGCGCGGCCCTGCGGGATAACGACGGCAACTTCGGCTTCCACTACACGCCCTACAATTTCGACTCCAACCCGGAGAAGAGCTTCTTTGAGCAGATGCTTCGCGAACTGAATCAGAAGCCCGAAGACGTGGAGGACATCTACTTCACCGGCGCCCTGACCGACCCGGCCAAGACCGACTTCTACGTGGAGTACAAGGACGACAAGGGCAAGTGGCGCCGCTACACGCCCGACTTCGTTATCCGGCGCAAGGACGGCAAGACCCTGATCGTGGAGATCAAGCGCGAGCACGACCGAGAGCACCCGCTTGACGGCGAGAATGGACGGAAGGCAATGGAGCTCCGCAAGTGGGAAGACCTCAATCCCGAGCGGCTGCGCTACGAGATGATCTTTACCGACACCGATACGGTCCCCCATGATAGAATGGACACAGCCCGCGCATTTGTGCAGGGGCGCAATGTACGCGGCCTGTTTGACCAGCGGCCGCAGGACACGAACGAATAGGGAGACGTCGCCACAGATGATCGCCTTACTCCAAAGCAAACGCGAGAAGATCGCGGCCCTGTGCCAGCAATATCGGGTCCGGCGTCTCGAGGTCTTCGGCTCCGCGGCCGTCGGGCCGTTCGATGCCCAAACGAGCGACCTGGACTTCCTGGTGGATTTCCATCCTCTGGGGCCTGGCGAACGCGCCGACGCCTACTTCGGGCTTCTCGAAGACCTCCAGGGCCTATTCCAGCGACCCGTGGACCTGGTGATGCTGCGGGCCGTCTCCAACCCTTACTTCAGCCGCGCTATTGACCAAACCCGGGAGGTCCTCTATGCGGCTTGAAAGCCGAAAGCTCCTCGAGGACGTGCGTCGCGCCGCCTCCGCTACGAGATGATCTTTACCGAAGGCAGCGCAGCATCCGTATGATGGAATGAGGAGCGTGAGGCAGTTTGTTCGGGAGGGACAAGGTATGAGAAACCCAATGAACATCGAAAGGGATAGCCTTGCCGAGTTCTGCCGGCGCAATCACATTCGCCGATTGTCCCTGTTCGGCTCTGTCCTCGGCGAACAATTTGGGCCCGACAGCGACGTTGACATGCTGGTTGAGTTCGAGCCGGCAGTCGCAGTCAGCCTCCTGGATATGGCGCGGATGGAGATGGAGCTCACCCAGATGGTGGGGCGCAAGGTGGACCTACGCACCCCTAACGAATTGAGCCGCTACTTCAGGGAGCAAGTGCTCGCCTCGGCGGTGGTGCAATATGCTGCCTGAGCAAGACGCAGTGCGTATCCGCCACATGCTGGATGCCGCCCGCAGCGTCAGCAGGTTCATTGAACATCGCCGCCGCGAGGACCTGGAGGCCGACGAGATGCTCGCCTTCGCGGTAACCCGCGGCCTGGAGATCATCGGCGAGGCGGGCAATCAGGTCTCGCAGGGCGCGCGGCTGTCCTGCCCCCAGATCCCCTGGCCCCTGGTGGTGGGGATGCGTCACCGCCTGATTCACGCCTACTTCGATGTGGACCTCGACCGGGTGTGGGCTACGGCGGTGCGCGATCTCCCCCCGCTCATCGCGGCCCTGGAAAGACTCTTGCGCTCAGAAGCCACTGAGAGCGAGGGCGACCATGCCTGACACTAAGAAAGTCAAAATCACGCCTGCCAAGGGTAGGCCCATGCTCACCTGGGTGGGCAAGCGGCCTCTGGCCCAAGTGACCGCCTTTCCAGCGCAGCACGTGGAGACCTTTGACCCCACCGGCAACTCTGTCAGGCGTGGCGGCCAACGGGACCTGTGGGCCGACTGGCCGGACCGCTACCCGTGCGGCGGCCTGCTCTTCCACGGCGACAACAAGGAAGTCCTGGCGCATCTGCTGGCCAACGGCTTCCGGGGCAAGGTCAAGCTCATCTACATTGACCCGCCCTTTGACTCCGGCGCGGACTATGTCCGCCGCGTCCGCCTGCGCGGGGCCACCGGCAGCACGCAGATCGACGGCGAGGGCTATACCCTCGGCGAGCAGATTCAGTACACCGACATCTGGGCCAACGATAACTACTTGCAGTTCATGTATGAGCGGCTGCTGCTGCTCAAGGAGCTTCTGGCGGAGGATGCAAGTTTCGCTCTCCACTGTGATGCCAAGAGGAGCCACCTCCTCCGGGTGCTTCTAGAGGAGGTTTTCGGGGCCGACAACTTCCGTGCCGAGATCATCGTCCGCGCAGGCGTCAAGAACGTCCAATCGCAGTTCGAGAACATGTCCAGTCTCACCCTCGGCAGCAACACAGTCTTCCTCTACTCGAAGGGCACGGAGACGAAATACCGTAAGCTGCAATCTCTCGCTGATCAGCATCAGCCAGGCAAATGGGACACGTTCTGGCGAGGGACAGACCGCCCTACCATGCGCTACGAACTCTTCGGCCGGAAGCCTGAGGATGGCCAGTGGCGCTGGTCCGAGACACGCGCGAAGAATGCTATCGCAAACTACGAGAGCTTCCTGGCGGAGTGCGAGGCGACCGTCGCGCTCGACCAGTACTACCTCCAAGAGCTGGCCAAAGGCTGCGATCTCGATTTTGTGAGATTATCACCCGACAAGGTCGTCCAATACTTCGTCCCGCCTCGCAGGTATAAGCTCATCAGCAATGTCTGGCTCGATCTACCCTATCGCGGCACGGAGACCGACTACCCCACGGAGAAGAACGAAGCCATCCCTGACCGGCTTATCGAGTGGCTTACGAACCCTGGTGATCTTGTGGTTGATTGCTTCATCGGCTCCGGCACCACCGCCGCCGTCGCGCAGAAACTGGGCCGCCGCTGGATCGGGTGCGACATCAACAAGGGCGCCATCCAGACCACCGCCAAGCGCCTGCAGACCATCATCGCCGGGCAGATCGAATCCTGTAGGGGCGCACGGCCGTGCGCCCCTACGCTCCCCGGCGTTGAGACGCCGGAGGAGGACAAGGCTCCCGAACCCGCGCAACTGTCCTTCACCGTCTGGCGGGTGAATGACTACGACCTGCAAATCCAGCACAACGAGGCGGTCAACCTGGCCTGCGAGCACATCGGCATCCAGCGCACCCGCTCCGACCCCTTCTTTGACGGCGTCCTGGGCCGCAACCTGGCGAAGATCATCCCCTTCAACCATCCGCTCTCGCCCCTGGACCTGGACGAAATCCGGCGGGAACTGGAGGCCCGCCCCGAGGAGAACCGCAACATCACCGTGGTCTGCCTGGGCAAGGAACTGGCCGCGGACGCCTGGCTTGAAGACTGGAACCGCCTGCGCAAGGGCGACAAGGCGGTCAACCGCATCGAGGTCATTGAACTGCGGACCGACCCGCGCTACGGCAAGTTCTTCGAGCACAAGCCTGCCTCGGCAAAGGTCAAGATCACCCGCCAGGACGGGCAGATACGGGTGGAGATCGAGGACTTCATCTCCCCCACGATCATTGAGCGCCTGGCCGAGCAGTCCGGCGTCCTCAAGCCACAGATCGAGGATTGGCGGGCGATGGTGGACTGCGTCATGATTGACCCGGCCTATGACGGCGAGGTGTTCAACATCGCGCGCTCAGACGTTCCGGCGAAGAAGGACGACTTCGTTGGGGGCGCTTACACCCTACCCGTCCCCGACGGCCCCACCACCGTCGCCGTGAAGATCATAGACATGCTGGGCGAAGAAGTGCTGGTGACTGAGGAGGTGGAGGCCACAGGCGCGTGACGCGAGGTCCGAGTCGGGAAGGATGGGATGAGGTGAAATACCTCGTGGTATTCGAGAAAGCCGGCAGAAACTATTCGGCGTACGTTCCCGACCTGCCGGGGTGCATCGCTACTGGGCGAACCCGGAAAGAGGTCGAGAAGAATGTAAGGGGGTATGAGCGAGTTCTGTTGGTCTGCGGTAGCGTATCCGTATGGAGCACAGCCGCCCTCGGCTGTGTCCGTCCAGTTTGGCAGGCGAGGCGCCTGCCGCTCCATGGCTCGGCGACCGGCATCTGGCTGCGGGCGAGACCAACACTCGGAGTTCACACCCAATGTAAGGGAGGCGATTGACTTTCACCTGGCGGGTATGCTGGCGGATGAGGAGGAGATCCCGTCGCCGAAAGCATTCGCCGAGTATGAGGAGGTTGCCGTTCGGGGCGCATAAGGCGCGCGAGCAACTCGGTCCGCGCTGCGCAGTTGATGGTCGCAGGAAATCCGATTCTGCGCGCGAGGCGGTCCCCAAAAGAGACTTATACATGTCCACCGCACCTGCTGACGCCGTCTATATGGTGATTCCGACCTACAACGAGGCCGCCAACCTGGAGCGCCAGGTGCGCGGGGCGCTGGCGCAAGACCAGCGGCTGCGGGTGGTGGTGGTGGATGACGCCTCGCCGGACGGAACGGGGGAGCTCGCGCAGGGGCTGGCGCGCCAGACCGGCCGCGTGGACGTGGTCCATCGCCCGGGGAAGCTGGGGCTGGGCACCGCTTACATCGCCGGCTTCAAACGCGCCCTCGAGCTGGGCGCGCAGTTCATCGGCACCATGGACGCCGACGGCTCCCACGACCCGCGCAGCCTGCCCGATTTCATCGCCGCCGCGCAGAGGGCCGACGTCGTCGTGGGCTCGCGCTATCTGCGCGGCGTGAGTGTCATCAACTGGCCGATGCAGCGCATCCTGCTGAGCTGGTTCGCCAATCGCTACGTGCGCTTCCTCACCGGCCTGCCTCTCACCGACTGCACCAGCGGCTATCGCCTCTACCGCCGCCGCGCGCTCCAGGCCATTGACCTTGACACCATCAGGTCCAGAGGATATGCTTTCCTCGTCGAGATAGCTTTTCGCGCCTATCGGGAGCATTGCCGCCTGGCGGAAGTGCCCATCGTCTTCTACGAGCGCCAACGGGGGCGCTCCAAGATGTCGCGCGGGGTGATCCTGGAGGCGGTGCTCATGCCCTGGCGGCTGGCGTTTACTCGCCGCCGCGCGGGCTCAAGCTGATGGCGGCGGCCTGCGCCCTCAAACGCGGTCGAGCGCCGGGTCGAGGAACAGGCCGGTCGGGGTTCGTCGGTTGAAGGTCGTACATCTTCTATTCGATGCGCAGTTCGAGGCGGAGGTGATCGGCCTGCTCCATCGGGAGGTTAAGGTTCCCGGCTACACCCGGCTGGATAATGTTGTGGGGGCGCGGGCCATTGAGCGGCAGGGCCGCCGCGCCTACCGCATTGACGACCACAACAGCCTCGTAGTCATAATGTGCGAGGAGGACCTGGCCCGGCGCATCGTCACCGCCGCCGACGCCCTGCGCCGCCGCTTGGGGCATGGTGTCCGCGCCTACGTGACGCAGGCGGAGCAGTTTGTGTGACCGGCGAGGCAGCTTCCGGCGCGCGCAATCCTGGCGCTGCGCAGGAACAGGAGTCTTGGCCGGGACAAAAGACGGTGCTGTATAGCGGAGCGCACAGTCTAACGCATCGGCCTAGTTGCAGCGTCCCGGCCCCTCTGGTAGTACCCGGAGGGGGCATGCGCTCCGCACGGCCGCTAGAGAGCCACAATAGCGCAGAGCGGTCATCTTTGACCGAAGCGCCGGGTCGCAGGAACGCTGGAGGCGGACATCCCTGTTGAGTGAGGTGGCTGCCATGCCCGACAAAGCACATACCACCAAGCGGGAGGAAAAGAAAAAGCCCACCAAGAGCATCAAGGAGCGACGCCGGGAAAAGAAGGCCAAGCGCCAGCAATCATTGCTCGGCGGATCAGGACCTGGCCCCGGTGTGGCCGCTTGAGACGGGTTGCGCTCGGGCAGAGCTCTCCAGCGCGAGACAGGGCGACCGCCCGACTGTGGTCGGAGTCAACCTCAGTGCGCTGCCCTCCAGGGCTGCCTCTGTGACCGTCGCCCAACCGGCCCGGCCCTGCCAATCCTGGGCCAAGTGCTCTCGACTGGCAAATGGGCGGGTTGGCAAACTCGGCCCACGGGTTGCCCCCCAGCCGTCTCCGGTAGTGACGCGGGAGCTGGGTGTCACCGAGTTTGGTTGGTGTGCTGGCGCGCCCGCCAACGCCGCTCTTTGTCAGGGCTCACCATTAGCCACATCTTGGTTGGGCGATGGCTCGCGTGATCGGGAAGCCTCGCGCTCGGTCGGCGGTGAGCACGATGCGGGTAATGATAAGCTGGTCGGGGGAGTGGTCAATGCGCCCCATCCCCACTCTCCGAGGTCACACGCCAACGATCGGGTGTGACCGTTTCTGGTGGGGATCGTCGTGCCTCCCCGGCGTAGGGGTCGGTCTCCTGAGGCTGTTGCACAATTGGCGTGAGTTCACCAAAGGTGCCCAGGCGAAACCGAGATTCCACGCTTCGCGCTCCGCGCTGCGCTCTGAATGACAGATCCGAAGGCGCCATACACCCTCGAAACGGATTGTGCAACAACCTCTCCCTGCTTCGCGGGCTTCCGCTTTCGCGGGCGACGTAGTTCCGCTTCGGCGGACGAAGGCGTCGTAGCCCAGCTTGCTACTCTGCGAAGCGGCGCTTCCGGCCTTCCGCCTTCGCGGGCGACATAGTTCCGCTTCGGCGGACGAAGGCG
>Ga0315289_10000885_pt1 | contig 46226 bp, 42 predicted proteins | sample YL17G11_40_MG_FD_203452 | JGI IMG/M metagenome (GOLD analysis project Ga0315289, IMG submission 203452) | Sediment microbial communities from Yellowstone Lake, YNP, Wyoming, USA - YL17G11_40 | ecosystem: Environmental > Aquatic > Freshwater > Lake > Sediment | place: USA: Wyoming | collected... | reverse complement strand
TGTGCCCCAAATCTGGCTGATGCTTATAACCGAGTTGAAATCGAAAACAATCATTTTTGCTCGCAATATATTGTGAATAAATGTATTATGTTAAAATCAATTTAGCTCAACCGGACAGTAGTGATATATGATAACAAATAAAAAAGAGCTGTAAGCTTGAAACTTACAGCCCTTTTCGTTAGCTGACAATCACCTCCTCGTTACTCACTCTCCTCGTTAAAGCACCAGAAACGTGCTCTTCTGGAGGCCGCTTTCTGTGAGGACGCCTTGGCCTGCCAGCCACCACATCATCACCACTCCATCCTGGATAAGCGCCACGATATGTGACAGGCAATAACAAGTCAAGTGAATTTTTAAAAATTTCTTAAAAATTTTTTGGGACGGCAGACAAATTACTACAATCTATTGACTTGCGAAGAAAATAAGTATATAATCATTTGTGCTCACTGGATTTGGGCAACAATGTATCGGCTGTTGAAGAAATTGTTAAAATAGGGCTTTTGGGTTTTATTAAATTGGAGGTGCAGAAAATGGCATGGAATGTCGATGAAAAAAAAGGTGAGGCAAGAAAAACCCCAACCGGTAAAGTTGTCGAGATTCACCCCACGGGGAAGGAGTCTCACGGAGTGGAAAAGCTGAGAGCCGATTTAGACAAGGAAAGGGACCTGGCCAGCGGTATGGAAGTCCTTGAACTGGATTTTCTGTTGGGCGTCGTTGAAAATACCAGAGGCGACGATAAGAACGATGTGATGATGCGCAAGCTCGTTTTTAATGAGCTGCTCCGCCGCCAGCAGCTCGATACCATTGACAGCACTGCTCTTAAGGTATATGCGGTCGATGACAGCAATCTTTACGGCAAGGACATCCAGTGCGAGGCGATGAAAAAGCTGACCGAAAGAACCTTGCGCAAAAGCAAGGCAACCGCCGGTTATGAAAATCCTGCGGCGTCCTGATTGCGTCAGGTATTGACGTTTTTTTATGCGCTGATAGCCCAAATCCGGCCGATTCGGCTGCGGCAAATTCCAGACAGAACAAGGATATACCCTGACAGGTAGGAAAGTATGAGTATTTTTTTATCACAAATAGCCATACTACTCCAAAGTGGCGACGAGGAAGATACCTTCTGGACGCAAATGCTGGTACTGGTGGTACTGGGAGCTTTGGTGGGACTCGGTTACCTTATCAAAACAAGACCGGGCAGGCATAAAGACCAACGGCAGTACCGTTTCGCCGGAACACATTACGCAGGCGGTCAACTGCATCGCCAGATAAGCCGCCTGAAAGACTCGACAAATAAATACTTATCTTCTCTTGCAAAAACAGCTAAGCAGACATTCACCTCCGAAGAAAATATATCTGCTCGCGGCACTGCCGATGCTACCGAGAGGGAAAGATTGAAAAGACCTTTTGGCAGGGACACCGAAAAGAATTTAACCGGTGGCATGGAATTGCTCGAACCGGACTTTCTGCTTAGTGTTGTTGAGAATACCAACGGCGACAGTGAAAAAGATGTAATAATGCGCAGACTCAGCTTTAACGAGCTGCTTCGGAGGAAAAAACTGGATGAGGTCAGCAGTAATGCCCTTAAGGTTTACACCATTGATGAAGGCAACCTTTACGGAAAGGAAATCCAGTGCGGGGCGATGAAGGAGTTGTCGCAAAGAACCGCCAGCCGCAGTAAAACATAGCCGCCCCCCCTGATTATCCCCAAAATTTACTTAAATCAGGCCGCCTTTATGCCGATACATAGCTTGAAAACTAAGCAAATATTCCTGCTTGAATAAAAGGGCTAAAAGATGAGTATCCAGAAATTTTCGGAAGATGTTCTTCTTGTTGACCTGCCGTTCAAAGAACCGCATATATGCCGGGAACTACAGGCTGTTAACGATTTCGTAAGCAGTAGCGGCAACAGCGATGTTATCATCGACTTCTTCAGGGTCGAAATAATAACCTCTGCAAGTATCAGTAATCTCCTAATATTACGCAAGCTGATGACAGAGCGTGGTCGTGAGCTTATTCTATGCAACGTCTCACAGGTGACCAAATACATTTTCATTGTCGCCAATCTTGATAAAATCTTCGAATTCGTCGATGACAGACTCGCTGCCTTAGCCGCCGTTTAATTTACCAATAGTCTGATTCTTTATAGATTCGTTTGCCGTTTTCAGTAGTTGATATTTTTTTACGAATTAAATGTGCCATTTTAGATATCCTTTTTAGCTTACCAACCCCAGACGAAGAAATTTACTAACACCATGCTCAAGCAAAATAGAATTATAGAGATTATAATTCCTTCAATTGCAAACCTCTTTCCGCAAAGCTGGTCATTCTTGTTTATTCTTATCAACGCAATAGTCGGAATTATTATACCAGTTAGCAAAGACAAATATATTAAAGGTGGGAACAGCGGGAACGCCAAACCCGTATTTATAAAAACATCAATACCCATTAAAAACCAAGCAATCCACCACAGAAAAACAGGGATTGCTAGTGAGGCAACGGCAAGCTTTGATGTCTTATGCTTTTTTTTATTTAAAGATTCGCTCATAGCATAAGGTTCTTCTGTTTTTGAATTATTTTGATTTATTTGATTTTTTTAAAAATCAAAAACAAATTTAAAATCAATAAGGTATCCCTAACATCATCTGAGACAGGCATACCTTTTTATAATTTTAAGAATTTGAGCTACTGAGAGCGGTGGGATTCGAACCCACGACCTACGGCTTAAAAAACCGTTGCTCTACCAACTGAGCTACACTCCCAAAATCCACTTTATACCGCACCTATTGTCGCCCAAAAACACAATAACACTTTTTTTGGCCCGTATCTCCAGCTATTTTTCAATAGGTGCGGTATAAACTATCGAAAGTTTACACATACAAAATCTTTTTGCAAGATAATTTATACCGCACCTATTTTTGCACCGTCTGCCCCACATCTATTGTTGTCTAAAAAACATCATAACACTTTTTCGCCTATCTCTCCGGCTATCCTCAATAGGTGCGGGGCTCAGGATAAATTGGGTTTGTTTGGGTTCGTTTTGAATAACAGTTCATAGTTCATTGTTAGTTGTAATTAGTTTTATTTAATGAGGTTACAACTATTTTGGCGTTTTGGAAATTGGCTTTGTTTCGCATAATTAATGTTTTTTTGATTGAAATTTTCTATCAGGACAGACAATATCCGTAGCCGCCGAAGGCGGACAAATGATAGAACAGAGAACATTGAATACAGAACTCAGAATTCAGAAGACAGCAAGCATAAAAATCAAAATCATAAAAGAACCTCTCCGCCAGAGGCGGAAAAAAGGCACAAAGGTAAGAAACTCGTAAACCGGTTGCGGTTGCGCTGCTCGTTACGGTTGCGGTTACCGCAAGACGTTTCTACAACATATGAACTTGTCAAAGTTGCGGGAACGGAGTTTGGGCGTTCCGTAATAAGGGGGAACTTGCGCGATTGATGTGAAAAAGGTTCTTGATTCTCGATTCCCGATTCTCGTAACTTGATGTGAGAAAAGGGGTAAGACTTTTTTTGAAAAAATGGATTTTTGTTCTTACCCCCCTGCGCATTTGATTGACCCTCCTTCGCCTTTCGGGCTACGGAGGGCAGGCCCTCTTCGTCCACCTTCCGTCCTTCGCCCCTAAGGGGCTTCCACCTTCGCCAAGGCTACGGAGGACAGGACGGCGAGGCAAGCCCGGCTCCACAAATAACCGCTAATCGCCGGCATTGACACTTTTATCCCCAGAAGATAGTATAGCTGATTTGAAACTGTGGATTCGACAAGCTCACCACAAGCTGGAGCGATAAAAGATGACTAATGTGACATTGATTACAGGCGATGGGATTGGACCAGAAATTGCAGAAGCCGCACGAAGATGCATCGACGCAACAGGTGCGCAAATCAACTGGGAGACAGCCGAGGCCGGTGAAGATGTGATGGCCAAGACCGGCACCCCCCTGCCGGACGCCACCATCGAATCTATCAAGAAAAACCGTCTCGCCCTGAAAGCCCCCATCACAACGCCGGTCGGCAAGGGTTTTAGAAGCATAAATGTCCATCTAAGACAAGCACTTGATTTGTATGCCTGCCTGCGCCCCTGCAAAAGCTATAAAGGCGTCCGCAGCAGATACTCGGATATTGACCTTGTCGTGGTGCGGGAAAACACAGAAGACCTCTACGCAGGCATCGAATTTCAAAAAGGCAAAGACGATACTGCTGAAATCATCGACTGGCTGAATAAACACAGTAAACGCCAAATAACCAAAGATTCCGGCATAAGTATAAAGCCGATTTCCGTTCAGGCCACGCAGCGGATAGTCCGGTTCGCCTTTGACTATGCCCGCAAAATGAAGCGTAAAAAGGTCACAAGCGTTCACAAAGCCAACATTATGAAATTCACCGATGGCTTATGGCTGGAGGTAAGTCGAGATGTCGCAACGCAGTATCCGGATATAGAATTTGAGGACCGCATCGTTGATAATATGTGTATGCAGTTGATTCAAAAGCCGGAGCTTTATGATGTCATTGTCCTGCCGAATCTTTATGGCGATATAATCAGCGATTTGTGTGCCGGCCTAGTCGGCGGGCTGGGCATAGCGCCGGGCGCGAATATCGGCGACGAAATCGCTATCTTCGAAGCGACCCACGGAAGCGCACCGAAATACAAAGGCCAAAACAAGGTCAATCCTGTTGCCCTTATTCTTTCCGGCGTGCTGATGCTAAGACATATTGGCAAAACCGCCGAGGCCGACAAGCTCGAAAATGCCGTCGCCGCCGTTATCGCAGAGGGCAGAAACGTCACTTACGATATGAAGGAGAACCGCGACGACTCCACCGCCGTCGGCACAAGCCAAATGGCTGACGCAATAATTAAAAAAATAAAAAGTTAAAAATCAAAATGCAAAATTGTGGACAGTGCTGCGCACTATGAAGAAAGACGTCACGTGGAAAAAGATTGGATTGATTGTTCTGTGCCTTGCGATTGGCTGTGTCTTAGGTGTTATTCTAAGCACGGTTTATTTTGGACACAAACTGGCTACAGGTATGTTCATGCTTCAGGAAAAAGAAATCTTCGAAATGGGAGAGACCGCTGAGGATGCATATTATAATCAGCCGAATGAAGTGGCTGTTTGGGCATTAGAGAGCTATATTAAGACATTGAACAAGGTGAAAGAAGAGCGTAGTCATGCAGGGGTTGAAAACCCTTATTTTATACTTTCTCCAGATACAGATTTGGTATTTGCACATGCGAGACTTGGGAAACTATTCAAGCAGATGGGCGATACCGAGAAGTCTCGATATCATTTTGAGCAGGCAATATCTCATAGTAAATATACCAAGTTGAAATGTTTCAATACGGAAGAAGATTGTGTGAGGATGTTAGATACATTAGATAAAATGCATAGCAAGAGTTTGGAATGACACTTTTGCACTTCGATTTTCAATTTTTGATTTAATAAAACAGGCCCCGCAGTTTTGCGGAGCCTGTTGGTTTTGGTTTTTGAACGCTTTGGCCTTTATCAGGCGGACGTTACGTTGGTGGCGCAGGGGCCTTTTTTGCCCTGGCCAACCTCAAACTGGACTGCCTGGCCTTCATCGAGACTCGCATACCCTGCGGTCTTTATCTCCGAATGATGGATGAACAAATCTTCACCGCCGCCATCCGGAGTAATAAATCCATAGCCCTTACTTGCGTTAAACCATTTTACTTTACCTGTACTCACTATACTTACTCCTTGCCTCTGTTTCCAGAGCGCACAATTAATACCTCTCATTTTATTTTGTAAGGAGGCACTCTTGAGAGGTGAAAGAATAACTCCGTCACGAGTAAGTATAGCACAGAACATAAGTTGTGCAACAATAAAATAAATATATTTTTGCTGCAAACCAACACACGCCCCATTTTACCATTTTTGCAGAGGTTGTTTTTTGTGGCAAAAAGTAAGGTTTAAGTGTAGCATATATATCCTGTCACGGGAAAAATTGCTTAAAAAGGATATTGCCATTGAATCAGGAAACCTATCGCAAACTGATTAGCGGTCAAAGCAGAGGTTTAGTCGCTGTTGTTGGGCGTTTCTTTCTGCAAATTGCCGCAGCAGGCTACTCATCCGCTATCGGCCTGCGAAACTTCCTGTACTCCAGTGGCCGGCTGAAAACACATCACGTAAATGCAACTATTTTCAGTATAGGCAATATAACAACCGGCGGGACCGGCAAAACGCCGCTGGTTATCTGGCTATACAGATTTCTAAATCAAAAAGAGCTTCGATGTGCTATCTTAACCAGAGGTTATAAAACGCGCACAGAAGGACGAGAGACGAGGGACGAGGGACGAGAGACGAAAATTGATGAGCCGGCTATTCTTGCCGAATCCTGCCCGCAGGCAAAAGTCGTCGTAAATCCAGACCGCATCGCAGGCGCCATAGAAGCTGTTAATAAATTCGGTGCAAATGTTCTGATTCTGGATGATGGATTTCAACATCGCAGATTAGTCAGAAATATTGACATTGTAGCAATTGATGCAACCCGCCCCTTCGGCTATGGGAAAATCCTGCCAGCCGGGCTGTTAAGAGAACCCCCCTGCTCTCTCAAACGTGCCGACGCCATAGTTTTAACCAGATGTGACCAAACCTCTGAAGCTCAATTGTCTCGAATTGAAGAAAAACTTCATCTAATCAATCCGGATTTGATAATTACCCGCTCAATACATAATCCAACTTGTGCAAAAACGGTAAATGGCGAAGAAATCGCTTTCGATAAGCTTAAAGGCAAAAAAATATTTGGCTTTTGCGGAATAGGTAATCCTGAGGCATTTTTCAGCACAATAAAAAAACTCGGAGCCGACCTGATTGATTCGAAAGTATATAACGACCATCACTGTTATACCGGCGCTGATATGACAGATATTTGCCAAAAAGGCCGGAATTTGCGGGCTGATTATATTCTTACAACACAGAAAGACTGGACCAAAATTGCTTCGCTGCCCTTACCCCCAAAAGGCATACCATTTGCTTATGTAACTATTGAGCTGAAGTTCACAGCCGGCGAGGACAACTTAAAACACTTGATTGAAGAGACATTGACGGGTAAAATCTCGTAGCTGTAAAAGCAATTAGCAAACAGTATATTAGCTGGTTTCTCAAATGTATGAAAAGCTCTTAAAAACGGTCACTAATCTCGGCTCACCAAAAGTCCTGGTGGCAGGCGACTTTATGCTCGATGTTTATGTTTACGGTGATGCCCTGAGAATAAGTCCCGAGGCGCCGGTTCCCGTCCTGAAGGTCGCCAGGACCGATTATAGCTGCGGCGGAGCAGGCTCGGTGGCCGCTGATATTGCCGCTTTAGGTGCAATACCTCTTTGCGTAGGAATCAAGGGAAACGACCAGAACGGAAAAACCCTTACCAGGAAACTTACAGAAGCAGGTGTGGACATCACGGGATTACTGACTATTTCCGACCGCCCCACTATCACAAAACAGCGGCTTATCGGCCTTGCTCAACATCGTCATCGCCAGCAGCTAATGAGGATAGACCAGGAGTCCGACGAACCGTTATCTGATGAACAAAATAAGACGGTCTTCCAGACCTACGAAGAAAAACTTAACTGCGCAGATATCATCTGTCTGCAGGATTATAATAAGGGTCTGCTTACCCAGCCGGTCTGTGAGAGAATGATTCAACTCGCAGCCAGGGCCGGCAAAAAGGTCCTCGTTGACCCCTGCCTGAGCAGCGATTATTCAAAATATACCGGCGCCACCCTGATTACCCCTAACCGCAAAGAGGCATCAACCGCTGTCGGTTTCGAGATAAACACTTCGGCCGATGCAGCCAGAGCCGCAGAGATACTGTTCGAAAAGTTAAAGCTCAAAGCGGTGGTCATCACGCTCGATAAGGAAGGTGCGTATCTTAAAACGCAAAAAATCAGCGAGCTTATATCCACCAGGCCCCGAAACGTTTACGATGTCACCGGAGCGGGCGATATGGTGCTGGCGACCCTTGCGATAACCCTCGCCGCAGATTGTGATTATAAAACGGCGGTGCAGCTTTCCAACGTGACAAGCGGCATTGAAGTGGAAAAGTTCGGCACTGCCACCGTGACTATCGAGGAAGTCATAAATGAAATTACCGGAAAGTCTGACAAGCTGCGCTCAATTGATTCCCTGGTTGAGGAGCTTGCCGAACGCCGAAGCCGGAATACAACCGTAGTCTTTACCAATGGTTGTTTTGACGTCGTGCATAGGGGACATATTGAGCTTCTGAAGTTCTGCAAGTCACACGGTGACATAGTCGTAGTCGGATTAAATAGCGATAGTTCCGTAAAAGCTATCAAAGGTCCCGACCGGCCGTTAAACAATCAATACGACAGGGCCGCCGTCCTCGCCGCACTCGGCACGGTCGGTTACATTACAATTTTCGATGAACCGGACCCTCTCAAGCTGATAAAAAAGATAAAGCCGGATATATTGGTAAAAGGCCAGGACTGGGCCGGAAAAACCGTCGTGGGCGCCGACTTTGTCGAATCTTACGGCGGAAAGGTCGTTCTTGCCCCGCTTGTCGAAGGTAAAAGCTCCACAGCAACCATAGAAAAAATAAAGTCTCTCAAAGGCCCTCATAAACGGCCTAACAAAATAGCTACGCCGGAGAGATAATCCTGATGAACAGCGTCATTAAAAAACAAATTATGCAGGTCATCGAAGACCACAAAAAAAATGTCAGCGAACTTGAGGCAAAAGGCATCGGACCGCTTGCAGCCGCTGCTGAAAAGATTACAGAAGTTTTAAAAAAAGGCGGCCGTATTTATATATGCGGCAACGGCGGCTCCGCTGCCGACGCCCAGCATATCGCCGCCGAGCTTGTCGGCAAATTTACGCGCCAGCGGCAGGCACTGCCGGCTGTGGCGCTTACAACCAATACCTCCGTTATAACTTCAATTTCCAATGATTACAACTATGAAAGCATCTTTGTCAGACAGGTCGAGGCACTGGTTAATAAAGGCGATATCCTGTGGGCTATCTCCACCAGCGGCACGTCGCCGAATGTCATCGCCGCCGCTGAACTGGCAAAGAAAAAGAAGGCTTGTGTAATTGCATTTACAGGAAGGAAAAATACCAAACTCGAGCGAATAGCGGATATTTGCTTTTGCGCTAATGAAAAATCAACGGCACGCAGCCAGGAAGCTCACCAGCTTGGCTATCACATAATTTGCGACCTTGTTGAACGCAGTTTCACGGATAATTAAATCAAATTCAGCTAAAGATGACTAATAAAGCAATATTTCTAGACCGTGACGACACTTTGATTGAAGACCCGGGTTATATAAATCATCCCGACCAGGTCAAGCTGCTGGACAGTGCCCCTGAAGCGATTGCCGAGCTTAAAGCCCTAGGATACAAACTCGTTGTTGTCTCCAATCAATCGGCTGTCGCCAGGGGGATAGTCTCCGAGCAGGTCCTCGGGAAAATCCATGACCGGCTGAAACAGTTGCTCGCCGAAAAAGGAGTATTTTTAGACCGTATTTATTATTGTCCCTATCATCCTGACGGTGTTATCGCAAAGTATCGCAAGGAAAGCGACTGGCGAAAACCAAACCCCGGAATGCTGCTTGCCGCTGCTGAACAGATGGATATTGACCTCGCTCAATCCTGGGCAATCGGCAACAGCGACTCAGACATACAGGCCGGCTCGCGGGCCGGCTGCAAAACCGTCCTCATAGACCATCCTTCACATTACAAACGGCTCGATACAGAAAAGTCAAATCCTGACTATCGAGCCGTAAACATCAAAGAAGTGGTAAATATCATAAAAAAACACCTCCGTTCCGCCGGTGAAAAATGCCCGCAAACCCCGCCGGTTCCCGTGCAGCCGCCTCCACAGGAACTGCAAACTGCCGAAAGTTCTTCTCCGCCGGTCGCTCCAGAACCTGCGACCCTGCCTTCTGAGCAAATTATCTCCGCCGGCAGGACCGAACAGTTGCTTACCAATATTCTGGAACAGCTTCGAATTATGCGGCGAACCGAAATGTTCGGTGAATTCTCCGGTATCAGACTGCTGGCCGGCATCATACAGGCTATCGCCCTGTTTTGCCTGCTTATAAGCGTATGGTTTCTGATGAGTCCCAACAGGCAGGATAACGCCGTTCTAATTACCCTCGGGTTTACAATGGTTCTTCAACTGATGTCACTGACCCTTTATATAATACAGAGGCAAAAATAGTGACCAGTGAAAACCCCGAACCAAAAATCACGAATCAGGAATCACCGGCTCCGGAAGACAAAATTTTAGTCTGGCTTCCTTCTCCAATGGGCGATGCCATCCTCTGCACGCCGGCCCTGCGTGCGATTCGCCGGCGTTTCAAATCGTCCCGAATAACATTTTTTGCTAATCCTGTCGTCCGGCAGATTTTATCGCCAGGCCGTTTTAACGATACCTGGCTCCTGCAGCAAAGCAAAAATCCGGTTGTAATCGCCAAAATGCTCAAAGAGCACAAGTTCACAAATGCAATCCTGTTCAAGAATTCCTTTGCGTCTGCTCTGGCGGCTTTTTTAGCAAAAATACCATCACGCATCGGCTATGCCCGCCAGTGCCGCGGCTTTATGCTCACCGACAAACTTTACCCGCCTAAAAAACCAAACGGCAGATTCGAGCCGATTTCTATGCTCGACTATTATCTGGCAATCACATCCTCGCTCGGCTGCGCTCCCGCCGACAGAAATATCGAACTGCTCGTTGACCCGAGCGACAAAGAAAAATTAAAAGCTGATTTGCCGGAACTTGCCGATTATAACGGCCCACTTGTAATTCTCGTGCCGGGCGGCGCATTCGGTCCAAGCAAATGCTGGCCGACCGAGCGTTTTGCACAAACCGCAGATTGGCTGAGCGACAACTATAATGCCCGCATCGTTGTTTCCGTTTCATCAGCGCCGCAGGAAAAGAAAATCGCACAGGAAATTTACGATTTAAGTTCCCATAAGCTCATCAACCTGGCTGATAACCCCGTAAGCATCGGCGAGCTAAAGGCACTTTTCTCTGCTGCGGATTTGGTAATAAGCAATGATACAGGCCCGCGGCACATCGCCATTGCCTTAAAGCGCAAACTCATCACCCTCTTTGGGCCGAATAACCCCGCCTGGACGGATACGGGCTTCGAAGATGAAATTAAACTGGTCGGCGATGCCCCTTGCGCACCCTGTCAAAAGCCGGTATGCCGGGAAAAGCAGCATTTATGTATGCAGGCAATCACGGTCGAGATGGTCTGCGCTGCTGCGAAAAAATTGCTTAATGACGGTCAAAAAAAATACGCACTTAAAGCCGGACATAAATTTATAGAAACTTCAAAATCATTTTTCATCGACCCCGATTACAAAACAGCATTCAGTGAACTGGGTCTGACTTCTATTAACGCGGTCTTTTCTTTTAACGCAGGTATTAATCTGGCCAAGAACAATCTTGCTGCTTTCCGGAGCCGCCTGAAGTTTGAAACGAATTCGCCTCCAGCCACGTTATTTTTGAAACGTTATCTCTCACCTCCAATCGCAGTTCAGCTTAAAAACTGGCTCTCATCTCGCGGGCGAATAAGCTTCGGCCTTTACGACCATAACACGGCAAATGCGCTGGCTGCGGCAGGCATAAATACACCGAAAGCAATTGCTTACGGCGAACAATGGGGCCTGTTCTTTGAGAAAAGAAGTTTTATTGTCACTGAAAAAATTCCAAACGCCCAGTCACTCGAACACAGATTGCCTGACTGCTTTAACGCACCGCCGACCGTTAAAAATCTCAAACACCGAAGAGCTTTCATTGCACAACTGGCAAATTTCATCAAAAAATTTCACCAGACGAAATACCGCCATAGAGACCTTTACTTCTCTCATATATTCTACGGTATCGGCGGCGAATTTTATCTGATAGACCTGTCGCGGGCGTTTAAGCCGTTCCTTTTCAGCCGGCGTTTCAGGATAAAGGATATTGCACAACTATATTATTCCGCTCCGCACACGTATTTTTCAAGAACAGACCGGCTACGTTTCTATCTCGGATACACAGGCAACAATAAGCTGACCCCGCACCGAGCCGACCCACTTCAACGGAGCGACAGCAAAACGAGAGCGTCTGGTGCGGGGCTGACTAAAAAAGATAAAATATTTATCGCTAAAGTTATTAACAAGGCAAAGCAGATGGCACGGCACGATATGAAACATAAAAGACCTGTCCCTTTCGAATATTGACCGGCATAAGATTATGAAAATTGCAATTATAATTGAACGTGCAGATGTCGTCCTCGGCGGTGCCGAACGCTCCGTCTTCGAACTTGCCGCCGTTTTATTGACGCTCGGCCTTGACGTGCACATCCTTGCCGCAAAAGGTCAGCAAAGCCAAAAGAACATTCATCTACTCTGTCAAAATGCACCGGAAAAGCGAGTTCCCTATTTTACTTTCGCAAAAGCACTGAAAAAACACCTGTCGCAAAATTCCTACGACATAATCCATAGCGTCCTGCCCTTTGATTTTGCTGATGTTTATCAGCCGCGGGGAGGCGCCTACGCCCAGGCCGGTTTGCGCAACGCCGCCAGTTATCAAAACAGTTTTCTCGTATCCTATAAAAAAATAACGGCCTTTGCCAACCTCCGCCGAACAATACTTATGCGGGCAGAAAAAACCCTGTGCAAAGACCCAAATGGGCCTGTCATCGCCGCACTTTCTCAGTATGTAGCCAACCAGTTCAAACGTGAATATGGAGTCGCTGACCATCGTATAGTCGTCATACCAAACGGCGTAAAAATTTACCCCGCACCAATTGAACCGGAACCGCAGCGCTATAAACCTGCTGCAGGAGCGAGCCTTTCGCTACAGGACAATTGGTGCGGGGCCGACGGACTTCGCTCGCAGATACTGGCCCAGTTAAACCTTAAGGAAGTTGACAAACCGATTCTTTTCTTATTTGTCGCCAACAATTTCAGATTAAAAGGTCTGCGCCCCTTAATAAAAGCGATGCACCTTGCAGCCCCCGCTGCTTCGCTTTTGCGAAGCAAAACGGCGGGGGCTTATCTAGTAGTTGCCGGCAGAGACAATTCACGCAAATACCTCCGGCTGGCAAAAAAGCTCAACGTGCATAAAAGAATTGCGTTTCTCGGAAAAGTCCGGCATATTCAGAACGCCCTGTCGGCGACCGATGTTGCGGTCCTGCCTACTTTCTATGACCCGGCCAGCAGATTTCTCCTCGAAGCTTTAGCGAATAACAAGCCCGTTATAACTACAAAATTCAACGGAGCAATCGACTTATTTGTCGATGGTCGGCACGGCAAAGTTATCGATTCCCCCGAGAATATCCCGGCATTAGCTGATGCCATTAATTACTTCTCAGATGTAAAAAATATCCAAAGGGCATCTGCTGCAATTGTTCAGGACAATCTCAATGAAAAAATATCCATAAACAGAGCGGCTAATCAGCTCACAGCTCTTTATGAATCTATTCTCAAAAAACGGAGACAACAATGAATTTTGTCGTTTTGATTATAGTCGCATATTTTCTTGGCTCGATTCCCTTTGCCCTGATTATCGCTAAAGCCCACGGCAAAGATTTACGCACCATCGGTTCAGGCAATATCGGCGCAACAAATCTATCAAGAGCGCTCGGCAGAAAATGGGCATTCTTCTGCTTCTTTTTGGATGTCCTCAAGGGCCTGCTCCCAACATTGGCTGCAACCTTTAATTTATCATCCCCTCCAACGATTGCACAGCTATTCCTTTCTCTTGCCGTCGGCTGCGCAGCTATATCGGGTCATATATTCCCGATATATATAAAATTCAAAGGTGGAAAAGGCGTCGCAACAAGTTTTGGGGTCGCACTGGGTCTTTGGCCTTATTATACAATATGTGCCTCAATTGCCTTTGTAATATGGGCAGCGGTTGTTTTGTCAAGCCGCTATATGTCCCTGGCTTCCATCACCGCTTCTGTTGCTTTTCCTATAGCGCTGGTTCTGGTAATAGCGCTTATACCTGCCTGGGACATTGCTAATCTCTGGCCGTTACTTACCGCAGCAGTCGCAATACCGATTATGGTCATTGTCCGCCACCGTGAAAATATAAAAAGACTAATCGCAGGAACAGAAAACAGAGTTTTTCAAAAACGCAATCAGAGCGTGCCATAGCTCGCAATCCGGCAATACTTACTCATCCGGCGGGACCTTAAATCTCGCATTTTTTATGGTACTGTTCGGCAGTCCGCTTAAAGTCCAGCACAGGTTAATCTTCCTGACCGTTTCTACAAACTTTTTATAATCTGCCGGCTTGACCATATAACCTGCAACCCCGAGCTTAAAGCTCTCAATTACATTCTGTTCTCTATTCGATGTAGTTAAAACTACGACAGGAATTTCTTTCAAATCGTCGTCAGCTTTTATAATTTTCAGAAATTCGATGCCGCTCATCTTCGGCATATTCAAATCCAAAAGGATAACGCACGGCTTCTTATTACCCTTGTTTTTTAAGTACTCCAGTGCTTCATTACCACCGGCTTTATGGACTAATAGATTCGTGACCTTCAGGTCCTCAAGTGTCCGTTTAACCATCAGCACATCCACACGGTCAGCCCCAATAAGCAGTATTGGTTGTGAGTTTCGCATCTTTAACCCCCTTTTTGCTTTGGCCCAGCCGCCCCCATTTCAGCGGTCGCTCTGCCCCCATCGCGTCTTTACCCTGTTTCCCAAGCTTATTTCTAAAACAAGGTATTTGCTTAATTCGTCAAATTATTCCCCCTGCTTTATTAAAAAACCGAATTGGTGAAACAGAAACAGACCTGTGGGGCAGTGGAAATGTATAAGAAAAAAGAATACCCCATCCTCCGCTCTTTATGGCGGCTTAATTGAAATAACTAAACGCTTTCAGCACCAGGCAGCATATCAAATGCTGCCTGCCGTTCTCCTTCTGTTGCCTTCCTTGACCCCCGGCGAAACGTATGGTCGGTTCCTTTACAGCCGACAACACCCTGATAGTGTCGTCAAAGCTCTCCTCCTTCCCCCATATTTACTACCTATACATATCCTTTCAGTATGCTCAACCTTTTGACGTTCGTTTCAAAATACTTGTTTAACCTTGTATTGGCAAAAGTATCCACAGAGTCCTATAAAAAGGCCAGTAGGATTTTCCTATATATGACCTTCGCAAAACCTATTTATACCGCACCTATTTAATTTTTGCGCCGTTAGCCCCGCACCAAGCCGAAGCGTCTGGTGCGGGGTTAGTATCATCTAAGTCTTTGGCAATCAGGTACTTATTTTTTATTATGAGCGCACTTTTTAAATAGGTGCGGTATTATATGCGGGCAGACTGGTTCTGTATTATTAAACAGGTATTTGTCCGACTTGAAACTCTCAGGATTCCAGAGATGTCAACCCTTCCCGGACAGCGTATTTAGTAAGCTCGGCTATATTATGGATGTTGAGCTTATCCATAATTTGCCGGCGGTTTGCCTCGATGGTCTTGTCGCTAACGTGCAATCGTAATGCAATCTGTTTCGTGGTCCTGCCCTCAGCCAGCAGTTGAAGAACCTCGTGCTCTCTTTCTGTAAGGGCCGCAAATTGCGAGTTCACCGTTGCTGCCAAACGCTTCACATAGTCCGCAACTACTTGGCCGGTCATTCTTGGGCTAAGGTACGTCCCACCGCCGGCTACAGCCCGTATAGCCCGAACTAATTCGTCGAACAGGCATTCCTTCAATATGTAGCCCGATGCCCCCGCCTTGAGCATATCCGCCACAAACCGCCTGTCGGAATGAATTGAAAGTGCGATTACCTTAACGCTCGGAAATTCGCTGACAATCCGGCGAGTAGCATCAACGCCGTTCAGGTTTGGCATCGTTATATCCATAATCACTATGTCCGGCGCTGTTTTTCGCACAAGTTCCAGCGCTTCTCTGCCGTCCGCAGCCTCGCCGACTACCTCTATATCAGCTTCTTTCTCAAGCAGACTGTGCAGACCCTGGCGAATAATCGCATGGTCGTCTGCCAATAAAATTCTCATGCTCATCTTCACTCTCCATTCTCAATCTTTTCCTGCTTAAGCGGCGCTACAAGTGTAACCCTGGTCCCGTGGCTCAGTTCAGACTCAATCTCAAGATAACCACCTATTTGTTGCAGGTGCTCCCTGATACCAAAAAGTCCAAATCCCCCCTTTTTCACAGCCGTTGCCATCGCTTTCTCAGGGTCAAACCCAACTCCATCGTCCTCAATGCCGACCGATATCCGGCTGTCAATTCTGTGGATGGAAACTTTTACCTTTTTTGCGCCGGCATGTTTGACAACATTGATGAGCAATTCCCTTACACTGCGGAACAAAAGAACCTGGACATCGTCATCTAACGGCTTCGGTTCCTTATCTTCCTTAAATTCTGTCGCGATACCATATTTTTTCTCGATTTGTTCGGCAAGCCACGCCGCAACTGCTGCCTCAAATCCAAGCTCATAAAGTACGGAAAAGCTAAGGTCAAACATCAATAACCTCATATCATCAATGGATTGACCGAGCGAATTGCAAACCTCATCCAGTCTTTTGATAACCTTCTTCGAAGAGACAGATGCGCGAAGCTCGTCCAATTGAAGCTTGGAAATAATCAGGGACTGACCGATTTGGTCGTGAAGTTCTATGGCAATACGGTGCTTTTCCTGCTCTCCGGCCAGAGACAATTGTGAAGCCAGAGACTTAAGCTGGGCCTGATAGTCAAGCACCTTTCTCTCCCATATTTTTCGCTCTTCATTCTTTATCAGCTCCCACTCACCATCCCTCTTAAAAAGAGTAAACTGGTGTTTGTTGGTCACTTCTACAAGCCCAAACAGGTCCCATTTATCGATACAATAGCTGCAAACAACGGTCATCTTATACTTGTTGACTGCCTCATTTATCTCTTTCTCGTAATCAAAAAAACTTCTCCAGACTTTCCTTCCAACCCAATCCGTGTTACCTGTTACTCTCATGCCGACATAGCCTACGCTCAAAGCCTGACTGAGTTTATCAACCCACCTCTTTAAGACGTTCTGCCGGTCGAAAACCCCTTCTTTCAGGTACCATTGACTATACGAGAGGATTTTCATTTGCCCTTTTTCCATATATTCATTAAAAGCAGGTTCAGCACTCCTCATTTCCGCCTCTGCCTGTTCTCGACTGAAAGATTCTGAAGTAACCCACATACAGAATTCGTTGTTTTTTAAGCCGGCCCTGAAGTACGGCACCAGAACATCAATCAAGTCTTCTTTGGTTTTGTAAAGTAAGGCAATGTGTGTCCCCAAGGTCACATTACTGAGAATATCGGTCGTCATTTTCCTGTCCTTATTGTTTAGATTATTTTAATATTCTTCTTTTTACCCTTGCTTATGTTTTATATCCGACTGTTTAAGCGGTGCCATAAGAATAACCTTTGTCCCCTTGCCAGGTTCTGATTCAATCTCAAAATGTCCGTCTAACTCTTCCAGCCGCTCCCGAATACTAAAAAGACCGAATCCGCCCGTCTTACCAACTGTCCCAGCCGCTTCTTTAACGTTAAATCCAACACCATTATCTTCAACGCTTACGTATATCCTGTCCCCAACTTTGCGGACAGAAACCGTCACTTTCTTCGCCTGTGAATGTTTGACGGCATTGATTAGCAGCTCCTGCACACTGCGGAACAAAAGAACCCTGACATCGTCATCCAACGGCTTGTGTTCCTTGTCTTCTTTAAATTCTGTCGCGATACCATACTTTTTCTCGATTTGTTCGGTAAGCCACGCCGCGACTGCCGCCTCAAAACCAAGCTCATAAAGCAAAGGAAAACTCAGGTCGAACGTCAGCGACCTCGTATCGGCAATGGCCTTTCCGAGAGAATCGCTGACCTCGTCCAGAGCTTGCGGAAAACTCTTACAAGACGCCGATGCTCTTAGCGCATCCAATTCGAGCTTGCAAATCGCAAGGGTCTGGCTGATTCGGTCATGCAGCTCCATAGCAATCCGCCGCCTTTCACGCTCCTCTGCTAATATCAATTGCGAAGCTAAAGACTTAAGCTGTGCCTGATAATCAATAAGCTTTTCATCCGCACCCTTGCGCTCCGTAATGTCGATCGCTACGCCGCCAATTAGCGGCGGCTTACCCTCACGATGTATCGGGAATTTATATGTCTGCATACATCGCATCCGGCCGTTCCTGTCCGGGACCCATTCCTCTCTCGAAGACGGCCCTTCGCTAAGTGTTCTGCTGTCATGAGCTAATACACCCTCGGCTATCTCAGGTGGAAAATATTCAGCCGCCGTTTGTCCTATCCATTTATCAGAACTAAATACCTTTATCATATATGGGTTAACATATTTCATCCGACACTTCTCATCCTTCATAAATGCAGTCGCCGGTAGCTGGTCCATAAATGCTGAAAAAAGCTCCCGATATTCCCACATCGCCTCCTCCGCTTTCTTGCGCAAAAGAATATTGGCTAAGAGTATTGAGATTATTGCTGTTAGTCCTGTAACAAGCCCTATCACCGCCCATATCCGCCACTTGTATCGGTAATAAAACGATTCCGGCTCATTAATAATTATGCTCCCTTCCGGAAGCTCGGAAGGCAAAATTCCAAAATGTTTCAGCTGCACATAGTCGAACATATACTCATTGGGGCTTTCCGAAAGCACCGGTATATTCCCTGCACTTTCACCGTTGAGAATTCTTATCGCCATCCCCGCCGCTGCCTGGCCCTGGTGAGATGCACAGGTTGTTCTTCCGCCTAACGCCCCCAAACCGACCCACCGGGAATCAACCGCATACATCGGGGCTGCACACCTCTCACTTATCATTTTTGCACTCTCTTCCAAAGAATACTCGTCTCCCTCAATGTCTCTGAATGCACAGACAAGAAGGACTATAGATTCCTCTCCAAGCTCTTCAACTTTTGACAAAAGCTCAGCCATACTCAGTTCCGAAAGCGAAAAAACAATAAGTTTGACCTCTCTGTCCTGCTTTGAGACGGCACTTTTAATTCTCGCCCAGTACCCATAGCTATCCGGCGATTTTTCGTCTATCACAACTATCTGCCTCGCTGACCGGTGCAGCTTAAGAGCAATTCTAAAAGTAGATTCATAATCGTATTCCTCGAGAACACCGGTTATGCCCTTATGATTTTTCAGTTCACGCGCCTCACCTCTTATCAGATTGTCCCAACCCTTCAGCACAAAATCACTGAACCCATGCACCCCGCAGAAAACCACCGGAACTCCGGGAAAAACAGAATCTCGATTGGCCAAAATAAATGCCAATGCACAGTTGTCCGAGGAAATGATAACATCCGGCTGCTGGCTTTGATATTTCGTCTGGTACAGCTCTTTCAGCAAAGGGAAGACTGTGTCAGGCCGCCAGTGCCTTCGTGTGTCCATATATTCGATACAAAGTTCCACGTTGAGCCCGCTCTTGTTGAACTCTGCCCGAACCGCCTTCATTATTTCGTCCGACCAAATATAGCCGTTATGATACGAATTAAGAACAAGAACCTTCCGTTTGTGCTTTGTTGCTTCGGCTGCACCGCCGCCCAGCAAACAGATAATCATAAAGGCCACGGTGAGGCAGTATTGAAATTGTTTACGCAGCGCTCCAATTTCCGCAATTGGCTTTTTTCCACCTTTGCTTCTATCACGCATGTTTTGAACTCCGACAGCCGGATGGCTTATTTAGTCCCAAATCGTAATTGAAGTCGACTCAACTTATACATCCGTTTGTTTCGGTCATTGTATCGTGAACAATATTTCTTTATCTGTCAATCGTGGAAACTACGGGATTTTTCCCTCTAAATCCTTATTTTTAGCCCATTTTTGAGACTTAAACAGAAAATTTACCAGCATCAGCAGAAACAGTGTCAATTTATACAGCCGATGCCGGTATTAGACAAAGCAGTCTCAGAAGTGATTTTCCCCCGTTTTTGAATTGGTGTTCTTTGCCTCCGGGTACGAATATTATATAATCCCTGCCGAATTTGTATTCCCGCCCCTCGTATGCAAAAACTCCTTCCCCTTCAACGGCAAATATCTCGTGTTCGTGCTGGTGACTATGCAACGGTGTGTGACCCCCCGGCTTTATCTCAAACATCCGCATCGAAAAGTTCTTCGCCCCATCCTCTTTGGTTATCAGCCACCTTATTTCTGCGCCCTTTGCTCCCTCCGCCTCTACCGCACGTTTCGTTATATTACTGCTGTTCTCTATTTTCATTTTCGTCCTTTTGGCCATTGCAAATCCTCACCTGAGTTTCTTGTCAAAAATTTCCGATACGACCTTCGGATTCGCCTGTCCTTTGGTTTTTTGCATAACCTGGCCGAGCAGAAACCCCCTTGCTTTCTGGCTTTTCTTGCCGCCGCTTTTTACATCCTCAACCGCCTTTGCGTTTTCCGCAAGCACCCTGTCAACGAGCATTTCCAGCTCGCCCGCATCGCTTTTCTGTATAAGGTTCAGCTCCCCTGCTAAAACATCCGGCCCTTTGCCGGTATCGACCATCGCCCCGAGTATGGTAACTGCCGCACTTGCGCTTACCGTGCCGGTTTCAGCCATTCCCGCTAAATCTGCGACTCCCCTCGGCGTTATCCTCAAATCATATAAATTGCATCCTCTTTCGTTCGCTATTTTTAATCCCTTCTGAGTCAACAAATTACAAACGCGTTTGGGCTCACCGCCGGCAGCTACCGCCTCTTCAAAAAAATCAGCCGTCGAGCGTTCCGCCGTCAATACTCCTGCGTCATAATCGCTCAAGCCGTATTCGCTGACATATCGCATCTGCTTCTTTATAGGCAGCTCACACAGCCGCCCGCGAATATCCGCAAGCCATTCCTTTGTCAATTTGACCGGCACAAGGTCCGGCTCAGGGAAATACCTGTAATCGGACGCTTCTTCCTTTTCTCTCTGTAATACCGTTGCCTCTTTTTCATCATCCCATCCGCGTGTGGTTTTATTACCTGCCTCCATCGTTTTGCCGGTTTCCATAAACTCACCGAGCTGTCTTTGAACCTCATACTCAATACTCCGCTCCAGAGCCCGAAAGCTGTTAAGGTTTTTTACTTCCGCTATCGGTGTTCTGTATTCGGCCCCGTCTTTGGTGATAACCAGATTTACGTTCGGCTCAAAACGTATATGGCCTTTTTGCATATCCCCTTCGGAGACACCCAGATACCTTACTATCCGCTGTAGTTCCACCGCTAATGCACGCACCTCCGATGCGCTATTCATATCCGGCTCGGTGACAATCTCTAATAGCGGCGTCCCTGTCCTGTTCAGGTCAACCTGCGAAAAATTCCCAGCCGTATGCAGATTCTTGCCGGCATCTTCTTCAAGGTGCGCTCGCCTGATTCTAATCTTTTTCGTCCGTCTTTGGTCTTGGGTCTTGAGTCTTGGGTCTTCTATTGGTATTTCAATAAAACCATTGGCGCTCAACGGCAGGTCATACTGGCTTATCTGATAATTTTTCGGCAAATCAGGATAGTAGTAGCTCTTTCTGTCCCACTTTGTAAATTCGGCTGTTTCGCAATTAAGGGCAAGCGCCGTCAGGACAGCATATTCGTATGCCTGTTTATTCATCACCGGCAGCACGCCCGGCATACCAAGACAAACCGGGCATACCCTGCTGTTTGCCTGTTCTGCAAAGCTCAAAGCACATCCGCAGAACATCTTTGTCTTCGTACAAAGCTGCACGTGTATCTCTAATCCTACTATAATTTTGTATTCCAACCTGGCCATTATTAAACTCGCGCAATAATCGACGGCTTCTTACTGTGCCAATTAGTTTCCCTCTCAAACATTCTTGCTATACGCAACAACTTTTCCTCTGTAAACGCCGGCGCAATTATCTGCAGACCGACAGGCAAATTCTTCTCATCGAACCCGCACGGGATACTTATTGCCGGCACGCCGACTAAATTAACGGCTATCGTATAAATATCAGAAAGATACATCGTCAGCGGGTCGTCGATTTTCTCCCCAATCTTAAAAGCGGTAGTCGGCGCTACCGGCATCATAATACAATCGCATTTTTCAAAAACCCTTACGAAATCCCCGCGTATCAGGTTTCTTACCTTCAGGGCCTTCAGGTAATACGCATCGTAATAACCGCTTGACAGCGTGTATGTCCCAAGCATTATCCGCCTTTTGACTTCTTTGCCGAACCCCTCGGCACGCGACTTGGTATAAACCTCGATATAATCCGCAGGATTCTCCGTCCGGTGACCATAGTGCACGCCGTCGTATCTGGCTAAATTGCTCGATGCCTCAGACGTGGCAATTACATAATACGCAGCAATAGCATAGTCAAGATACGGCATTTCTACTTCTATAATTTCGGCGCCTGATTTTTTATATACATCTATCGCATCGCCAATCGCCTTTTGTGTCCCCATCTCGGCCCCGGCGCTGAATCCCGGCACAACCGCTATTCTCAAACCTTTAACCGGCTCTTCGAGTTTATCAAGGTAATTACAGACAGGTGCGGTCCTCTCATCAACGCTGGTGCTGTCAGCCGGGTCGTGCCCTGCTATGACGTTCATCATAAGTCCGCAATCCTCCACCGTTTTCGTCAGCGGCCCAATCTGGTCGAGACTTGAGCCATAAGCAACCAGCCCGAATCGGGAAACCCTGCCATAAGTCGGTTTTAGCCCCACGACTCCGCAAAAGCTCGCCGGCTGGCGAATCGACCCTCCCGTGTCCGAACCGAGCGCCGCAAAACACAGCCCCGCTGCAACAGCCGCCGCCGAGCCGCCGCTGCTTCCGCCGGGAACCCGGCTTACATCCCACGGATTAACCGTTCGTTTCAGACCCGAGTTTTCGGTGCTCGAACCCATCGCAAACTCATCCATATTTGTCTTGCCGACTATTACCGCATCGGCTGCTAAAAGTTTCTTAACCGCTGTGGCATTATACGGCGAGTGAAAATTCTCTAATATCTTCGAAGCGCACGTAGTAGCCCCGAAAGCCGTGCACATATTGTCTTTTACCGCCACCGGCACCCCTGCCAGCTCCCCTGTCGCCTCACCTCCTGCGATTTTATTGTCCACCTCTTTTGCCCTGGACAATGCTTGTTCTTCGAATATGCTGATGTAAGCGCCGATTGCCCCCTCGCATTTTTTTATTTGTTCCAGTACCGCCTTCGTTGCTTCAACGCTGCTGATTTGCCCCGCTGCGATACTATCCCGCAGCTTTTTACAGCTTATATTCAGCAATTCATCTTGCATAGAACTACCCCCCGCTTTCATCCAGTATCTTCGGCACCTTAAAGAATTCGCCGTCCCGCTGCGGCGCATTTGCCAGCGTTTTTTCGGTTCCCAGCGACTCGCCGGGGACATCATCCCGAAAAACATTGCTTATCGGCAGGCAATGTGCCAATGGCTCGACGTTTTCAGTGTCCAGCTCATTCATCTTCGCCATATAATCAAGTATCGAGATTAGCTGTCCCGTAAATTCTTTCACTTCTGCATCGGTCAAATCCAGCCGTGACAGCTTTGCAACCTTTCTCACTATTGCTTCGTCAATCTTCTCGTTTTGATTTTTTCGTATTTTGGTCATTCGGATTTCGATTTTCGTATTTTGTCTTTTTACTTCTATCTGTGCCTGTATTTTAATAAATAAAAAGCGAGGCGAAAGCCGCCTCGCTAATTTTTGTGTATAAAACCTGCACTACGGCACTTTTGTGCGCTTGTGTTCTTATGCACTTTTTTCAGCGGCTTTGTAAATTCGCTTTGTCGGCTTTTGAACCAGACCCATACGTATGGCTTTGGCAGAAACCTTGAGCCTGCATATCCTGCCGTCAACAACAGCCCGAACCTTCTGTATGTTCGGCTTAAACTTCCTCTTGCTGATGCCGGTAACCTTTCTGCCGACCCCGCCCAGATACTTCGCCTTGCCGCGCCGCGTAATACTGCTGCCGCCCACCGTCCGCTTACCTGTAAAATAACATACTCTCGACATTTGACTTATTTCCAGTTCTTTCTTCTATTGACCCTGCATTCGCTAAACTACCAAACTATCTCAAACTGAACGTTTCAAAAAAAACGGCCAGTTCGTAAGTATACAGTTTCGGGACAAAATTACAAGTCCGAAACTAAAAACACTAAAAAATCAGGACCAGCCCGTTTTATTCACACGCCAATCCCTTCGATGCAGGATTTTCCTGTATTGCCGCTACTTTTTTGAGATACGCTGTTTCTGAACCGCTCAATCTCCTGTATTTGCCCACTCCCAGTCCACGAAAATCCAGTCTTCCTATATGTGTTCCTTTCAGCGAGACGACTTTGTACCCAACTTTTGCGAACATCCTCCATATCTGGCGGTTAAGCCCTTCTCGGATTGCTATTTCAACTAAAGACTCCTTATAGCTGCGCTTCAATATCTTTACCGAGGCCCTGTTCGTCTTGCCCTCAGACAGCCAAATCCCTCTTTTTAACTTTTCCAGCCGCTCACCGCTTGCCTCTCCCCTTACCTTCACAATGTATGTCTTGACCAGCCCGTATCTCGGATGTGTCAATTTGTTTGCCAGTTCGTTGTCGTTCGTAAGGATAATCATTCCTGTGCTGTCGGCATCGAGTCTGCCGACGCAAAAGATACGTTCGCGGCTTTTCACAATATCTATCGCCTTTTTTCTCCCCGCACCTATTTGGAAAGTTGATGGTCGTTTAGTAGTTGCGTGTCGGCTTACAGGCGGCATTTTGGATGTTATTCGACGCCCAATTTTCAAAATAGGTGCGGGGTCGAAATTCGTGCAAATCACGCCTTTGGGTTTATTCAGAACAAAATATACTTTCGGCGCTGCACGGACTTTCACGCCGTCCACCGTTATATTGTCCCTTTCAGGGTCAACGAAGGCCGGCAGTTTGTCCACCACCCTGCCGTTTATGCGAACCGCCCCGCTGAGTATCAGCTCCTCGCATTTTCTGCGCGAATCAACACCCGCTGAAGCTAAAACTTTTTGTAATCTTTCCTCACTCACCCCGCACCTATTTTGAAAGTTGACGGTCGTTTAGTAATTATGCGTCGGTTCATAAATGGCACTTTTGATATTGTTCGATGGTCGATTCTCAAAATAGGTGCGGGGTTAATATGTCCAGATGCTGCCTAAGCTGATGCCAAGCTTGTGGCCGTAAACAATGCCTATACACAATAAAGCCCAAAGGGCAAAGCCCATCTGAAACGGCAAGTCCCGCAAAATAAGCTGCACCGGGCCTGAATACCTGCCTTTTTGTATCAACGCACTGAAACGGAAAATACAGTATAAAACTAATGGCGTCGTATATACAAGGTTGTTGCTCCCGAAAACCCGAAGGGTTCTCTCGTCGGTCGCATAGAGCAGAAAGCATACAATTGCAAGTCCGCTGCTTACGTCAAGCATATGCCCTAATAGTTCTGGTGTATAACCGGCCAGCGTTCTGCGGAATGTTTTGCTTTCCTCACTTAGCTGTTCCACTTCGCTGCGGCGCTTCCCAAAACCCAGGAATAAACACAATGCAAATGTGCAGATAATCAGCCACGGCGAGATAAATACCCCCACCACTATTGCCCCTGCCACCGCCCTAAGACAAAAGCCAATCGATATCGTTATACAGTCCAGAATCATCATTCTTCTTAAAACAAGCGAATATAATACCATAAGTGAAATGTATGCCACGATGACAATTGCTAAACTCTTTGCTAACATATAGCTGCTGATAATCGCCGCCGCAGCGCATATTGCGCTGATTACTCCCGCCGGGCCTACCGGCACATCACCGGCGGCGATAGGCCTGTTGCGTTTTTCAGGATGGAGCTTGTCTGTATCACGGTCGATTATGTCGTTGAAAATATAAATAGCCGCCGACGCCAAACAAAAACAGAAAAAACCTCCTACCGCACTGCCAATTGCTAAAAGCACTTCATTCATCGGCCCCGCAAGCTTACCCCCGAATATCAGACCGACAAAAACAAAAATGTTTTTGCTCCAGTGCGAAGGACGCATTATCAAAAAATAATTTTTCATTCTTATCTCCCGCATTAACCTTCCAGGATAAAAGACTTTAACCGTATTATTGACTTTTGTCCAATAAAACCTTATCATATATATTAAAAATATGACTACCAACACGCCAAAGGCAAAAGTTGCCGTATTAAAAACATCGCCCGAAACGGTATTAGATACCTACAAGAAGATTATGCACCTTGCCGACTACCAGAAATTCATCTCCAGGGACAAAGATACCCTCATAAAGCTGAATCTGTCCTGGACCAAATATTTCCCCGCCTGTTCCTCCCAGCCCTGGCAGCTTGATGGCGTGTTAAAAACCTTGCTTGAAGATGGTTTCTCGAAGAATAAAATCCTGCCGGTCGAAAATAAAACCGTCGTCACCAACCCCATTGAAGGTACCCGCAACAATAAATGGCTGCCGGTCCTCGAAAAATACGGAATACCCTTTACGCCGCTGCCGGATACTAAATGGGTCAGATACAATTTCAAACATCGGCTCCTGAAAATTAATGAAATTTGGCCTGAAGGCGTCGAGATACCGCAGATGTTCATCGGGAAAAACGTCATTCACCTTCCGACTCTGAAAACGCACGGCCACTCCCAAACTACAGGGGCAATCAAAAACGCCTTTGGCGGCCTGCTTAAAGAAGTCCGCCATTATGCTCACAAATATATCCACGAAGTCCTCGTCGATTTGGTTATTATGCAAAAAGAGCTTCACCCGGGCATCTTCGCCGTAATGGACGCCACTGTCTGCGGTGACGGAGCAGGCCCGCGAACAATGGTCCCCAAAATCCAGAATTTCGTCCTTGCAAGCGCCGATTCCGTCGCCATCGATGCCGTTGCGGCAAAAATGATGGGGTATAACCCTATGGACATCCCCTATATCCGAATGTGTGATGAAATGGGCCTCGGCACAGGCAACCCCGACAATATAGAAATCCTCGGCGAAGACATCTCTAATGTCAACTTCCACTTCACCACAAAAAAAAGCTTCGTTATCTGGGGCGACCAGATGCTCAGAAAAGGTTTCCTGAGATTTCTCGAAAAACCCCTCCTCCATTCACCGCTGGTCGTCTGGGCGCCGTTTGCTTCAAACCTTTACCACGATTTCCTCTGGTATCCTGTCCTCGGCAAAAAAAGAATCCGCGAGTTTATGAAAACCGAATGGGGAAATCTATTTGAAAAATACTGACCTTCCTGTTCGATATACTAAATACGACATACGAATATGATAACAATCATCGCCTTCGATTTGGACGATACACTCTACGATGAAGTCGATTACTGCAAAAGCGGCTTCACCGTCGTCTCCCGCTTCCTTGCAACCCAGCCCCCCGCAATAAACGCCGAACGTATCTTTGAGTGCTTGTGGAAACATTTCTCCGCCGGCAACCGCACAACCACCTTCAACGCCGCTTGTAATGAGCTTGGCATAACTTATAACACCGTATTTATTCAAAAGCTCGTTCAGCTCTATCGCCACCATATCCCGAAAATCGCCCTGCCGGATGATACCCGGGACGTCCTCCAGCAGCTAACCGGCAAATTCGCCCTCGCTCTGCTGACAGACGGCTTCCTTCCCGCCCAGAAATTAAAAGTCCAGGCCCTCGGCATTGAAAAGTTTTTTAAGTGTATTATCTACACTGAAGAGCTTGGCAGGGCCTGCTGGAAGCCCTCAACCACCGGCTTTGAAAAAATGATGCAGCAGTTAAATGCCGGGCCGGAAAACATCGCTTACGTCGCTGACAATATGGAGAAGGACTTTATCGCACCGAACAAGCTCGGTATGCTGACCATTCAGCTCATCCGCCCCAATCGTCTGCATACCGAATCATCCGAGCAGCCGCACGCCGCCCCAAAGCACATAATCCAAAAAATCACCGACCTGCCCCCGCTTTTGGAAAAGCAGCAGAATCTTCCGTTTGCCTGATAGGATGGACATTTGGCATATTTACCTTCGTTTGCTCCGTAGCCCATTTGTTACGGTTTTTTTTACAAAATTTCGCAAATTTTTCTAAAATCACCGATATTACATACAAAAACTGTCCCAAAGGGTTTTTTTGTTGACTCAGAAGCCCTTACAGGCGATAATATTATCTCTAAACAGCAGTAATAACGTGATTTGCACTATTTCTAAGGAGTTTTACTATGCCGCTTGGCAAAAGACCTCAAACTAACGCAATGCTTTATACCCTCATCACCTTCGTCCTGCTTTTTGTTATCGCAACCATCTTGGCCATCGTCGCCTATCTCAAGGCCGAAAATTACAGAAACGAGGCCGCCTCCCTAAAGTCTCAGAGGGATGAATTGGCCACAAACGCCCAGGTCCAAAAAATAGGCGCAATAGTCGGTGCAAAACAGCCCGGAAAAAGCAGACTCGCAACTATGCTCGGTTATCTTGACCAGCTTGTCACTCTTGTCATCGGCGGCGTGCCCGAAGAAACATCCGCCGAAGTCAAAATTGACACAGTCAACAGAAAAGTCCAGGACACACTGGACGCCCTGCCTCCGGAATACCTCGATATGCCGCTCGAAGAGCTTAACGCTGAAGAACCCAACGCCGAAGAACCTAATAATGCCGAAGACCCCAATGCCGTCGCCGGTATTCTGCGGGTAATCGAAAAACTCAAAATCAAGCTCGATAACCTGACAGACGCACGAACCAATACCGAAGAGCAGCTTAAAAACCTTCAAGACCGCTTCGATGATGCGATGACTGCCAGCTTTGAAAAAGAACGTCTGCTCCTGACAGAGAAGGAACAATATCAGCAGCTCGTTGACGACATCAAGAAGGACTACGGCGAACTTAAAGAAATGATGAAACAAACCTCGGACCAGCAGGTGCAGACAATTATGGCTCAGCTCGAAGAGGAAAGGGAAAACCGAAGACAGATACATCAGCAGCTTCTGAAAACACAGGCTGAATTGACAATCGCCCAGAATAGAATGCAAAAACTGCAGCATGACCTCAGTGCGATTGTGCCGCCGCCCGACACAGAGGCAATGGCATATAAGCCCGATGGCAAAGTCATATTAGTTGACAATGCAACTAAAATAGTTCATATCAATCTCGGAAGCAACGACCGTATTTATCGGGGCCTGACCTTCTCGATTTATGACAGAAATACACCCATCCCCAAAGACGGCAAAGGCAAGGCCGAAATCGAGGTATTTAATGTCTCAAAGAACATCTCTGCAGCAAGGATTATCCGCTCGGACATCAAAAATCCCATTATCCTCGACGATATTGTCGCCAATTTAATCTGGGACAGTGAAAAAACCAACGTATTCGTCATAGCAGGCCAGTTCGACCTCAATAATGACGGCCAGCCCGATTACGACGCCGCCGACAAAATAAAGGCGCTTATCGAAAAATGGGGCGGAAAAGTCCAGGACAACGTATCAATCGATACCGACTTTCTCGTCCTCGGAGAAGTGCCGCAGGTCCTCAGAAAGCCGAGCTTCGAGGAAATGGAAGTAGAGCCGATGGCGATGGAAAGATACGAGGCCTCATTAAAAGAGCTCGCTCATTATAAAGATGTCCAGACTCAGGCCCAGTCCTACTCGATTCCTGTATTTAATACCGAGAGGTTCCTCTATTTTATCGGCTATAAAGGACAGTCCCAGACGCCCGGCGCCTTCGAATTCTAATTAGTCCCTGAGCCCGTTTATTCTATCCGGCATAATCAGGTTCTGCGCCGATTGAAGCAACAAAAACTTCTCCCGTATATGCTTTTGCGCTCTGCGCAACAGTAAATCCCTTTTTGACCGCAACGAAAGTCACCGTATAGGTTGCGCGGACGGCCGCCCCTAATGGCTCTCCGCTGTCGCAATCCAGCCCCGATGGAATATCAACTGCTAAAATCGGACACTTCAGCCTGTTTATACCTTCGAGCAATTCTTTATACCCATCGCTTAATTGGCCGCTAAGTCCCGTGCCGAAAAGAGCGTCAACCACCATATTGCAACCAGCCGCCAGCACCTTTACCCGCCCGCCGCTCTTGCCTTCTTCCAGCTTCAAATGTTCAATCGGCTGCCTAATCGCCTCTAATATATCCAGGTTTACCTTTGCATCCCCTTTGATTTTCCTGCGGTCGCCGCACAAAACCACCACAACCTTAAAGCCGCTGTTAGGTTCGACAAGCTCACTACGGGTCAACAAATGCCTCGCTATGACGCAGCCGTCCCCTCCGTTGTTGCCCGTCCCGCAGAAAATACAGACCTTCGGCCTTTTAACACCCGCCAGTTTCTCTTTTATAAGCTCGGCACAGCTTCTGCCGGCATTTTCCATCAAAACCACGCCCGGTATTCCGAGCGTATTTATCGCAAACTCATCGAACGCCCGAACCTCGTCTCTGCTCATTACCAAACATTTCTCACCTTGCGAATATTTTTTCATAATGACCTATTGTATATTCTGGAACTTTTCCATTCAACCGTGCAGGGAAAATAGGTTCGACAAGCTCACTATAAATTGGCTTTGTTTGGGTTTGTTTTTGAAGAGTTCATAGTTCGTTGTTCATTGTTGTTAGTCATTGTATTTATTAAGGTTACAGGCATTTTTGGTCTTTTGGAAGTTGGGTTTGTTTCGACAAATCATACTGCTTGGTAGAGTCCGTTGCCCCGCACCTACTTTCAAGAATAGGCAGACGCAGATTCGGGATTGGAGGACACGGTTTAGTCGGGGTGTTAGTGTAGGCACATCGGAAAGTAGGTGCGGGGTCTTCGCTCGGCTGGACGCCGAGCTTGAAAATTGGGTTTGTTTCGCATAATTTATTGTTCGTCGGTCGCATATCGTATGTCGTATGTCGCATATCGTATGTAGCAGGTCGCGTGTCGTATGTCGCAGGTCGCGTATCGTGTGCAGCTTGCCGCTTGTCGCTCATACCCAAGGTACGGGTCGCCTTACTCTCGGATTCCATATCCATTTTTTTGATGAGGTGCAGCCGTTGAAACTCGAGGAGCGTTTTATAGAGACTATTCTCAATTCGGCGCTCGTACATCAAGAGACGGTCGAGGACCCTTGCATTTGCGAAATCTTCTACGACCAAACGGCCGAGAGCCAAATGAGCATCGGAGGCGGAGGGGTCATCCTGCGATTGGTGATGGTTGCCGGGAAACAGAGAACGGGTGAGTTTTTTCAGGGGGTTGGAGGTATAATCGGCGTTCAAGGCGTCAATGGCCTGGTTCTGGAACCTGCAGGCGCGCTTCAATCGCCAAGAGAGGGTGATAATGCGTTCGGCGAGCATAGATTCGAGCGGGCTGACGGGGATTAGCTCATCAAGCAACTGCTGCCGATAGAGGTCGAAGTCAGCAGGGCTTTCCGAGGCGATTACGTCGCGTTCAGCCAACAGGCCGTGCCTGACGGCGTTTTGTGAGACGACGGCCTTGCCTTCGATAGTGCGCGGGCCTGTGGATTTTAGCGAGTTAAGACGGTTTGCAAGTATTTGTGATTCGGTTGCCATAAAAGTGACCTCCTTTTTATTGATTATTGATAATTTGTAATTCTCCTATCTTCGCTTCAAGGTTATTAACTTGTCAAAGGTGCGAGACGGAGTATGAGCATCTCTATAATTGGAGGGACTTGCGCGTTTTATGCGAAAAAGATGCTCGATGCTCGATGCTGGATTCTCGTAAGTCAAGGTAGGAAAAGGAGCAAGAATTTTTTTAGAAAAAATGGTTTTTTGGTCATACCCCCTTGCGCGTTTAATTGATTTTTTAATCACGGATTACGCGGAAAACACGGATTTTTTGGTGTTGACGGGGACTGAAAAGGGGGTAAACTTGTGGGATGAATTTCGGAGCTTGTGAAGCGGAAATCATGAAGCCCTTCGGCGATGCTCCCCGCTTCGCTAAAGCTACGCAGGGCAAGCAGGGTAAACTCCAAAGCGGAAATCGGAACGGCAATCGGGAAAATGGGTTGGCGAAAGCAAATTCGGGATATGAAGTTAGAACAATTGTTCTGGATTTTGATTGCGGTGATCTGACCCCACCCCACAATCTTTATGGAAGGTGAATAATTATGAAAAAACTAATAGTCTTAATAGTAGCTGTAGTTGTGATTTTGATCGTGCTCAAAACGATTGGCGTAGATACGTTTGTATCCTTTAATTCAAAACACGAGAATAATAGTGGCTGGATAGGCGATTACGAATTAGCGACAGGCAGTAACACTCCCGAAGATATTGTAGGATTTTCTTTGCCGAGGGCGGCTTCCGACATACACACTTTTGCTTCCACTGAATTTTCAAACGATATGAAATATAAATATAATTGGTTAACCGCTTTGATCCCAAAAGACGACTTTGACAATTTGATCAGTCATATCGACGTAGTTTATAAACCCGATTTAATACATGTTCTACCAGATGCGCTTATTTGTAATGCGGATGAATTTAGGCAACACTGGAAGGTATCAAATAACATTAACAAGGACACCTTTTGGGGAGAAGACCAAAACGAAGAAACATATCGAGTATTTAAGTATGAAAATGGGAAAATGTATATTAAGAAAACAACAAAGTACATTGTAAACAAAGATGATAAAGGAGTCTTAATTTACAAAAAGGCGTTAAAAGAATAAATGAAATTCTAGAACGCATTTCATAACCTCCCGAGAATTATGAGATATTAAAAAACGCGTTATAGATGACAATGGGTGCGGGGCAAGTCAAAGTTTTTACTTTTAACTTTTGACTTTTTACCTTATTCTATAATCGTATGCAGATACTATTGACAAATGATGACGGCATTTTCGCACCCGGCCTGGCAGCCATTTATAAAAAGCTCGTCAAGCTCGGTGATGTGACTGTCGTTGCGCCTGCCGACAGCCGCTCCGGCACCGGCCACAGTATCACGGTCTCCCGCCCCCTGCTTTGCAACAAAATCGAAATCGAAGGCCAATTCACCGGCTTCAGCGTTCACGGCTCGCCCGCAGACTGTGTAAAACTTGCCGCTATGCAGCTTTGCGCCAAGCCGATAGACCTGTTAGTTGCCGGCATAAACAGCGGCGCAAATGTGGGAATAAACATTTATTATTCCGGCACCGTCGCCGCCGCTATGGAAGGAGCATTCCTGAAAATCCCTTCTGTCGCAATGAGTCTTGCCGCCGAGGAGCAGATGGATTACGACAAAGCCGCTGAATACTGTGTCGGCATCCTCAAAAACCTGATGCCGGTCGATACCGGCTCGGTGATAAATATCAATATTCCGCATCTTTCAAAAGGCAGGCCTGTTGGCGTCAAGGTCGTCCCGCAGTCAACCGAGGGCTTTCACGAGTATTACATAGCGAACAAAAACGAGCTGGGCCAGTCCGAGTTTCAGTTGGCAGGCGGCCTCCACCGCAATGAGGACAATCCTACCGATACAACCGCTCTGGCAGAGGGCTTTATTACTATTACCGCACTTGCCCCCGGTATGACCGACCACAAAAAAACGCACCAACTGCAAAAAATAAACTGGGACGTGCATTAAAAGCCGTCTAACATAGTGGAAAAGACACGGATTGACACTGTTATTAATTAGACACAGGGTATGTGGGTTGCGTTTATCGTTGAACGGTTGCGCTGCTCGTTTCGTCAATCGTCCAATGGTTGCGCTCGCCTCTCGGCGAAGCCGAGGGTCTGAAATGACGATTGACGGTTTACGTAACCGATACGAGCCGCGCAACCGCAGCCGTTTAGCGATATTCTTAAATTTTTAACTTTGATTTTTGCATTCTCAAACTGACCATTTGGTCAGTTTGAGTAAGTTCCTGATTCACACAATACAGGACACAAGAAATGTTCAATATCTTCGAGTATCCCTGGGGCCTGCTGACAATAGCGGCCATCGTTTCATTCATCCTGCTTGTGCTGCGAGGGCTTTTACAGGCAAAACATCTCTGGCGGTTCTGGCTTCTGCCGGCTTTTTTAGTCCTCGCCGCTTTTGTGGCCGATGCCCTTGTGCAGACCGACAGGGAGAAAATCACATCTGTAATCAGCACAGCCGTAAAAGCAGTCGAGCAGGAAAAACCCGATGTGATTGATAAAATTATTGCCCCCGACTATACCGATTCATATCACACCAAAAAAAATAGACTAATGGGGCGCTGCAAGAGCTGGCTGTCGGAACCTCTCGTTGAAAAAAATATAAAAAGAATCCTCGTTCTGCAAATCACACCGCCGACTGCAGCCGTCACTTTCACCGTTCGCACCATATTTGACGAGGATAGTATAATTTCTGAAACCTATAAGCGGGAAATCTTTTTCAAGCTGAAGGTTCACCTTAAAAAGCAGGCCGACAAATCCTGGCTCATCAACCGCGCCGAAATCCTCGAAATCGACCGAATCCCCGCCACCTGGAAGGACATCGCAAACCCCTTCTGACAAAATCCGAAATACAAAACCCGACGCCGAGTAATAACAAACACCTTCCCAAATCACCATTTACCAGCTATCAACCATCAATAACAAGTCACGAGTCACAAGCAACGAGCGACGATTTTACAGCTTCGCCGGCTTGCAAAGGTTGACTTGCTTCGCCGCAACCCTCCCGCAGAGCCTGCATATAAACTTGCCGTTCTTTACCAGCTCCTTGTAATATTCAGGATTGCTGAAATGGTATCCTATATTTGCCAGATAACACAGATGTTTATCGTGCCCCGGATGCGGCATCTTTACCTTTGCCATAATCTTATCCTCTAAAAGTAAAATTTCTTTTAAGTAAAATCGCATTTACTTTACCGCTACCGTCACTTTTAATCAACTTTTTCTTCGCATAGTTCTCCTGTCTCTGATATACTGCCTGACCGAATGTAAAATCCATATTTTGTTCATTGTTAGCTGGTTCAGGAGAAAAATATATGGACTACAGAAGAATCATCCCCTGTTTGGATGTCAAAGATGGCCGACTGGTCAAAGGCATAAACTTCATCAAGCTGAAAGATGTCGGCGACCCCGCAGAAAACGCCGCCGCCTATAGCGCCGCCGGCGCCGATGAACTGGTCTTTCTCGATATCACTGCCACCGTCGAAAAAAGAAAAACCCTTCTCGACGCCGTCAAAAGAACCGTTGAAAAAACCACAGTCCCGCTTACCGTAGGCGGAGGCATCACCGATTGTAAGGCCATTGAAAAGCTGCTGAATATCGGCGCATCCGGAGTATCCATCAACACAGCCGCCGTTAAAAAACCCGACTTCGTCAAAGAGGCAGCAGATAAATTCGGCAGCGACAAAATCACCATCGCTATCGACACAAAAACCAATTCCGCTCTGCCCTCTGGCTTTGAGGTTATGGTCGCAGGCGGCAAAACCCCTACCGGTATCGACGCTGTCGAATGGGCAAAAAAGGTCCAAGACTTAGGCGCAGGCCAAATCCTCCCAACAAGTATGGACGCCGACGGCACACAGGCCGGCTACGATATCCCTATGACTAAAGCTATCGCTGATGCTGTTACCCTGCCCGTAATCGCATCAGGCGGCGCAGGAACTCTCGAACACTTGTACCAGGCCATCGTTGAAGCCGGTGCTGATGCCGTCCTCGTTGCATCTATAGCGCATTTCGGCAAGTTCAGTATCAGGCAAATGAAAGAGTATTTATCGCAGCGCCGGATTCCTGTAAATCTTTAATCCGGCTTTACTCTATACTCGCCAGGGAACATCCCCTTTGCAGGCATTTTCCAAAAGTCATTCCTTAAATTGGCCGATACCAAGCAACTGGGTGGGGTTATTGCTTTAGCTGATGCGGAAAAAAGGTAACGTATGTTTGGCAAAGTAAAAAAGAACAGATTACCTTTGGAAATCAAGGTGTTTAACATCCAGTGGTATCCAAGCAGCAGAAGCTGCGTCACCACTACAGGCAGAAGGGGCAAGCCTCAGCAGATGCCCCCCTTGATGGTCCGCAAAGCTGAATGGCGCAAATGAGCCGCACTGTCCGGGTTTTCTGTCGGGTGAAACGTCACACCGTATCGTCCGATAACAGCAATGGCTGATAAACAGATATGCTTTCGCGAAACAATGGGGGTGTCGCGAGGATGCCGATAGTGGAAAATATTGAGCACATTATAAAGCAGCCGCTGAAACTCCTGACGGTCAGCGAAAACGCAACCGTATCGCAGGCAGCTATGAAAATGAGCGATAATCGGGTCGGCTGCCTGGTCGTCCTTGATACGCAGGACAAATTAGTCGGCGTCCTCACCGAAAGGGATATGATTGCCAAGGTCCTCACATCCTCTTTATCGCCGGAATCTATACTTGTCAAAGATATTATGACTACCGAGGTAATCTCCTGTGATGTCCAAACGCCGCTTGTCGATGTCGAGAAACTAATGGCTGAACACAACATCCGGCACGTCCCTATCATACAAAACGGCGTCCCCCTCGGTATGGTTTCAAGCCGTGACGTCATTGCCTATCGCCTCCTTACCAACAGGGCGATGAAAGCCGCTGCCGAGCAGCTCGCAATGCTGCCCGCAGGACTGAAAAGTCTCGACTTCGACGACGTCATCGCACTGGCTATAAACGAGGTCCCCAAAAGCTTCGATGCCGAACGTGCTGCTCTGTGCCTTTCCACAAATGGTCCATCCACTGCGAAAATTCACCAGAAAGATTGTCCCGTCTCACACGAAAAACTCATCAGCCGCCTCAAAATGAAACAACTATCCCAAAACAGCCGTCTCATATCGGGTCAGCTCTGCGACCAGGTCTGCAGAAACTCCAAATCCTGCGCCGGCCACACATTCAGACTCATAATTCCGCTTGCCGTATCCGAACACTCCGGTGACACGCAGCAGAGCGCCCCCGCTGTCCACGGTTTTCTCTGTATGTGCAGGCACAATCTCTCCCTGAGCGCCTCGGAAGAGCTGCATCTATACAAAGCCTCCATCCTTCAGGGAGTCCTCAGTGCTAACCTCACCAATGCAAAGCTGTATCAGGACTACCTCGAAGCAAGAAAAGACAGCGAAACCGACACTCTAACCGGCGTTGGCACTCGCAGGGTCCTTGAAAAAGTCCTCAACGCTGAATATGCACGGGCCGTCCGTTACAGCCATCCTTTTTCCGTTGCCATTGTCGATATCGACAACTTCAAGAAAATAAACGACAGCACAGGACATGGTGCGGGCGACAGCGCTTTGCAGCAATTAGCGGCGATTATGTACAAAAATACCAGGAAGACTGACGTAATTGCACGATTTGGCGGTGACGAATTTGTCCTTTTGATGCCGGAAACAAAACTCAGTGACGCGGTTGAGATATTAGAGCGGCTGCGAACCGAAGCCGAGTCCATCTCCATACCTGATGTATGCTCCGTCACTATAAGCTGCGGCGTCGCAGAATGGGATGGTTCTCCCGCCGATACCGCCGAGCTTATCCTAAAACGCGCCGATGCCGCCCTTTATGAAGCAAAACACGCAGGCAGAAATCAGGTTAGGACTTCCCGCCAAACAACAGGAAAATCCTAAAGCTCGTCCTCCCATTTAAGGATTCTATCTTCCACAAAGGCCGCTGCTAACCTTTAATCAAATGCTCGCTCATATTTATCATTTGTTGCCTCACTTGACAAAACTCTTCTTCCCTGATACTCTGACCTCGATGTTTTGACCTGATATAAAGCCAATTATCCGGAAACAGAATCGCAATGCTCAATATACTGTTCGGCCAAGGCGAAGTCCTTGTTATCGTTATTATCACCGCTGTCGTCATTTTCTTCCTCGTCCGCCGAAGAAAAAAAAGGACATAATTATGAAAAAAACAGCAACCACACTAACAATAATATTTGTTCTATCTTCTATAGTTCTGCACTCCTGCAAACCTTCTGTTCAGCAAACCCCCGCTGTCCGCATAGGGTATCTCAATCTTGTCACCAGTCTGCCTCTCTTCATAGCACGGGAGAAAAACTTCTTCACAGACCGGGGCATAAACTTCCAGGCCGTACCCCTGCCTACAAGTAACGACCTCGCCGACGCCCTGATTGCAGGTGACCTCGACTGCTACGTAGGTGCTTCTGTTGTCCCTGTTTTCGCAGCAGAGCTATTGTCGCCGGGCAAAATGAAGGTCTTTGCAGCCAGCGAAATAATACAAGACCATCCTTTCGATGCCATCCTTGTAAAGGACACTTCCACCATAAAAACCTTGTCCGATTTGTCGGGCAAAAGAATCGCTGTATTTCCGGGCTCCACCGCAGCGGCTCTTCTCAAAAAATATCTCGCCGACCAGCATCTTGATGTCTCCTCCATCACGTTTGTCGAGCTGCCCCCTGATGCACATCTCGACGCACTTAAAGTCGGTTTTGTCGATGCAGTCCACGCCTATGAGCCGACAATTGCAGTTGCCCTTTCACAAGGCAGCGCCGAAATCCTTCACGGCTCCGTTTACGCCACCATTCTTTCACCCAGCCCAATATCTGTCTCTGTCGTAAGCGCCGACTTCCTGAAAAACCACCCCCAGACCGCTGCAAAAACCATATCCGCCCTGCAGCAGGCCGCTGTCTTTATGAAGGAAAATGACAGGGAAACCCGCTCTATCCTCTTAAAATACCTGAAGCTTTCGCAGGACGCCGCAAACCGCTGTTCACTTTTATATATGCTCCCTCACGACAAAATCGACCCCGCCGTCTTTCAGCGATTCGCCGACATCCTCACCGACCTCGGCGAATTAAATGCAGCAGTATCCGCCGATACCCTTCTATACCGCTGAAAACCATCTCTATTTAGTGCCGAAGTGCTTGCCCCTGCCTGCTTCATTGCTTAGAGTGTCGTCCACTCTAATGGGGTCTGCTCTGCGACTTGCCTGTTCCTGCGCAGGCAGGAATCCAGTCCTCTGTCCTCTATCTTCTGTCGTGCAGCACGACAACCGTTGCGCTGTCAATCGTAATATTATTCGAGTCATCTACCGCCTGATAGGTTATGGTGTAAACCCTGCCTGCCCTGAGCGGAGTCGAAAGGCCGCTGCCTTTTCCGCTACGCTCAGCCCGTAGCCAGATTGAACCGTCATTGGGGTCCACAAGAATATCACTGCCGGTATTGCCAGTATCTTCGATAGTAATATCTACAAGTGATACATCTACATCGTCATCACAGTTATCGCTTACCTCCCAGACAGGTGTAATCTTAATCATTTTGTGATTCACAGGCCAAAGCACATTCGGCTGAACCGTCAAACTAAACACCGGCGGCGTGACGTCTTCAACTGTAATTGTAATCTCATTGCTGCTCGCCTCGCTCGACACGAGTCGAAGCGGGTCAGATGCGCCTGCTTTATCGGTCACCACAAGGGTTATATTATGAACACCAGCCGGCAGATTACATTCTATAACCTCGCCGCTTCCAAGCAATATATCGTTGTTCGGGTCACAGGGGTCGATTATCTCAAACCAATCGAAATCGTTTATATCGTCATTCGTCCCTTCCGTAGAATCCTCATCACTCGAACAGGAACCATCCAATACAACCCTCGCCTCGCAGTTACTCCCCGCCTCTATAATTTGGTCACCACCGGCTATACACGCAGCAGGAGCAATATTTCTGATGGCAAGGCTGTGATACAAGCCTGCGGCTATGGCGATAAAATCGTTCCCTTCAGGAGGCGTCGCCTGACCATAGTCATCCCATTCATCACCCCCCCAGCCGACGATACTGCCGTCAGACTTAAGGCCTAAACTACGCCACGTACCTGCGGCAATGGCGATAAAATCGTTCCCTTCAGGAGGCGTCGCCCGACCCCAACTATTGTCCCCCCAGCCCATAATACTGCCGTCGGATTTAAGGGCAAGAAAGTGCCGAGGGCCTGCGACAATAGCGATAAAATCGTTGCCATCAGGAGGCGTCGCCTGACCATATTCATTCCACCCCCAGCCGACGATACTGCCGTCGGACTTGAGGGCAAGACTGTACTCATAACCTGCGGCAATGGCGATAAAATTATTGCCAGCAGGAGGCGTCGCCTGACCATACCAATTGTTGCCCCAGCCGACGATACTGCCGTCGGACTTAAGGGCAAGACTGTGCTCACCGCCTGCGGCAATAGCGATAAAATCGTTGCCGTCCGGCGGATCGGCCGGACCAAAGTGGTCAGACCCCCAGCCAACGATACTACCGTCAGATTTCAGAGCAAAAGAGTGCAAAGCGCCTGCGGCTATGGCGATAAAATCGTTCCCATCAGGAGGAGGCGTCGCCTCACCATACCAATCATACCCCCAGCCGACGATACTGCCGTCGGACCTTAAGGCAAGACTGTGCCAAGAGCGATAGTTGTCTACTGCTGATGCTGATATGGCCACAAAATCATTCCCTTCAGGCGGGTTCGCCTGACCATAAGCATTGTCCCCCCAGCCGACAATACTGCCGTCGGACCGAAGGGCAAGACTGTGATACCATCCAGCGGCAATGGCGATAAAATCGTTTCCCTCCGGTGGGTTGGCCTGAGCTTCCCAGTTCCGGCCCCAGCCGACAATACTGCCGTCGGACTTCAGGGCAAGACTGTGTTCCCTGCCTGCGGCAATGGCCACAAAATCATTGCCATCAGGAGGTGTCGCCTGACCAGCCCGATTGGCCCCCCAGCCGACGATACTGCCGTCGGACTTAAGGGCAAGAGAGTGATAACTACCTGTGGCAATGGCGATAAAATCGTTCCCATCAGGAGGCGCCTGACCACCCCCCCAGCCGACGATACTGCCGTCAGACTTAAGGGCAAGACTGTGCCCTCCTGCGGCAATGGCGATAAAATCCTGACCCGCAGGAGGCCTCGCCTGACCATAGTCATCCCACCACCTCCAGCCGACAATACTGCCGTCGGATTTTAGGGCAAGATTGTGATAACTACCTGCGGCAATGGCCACAAAATCATTACCCGGAGGCCCATCCATAGTCCATCCCCAGCCGATGATACTGCCGTCGGACCGAAGGGCAAGACTGTGACTATCGCCTGCGGCAATGGCCACAAAATCGTTCCCTTCAGGAGGCGTCGCCTGACCATCCCCATTGGCCCCCCAGCCGACAATCCTGCCGTCGGACTTAAGGGCAAGAGAGTGCCTGCCGCCTGCGGCAATTTTCGTAAGGTTTGTCAATGGTGCGTTCGGCGTCTTTTGGCTGCCCCAACTGACAATCTCGCCTGCCCGAACTGGCGGGCATATCGCTGCCAATAAAACAAGCAGAATCGTAACGCTTAAAAGGATTGTCTTTCTCATTTTTACCTCCCTTTGCATTTTTCTCTATTCCTTGATATTTCTTTACTTGATTGAGCAGGTTTGTTGTGTTCATTATTGTAATAAAAGCCGGCCTGCAACGCCATTATTAAATTACCCAGATTATCAAAAATCCCGTTTCTTTCAGCTATTAGGCCGAATACTATAATTAAGTGTCCATATCACCGCTTTTTGTTACACTTTTTCTGAAGATTTTTTAAAAATTTCACAAAAATCTTTTAAATCCCTCGTTTCCGTGCCAAAATACCCAAAAATCTCTGCATTCTCGGCGGGCTTCGCGGTTAAAACTTCAATCAAATGCGCACATACCTCCGCACCAAAAACGGCTAATTTCAAAATTTTTTACCTCTTTCTTTACTCTTTATTTTACAACGACTTATCTATTCTCTGTGTTCTCTGTGGCTAACGTTTTTTTCGCATCAAACGCGCAAGTTCCGCCCTATTAAGGGAGGGAGTCTTTTTCCGCCTCCGGCGGAGCGGATTTTTTATGGTTTTGATTTTTATGCTTGCTGTCTTCTGAGTTCTGAATTCTGTGTTCGATGTTCTATGTTCTATCATTCGTCTGCCTTCGGCGGCAACGGAGATTCTCTGCCTTGAGTGAAAAATTCAATCAAAAAAGAGTAAATTATGCGAAACGAACCCAATTTTAAAAAAAGTCAAATGGTCGTAACGCGATTATTAACAGGGAATTACAATGAAAAATGAACAATGGACACTTGGTCAAAACGAACCCAAACGAACCCAACTTGTAGTGAGCTTGTCGAAAGGTCGAACCTATTCAATACGAGTCACGAGCCACGGGCCACGAGTCAAAAGGCCTGCGGTGAGCGTAGTCGAACCGGCGAAGGCGGGTAAAGTGTGCCGCATCAATCTTCTTTTTGGTCATCTCTTTTCGGCATTCTCCCGCAACAGAAGGGTCTTTTCCAAACGCTTTCGTGCATCGGTGAAGTCCGGTTTAATTCGCAACGCTTCAGAAAAGTGCTTGATTGCCTCGTCGAGCTTGCCCTGCTGGGAAAATGCTACACCGATATTGTGGTGTACTTCGGCATTGTCGGGCTTGATTCGCAATGCTTCGGAAAAGTGTTCGATTGCCTCGTAGAGTTTGCCCTGCTGAGCAAACATAGTGCCGAGATAATTCTGTATATTCGGGTCGTTGGGCGATATCTCAAGAACCTTGCCGAACTCCTGAGCGGCTTCCTCATATTTGCCATGACGTGCAAAAACCTTTCCTGAACTTTCATAGACCGTCCTGGCTAATTCCGGTTTTAGACGCAGCGCCTCTCTAAACTGCTCTATGGTCTCGTCAACTTTGTTCTGCTTATCGAGCGCCACCGCCAGGTTGTAGTGCACCTCCGCAAAGTCGGGGTTAATCTCCAGCGTCTTGAAATAATTGGCTACAGCTTCATTCAGCATGCTTCTTTCCTGGTAAAGGTCAGCCAGATAAAAATGCGAAATTGCCTTGTCGGGCATAGAATCAATCTTATTTTCTATGGTTTCTATCTGAATTGTTCTGCATCTTTCTGTTAACTCTTTATCTTTGAGAATGTCAAAGTCAATCGTGTCCTTAGTGCAACACGTCTCTACAATCTTATAGAAACGCTCCTTCTGGGCGGGCGTTGCCTTCGACAGGTCAACCATATCAGGAAATGGTATATTCACTGAAAAAGCGTAAGCAGCATAATCAATCTGTGCATTGACATCTGCCGTCACCTGCTGGACTATATGTGTTGTCCTCGGGTCGAGCTTTTTTCCGGACCTGATATTCCTCGATATCTTCAGGTCATTAGTGTACATCAGCTTCGGTGCGGCGAATTCAAGCCGGGGCCGGCTGTCCGTATTAACAGGTCCCGGACCAAAAAGCTCTCTAAGGTCCTCGGACATAATAAGCCGGTACAGCAGCCTCGGGTCGGCAAGAGTCATATTCTTCGACTGCTTGGCATAAGACAACTTCCGCTGTGCATTTTCCAGAACCAGCTTATCTCCACCCTTAAATCCGACCAGCAGGTAATCGCTCCCGAATGTGGAAGGTTCGGTCACGACCAAAAGATTATTCGGAAAAACCTCCTCAAAAGCCCTGCCGATAAGGGCAAAGGCAGACCAGTCCATCTCATATACGTGAACCCACTGGCAAAATATCCCGTCCTCGTTGAGCCGGTCTCTGCCAAGTGTAAAAAACTCGCGGGTAAATAATGCGGCAAGACCGGCCATCCAGGGATTGGAAGGCTCGGAAATTATCACATCATACTTACGGTCGGTCAGTTGCAGATGCGCCCGGCCATCCTGAATAATCAGGTTTGTCCTCGAATTAGAAAGGACGTGATTATTCCACGGAATAAAGAAATCGCTCGCCGCAACAACCTGCTGGTTTATGTCGAGGACATCGAGCCGTTCGACAGGATAACACAGAACCTCACCGGTGGTTATACCGCTCGCAAGGCCAAGCACCATAACCGTCTTTGGGTCCCTGTGAAAAAGCATCGGAAAGTGCGCTAAAAGTGTTTGAGTCTGCATATCTGCCCGCGATGAGGCATCGGGTTTTCCGCTGTTTGCCAGCGAATATTCAAAGCCGCCGAGCACACCGGGATATTTCAGCACTGTGGTAAAGCCGCCGATGCCGTCACCGTAATATACAAGCTCGCCCCGTTGTATCCGGGTTAATATTTCAGGCCCCTGCAGAAAAGACTCAAGCCACCCCGTATTCTTTATGCTCGTTTCGATTTCACCGAAACGATGATACCTCCCCAGCGAAAGCGCCAAATGATTCCAGATGGGAAAATAAAAACACAAAACCAGCCCCGCAAGGGCAGGAACACCCACAGAAAACCACCGCATTACACCTTCTTTCCTCCCTAAAACGATAACCCCCGCTATAACCAAAGAGGTCAAAAGCTGCAAACCTATAACCAAACTTAAACTATTCTCCTTCCCGAACTGCGGAATAAGCACAAAACCGGCACAAAACGAACCCAAAACAGCGCCAATTGTATTTATCGCATAAGCAACACCGATAGACCTGCCAACCTTCAGAATAGATTGAGTGTAAATCTTGCTGACAAGCGGAAACGTAGCGCCAAGGCAAAGTGTAGGCAGAATCATAAAGATAAACAGAATCGCCGCCTTCGACAAGCTCAACATCGCAAAATGCTCCCTGAAGGTATAAAGTAGCTTACTGAAAAACAGTTGACTGTTGCCCAGAATCTGGCTGATTCCCAATACAAGCAAACCAGCGGCAATCTGCGTGGATATTAAAAGCCACACCGGCCTTTTCATCTTATCACCCAGCCAGCCGAAGAGCATACTGCCTAATGCAAGACCGGTAATAAACGTGACCAGCACAATAGTAAACGAATACGTCGTAGGCCCGACAATCAAGCCAAGCAGCTTTGTCCATATAACCTCATAAGACATAGCGCAAAAACCGGAAACGGCAAAAATCACCAGCGCACCAATTACCACAGCCGGGTATCTTACAGTTTCCGTATCCGCCTTTTGAGGCTGCTGCACATCAATAACTATCTCCCGCTCCTTTGAACCGACCAGTAAACACAATAAGCCGATAACGCCGTTAATAAGCACGGCAAAAACCAGCGTGCCGGGCACACCCAGAAGGCTTATAAGCCAGAAACCGCACAAAAGTGCGCCGAAAGCAGCGCCAATAGTGTTTAACCCGTATAACCTGCCTGCGTGCGTGCCAAGATGAGACAACCTTGTGACGTAAAACCGGCACAAAATAGGAAGCGTCGCACCCATACATATAACAGGGATGCACAAAAGGATAGAACAGCCGACAAAGGTGAGGATATTATAGAGCATAAAGTAGTTAAAAAGGCGATTGTAGATAACAGCATAAATCGGCAGAAAAGCCGTCAGAAGCAGCGGCAGGACAAGGCCGTAAGCACCTATGAGCAGTTCTAATATGCCGTAGATTTTTACTAATTTTATGGGCTGTTTTATGCGGTCAATGACTCTGCCTGCTACGTAGCTGCCTATGCCCAGGCCGGCCATAAATACCGTAAGGACAATACTTATGGCGAAGGGCGCTGCGCCGATGATTTTAACAAGCATTCTTGTCCATAGTATTTCGTATATGAGGCCGCTTACGCCGGAGAAGAAGAAGCATACCAGGACCAGTAACATTATTCTGTTAAATGAGTTATGTGGGATTTGTTTTTTGCTCATTTTCCGTCCTTATTGCTATAAATAACGTATATTTCCCGAACTTTGAAGGAGTCTTCGGGTTTCGACCAGTTCATACTTTCTGCTATAGTATAACCTTTTCCGGCTCACAAAGGAAATTGTAAAAGTCGGTCTATTCGAGGTTGAAACTTTGCATAATGTTGCATAATTTTGCAAAACGATATGAAAATGGTTCGACAGGCTCACCATACATATATAAAACGATATACGAACAGAGTAAAACCGTATGCCAAATGTTGTAAATTGTTCATAATTTCTCGGCTTCGCTGCGCTCCGCCGTAGCGAGTGCAGACCTTAATTGAGACGCTGATGAACGCAAGATTTACACGGTGATTTAAGAAGATTTATTTGTTGGCGGATGGGCGATTTTGGGAGTAGAATGATCCTCGATTCTGGATACTCGATACTCGTAATTTGCTGCTTGTGGCTCGTGGACGGCATCTCGCAGTTTGGGTAGAATTATAATCACGTATTGCACAGATTAACGCGGATTTTTAATAATAAAAAATGCTTGGTGTTTTGGCGACTTTGTGGTAGAAATCAAGGCGGATTAAAAAACAAAAAAGAGGAATTTTCGTTCTTCGAAATACTACGAAGGACGAAATGGCAGGATGAACAGGACATTAAAAGGTGCGTATTTTTTCAACAGCACCGATGTCCCCATTATTCCTAACTTAAAAGATTGGAAGATACAGCGAAGAATAAAAAAGGCGAGAAAGATGTCAAGATGGGCAATGAAAATAGGTGACTGTGGGGCTGTTGAAAAAGTCGCATAAATTTCTTTTTCAAACAGCTATCTTCGAAACTATAAAATCTTTCTGCCCTTGCAACAAAATTCGTTCAAAAACCAATTCCATCCGTCCAAAAACATCTCG
>Ga0315289_10000884_pt1 | contig 46244 bp, 31 predicted proteins | sample YL17G11_40_MG_FD_203452 | JGI IMG/M metagenome (GOLD analysis project Ga0315289, IMG submission 203452) | Sediment microbial communities from Yellowstone Lake, YNP, Wyoming, USA - YL17G11_40 | ecosystem: Environmental > Aquatic > Freshwater > Lake > Sediment | place: USA: Wyoming | collected... | reverse complement strand
AGGTGGGCCCCCCGCCCCCGCCCAGCAGCGCGGAGCGGTCGTCGGGGATCGAGACGGAGTAGGAGGAGGGCGGGCCGGGGGCAGAGGGGGCGGGGGAGGAGGGGGCGGGGGAGGAGGGGGCGGCGGGGGGGGGGGGCCCCCCCCCCCCCCCCCCCCCCCGGGGGGGGGGCGGCCCCCCCCCCCCCCCCCCCCCCCCCCCCCGCGGCCGGCCCCCCCCCCCCCCCCCCCCCCCCCCCTTTTTTACAAACCCCTCTTTTTTTTTATCTCCCACCGGCGTGTGGTGAGGGCGGCCGGGGCCTGCTTTGCCCCGCGCTGTCTGCCACCCGGTGTCCCGGCGGCGGCTTGTGTCCGGCCTGTGTCGGGGCCACGCGCAAGCGCCGCTGCGTGCGCGCGGGAGGAGAGAGTGTGTGAGAGAGAGAGAGAGGGACAAAAAAATGTTGTCAAAAACAGGAACATTAACCCAATCACCAACCACGACCACGACATGCCGGTCTCTTCCCGCGACAAGGCCCACAGTCGCACTCATCATGATTGGATGTGTGCTGGCGGGCGTGCGGGCGCGTCTTTGTGAGGGAGCACCTTGCTTGTTTCTTCTTCTTCTTTTTCTCGATGTTCAGACCTCGTCTCCCAGGCGCACGCGAGTTGCGCCATCCGGCGTGCCACCAAACCCGTTTTCCTCTCTCTCTTTCTTACACCTTTCCGCGACAAATCACGCATCACACGCTTCCATGGTGTAGCTTGCCAAGTCTTAGCCTGCCAGATGTAAAACAAACAAACAAAGTCCTTCCAACCTTGAACCTGTCACTACTTATACCTCTCAAAAATAGTTTTTGGCATTGATTGCCGTTCGTGTAGCTCAGTTGGGAGAGCGTACGCTTCACATTAGCCCTGATGCGTTTGATATTAGAACACGCGTAAGGTCCAGGGATCGAAACCCTGCATGAACAGTTTTTTTTTTTTTAGCAACCGCTGTTTTTGCTCGATGGAAAGGAGCGCGTGCGAGGCGTGGGGGGATGAAGAAGTTTTATTTCTGTGCCCCAGCGAATGGAGGAGGGCGGGGTCACGAGTCGGGCTGCTTCCGGGGGCTTGTCTTCTTTTGTGATCTGCACACGCGCGCACGCTCTCCCTCGTCGTTCCGGCCACGCTTGCAGCAGTGGGTGCGAGTGTTGGATATCGGAAGGAATGCCTAATGATGGGAGGGGTGGGTGGGCGGGACGGCGCTGGCCCTTGTTTTCTCGCTCTTTCTCCAGTCCTCTGTCCTTGGGTCGCAAAAAACGCGCCGAGCGCTCGTCGATGGCTGTCCCGCAATATCAGCCCAGGCAGCGTGAGTGGCGCCTTGGCGTGACTGAACTTTTTTTTTTGCCGTTTTGCTGTTGTTTAGGATGGGGAGGGTCGCGGGAGGGATGGGCAGGTTGAGGAGGGGTGGCCGGTTCTCCACACTGCCTTGGACCTCTTCTCGTGTTTTTGCCTTGGCCACGCCTTGTTGGGTTTCCAAGACACCGCGCCCCCTTGGAGTGTGCGCCCAGGTCTAGCACAACACACCCTTTCGGTGGTGATGCTCCCAAGACCGCGCCCGTACCGCTTACACGCCGCCGACCACCACTCTACATCTCCCATCCCCACCTCAATCAAACCTCGCCCCCGGCACGACCAGCGCCACCACATACCTAACCACCTCCTTCACCAGCCGCGCCGGCTTGGGCGCCACAAACAGGGCGCTCGCACTGGCGTACAGGCGCGTGTCAGGCCCGCCCGGCGGCCCGTCCGTAACGGTGGCCCGCATCCGCAGCTTCCTGCCCACCACGCTCTCCACCTCCGCCGTCACCAGCAGCAGGCGGCCCGCCGAGATCTTGCGGTGGTAATCAACCTCCAAGTGCGCGGTGAAGGCGGGCCCGATGAAGGGCAGGTCGCCATGCACGCGCAGGGCGTAAAAGAGGTGGCCCATCGCTTCATCAACGATCGCGGCGGTCAGGCCGCCGTGCGCGACGCGCGGGTACCCGCATACGTTCTCGCCCAGTTGGATGACGTACGCCATGCGGCGGGCGGACGGGTCGTACAGGGCGACCAGGTCGCGGACCATGTCATGGCGGAGGAGGGCCGAAAACTGTTACATGGGAGGAGGACGTGGGAGGAGGACGTGAGGCGGGCGGAGGTTGGGCACCACGCTTTTCCTCTTCTCCATCCATCCACAATTTCTTGTGGAAGGAGGGAGGGCTGGGCGTGCCACACGTTGGTAGCCCTCCTCTGGAAGGCGTTGGTCGCTCTCCAGAGGAGAGCGACCAACGTGTGCTTGCTTTCTCTCACCCTCTCTCTCTCTCTCTCTCTCTCTCTCTCTCTCTCCTCCCTCTCTCTCTCTCTTTTCTCTTATTCTTCCTTACCACATGGTCCGCCCTCAAGAAGGCGTGCGCCTGCTTCTCCAGGTCGTCCGCGCTCAGGATTTGGACAACGCCGTCTCCGGCCGCCAACTCCTTGACCCAGGGGGCCGCGTCAGTCAGGCTTGGGGTGGCCACCACCCTTTCATCCTCCTGCGCCCGGGCGGTGTGGCGGGCCGTGGGAGCCAGGGTGAGGCTGCCCAGGCCGCCCAAGGCGACGCAAGCTGCGGCGGCAAGGAGGGCCGAGGTTGACCGGCGAGGGGGTGGCGGGAGTGGATGGTGGGCTGCTGGTGGCAGTACTGTCGCAGCAGCGGAGGAGAACGCGACAGCGGTGCGAGCAACGCGAGACGGATGAGGCGGCGTGCCGCGGACGGTGGCCGCCATCACGGCCCCAGCAGCAGCACTGGCAAACGCGGCAGCAGCTCGTTGCGAGGTCGGCGATTCAATGCCTCCCGTCGGGATGGCGCCCCGCACAGCCCAGCCACCGGGTCCGCCCGCCGCCCGGCCCAGGGCTCGGCCGGCCAACAAAGCAGACAGGCGTGGAGTGGTCATCGTGCCGGGTATGCGCAGCGTTGGGCAGGGAGAGCCAGAGGGGCACAAGCGCGTGCGGCGCGTTTTTCCTCGCCCCTCCCTTTTTACTGGAATGGTTCGATGAAAATGGAAAACATGGGCCACGGTACAAAATAGGATCGCGGGCGCTCAGGGAATGGGCAGGGAATGGGCAGGTTGAGGATAGTTCTGTTATTTTATTGCTCGTGAAGGGGCGCGGGATGGCTGGTCGTGTTTGCAGTTTTTGGCCAAGGTGGCCCTCTCTCTCTTATACGTATGACACACGCACGCAGCACCACCACACCACCCACCATCCCACCACCACTTTGCGTTTCAGAGAACACGGAGTGCCCGAAATATATATAAAAAACACCCACACGCATATCACTCGCTCATTTCGCGCCGGCCGCCGCCGCCGGCCCTGCCCCGCCACCACCCCCGCCCTTGCCGTGCTCCATCCCGCCATGCCCCCGCCCACCCACCACCCGGCGCCAGAACCAGTGCCGCCGCCACAGCGCGCCCATCTCCTCGATCGGCACGCCCTTGGTCTCGGGCAGGAGCAGCCAGGAGTAGAGCGTCATGACGACCACGCACGCCCCGAAAAAGACAAAGATGCCCCATTTCAGCCCGCACAGCATGGACAAAAAGGCCTGGCCCATGATGAAGGTGAAGAGCAGGTTGACGCACACGGACAGGGCCATGCCGAAGGACCGGGTTTCCATGGGCTGGACCTCGGAAGGGAGGAGCCAGCCCAGCGGGCCCCAGGACCAGGCGAAGGCGGCAATGTAGACGCACACCACAAAAATGGTCCCGACCGCGGCCTTGGAGGAGAGGACGACCCCGTCCTTGCCGCCCGAGAACAGGACGCCCAGCAGGCCGCCCATGGTGAACTGGGCGGCCGCCATGACGATGCCGCCAGTGATGAGCAGCGGGCGGCGCCCCGCCCGGTCGACCAGGAAGACGGCGATGAGGGTGGCCAGGACATTCACGACGCCGACCACGACCGTCTGGAGCAGGGCCGACGCCTGGGAGGAGCCCAGCGTGCCAAAGAGGACAGGCGCGTAAAACATGATGGAGTTGATGCCCGTCAGCTGCTGGAAGACAGGGGCCGCCACGACCGCCACCAGTTCGGGGCGGTACTGGCGCCGGAAGATGGCGCCCCGGCCTACCGCTTCGGCCGCCTTGGTCGCGGCCGCGGCGTCGCTGATATCCTCCATCTCCGGGCCAATGTCGTAGCCCGCCCCGCGCACGCGTTGCAGGACGCGGCGGGCCTCCTCTGGGTGGCCCCGGGCGAGCAAGGAGGCGGGCGTGTCGGGCAGGCAGAGCGCGCCGCCCAGGAGGATGAGGGCGGGCACGCCCGCGCCCGCCAGGCTGAGCCGCCACCCGTGCTTGACCTTGCCCAGGACCGCCCAGTTGACGAGCTGGGCGACCAGGATGCCCAGGGTGGTGGCCAGCTGGAACATGATGTTGAGGGCGCCGCGCAGGTGGGTGGGCGCCATCTCGGAGAGGTAGAGCGGGACGGCCTGGTTGGCAAAGCCAACGCCGCAGCCGAGCAGGACGCGGCCAAAGACGAGCATGCCGACGTGGACGGCGCCCGCCGTCAGGGCCGCCCCGATGCAGAACATGACGCCCGCCAGGGCCATGGTCGTCCGCCGCCCGGCTCGGCGGGTGACGAAGCCCGCCACGATGGAGGAGACCATGCCCGCCAGGAAGAGGGAGGACGTGAACAGTTGGAGCAGGTGGTCTGCGTACTTGCAGTACGGGTTGGTGTCCGCGTTGGGGAAGTCCTCAGGGACGGGCTTGGAGCAGTCGAAGACGCGGCAGTAGACGGAGGGGAAGAACTTGGCCAAGAACTCGGCGTTGGCGGTCACGCCGCCAGTGACGCCTGGTGGATGGGCGAGGGGATGGGGCGAGTTGAAAAAAGAGGAAAATGAGGGTGAGGCAGGGTTGTGGCGGCCGTGTGTGTTAGGCGCGTGTGGCGGCAATGGGCCGGGCGGCGCCCATTTTAGGGACGGCCTGGCGCTTTATTCGACGCTTCTCGCGCATCATTGGTGACTCATGCCGACTCTCTAGTGGCCTGAGGGTGGTGCGGCGTCTCGGGAGGGGGGCCGTGGCGGGCGTGGCATGCAGGCCGCGCGATGGCGGGGAGAGCAAAGACAAAAGAGGCCCGCCTTGGCCATTGGACAGCATTTGAGGGGGCTCTCCGTCGTCGGACGGCCTCGCCGGGCACATCAGTGTAGATACCAGTCAGCTCGCTATCGTCCTGCCCCAGTCCCGTTATCTCGGAGGGTGGAGGAAGGGTAGGACGGACGCACGCAAAAGAGGAAAACACCCTCTTCCTTTTTTCGCCACACCTCTCAAACCTCGTTCCGCCATCCCGCCCGTCCACTGCCCTCCAATTGCACCGCCAACCCTCCTTGACGTTGCCACACATCGAAACATCAACTCACCAATGTCATACCCGAAGAGCGCGCCCCCAAAGGCGGCCACCAGGCAGACGAGAGCTGTGTAAGCAGTAAAGTTGGCACGGGCGTACGTCCGGCCGGCCGGGGTGGTCGGGACGGAGATGCCGCCGGCCATTGCGGTTGCAGGCAGGGTGTGTGGCTGGCGGGTGGGATACACAAGAAAAGGAAGAGTCGAGCGGCGTCCGGGATGCAGCGGGGTCGAGCACGCGCAGGTAATTTGAGAGTTGTGAAGGTCGAGAGCCATGAGCCATCTCTCATCTTTCTCTCTCATTCATTCTCGTCAGAGCGCCCAGTCGCCATCAAGGTCTCCAAAGATGGAGGCAGCGCCGGTGTCCAGGTGTCCGCGGTGCGCGAGCTCACCACGCTCCACGCCCTGCCGGCCCACCAGAACATCGTCCGCCTGGGCGCCGTCCTGACCTCGCCGCTGGGCACCACCATGCGCGGCGTCGCCCTTGTGTTCGAGTACGCGGAACACGACCTGGGCGAGGTCCTGCGCTTCCATGGCGGCCCCGGCGGTCGCGCTCTCTCCCTGTACACATTTAAAGCACTTGCCTGGCAGACCCTGCGTGGCCTGTCGCACCTCCACGCGCGCGGCATCATGCACCGGGACGTCGAGCCGGCCAACCTGCTGGTGACGGGTGGCGGGTCCGTCCGCCTGGGCGACTTCGGGCTGGCCCGCTCCGTCGTGTCACCCGCTGCTCCGCTCTCCGCCATCGGCGGCGCGGTCGCCACCCTCCACTACCGCGCGCCCGAACTGATGATGGACGCGGCCCACTACACGCGCGCAGTCGACTGCTGGGCGGCCGGGTGCGTCATGGCCGAGCTTCTGCTGCTGCGCCCGCCTTTCAAAGGACAGGAAGCCCAGCCCGCGGCCCGGGCGGTCCAGGTCGACCAGTGCCGGGCGGTGTGGGAGGTCGTCGGCCCGCCCGATGCGGTTGCGTGGCCCTAGGGGGGCGCCCTCCCGCATTGGGCGGCCGACGCGGGCGGGCCACGAGGGGTGGCGGAGCGGGCAGGCAAGGGCGGCGGCAAGGGCGACCCCCACCCGCCGCCGGGCCGGTCGCGCCTCATCTCCCTACTCCGCGCCGGCTGCCCGTCAAGTGCGGGCGGGTCCCTGCCGCCTGGGGCCCGCCTCTCCGACCACGGCGCCGACCTCCTGGCCCGCCTGCTCGACCCCAACCCACTCACCCGCCTGTGCGCCGCCAACGCGCTGGCCCACCCATTTTTCACAGACGAAGCGCCGTCCCCGGGGGAGGACACGATTTGTGCGCGGGGGGAGGCGGGAGGGGGCCTACCCTCTGCGCCCGCGGTGGCCGGTGATGACGGGTGGGGGTGAGGCCGGCGAGGGGCGGTCGGCGGGGCACCTGTTATTTTAGAGAGCAGAGCAAGGTTCGGGCCGCCTCTCCACTGCTGCCACCAGCGCCCGCCGCTCTTCATTTCTATCGCTGCGCCCGCCCGCACAACGACCGGCGCGCACGCCCAACTTCGTCTCCAACCCCGCGCATCCACAAGGTCAGTCACCATGGACGCCGCCCAGTGGGCATTCACGAGGACTTGAGGCGCTCGCTCCACCACGCGCGCAAGAGCGAATACGGGCGTCTGCGCTTGGCCAGGGAAATTGGCCAAGGAGGCCAATTTGCATGCGTCTCTTTCCGCCCCGGCCCCCCGCCCCAGATCCCTCAACTCACCCTGCTTCCTTCCACCAACACGTCGCCCTTGACAGTTATTCTATTGGCGTGTAGAGAGACTTCCTCGTCCCCAGAGTATTCCCCCACACAAACAACAACACACGCAGGCGCCCCAATCTTGTTTTACTAGAGAGATGTCGCCGCCGCCGCCGGTCTCCTCCCGCCTTCGCGCCCTCCTCCAGCTGGACTTCTCCATTGACCCGGCCATCGGGGCGCCCTTGCTGCTTGGTGGCGGCCCGCCCCGTGTGGAATCCGGGATCGGCCAGCGCCAGGGTGAATCACTCCTCCCTTTTGGCGCGGCCGCGCCCGGCACCCACGCACCTGGCACAGACCGGGCCTCCCAAGCCGCCGTCGCCTCCTGGGAGCTGGCGCACGGCATTGGCAATGGCGGTGGCGTGTCAACGACTTCCGATCTCGTCGCTGAGCCTCGGGCGCCGGTGCCCGGGCGGGTCAGCCCGTCCAAACCATCGCTGGCAGCCCCCTCTCGAGGTGGTTCTGGTTCAGCCCACACTTCGCCCACCGTCATTGCGCTCGCCGCGTCCGCGCTGTGCCTGGCCCTGGTGGTCGCCCTGGTGGTGGGCGGCCTAGCCGCGCGTGGTCTGGCGACGTGGCGTCGCAAGGAGGAGGAGGAGGAGGCGGACACGGCCGGTGCCGGCGCGCCGTCCCCCTCCCCCACCAGCACTGCAGCCGGTCCAGCCTGGTGGCAGCGCTTGACCGTCGCGGGTCCGGCCGCCGTGGCGCCCTTTTCAGGCGAGGACTCCGCCCTGGCGACGCCCGCTGGCATTGGCGGCGGCCCTCCGACGATGACGTCGGTGGAAGCCGCCGCCGCCGCCGCCGCCGCCAGTGGCTCCAACCTCAGCCCCGGCATCGCGCGCCGCCTGGTGTCTGTCGACGATTCGGCATATGGCGAGGAGGGCGGTGCCGTGTCGGCTGCCGCCACGCCAGTCCAGCCTCCTTCACGTTTTTCCTCCTTCTTCAGCAGCGTCAGCGGGCGGACGGGGGTTGGTGGTGACCCAGAGGCAGGCGGCGGTGGGGTTTGAAGAGGGAGAGAGAGATGGAGAGTGTAGCCGAGTGAGAAAAACAAACAAAAATAAAATACAGGAACAAAGCAAAATATGCCCCACGCCAACCCACACACACTCACACACATACGCACACACACGCACGCCGGGATGACCCACACGCCCAGTACATGCACACGCAAGCGCAATCAACTCGCAAACAAACACACACCGCCCCTCCATCCTCTCACCCTTCCTGCTCGCCCACCACCAGGTCGACCGGCGCGCCGCCCGTCACCCACGCCGAGTGCCGCACGCCCGTCGGCATGATCAGGTAGGTGCCCGGGCTCAGCTGCAGGGCCTCCGTCTGCGACCCGCCCTGTCCGCCGCCGCCGCCGCCATTCTCGGCCGGGTCTTGCGGGTCTACAGAGATGAGAAAATGGCCAGCCGCAACGCCGAGCAGGCGGGGTGTGGGCGTGGCGTGGGACTGCATGACGCTGTCGGGCTCCAGTTTGAGGGTTTTCATGCGGGTGAAGCCCAGGGAGGCAAAGGTGGAGGCCAGGTCGGTGGAGGGCGGGAGGTGGGTCACGGTGAGCGGGGCTGGCAGGTCGGCCCCGGCCGCACTTGCGCGCATCGACCCCATCATTCCTGGGGCTGTGGGTGGCGAAACCCGGCTTGTGCCGCCCGTACCACCGGCGGTATGCATGGGGCTCACGCTGCACACACGAATAGGGCGAGGGTGGGCGGGCGCGAGGGCCCGACTGAGCAGGGCGAAGCGGAGGCAGAGCATTGTTGGTATGAAAAAGAGATGCAAGCCTTCTCGTAACACTTGAAGCTCACGGCTCGCCCGCCGACTTCCCCGGCGGCCCACTCACTCCCGGCCGGCTCACCGGCCGCGGGGGCGGCGCCTCCACATCCCCACCAAACCCACTCGCCGGTGACATAGCTGGCACAGCTGCTCCTGCTGCCCCTCCTTCACCCTCGAAGCCGCTGGCCGGCACGATCGCGGCGGGTTGTGGCGGAGGAGGGGTCGCCCGCCCGCCGCTGCTCTTCCCGCTTCCGTTTGTTCGCCCGCTCAGCCGCCTCGCCAGCCAGTTGGGGGGAGTGCTTCCACTGCCAGGGCAGGAGGTGGCGGGCGGCGGCCCAGGCGCAGCAGGCGGCGGCGGGGGCGCGTCCACCACCTCGGCCGTCGTGCCCGACCTTGACCCGGCCCGCCCGAGGTCGACAAAAAAATGGACGAGCTCCAACGCCGTCGGCCGGGTCGCCGGGTCTGCCGACAGGCACCTGTTCATCAGATCCACGACGCTGGCGGGCGCCTCCTCCGGCACCTGCACCGGCCGCAAGTGGCGCCCGGCGGGCGCCTCCCGGACGGACAGCTCCCACAGCAGGACACCAAAGGAATAGATATCGGCGGCCTCGCTCGTCGGCTGGCCCATGAGGACCTCTGGCGCCGCCCAGGCGTAGGTCCCGACCGCGTGCATGGTGGAGACAAATTGATCGCGCAAGACCTTGCCTTTGTGGAGAGAGGGAGTGTAGAAAAAGGAAGGATTGAGTGAAGATGTGAATGGAAAAAAGGAAGGGCACGCGCGCGCACCCGCGCCCGCCCACCCGCTGCCCTTTCTCCACAACTCACTCAGCCCGACGTCCGCAATCTTGGCCATGCCATCCCGGGCCAGCAAGATGTTGGGCGATTTTAGGTCCAGGTGGACGATGCGGCGGGCGTGCAGGAAGTGGAGGCCGCGCGCAATGTCCAAAGCACACGCACGGTTGAGGCCAGTCCGCGGAATGGGCCCAGTCGGCCCCACCCGCCGCCGCCAGGTGAAGCGGCCCTTGTCGCTCGCCGCGTCCTCCGCCAGGGCCGCGTGCAGGTCGCCGCCCGGCATGAACTCGGTCACTAGCACAGCATGCCCCACCTGGATGGACGCGCCTACAAAGGAGACGATGTTCCGGTCGTGGCACGCCCGTAGCAGCAGCACCTCGCGCGCGAGCTCCTCTAGGAGAGGCACCCGCCGCTTGCTGGCGACGTGGGGCTGGGTATTCAGCGACACGCCGGCCTGCGAGTCCGCGCTGCCTTTGGCGGGTGAGGCGGTGGCCGGGTTAGACCGGGAGGTGACGCGACTGCCTAGAGCGGTGGCGCCCGTGCCACCACCACCAGCTGCCCCTGCTGGGTCCGACACACTCGCCCCTGGCGGCCCTTCGTCCCGCCCAGGCGCGCCCGCGGTGTCATCATCCCGGGGTAAAGACGTGCGACGTAACCGGGCCAGCCAGGCGGGGCGAGTGCGGGCGATGGGCGGGTCGGGCGATGGCGAGGTGGCGGCCGTGCTCGCGTCTGCCGCCCGGGCGGTCAGGGCTGGGATTTTTTCGGAAAAGATCTTGACCGCCACCTCTTGCGCCCCGCCCAGCAGGGCCTTGTACACCCGCCCCGATGCGCCCGCCCCCAGCTCCCACTCCGACCCATCTGGGCGGGTGAGAATGCGCAGGGAATCCGGGTCCAGCTGCCAGTCCCGTTCGGCCAGGGCAGCGTAGCCACACCCGCCGTGCTCGCTGGTGTCCTTGTTGGTCCCGCCTGCTGTGGCCGACGAGGGCGTGGCGGCGGTCCCGCCGCCCGCCCCGCCATCAATGATTCCTAAGAGGGCAGCGGCGGAGGGGGCGCCACTGCCCGCACGCGCGGCGGCCGCGACCGCGGCGGCCAGGCCGACTGCCTGCACAGCGGCCTTGCCGGTTTTGCCGCCCCTCCAACCACCACCACCCCCGCCGCCACCCGCGCCGCCCGTCGATGACCGCTTGTATGCCACCCACCCGCCCGCCGCCAGGCCCGCCGCGAGCAGGGCCGGGATCAGGGCGGCCGCTGCAATGACGCCCGGCTCCGTGCCCCGCTCTCGGGGCCCGGGCACCGACAAAAAAGTTGGCGGCCCGCCGCGTCCCGTCCCCCCAAACGGGCGCCCGTTCACGCTGAACCAGCCGCTGTCCGACCCGGCTGTCAGCGCGGCCTTCGACACGCCGTTGACGTTCCAGCCCGCCAGGATCATCGCGGAGGTCAAATAGTTGGTCACGATGGCTTGTGACAGCTGGGTGAACAGGGCTTCCGCGCCCGGCCGGGGCAGGCGGGACACCTGGAAGGTGACGTCGACGGCGGGCACGGGTTCGGGGAGGCCCGCAGAGGCCGCGGAAGAAGTAGGCGGCGTGCGTGTCGTGGACGGGCTTGTGACGGCGCCGTCTCCCGTTCCCACCCCTCCTTCAGCCGGGGTCGCCGCCCCCAGGTTGGGCGGCGGCAGATCCGGCACCTTGGAGTGCGAATCCCCATCGCCCACGCCCGCGTCAGGGACCACGCTGGCGGGCAGGGCTCCCGCCAGCATCTGGGCCAGGCGGCGGCGTTGCGGCGGTGGTGGTGGAGAGGGCGCGGCCGCGTTGGCTGCAGGCACGTCCTCCTTGGCCGGCGGTTTAGGCTGATCGGCCGGCCGGGTCAAGGGTAGCGGCCACCCGTCCGGCGTGCGCGCCGCGGGTGGCACCACCATAGACGATGGTATGACAGCCACCTTCAGGACGCGCGTGTTGCTGGTCGTGACATAATCCACAGGCCCTGACGTCAGGTTGGAGACGACGACGGAGTGGAGCGTCCGGATGAGCTCGTTGTTCGACACGCTGGCCGCGGGCCCGACCAGCATGAGCTTGAAGACGACCTTGTCCCTGCCCACTGTGTCCTGGGGAGGGGGCGCCGCCGGGGCGAGCTGCGGGTTGACGGCCGTCTCCGCGAAGCGCAACAGCTCGACATCGTCTACCCGCACCCCTTCCGCTCGCAGGCGGCGCAGCGTTGGCTCGCCGGCCAGCACCTTGCGCAGGCTGGCCAGCTGGGCCGGGATCAGCGTCGTGTTGCGGCGAACTAACACGGATACGTCGACCGTTGGCACGCACCTTTTGCTTGACCCTGGCGGTGACGACGTCGAGCCGAGCAGAGCCCGCCTGGGTGGTGGGGACACCGGCGTGTCGAGGCGTGTCGGGGCGACCCCGTCGCTGCCCAAGCTCCCATCGAGGCCGCCATCGCATGGCGAAAAAGAGGTCGCCTCTAAAGACAAGTCGTCGACTGAAAGAAAGTCGGTCTCGGAGGCGACCGCGTCGTCGATGGTGGCCAAGAAGGCGGTGCTTGCGTTAACTCCTGGGCCGGAAAACTGAAAGGCAGGTTTGATGAGAGCGGGTTATTGTTCGCCTCTGCCTGCTTCTGAGCGCGCATCCGCCCAGCTTGTTTGTATCTCCATGGCCGTCTGCGACCGCTACCTTGTACGATCGAGTGTGACGCTTCGGAATCGGCTCCGCCGCACCCCACGCAAAAAGGCGCGTTTGCATGGGGGCATCTCGCTCCCTTCTCATGACCGCGCTCTCATTCCCGCTCTCTCTTGTCTTGCTTTCTTCTCGACCACTCACCCTCACGGCCGCCTCCGCGACGGGCTGGAGCTTGCTAATGGCCTCCACCTTTGCCTTTAAAACCGCGATATCGACGGGGCTGGCGGTGCACGTGAGATTTAGGGCGGCGACTGCCAGGATGAGGGCAAAGGAAGAGAAGCTGCGCGGTCGCCCCATCGCACTCGGCAGGACACCCACCGCTCGCCCCTCGCCTGGCATGTCGCCGGCCCTGCGTGCTCCTGCGCCGCTGGCTGTGGGACTGGTGAGAAAGGTGGCGTGCAGCGGGCAACGAGTGGACGCGGGGCACCCCATAAGAAGAAGTGAAAGATTTTCTCCCTAACAGGGCCACACTCTCTCTCTGCACCTTCGTCTCCACGTGCGGACGGAGGGACGGAGAGTCTCCCGCCACCACCGCCGATCGCTAACTACATCACTACACACGCCCGCCCACTCTCCGGCTCACCAGCACGCTCACGCCCCCCCACACCAGCCCTCAGCGGTGGCGGCGGCGCCCCCCTCCTACCCGGCGCTCTCCCCTCAACCCCGCTCTCCCGCCGCCAGGCAGCTGAGCGAGCGGCCGGGTTGTACGCCAGGGACGCCGGGTCGAGGCCGTACCGGTCCCGCATGCGGGCCGCAAAGGCGGCACCGTCGGGGTCAGAGGCAGGCGGGGGCGTCGCCAGCGTTGAGGCGGCCGCCGCCGCCCGCCTTGCCCCGCTCGATGCGCCCCACCGTGGCGGGCTGGCCCACCCTTCCGCCGCCGCCGCGGCCTCGGCCTGCCAGTCCTCGGCGGCTGACGCGGCGGGTAAGAGTAGGGATGCGATGGCCAGGCCCGTGACTTGCAAGGCCGCCACCAAGCCCGCGGCGAGGAGGGCGGCGTGGAGCGCCGCCACCTGAGGTTGAGGTGCCGGTCGGGGCGTCGGCCCGGGCGGAGGCTTGGAGGGATGCCCTCCCGCCACCAACAACGCCACCGCCAGAACCGCTTCTGCCAGGACTGCACTGCCCATGGCGGCGCTGTATGTTGCAACAGGCGCAGGGCGGGTGCGCGGGGCGCAGGCGCCCAGGCAACCCAGAGCGGTGGAACCGATGGCGGCGGCTGAAAGGGCCAGCGGCACTAAGCCGTGGGCGGCCCGGTCCAATAAGAGGGACAAGAGGAGGGCGGCTAGGCTTGCTAGGGTCAGCGCCGTGTTGGTCGCCCGGAACGCGGCGGCCAGGGCGCGCAAGCGCAGCGGGAGGAGGGGTAGGGCGGGTGGAGGAGGAGACGCCGCCGAGGGTGGCGTCCGGGGAGACGCGCCCGCCACGACACCGCCCTCCTGCTCCTCATCCAGCAGGAGAGGGTTTGACCGGTCGCTAGCGGCGAGGACGGGTCGCCCCATCGAACGGCTGGGCGACCACCAGACGGCGGACGAGGGCATGTGTGGCGGGTGACACGGGGAGAGAGAGAGAACAAATACTGTGAGCGCCCGACTGCTCGCGCCCACTCCATTTTCACGCCCCATGCTCGGCCGCCTCGCCCACAAGCTCCTCCTGCGGCCGCCTCCAACGTTGCCCGTGATGGTTTTTGCTCGCTTGCTGGGTGGCCGACTCCCTTTGAACCCTTCCCGCTCCATCGCCGCCGCTGCCGCCCCTTCCCACCCCACCAAGCCCCCCCCTCGCCTGGCCGACCGCGCCCGGCCGCCGCCGGCGCCCGCGCCGACGCTGTCGCCCGCCGAGAAGAAAAAGGCAAAGGGCAAGGCGGCCCGGGCGAAGGCGGCCTCCACCAAGCCACCACGTGACCCGGCTGCCATCATCCAGCTGGTGGCGACGCCGGCGGAGGAGGCGGACGCGGCGGGCCTGGTCGCGCTGGCCGGGGATGCCAGCACGTCCACGTTTAGCGGGCTGGGGCTGGACGGGCGCGTCCTGGTGAGTTTTGGCGGGGCGCCAGTTTATGATGTTTATGGCCGCAATTGCCCACAAAGATCTGGGGATCCAGGGTCTGGCTGGTCGCATGCTCCTCGCTCGGGATTTTTTGATGGGCGACACAATAAAAAATACAGACGCATGTTTTGCTCGCTCGCGCTCCTCACCTAGCCACCTCCCTTTTCTCTCTCATCTCAGGCCCGCCTCCCCGACCTTGGCATCCTCGCGCCGACGCCCGCCCAGGCCGCCGGCATCCCGGCCATTGTCTCCGGGTCCAACGTTGCTTTGCACGCCCCGACCGGGTCCGGTAAAACGCTGGCCTTCCTGCTGCCCGTCCTGGACGCGGCCATCGGGCGGGCGGAGGCCGAGGCCGCCGCGGCCGCCGCGGCCCACGCCGCGGCCGCCGCGGCGGGGACCAAGCTCCCGCCGCCAACCCCGCCCTCGCTCCAGGCCATCATCGTCTCGCCCTCCCGTGAACTGGCCATGCAGACCACGCGCGTCGCACACCGCCTGCTCCCCGATGCGGCCCGGCCTTTGGTGCAGCAGTGCATCGGTGGGGCCAACCCGCACCGGCAGACGGACGCGCTGAAGAAGTCGAGGCCCCTTGTCGTCATCGGCACGCCGGGCCGCCTGGCCGAGCTGTCCCGGTCGGGCGCCCTCCAGACCCACGGCGCGGCATGTTTAGTCCTGGACGAGGCTGATCAGCTGCTGGCGCCCCAGTTCCGGGAGGAGGTCGGCCGGCTGGCGGACCACACGGGCCGGCGGCTGGCCACGCCGCGGCAGACTGTGCTCGTCTCGGCCACCCTCACCCCGGCCGTCGTCGCCCGATACGGGCGGTGGTGCCCGGATGCGACCTACGTGTCGACGGTGGTGAGCGCAGAGCCGGAGGCGGGCGGGGCGGGCGCGCTGGACGCCTCCACACCGTCTGTCAGCAGCAGCGTGGTCGTCCCCTCGACCGGCGGCTGGGGGTGGGGCGCGCCCGGGTCGGCGGGCGCTGACACCAACCCCCTGCCCACCACCTCCTCCGCGGGCGGCGGCCTGACGTCCGCCACGGATGCGGCGCCGACCCTGCCCAAAACACTCACGCACGCCTGGCTGCCGACGCGCAAGACGCACCGCACGGATGCGCTGCGGCGGGCCGTCCACGCGCTGGGCGCTGGGCGGGCCCTCATTTTCATGAACAGCGCCGGGCGCACGCAGGACACGGCCTTCAAGCTCAACGCCCGCGGCATTCCGGCCGCCGTTCTGCACGGTGCCATGGGCAAGGCCTCCCGCAAGTCCGTGCTGGCGGACTTTGAGGGCGGGCGCCTGCGGGCGCTGGTGGTGAGCGACGTCGCGGCGCGGGGCCTCGACTTTCCGGGCTGCGACGCAGTCTTCAACCTGGAGCTGCCCACGGATGCCGCGCATTACGCCCACCGCGCCGGGCGGACAGGTAGGGCCGGCCGGCCGGGCGTTGTGCTTACCCTGGCTGAGGAACGGGAAGGGTTTGTGGTGGAGCGTCTGGCCAAGCGTCTGGGCGTGGCCATCCCTGAGGCCCGCCTGGAGGGCGGGCGGCTTGAGATGGGAGGATGAGGAAAATAATGACGTTGTGATTATTTTTATTTGTAGTTCCATTAACGCATCCTGCAAAGAAGACACGAAAGTTACATCGAATGACTTGTGCGACGGGTGTGGCCTGCCTCTGCGCGCGGCGGTAAGCGGCAGCGTGGGCATACCTCACCCTCCTCACAACTCTACATATCTCCATCGGTTTTTCATTTGTTCCGACGCGCAAAGGCACCGGCAGCGTCCGCATTCAAGAGTTCCCACGGTCGCCAATATAATACCACTCCAAACGCGCGTCAATGCCTCGCTTTCATTGCGACACAGCGGCAATTGGCGTGTCCATCACACACAACTCACAGCCCTTCTCAAATGGGAATCAGGCCGCGCACTGTCTTGGTCACCACGCCCATAAGGGGCGCCAGGATGACGGGTGGGATGCCCGCCATCTGGGCCATGGCTGGGATGTACTGCGCAAGGCCCGTGCCGGACAGCTTCTTGAACGCCACAGCCGCGGCGGGGAGGACGCCCGTGTTGACGATGATGTTTTTGAAGAACTTGTCCGGCCCCAGGGTGACCACATTCTGGACGAAGGATGTGAATTCCCGCTTATCCAGGACACCGTCCCGATTAGAGTCGAAGGCGAGCAGGGCTTTGCGAATGGTCTCCCGGGAGGGCGGGTCCTGGATGCCCGGCAGGCGGCGGTTGACCTGGTGGTACAGCTTGAGAACCGCGACCTCGACCTCGACGTCCTCGATCACGCCGTTCTTGTTGTAGTCCACCTTGTCGAAGATGGCGCCGGCCAGGAAGCCGAGGATGGGGGTAGAGATGCCCTGTACGGGAGGGAGGACAATGCATGGGTGGGGTGGGAGAGGTGAGGACGGACCGGTTCAAGAGTGTGCCCACTCTGAGTGCCTCTCGCATCTGGAATGACGAGAGTGCCAAGGAGAGGGGGGGGGCAGGTCTTGCCTTTCCTGGCACCTCGCATTTCTTTGCCTAAGCATGATAACCTCAAGTGTTGAACTGGCGGCGTTCCCCGAGGGCTGAGGACGCGGGAGGACGCGAAAGACAGTGGAGACGCCTCGTTCTCACGACCCGGCTATAGCTGGCAAAAGCGCGTGCGCCGCTAGCCGCCGGGCAAAAGTGTTAAGGGATGCGCGTGCCGGGACTCAATTTGTGGGAGCAGTGCGCGCAGTCTGGAGCATGCTGGTCTAGGTTTGCATGGCAAAAGTGAGGGCGCATTGTGTATGGGGCACGCACCATGGTTGGGAGGAGAGACGGGGAGAGAGACGGAGTCCAAACACGAGAAAGATGGCGAGAATGATATCACCACAAGGATCCACACGATGATGATCCACACGATGATGATGGAAAGAATGCATTTTACAACTTGGGCGTGAAACTGGCCCCACACCCACACCCCGCGTCCGCGTTAGGGTTGACCGTGACTTCAAACCCCGCTTTGATGAGCTCGCTCACAAAGTCGACCGTGCCGCCCCGGACCAGGCCGAGGGAGACCGGGTCGATCATGAGGAGTGGGGTCGTTCCGCCCTCATCCCCGACGACTGTGTCACCCTTCTGGGGGCCGGTGTCCATGGCAAACACGTAGGAGAAGCCGGAGCAGCCGCCCGCCTCGACGGTCAGGCGCAGGGCGGTGTGGCCGGCTGCCACCGCGTCCGGGCGGGCCAGGAGGTCCCGGACCCTGCCGGCCGCGGCGGGCGTGAGGGTGAGGGCTGGTCGAGGAGAGGCGGGCGCGGCGGGCGCGGCTGGTGCGGCCGCTGCTTCGTTGTCAAGAGTGGACGAGGAGGAATATGGCCGGGCTCCCAGGCCCCGGCCTGTCTGTGCACTCCAGGCAGGAGGCGGTGGCGGCGTGAGCGGGCCGGCTGTGCGTGGATTAATTTTTTAATGAGAGAGGTTGGAAGAAGAGGAGGAGGAGGTCGAGCAGGGCAACTTTCGTCTAACGCGGCCTGGGCGACAAAAACGACTCACGCGCTCCGCCGGTCCCACAGCTACACACCTGTCCACGAAGAAGCTACCCGAGCGGGTAAAAGGCACACACAGCCCTCCGCTGCGCTCACAGCGGGCCGCGACAGGCAGATGACCGCATCGGCGTGGTGTCGGCCTAGCCTGCCGGCGAGGGCGGCCGCCCGGGAACGCATGGCAATGGAGATTGGGGTTGGCAGACGCAGGCGAGGTGTGTCAGGTATGAGTCACGCGACCTTCAAGGCCGAGCTGGTCAGGGCACCCAGGCTGAGCAGGGTGGCGCGGCAGAGCGGGCGGTGAGGGCACACACAGCCGACAAACAGCAGACTGTGCTTTGCGTCTCTTGCCACTCTTTCGTTCGTTGGAGCGCCCCACACCCCACCAGCACCAAACAATGCTCCTCTCCCGCCAGACCCAGGCCGTGGCTCGCCTGCCTCGCCAGGCGTCCACCCCCGCCGGCCCCTCTCGGCCTCGCTGCTCGGCTGTCGCCCCGCTCGCGGCAGCGGTTGCTGCGCCGCCGGCGTCCCTGGACGTGAAATCCTTCAAGGACGGCTCCTCCGCGGGCGCGCCCGCCACCTTGTCCCTGGCGGTCGCCGAGGAGGACACCGCAGGCGCGGTGGTGCACCGTTACGTGGTCATGCTGCGCCAGAACGCGCGGGCGGTGAGTTTTGTTTGGTTAAGTGAGGAAATGTGTTGGAGGTCGCCCCCTTCGCTCACGGCTCCTTTCGCGCTTCTTTCCGAGGGCGGTGGGTCGCGTATGGTCGGCCCGCACTTATCGGGGCGGTTGGATGCATTGCCACGCGCATGCCTGGTCGGCGATGCGTGATGCCCTCGCACGCCCCGCAAGTGAAGTCCGGAAAGCCCTTTTTTTTCTTCTAGCCGCCGGCCCGGGCCCGGTCGCGGCAGCAGGGGGATCCGCTGACCCGTGCCTTGGAGAGGCATGACGCGCTCTGTCCTGCCGCTCCACCGCCCCAGCAGCAAGGCCAGATATGTGGTGCATGCGATGGTGGCGGTGACATCGACAGCGCGCATCCCGCCACGGCCCGGGCCATGACGGGACGGCTCTCCCGCGGCGGCCGACGTGGCCTGCAGCCACAAATCGCTCGCCAGCTCTGGCGTCGGCCTGGGCACGGCCGGCCGGCCGCACCCGCACACTCCTGCCCAGCAGCGAGTCTAGGCGAGGCCTTGCTCGCTGCGTCAGCGGCCTCGCCAAATATTTTAAAAACCCCCCCCCCCCCCCCGCACCCGGTGCGCGCGCGCCCAAAACCCCCCCCCCCCCCCCCCCCTGACCTCACCCTCCCTTCCTCCTATCCTCCTCCTCAGGGCACGGCCTCCACCCTCACCCGGGCCGAAGTCCAGGGCGGCGGCAAGAAGCCGTACGCCCAGAAGGGCACCGGTAACGCGCGGCGGGGGTCCCAGCGCACGCCCCTGCGCCCGGGCGGCGGCATCATTTTCGGGCCCAAGCCCCGCGACTGGGGCATCAAGATGAACAAGAAGGAGCGCCGCCTAGCGCTGGGCACGGCCTTACAGTCCGCCGCCGCCGACACGCTCGTCGTGGACGCGGTGAGCCTGTCGTCCCCCAAGACCTCGGAGCTGGTCGCGGCTTTAGCCCGCCTGGGAGCCGACCCGATGGCGCCCGGCGCCCACATCCTGCTCCTGGTGGAGGAGGTCGGGCAGGAGCTGGCCATGGCCTCCCGCAACATCGAGGGCCTGACCCTGGCCCGCGTGGGCGCGCTCAACGCGTACGACGTCCTGCGGGCCGACCGCATCGTCGTGGAGAAGGGCGCGCTGGCGGCGATCCAGGACTTCTACGGACCGAAGGCGGAGTGAGAGCGGAGAAACTGAATGGACGGGGTGAGAGCTGGGTGCGGAGAGAGAGAGCGCGCTTCCGTGTGACACTGTCCACATTCTTTGTTTCTTCTACACATCCACACACATACACACTGCCGGTACAAAGGAGAGGCAAAACACCGCGGGCGCACACACTCACACAACACACAACACCAATCAATATAAAGAGAGAGACAAAGGAAACAAAGAATTCAAACCAAACGCCATTCACTCCGGCTCGTCTCGCAGGGTCTCCGACCCGCCATCAATGACGACCTCATACATGGGCGCCGCCCGGGAAGACCGGTGCGCGGCCCGGCGGGCGGCCCGGCGGGCGGCGACGGCGGCCTCCCAGTCCGCGACGGAGGGGACGGCCAACCGTTCCAGGGCGGCCAGGGCGGTGCCTGCCGCCGTGCCGCGGGCGGGCGCGGCCGTGGCGCTGCCGCTGCCGCTCCCGCCAGCCCCCGCCCTCGCCCGGGCGGCCTCTTGCTCCAGGCGGGCGAGGAGTTGCCAGAGCTCCACGGCCGCGGCGGCGCTGGAGGCAGGCGTGGGAGGGGGCGGGCGCGGGCGGGCGCCCGCTGCCCAGGCACGGGATGGGAAGCGGCGTTCGGGGGGAGGGGAAGGGGGGAGTGGGGTGGCTGCCGCTGATGTGAGCTGTCCCTCAGCGCTGGCGATGGGAGCCCGCCCAGGCGTGGCCGGCGGGGCGATGGGCAGGGAGGGAGGGACGGCAGCGGCAGGTGCCGCCTGCTGCTCTGGCGCCGCCCCAGCCTCGCCCTCCGGCCGCCCCGCCCGTCGCCACCAGGGCGCCCACCGAGACGGGGAAGGCGTGGCCGGAGCTGGTTCTGAGGCAGCAACAGCGGCAGGAGCCAGCACGGCAGCCGACCCAGGCGGCGGCGCCGCCGCCTGGGGCCCCCCACCCTCAACCTCAACCGGCGCGGGGGCAGGTTTTTTGGGAGGGGGCACCCCGCCCGGTTCCGCCCTGGCCACCCACACGGAGGAGCCGTCGGGCGACAAGACGATAACGGGCGGCGGCGGGGCGGGGCGACGGGACGAGGAGGGGCGGCGCCCCGACTCGAGGTCGCCGCCGGCCCCACCGCCCTCGTCACCCATGCCCCCGTCCCCGCCGCCCTCCCGCCGCCGGCGCCGGCGCTCGGCGGCCGAGGCCGCCTCCGCGTGCGCGGCCGACCGGGCGGCCCGGGCCGTGCCCAGGCGCACCAGCAGGGCCACCGTCACCAGGGTCAGCGCGCCCCCGCCGATCGCGGAGATGGCCGCATTGAGGCCCGCGCCCACGGCGGGCGGCGGGGGCCCGCCCCCGCCCAGCCCGGGCGGCGCCCGGAAACCGGCGACACCCCCTAACTTGGACAGGGCGCCCGCGCCCGTGGGCGTCCCCTCGCATGTGCACCCGCCCTTGTCCACTCCGCCGGATAGGATGCGCGGGCCACCAGCCGATGCAGCCGCGGGCACGAAGCAGATGCCCGGGTTGCCGCTGACGTCCAGGGCCGTGCCGGCCAGGCGGCGGGCAAACGCGGCGGGCAGGGGGCCCATCAACCCATTGTCGGCCAGGCTGATGTTGGCTTGCGCCAGGGCCGCCAGCTCCGGCGGGACGGGCCCGGACAGCAGATTGCCCGCCAGGTTGAGCGTCTCCAGCCTGGTCAGCCCGGCCCACACGCCCGCCCCGCGCGGCAACGGACCCCGCAGGCGGCGGCCGGGCAGGGACAGGACTCGCAGCTCAGTCAGCGCACCGATCGAGGGCGGCAGGCGGGAGGGCGGCCGCCGCGGCGACGCCAGGGCGATCAACCACCCCGGCGGGCCGCTGGTAGAAGTCGCCCCACCGCCAGCGGGGATGGAAGTGATGATGGAGGGGGAGGGGGGCGGCGGCACGCCACCGCCCGCACCCGAACCGGCCCCGCTGCCTGGGCGGGGAAGCATGACAGTCGTCACCCGCCCGCCCGCATCGCACGCAACGCCCACCCACGCCCCGCCGCAGGGGGAGGAGGCGGAGGGGGGCCAGCCCGCTTCGGCGGCCCGGCGGACGTCGCCGCCAAAGACGGCGGAGGCCAGGGCGCGGAGGGCGGCGGCATCGGTGGCGGCGGAGAAATTCTGGGAAAAATGGAATGAGAATTTTGAGAGGAGGCTCGCGCCCCGTTTTTTTTTTTTTTTTTTTTTGTGCCCCCTCCCAACTCATCCAGGTGTGACGCGCCCCGTTTGAGCCACTCATGCGCTCTCTCACCCCCAGACACGTGCCCCAACCAACTCAAGATCGACTCACCATCCCTCTTGGCATGCCCAGCTCGGGCGGGTCGGGCTCGCAGGTCGGGGAGGAGGGGGCGGGGCTGCCCCCACTGCCGCCGCCACCAGTGCCAGCTGCGGGCGCTGCACCCGGGGTCGGCGTGTAGGGTTGGGTGGTCGGTTCTGGCGCTGGCCCAACCGCGTCGCTCGTCGGCTCGCCACCTGCCGAGCACGTCCATGCGACCAGCAGGAGCGTGAAAGCCAGGGCGCGGCCGCGGGCGTGTCCCCGGGTACGCCCATGCATTCTAGCCATAAGAAAATAAGCAGGCCGAACCTGATGCCGGGGTCCCCGTCCGGCCTGGAGGCGGGATGGGCTCAGCAAAGAGAGGGGTTGACGTTCGAGCTGCTGGGTGTGCGTGACGGTGGTCGGCACGTAGGCAGAGTGTGTGTTCGGGGAGGAACGCCCCACCACGCACGATTTTTTTCACGGTGTGCTCCCCAGCCACACTCACGACCCTCTCTTTTTTCCCGTTCTTCTCTCTCCGCGCCATCCACATGCTAGCCCTGGTCGCGGCAGCCCGGGCCGGCCGCCCCGCCGCCTCGGCATCTCTTACCTCCACCGCCTGGCGGGTGTTGGGGTCGCGCGGGTACGCGGCGTCCACGGAGACGGTAAGTCTAGGGAGGGTGGGAGGGCGAGAGCGTGCCGATGCGTCTCCTCCCACCCCGCACCGCTTCCGACCCCGCTCACCCGATCCATGCACCCCCCACACACTCCATAGGACCTCCTCATCATTGGTGGCGGCCCAGGCGGCTACGTCGCCGCCATCAAGGCCGGCCAGCTCGGCATGAAGGTGACGTGCGTGGAAGGGCGCGGCACGCTCGGCGGGACCTGCCTCAACGTCGGCTGCATCCCCAGTAAGGTACGTGAGAGAGAGAGAGTGTGAGGGGGAGAGGCGGAGAGGAGACTCAAACGCGCGTGGAGAGGGGTTGGCGGCCGGCCAGCCTGGCCAGCTGGCCAGCCCGGCCGGCCAGCCTGCCCCTCAAAAACCTGACCCAACCAAAAAAAAAAACCTCTCATTTTTCAACCACACTCCAAAGGCCCTCCTGAACTCGTCGCACATCTACGAGACCGCGTCCAAGCACGCGGCGTCCTACGGCGTGATGGTGGACGGGGTCACCATGAACATCCCCAAGATGATGGCTCAGAAGGACGGGGCCGTCTCCGGGCTGACCAAGGGGATTGAGGGCCTGTTCAAGAAGAACAAGGTCGACTACCTGAAAGGCTGGGCGTCCTTCAAGAGCCCGACCGAGGTCGAGGTCGCCCTGGCGGACGGCGGGTCCACCACCGTCACCGCCAAGAACGTCATCATCGCCACCGGGTCAGAGGTATCCCCGCTGCCTGGCCTGACCATCGATGAGGAGCGGGTGGTCTCCTCGACCGGCGCATTGAAGCTCGCGTCCATCCCCAAGCGCATGGCCGTCATCGGCGGCGGCGTGATCGGCCTGGAAATGGGGTCCGTCTGGTCCCGCCTGGGCTCCGAAGTGACCGTCATCGAGTTCGGCGCTGCCATCTGCCCCTTCATGGACGGCGACGCCCGGAAAGCGTTCCAACGCATCCTCCAAAAGCAGGGCCTCAAATTTAAGACGGGGACCAAGGTGACGGGCGCGAGCCTGGGTGCCGGGGCTGGCCCTGTCACGCTCGCCCTGGAATCTGCCAAGGGTGGGGACAAGAAGGAGGAACTGGAGGCGGACGTCGTCCTGGTCGCGGCCGGGCGCCGCCCTTTCACGGCCGGCCTCAACCTGGAGGCTGCGGGCATCACGCCTGACGCGCGCGGCCGCATCCCTACCGACGGACACTTCCGCACGCCCGCCCCGGGCGGGACCGTCTTCGCCATCGGCGACGTCATCGAGGGGCCCATGCTGGCCCACAAGGCGGAGGAGGACGGCATCGCGTGCGTGGAGAACCTGGCGGGCCGGAATGGGCACGTCAATTACGGGACTGTCCCGTCCATCATCTACACCCACCCGGAGGTCGCCTGGGTTGGCCAGACCGAGGAAGAAGTCAAGGCGGCCGGCATCCCGTACAAGACGGGTAAGTTTGCCTTCATGGCCAACTCCCGGGCGCGCACGGTGGACGACGCGGACGGCATGGTCAAATTCGTGTCACACGCGGAGACGGACAAAGTGTTGGGAGCACACATCGTCGGCCCGGCCGCGGGCGAGCTCATCCAGGAGGCCGTTCTTGCGATGGAGTACGGGGGGACCACGGAAGACATCGCCCGCACCTGCCACGGCCACCCCACGCTGAGCGAGGCGGTTAAGGAGGCGGCCCTGGCGACGTACGACAAGGCGATTCACAGTTGAGTGTGATGAAAAAATGGTGCGGAATATGATTACGGATGGATGGAGGAGTGTGCATGTGAATGAGTGCAGTTTTTCACAGTGCCTGCTTAACTCGCGCGTGTGCATAATCCACTTCTCTCTCGCGCTCTCTCTCGCTCTCTCCAATCTGATTGGAAAGTGGGGCGCGTGAGGGTTGCCCGGCAAGTACATGGCATCCTCATTCATCTTTCAGCCTCGAAAGGTCTTCCTCCTCAGGTCCCCACTCGTCGACCACCACCGTCACGCTCCGCCCCAGCCTGCGCGCCAGCCCGTCCCGCCCACGCCAGCAAAGGACAGCCAGACCAAAGAAGGCCCAGTGCGAGGCGTATAGCCCTGCGTAGGCCGCAAACGCCCAGGGCCGGTGCGCGTTGAGGAAAGGGTAGAGCCAGCGCCCCGTCGCCCGGAAAAAGGCAAAAGCCCACAGGCCGTAAAGAGAGGAGTAGGCGCCCAGCGCGCCCATGAGGTATGGGTGGAGAGGGATGGCGTTTAGCAGCAGCTCCCCGAGCGCCAGGCCGGCGTTGGCACCGTGCTGGACGTAGGAGGTGAAATTGAAAAACATGCGGCGTGTGTCGGCCCGCACGGCGGGCGGCTGGGTGGAGGCGCTGAGCATGGGCACGAGCACGCCCCAGGTAAGGACGACGACGATCAGGGCGGCCGGCAGGGCAATGTGGAGTAAGCCAATCAGGGCCGCTCCCGCCACGTCCACGGAGCCGTCGTGCCAGGCCCCGACCCGGCCGCGCAGGACGCGGCGGGCCGAGAGCAGGGTGCCCAGCGCAAAGGTCGCGATGAGGGTGGTGAAGGACCAGACCGTGAAATAGCAGAGTGTCCGCTGGCCCAAGCGTAGCAGCTGGGCGACAGAGACGGCCAGAGTGAAGCAAAGGGCGGTGGCCCGGTAGATGAGGAGGATGGTTGGGTTGGCGAGGGTGGAGTCGGTGACGGCGGTGGCGGGCGTGGCCCAGACGCCGAGCGGGCTGGCGAAGTCGAAGCAAAAAGAGGGAGAGAGGGGGGTCAGCGCATGCGCCCGCTAAGTCTAGTAGGGCCGCGCACGCCTGCCTCACCTCCTCCCTTCCGGCTGATTACCCCTCGCCTATCTGCACCGTCATTTTTACTTACCCTGACCCAGGCGCATGGCGCAGCATCATGCCGGAGGTGGTGATGCCCGCTGCTATGACCAGGATGACGGGCGCCGGGATGGCGGCCGCAGTGACGATGGGCGCGGCCTTGACACCGCCCAGCCCGGCGGCTAGGGACCTGAGGGCGTCCATGTGTGTGCGAGGATAAGGTGAGGCCACGGGGCACGCTCTCGCTGTATGATGTGGGCTGGGGAATGCACACACGCGAAGAGGGGTGCCGTACCGAGAAATAAAGCAGCCAGCTTTTCAATCTCACTCCCTCCATCCTCGACCCCTCGGCATTCCCCCTGTCCGCCCATCACATGCATGGAATCGCCGGCACCATTGTTTTTTTCTCTACACCACAGCACCCCCCGCCACTCACGCACAACCATTCCCCGCGCCCCCGCACCCCCCCCCACCCCCCCCGGTCCCCCCACACAACCTCACACACGCGCTGGCCCCTTCTTTTTTTTGATTCCCCACGGCCTCCCTGCGCACTCCCTCTCCGCTCTCCCTCTCCCCTCTCTCCATCCCCGTCCTCCGAAGCACACGCCCGGCCTCATCCACCCCCAAGCATCACACGCATAAAGAAAGAAGATCGCTGAAAACATAAAACTCACACCCACAATCATACCGGGTTCCTCACGACACCACACTTATCAGTCTCCTCCACATCATTCCTTGAAGGGCGCAAAGACGACGACAGAGTTGTGGCCACCAAAGCCGAATGAGTTGGAGATGCCGGCCGTGATCGTGTGCGCCTTCTTCTCGTTGGCGCATGTGTCGATGCCGGCGACCTCGTCAATGGCGTTCTCCTGGTTGATGGTCGGGTGGACGAAGCCCGTGCGGATGCCCATGATCGTGGCGACCGCCTCCATCCCACCCGCCGCGCCCAGGCAGTGCCCGATCATGGATTTGGTGCCGTTCATCTTGATGTGCGAGGTGTCCGTAAACACCTTCTTGATGGCCTTCACCTCCGCGATGTCGCCCACCAGCGTGGACGTCGCGTGCGCGTTGATGTAGTTGACCTGGCCCTTGTCGATCTTGGCGTCCTTCAGCGCCAGCTCGATGCAGGTCGACACGCCCAGCCCGTCCGCCCGGGGGTCGGTCATGTGGTAGGCGTCACAGGTGATCGCCCCGCCCAGGTACTCCGCCAGGATGTTGGCGCCCCGGGCCTGGGCGTGCTCCAGGGATTCAAAGACCAGGACGCCCGCGCCCTCGCCCATCACAAAACCGTCGCGGCCGGTGTCCCACGGCCGGGACGCGCGCTCGGGTTGCTCCGGCGTCGCCCCGCCCGTGGACAGGGCGCGGCAGGCAACAAACCCGCCCAGGCCGACAGGGATGATGGGCGCCTCGGACCCGCCCACGATCATGAGGTCGGCGTCGCCCGACCGGATGTGGTTGGCGGCGGACACAAACGCGTAGTTGGCCGTTGCGCATGCCGTGCTGATGGAGTAGTTGGGCCCCATGAACCCCGTCTCGATGCCGACCAGGGCGCCGCCCATGTTGGTGATGGCGTACGGGATAAAAAAGGGCGTGATCTTCTTGAAGCCCTTCTCCACCAGGTTTTTCACGCCGTCCTGGAAGACGGTGAGGCCGCCCATGCCGGAACCCACGAGCACGCCACACCGGGTCTTGTCCAGCTTGTTGAAGCCGTCCGACCCGATCTCCAAGCCCGCGTCCGTCAGAGCCTTCTTGGAGGAGACGATGGAGTAGGTCAGGCAGTCGTCGTACCGGCGGGCGTTCTTCTTGTCGACCAGGCTGGGAGTGGAGGGCGGAGAGAGAACGGGAGGAAGGACGGGAGGAAGGGGAGAATGGTGAGAGTGGGCGCTAAGGGCCGCGCGCCCCCGAGCATGGATCTCATCCTCCCTCACGCGTCCCGCCACGCCCCCTCTCCTCCCACTCACCCTTCATTGTCAAAGTTCCGGATCTGGGCGGCAAACTTGGTCGGGAATTCGGTGGCGTCGAACCGGTCGATGGCGGCGACGCCCGACTTGCCGGCGAGGAGGCTGGGAAGAGGCAAAAGTAAAAGAGAGAGAAAGAGTGGTCGAGAGTGAGTGGTGGGCGGGCGGCGGCGGCGGCGGTGAGAGAGAGGGGTGCGGCCGCTCGCCCCGTGACATGGGGATAGCTCTGATCAATGCACGGCTGTGCTAGGGCGGTATTCAGGCCTCGCTGCTAGCCCTAGGCGGGCAGCATGGGCATAATGTGCGGTGTGGCTCGCCGCGGCGCACGGTAGGTCTTGCTCCCAAGAATGCGATCGATACGCTCGCCGGCGCCCGCGCGGGGAAGGCAAAAAAAAAAAAAAAACGCACGAGTCGTAAAATGTGGAGATCTCATTGCCAAACACGGAGGCGATGCCCATTCCAGTGATGACGATGCGCTTGGTCGGATCGCGCTCGGCGCGGACGACGAGGACTGGAAAGGGAGGGATGGAGGGGGACGTGAGCACGCGTTATTTCCTCGACCCCCACAAAGCAGGGCAGCGCCGGGCGGCCTAGGCAAGCGCAGGAGAGCAAGGTGGCGACCGGGGCGACCCGCGTCCCGGGCCCAGGAGTGAGCCAAGCTTCTAAGCTGGGCACATGAGGTGATGCGTAGGATCGGGGCCAGCCCCCTGGGCGGCCGGCAGCCAGCAGGCTTTGCCGCCCTCTCCCGGCCGCGAGGCACAGACAAATCGGCTCTCCCTTTCTCGCCCCGCGCCCGCCCCCCTGTGGGCTAGCGGGCTCGGCTCACTGCGACCGGATCACACCACGCGGCTAGCCAGGCCACACCCTCGCCAACCGGCGATTGGAGCGGGTCGTGCATTGGCGGCGGGTGCCCTGTGGGGCGCCACATGAAAGAGGCCGCGAGCCTCTCGCTCTCTTCTTTTTCGTTTCTCCCCCTTCCCTGCCTAGGAAATGTGTGGCACTGCAAAAAAAAAAACGCACCGCCGCGCCCGCGGGCGGCCGCCTTGCCGGTCCGGGTGGACGGCGAGGCGGACCCCAGGCGGCCACGCTGCATGGAGGACTGCATGGCTGTGCGCGAGTGGGTGGAGTCTGGGGGTCGTGGGGCGCGCGCGCGGGGAGGGGTGGTGAGGAAGAAAAGTGTGAAGAGAGGCGCGGGGCGAGTAGGGGGGCCCTCGCCCTACCTTCGCTTTCGCCCTCGTTTCCGCTCATCTCCTTTTTCATTTTTCACCCATCCGTCTTTCTCCGCTGAGTGACAGTGTTGATCCAAGAGCGCGAGCCGACAGATGGCCTGTCGACACGCCAATTCCAGAAAGCTGCAAATCTTCACATTCATAGGTCCTTCTTTACCTCCTCTTCAGCCGCACCCCCCACCAGGTCGGCCGCTGCCGCCGCCTCACCACCACCACCACCCCGCCGCCGGGTGACCCCGGCCGTCACCGCCCCACTCCCCACACCGGTTGTCGCCGCCTCCGGCGCAGCTGCTGCGGCCGCGCCCGCCCCGCCAGGCGCGGGCTCCGCGGCAAAGCCGTACTCGTTCGCCCGGGACCGGTCGACCCTGTAAGCCCAGCGCTGGTAGAGGTAGACGCAGAAGACAATGTCGTCTCGGAAGACGGCCTGCGTGGAAGGGGCGTGAAGTAGGGGGGCAGAGAAGCAAGCGATGAGATATGCGAGACAGGGAGAGGGTGCGCGTGCGTGAGTGAGGAAAGAGAGGGGCAGGCATCGTGTCACCCGGGGCGTGGGCTTCTTCCCCTTTTTTGTGTCTCCCTTCTCACCAGCCTGTGCAGCGTCGGCATCTTGATCACAAACGCAAACAGGTCGTCCACGATAGTGCCCAGAAACTTGTACGCCAGCTGGCGCCAAGGGAGGTGGGCGACAGACTTTGGATATGGGAGGAGGAGAGGGGAGATGAGAAAGAGTTTTTTTTTGAATGGGGGTGGAAGAAACCCCACCCTCTGCGGGCCGCACGTCTGTTTTCTCTCTCCTCTCTCTCTCCACCCCGGCACGCCACAAGCCGCAAAGCCCTCTCTCCCATGGGAGTCTGGGGTGCGAGCGCAAACAGTGGGCCATGAGCCGCCTCCTCTTCCCCTCCCTCCCCATGCCCCCTCCCCCTCCCCATGCCCCCCTCACCTTCAAACGGTAATTGATCCACAGCTGCGGGCACATCAGCACAAAGCCAAACGCGTAGACCGCGCCCACCAAGGACGCGACCGCCCAGGAGTAGAACGACCGGTGGGTCTGCGTTTTGAGGGAGTAGAGCGAGTACCCGAGGACGCAGGGCACCAGCGCGATGCCCATGTACTTTGTCGCCTCCTTGTCAAATCGGTCCGTGTCGGACTCGCTGTACGAGGCCTTGTCCTTGAGGACGAGCCGGACGGGGAGGAGGGCCGCGACCCCGGCCGCCAGGCGCGTGGCCAGCGGCGCCCCGGCCGCCGCGGGCGCCCCACCCCCGCGCTCGATGCTGACGTCCATGGCCTGCGTCAGCTTCCAGCATTCCACGCCCAGGCCCATGACCGCCGACCCCAGGACGACCATCGAGGTGTCGTTGTCGAACAGGTACAGCAGGATGACCGCCTGGCAGCCGGCGTTGAAGGCGATCGTCCGCACGCTCAGGCCCTTGACGTCCTGCTTGCCCTTCCAGAAGCCGACGTCCGCCTTGAAGGCGAGGACGTCCAGGAGGGAGTGGGCCAGCGAGACGGCCATGGTCAGGGCCAGGAAGTACGGGTTGCCCTCCGTCAGGATGCGTTTCAGGTCGTCCGGCTCGCCCTCATTCATCGCGCCCCACGACTGCTGCAGCTTGAACGACTCCTGCAGCTGGGCCAGCATCATGTGCTGCCACGACTTTTGGGCATAGAGCGACAGGCGCAGGGTGACGGCGCCGGTGCTGGCATTGAGCGGCACCAGCCCCTCCCTCAACAGCCAGAAATCGTTGAGCCAGGCCATGGGCGCGTAGGTCATGGACGGGATGTCGACGTCCAGGACGTCCTTGTACTGACGAGAAAAATGTTGGGGGGGGGGAGCGGGGAGAAAGGGCGGGTGAGGGAGGAGAGGTGAGGTGATGGAAGGGATGGGAAGAGGGGGATGGTTTGATCTCTTCACGCCCCACACCCCACGCCCCTCCCTCCCCCTTTTCCATGACTGCTCACGTGCGGAGGCACCCCGCTCGCCGGGAACGCCGAGAACTCGTCGACCAGGGCGACCGTCAGATTGGGCTTCAAGTAGGAAATGATCTCGCGGGGTGGGGCGGGCGGGAGCTTTGAAGCCCTGTCTGCCGCAGCCACTCCGTCCCCGCCATCAAAACCAGCCAGGACCCGGCCAGGCGTGCTGCTCGCCTCCGCATCGCCTTTCTTGCCACCCCCGGCCGCCAGCAAAAGGACGCCCGTCTTGTTTTTAGGGCGGGGCAGATGGACGTTGGCCCGCCAGGTCCGGGCGTGGATGGCCCCCGCGTCATATCCCGGGGCAGACGGGTCTAGGGGGGTGCCGGTCGGGGCGAGGAGGGTGTGGAGGTACAGGGACGCGTTGCGTTGGACGGCCTGGTAGTATAGGAGAGAGTGGAGTGGAGGGAGAGGGGGGGGGAAGGGGGGGCGTGTGCGCGAATGACCTCTGATGAGAATCTCCAGCAGGGTGTGGAGGTCGAGGGCGCTGCGGGCCGCCGCGCCCGCTGGCCGCAGCGCATGCTTTGCTGTTCTCACGCCCTTCCACAAGCCGCTCACCCTCGCCCCCGCGCTCAGGGCACCGCCCACGAATTTCCGACACATGCCACATCACCCAAGCTCACCTCGCTGGGCGTGTACTCGACCAGGACGCTGCGTTCGGACCGCTCAGAGCCCAACGGCACGCCGCTCACGCTCCAGACGGGCCCGCCCACGGCGTCCCAGTCGGCCGGCGGGAAGGCCACTTCAGACAGGAAGAAGGCGACATCGACCGGCGTCCCCCGCGGCAGGGCGGGCCAGAGCTGGGCCTCCCGCGGCAGCTTGGCGGCGGGCGTGGAACCGCCACCGAACAGGGCACGGGCCAGGTACCACATCACAAACATCCGGATCAGGCCTCCCAGGGGGTTGGCCCGGGCGGCGGGGGGGGCCGCAGGGTCGCCACTAGGTCCAGCGGCAGCGCCGGCCGCCGGGGCGGCCACGGCGGTGGGCGGCATGGCGTTGATGGAAGAGAAAAAAGGTTAATGTAAATGGACAGAGAGCGCTAGCTTTACCGTCCATTGCTCTTTTCGCAGAGCGCACTCCACGCCATGGACGGCCCCCCGCCCGGACCGCCGCCCGTGATGCTGCCGCCCGTTCCGCCCCCGGTGCCCTCTCGGTCGTCACGCGCGGCGAGCGCGGCGGCTGGGGCGTTGAAGGTGAGACAAAACCTTAAAGAGTGGGCGCGCCCCCCCATACACACACTCACACACCTGCGCGCGCCCTCTCTCCACCCCACACATCCGCCTCTCTTACTTCCAGTCCGGCACCGTCGCCGCCGCCACCGCCCTCGCCGCCGTCACCCCTCACCTGGCAGGGGCCATCGACATCATCGTGGTCCGCCAACCCGACGGCACCTTCCGGTCCTCGCCCTGGTACGTCCGGTTCGGCAAATACAGCGGCCGCTTCCGCGCGCTGGACGAGCGCCGGGTGGGGGTGGCCGTCAATGGGGCGCCCGCGGCCTTCCACATGCACCTGAGCCGGTCGGGGGAGGCCTTCTTCCGGGTGGAGGAGGACGGGGTAGAGGGCGCGGGCGCGGCAGGCGCCCGCCCGGCCTCGCCGGCCAAGGCGGCTGGAGGAGGCAGCGGCGCGGGCGGCGGGGGCGCGCCTGGTGGTGGTGGTGGTGCCGGGGCGGGCTCGGACGACGACGACGCCGCCTTCCTGTCTGCAGGGTATTCGTCCTTGGACGACGATGGCACGTCGTCGGGCGGGTCCTCCATCATGCGCCCCTCCGGCTGGCGCCGCCTGGCCAGCCAGGCCGCGCCCGCGCCCGCCAGCGGGCATTGTGGAGGGGAGCCCGCCAACCCGCCGCCCAGCGCGCTGGGGAATGGAGGCGGCGGCCACGGCAGTGCTGGAGCCTTGCTGCCGTCGCTGCCACCAGCCCTCCCCGTGGCCACTCGGGCCCCGCCGTCCGCCCGGTCGCCCTCCCCACCCCCTGGAGCCGCTGCTGCCACCGGCCCGGGTGGAGAGGAGAAGCCGCCACCCGGCCTGCTGGGCGGATCAATGTCGCCCGAACCGCGGGCGAATGGAGGCGGGCGGCGGGGACGGGGTGCGAAAGGGGCCCGGGGCGGCCCGCCCCTGCTGGAATTGTCCCTGTGCGGGGCGGCGGTGTGCGCGGCCGTGGCCTCGGCCTCCACGCCCTCCCACGCTGCCATCGTGGCGGCATTTGAGGGCGGCCGAGTGGGAGAGGCCACCCTGGCCCACCCCGTCACCGGGCCTGCCACCCTGGCGGATCCTGACCTGTTGTGTGCGCTGGGAGGCGGGTCGGGCTTGTGGCCCTGGCACGCGGCCGCGCCCGCACTCGCGGCTGCGGCCACCTTTCCGGGGGCGCCCGCCTCCTCCTGGAGGGCCGCCCTGGACGGCCTGGTCCCGGCTGCCGTGCGTGGGCCGTCAGATGCGCCCCTGATTGGCAGCATCACCCTGCTGGCGGCAGGCGGCGGCCAGGAAGAGGAAGAAGAGGAGGAGGAGGGCGGGCACGCGACCGCGCCCTCCAAACGGACCACCACCTCATGGAGAGCCTGGTTGCCCGGTGCGCTCTCCCGGGGCGGCACGCCCGCCGCTGAGGCCGCCGCGTCCGCCCCCCGCCCGCCCCGCCTCCGTCACCGCCGCGCCTTTGTCCCCTCCTCCGCCCAGCTGGCCGCCCTCAACCTCCAGCCGGGCCGCAACACGCTGGAGCTCGCGTCCAGCCGCCGAGCCGTCCTCCGCGCGGCGATCTACGCCATTCCCTGGCACGCCCGCCTCGTCATCTCCGACATTGACGGCACCGTGACCCGGTCAGACGTGCTGGGCCACGTCCTGCCGCGGGTGGGCCTGGACTGGTCGCACTCCGGCATCGCCCGCCTGTTCACGGACGTGCGGGCGCACGGGTACCTCCTCCTCTACCTCTCCTCCCGGTCCATCGCCCAGGCCGCGTCCACGCGGGACTTTTTGTTCTCCATCGTCCAGGAGGGCGGGGTCCGCATGCCGGCCGGCCCTGTCATCATCTCGCCGCAAGGGCTGCTGCCATCGCTGTACCGCGAGGTGATCCTGCGCCGGCCGCACGAGTTCAAAATTCAGTGCCTCGAAGACGTGCGCCGCCTCTTCCCGGCCAGCTGGAACCCTTTCCACAGCGGCTTTGGCAACCGGGACACGGATGAGCTGTCCTATTTGGCGGTGGGCCTGCCGGCGACCCGTGTCTTCATCATCAACCCGAAGGGCGAGCTGCGGCGGGCGGGTGGGAGGGAGGTCGTGGGGGCCTCGCTTGCGGCGATTAATGCGACCGTGTACGACGAGTTTCCACCGCTGCGCGTGGTCGGTGCGACGGGGGAGGAGGAGTGGGCCACCAATGGTGGTGGGGCGGGCGGGGTGCGGGCCCCCGTGGGCGGCGACGGTAGCAGCCAGGAGGCCGCCAGCCCGTGCGACCCTGCGGCCGCCGCCGCTCTGGTGCCGCGGGCGCTCCCCCTTGCCCGTCCGCAGGCCGGCCCCGCCTTCTTTGCGCCGCCCGTCACGCGGGAAGAGTTCTCGAACTTTGCCTTCTGGCGCGCCCCACCCCCGCTGCCGGAGGACCTGCTCCCCCTGGATGGGGGCGGCGACGACACGGCCGCGGAAAAAGAGGAGGGCGTGATTTAGATAGGTTTTACCCCTGGTGTGTTCTCCTCTCTCGCCGTCGTCCCCCCGACAACACCCCACTATGCACCCAAAGTGGCAACGTTCTCTCACTCTCCGGGCACCGCTGGGAACCCGATGGCCGTGACGACCGCCGCCAGGGCGCCCGCGTCCGCGCCCGGGCCCGTGACTGAGACCACGCCACTCGCCAAGTCAGCCTTGGCGACCTCCACGCCTGCGTCGATCAGCGCTTTCTCCACGCGGGCCGTGCATTTGGAGCAGACCATGCCCTCTACTTTGAGGGTGGTAGTGTTGGTGGGCGAGGAGGCGGCTGTGTGTGTGATGGATGGATGAGGGTCGGGTCGGGGAGGGGGGGTTGGGGGGTCGGGCCGCACTCTCTCTAAAGTGTGACACACCGCCCTACGGGGTGCTCAACTGCACATTGCCGCCACAAGGCCGCGCTGTGTGTTCCCTCACCTTTTTCTTTACCAGCCCGGGCGACCGCCAGGCTCCGTGACGTCCCTCCAGCGAGCAGGGGCGCCGCATGTGCAGGCCGGCACGTCACCCGGCTGGCGACGAGCGCTGCAGCAGTCACAGCGCCGCCCGCGCTGCACACTAGGACGAGGCGCGGTAGGGATGATACACGGATTGTGAGGGCGCGCATGGCGAATATGTGTATGGTTCGTCACAGCAGCGCGTCTCCGGTGGGCGCAACAGGCTCCCCGAAAAGAAAAGTGAAACGACAAGAGCCAGCCCGACTGCCACTCTTTTTTCCCCGCCGCATCGGCGCACGAAAACACAAAAAATAATGGACACCAACGCGGTCGACTACACCCGCTCCCTGTACGACCGCCACGCCAACAAGGTGGAGACCAAGGATGAGGTAAAGATGGCGCACGGGCGGGGAGGTGAGGCACAAACACGCGCACCCCTCTCGCGCGCTGCTCGCTCGTTCCCCACTCTCTCAGCCTTCCCTCTCTCAACCATGCATCTCAAGGCCCTCCGCGCCCGCAAGCAGGGCGCGGCCTTGCCACTCAAGCAGTACCACAACCGCATCAAGCGCGAGCTCATCAACGCCTTCGCGGGCAGCGCCCCGCGCCTCCTGGACCTGGCCTGCGGCCGGGGCGGCGACCTCCATAAGTGGACGACCGCGGGCGTGGAGTTCGTCAAGGGCGTCGACCTGAGCCCGGGCGAGATCCAGGAAGCGCGCCGCCGGTACGAGGAGACCAAGTCGGAGATTGAGGGGCGGGGCGGGGTGGCGCCGGAGGTGGTCTTTGAGGTGGTGAGCACGCTCGGGACGGCGCCCTGGAGTGCGGATGGTGGGGAGGGTGGAGAGGATGGCGAGGGTGGCCGCCCCGCGTCCGGCGCCGCGGCCTCCACCGCCCGTCCGCCACCCCCGGCCAATCTCTTTGACGCGGTCTCCTGCATGTTTGCCGCGCACTACTTTTTCTCCTCGGAAGACGCGGCCCGCCGGTTCCTGACGAACGTGGCCGCCCACCTGAAACCGGGCGGCTGCTTTTTTGGGACGGTCCCGTCTGGGCGCAAAGTCATGGGCGCCATCCGTGGCGGCGGGGCCTGGCCCGTCCTGGACACGCCCGCCCTGCGCCTGGAGGCCCGGTGGAAGGGCGAGGCCGCCCCCTTTGGGGCGGCGTACACGTGCGCGATCAAAGACACGGTGACGGCCGGCCACGAGACTGACCCGGACTCGGCGGCCGGGTCGCTCGAGTACCTGGTCTTCGCCTCCGCCTTCACGGGCCTGGCCCGCACGGTCGGCCTGGAGCCCGTGGCCGCCTGGAATGCGCCGCTCCTAGAGGCCTTGCTGGACCCGGCGGACGAGCAGGCTGCCTTCAAAGCGTTTGTGCCCGCCTTCCCGGGCGCGCACCCGTCGCTGGAGCGCGCGTCAGAACTGTTCGTCGCCTTTTGTTTCCGGCGGACGGAGGAGGCCCTGAGCGGGTGGGCGCGGGTGGTGCCTGAAAAGGAGGGGAGCGGGGTAGCGACAGCTGTTGCGGCACCTTCACCACCCCCTCCGCCGCTCAAGCGGGGCGCGGTGGGCGGCGATGAGGGCGGGGCGACCAAGAAGGCCAAGGCAGGAGGGTGATGAAAAAAATGGGGTGTGGGTACGCCAGTTGCCAATTCGTTTCGTTTCTTTCTCTTGCCCCCACACACGACGCGAAGGACGGCCCCGCGTGCTCGGTCATAACATGACCGAACCAAACCCGACCGCCCTGGGTGCCTTGTGCGCGGCGGTCGCGTTCGCGGCCTCCGCGCTTTACGTCTCCACCATCGAAAACCCGGCCCGAGCGGCCCTGGACGCGCCCGCCGAACTGAAGGCCTGGAAGCCGTCCTACAAGCGGGCGGCCGGCATGCAGGGCATGCTCGCCATCATCGGGTCTGTCCTGGGCTGGCTCACCTTCCGTGCGACGGGCGACCCGGCCTGGAAGGTGGGCTCCATCTTCCTGGCCTCCAACTGGCCGTGGACGGTGCTGGTCTTGATGCCCATCAACAGAGGCCTCCTGGCGACGCCCACCGGCAACGCGCGCACGCACGCCGCCCTGGTGCACTGGATCCACCTACATCACGCTCGGACGGCGCTGGGGTTGATGGCGGCGGGGACAATGTTTTCGGCGCTGGCGGTCAAGTAAATGTATGTATTGCTTTTCATCACACTTTTCATCTACAAGTGGTGCCGGGTTGACATCGCTCCTCCCCCTCGCTCTCTCTCCTCCGTGTGTCTACTCTCGCGCATCACCGCACCGCCCGCAACCGGGCCCGGGCTCCACCCCCAGCCACTGGCGCGCCCAAGCCCAGCACCCCCCTCGCCCAGCGAGCCGCCCTGTCCATGCCTTCCCCAGCAGCGACCTTTCCGCCTGCTGCGGCCGCCCGGGCCAGGGCGCCCATCCCAGCGGCCAACTCCCGCACCGCCCGCCGGGGGTCGGATGTGGGGTCCGTGGGTGAGGGCCGGCCCGTGAGGACGGAGCGCAAGCGGACGCCCGGCGGGCGGCCGGTGCGGGCGGCCAGTGCGCGCTCGGACGGCGCTGCCAAGAGCGAGGCGTGCAGTCCGATCAGCGAGACGGCCAGGGCCCCACCACGGAAGGCGACCCCAGGCGACCGGGTGTACGCCGCCAGAATGTAGGCCGCCAAGTTGACCAGGGCTCTCATGGGCGGCGGCGGGGGCGGCGGGGCGGGGCCCCCCGGCGTGCGTGGTGGCACGGCCGGGGGCCCAAACAGCCCTAGCAGGTTGGCCGCGGCCGCGCCCACCATGCCGGCCAGGCCGATGAGGGCGAGCGGGCGGGTGAAAAAGGCGAGGAGGACGATGATCGCCAGGGCGCAGCGGAGGTAGTTGGGCTGTGTGGGGTGGAGAGAGAGAGAGACGGTGAATGCAGTGGAGAGAAAGCCCACTTTTTTTGTCGCGCGGCCGGGTTGTATCGCATCGCTCATACCCGCCACACTCACGAGGAAGTAGACCAGGTTTTCCTCCCCGCGCTCCCGGGCCGCGTTCATCGACTCCGGGCAGGACCAGGGGGTGAGGGAAAAGGGCGCCTTTCCAGCAGTGGCAGGACCGCCACCAGCCTGGGAGGAGGTTGGTGCCGCGGACCCGCCGCTCCGCCCGAAGAATTCGGACCAGATTCGAAGTGACCGCTTCAGGTCAGCTGTGCGCAAGGTTTCCAGGTAGGGCCCCTTGTAGCGGGCGTACCGGCGGCCGGGGGCGAAGCCTGTAGCATGAATGGAAAAGAAAAAGGTTGGGTGAGGCTGGGGTCGACGCCGGGTTTCCTTTCTAGTGTAGCCGCGCCTCGCCATCCCCTTCATCTTTACCATTCCGCCCCGCCGTGTCCAGTAACCCGGTGACCCTGTCTAGTTCGGCGGCGCGGGCCAGCTGGCGAAGGCCTGCTACCGTGTCCGTGCCGTCGAGGGGGACGCCCGGCGAGAGCGGGGTTGCGGCAAAGCCACGGGAGGAGGGGGCAGAGCCGCGGTTGAAGAAGGGCATGATGGATGGGTCAGGGGGAGACGTACGTGCGCGAGTCCGCCCGAGAGAGAGAAAGAGAGAGAGAGAGAGAGCAGGCGCGTGCGCACACGCGTCTCTTCTTCTTCACAGCCCTGGCCTCCCGACGAAGAGTGGAAAGCGCATTGCTTTTTGTTATTGTGCACCACTCTCGCCCCCCGGCCCGGGCTTTTTTTTCTCCCGCTCGGCGCCACACCCGCGCACCCGGCACACTCCCAACCCAACCCCTGCCCCTCCTCTGACAGGGGTCGACCTTCAAACCCACCTGGAGCGTGCCCTTCTCCCAAGCCACGCAAGCGGCCCGTGTCTCCAACCATCCCTCTCCAACAGCGCCAAGGAGCTAGCCAACACATGCGCACTCGCCGCCGGCGACCCCCCACCTGGGCGGCCGCCCTGGTGGCCACCCTCCTCGCCCTCAGCGGAAGATGGACCGCCGCTGGGAGGAGTGACGGTAAGTGCGGTGTAAAGCGACGCCACGCCACACGGGCGTTGCCCTTGGCATCAATGGAGGCCCGCTCTCTCTCCACTTTGCAACCGCTCCCTTTTCCGCGACCCCCGCCCTGGGCCGTGAGGGTGGTACCGCACGCCGCGTCTCACCTCTCGAAGCCACCTCTAGAGGTTTTGCTATCGATCTGGTGTGGTTTGAGAGAGCCATCTGACCGGGCGAGCAGTGGCGAGTACGTGTGCGATGCCCTGCTCCATCGGCTCGCCTGCCACCCTGGCGTCCGTCTTTCTTGACCACCCTCTCCTCTCACACACGCGACCCGCCTCTCCTTTCTTCGCACACAGACCCCAGCACCCCTGACACGGCAGCAGCACCAACACCACACACCCAAATCAGTCGGGCCCTCCTCCAAGCCGCCGCAACGGCGCCCGCACCAGGCGACGCCTCTGGCTCTGGTGGCCGCCAGCCCACCCCGCCCGGCCGCTGCAAAGTCCTAGCCCTGCCCTGCGTCGCCTCCGTCCTGGGCCAGTCTGGGGCGGGGCCCTGCTCCGGGCCCGCCACCTTTGACCGAGACAATACGTGAGTTTGGTTTTGGAAACGAGAGAGGCGCTGCCCCTTTTCCCCCTCTCCTTCCGCGGACGCGCCCCGCCCCTTCAACGCGCCCTCTCTCTCATTTTTCTCTTCTCTCCCTTTCAGCTGCTGCCCAATCGTCCGGGATTTCGTGCAATCCGGGTGTGCGTGCGATGGCCCTTTCCTAGCCATCGCCTCATTTGGCGGGTGGAACGGGGAGAAGCTGGCGCAAGGTAAGGAGGTGTGGAGAGAGAGAAGAGGAGCTGCTGCCCCCCCCACTGCCTGGAAACGATTTTTCCTCATTTTCTCTCTCTTTCACCCACCCAGCCGTCCGCACCATCCTGTCTACCCCCTGCGGCAAGGGCCTAAAGGATAGTACCTGCCTGCTGACCTGCCCACCCCGGGCGCCCCAGCCAAAATGATGGAGAGGTGAGAGAGAGAGAGAGGAATGAGGGCCTCGTATCCCGCACTCTTTTTTCTTCTCTCTTGATTATTTTGGCGTGTGTGCGTGCATGGTGTGGTCCGTGCTAGGCAGTAGCGTGGTGTTCCTTGCGAAGTAGAATTCTGTGTGCGTGTGTGTACGCTTGTGTGCTTGTAGTAGCTTGATTTTTTTGTTCAATCTCAATTATGTGTTTCCAGCCACCCCCGGACGCCCGCACACCCGGCCAGGTCATCATCCGCCAGCACCTCTCCTGCCAGCCCAGGCTCCCGCGCTAGCAGGCCTTGCAGTACAGCCACACACTCCTCGCTTTTCCCCGCCAGCGCCAGCGCACACGCGCAATTCCAGCCCGCCTCTGCGCGCGCCTGCCAGCCGCCCAGGGAGCGGGGGGAGGCCGGGGGGACGTCGAAGGCGCGCTGGTAGGCCGCCGCGGCTTCGGAGGCGAAAGACGCAGAAACGGCTTCGTCTCTAGCGGCCCGGGCGGCCCTGGATTGCGCTAAAAAGACGTCCCCGCACCCAGCGTGCGCGTCCGCAAAGCGCCGGTCGAGGGCCAGGGCTGCACGGTAGCCCTCGCCCAGGGCGGACTCCAGGATGGCCGCGGACTCCGGGTCGGCCCCCGGCAGGGCGCCCACACCACCCGAAGCAGTCGCTATGGCCCCCGCCATTTCGAACAGGGCATCACCCAAGCCTGCAAGGGGTGCCGGGTCGCCCCGCCCAAAGGCGGCGGCTTCCCTAAACCGCGCGGCTGCGGTGGCGAGGAGGGCAGGGTCATTGCCCAGCCCGCTCGCGGCGGACGCCGTGGCAGCCGCCCAGTTGACGAGGAGGCCCGGCAAGTCGTCCCCATTGTCGGACGAGCACGCCCCGACCGCCGCCCTATACGCGGCGTCCGCCTCGGCAAAGGCGGCCCGGCTGGGCAGCAGGGCCGCGCGCTGGGCGAGCGCGTCGGCGAGGTTGGTGGCCGTCCCCGCGTCGGGCAGGGCCTCGCCCGCGCTCACCGCCGCCGCCTCCGCGTCCAGGGCGCCCCGGTACAGGGCGATCGCGGTGGCCAGGTGGGAGGCAGCGGCGGCCTGCCCGTCGACGAGGCTGCCCAAGCTGCACAGCGTGTTGGCCGCGTTGACGGCCGCGTCTGGGCGGAGGAGACCAGGGCCGCCCAGGCCCGCGACAGGGCCGGGTACACGTGCGTACGCGGTGACCGCGCCTTCAAATGCTACACACGCCGCCGCAACCGCGGCTGGCCGCGTTCCCGGTCCCGGGTCCGGGTCCCGGTCCGCGGCGGCCAGGGCGGCCTCGCCCTGGCGTTGTAGGCACTCGCCCAGGCCTGACCAGGCGTCGGCAGCGGTGGCTGAGGGTAGGGCGGACGAGGCCAGCACGACACGGAAAGCGGACGCAGCCTCGTCAAAGAGGCCCACAGCCGCGGCGGGGTCGGAACCGGACCGGCGTTCGGCTCGGGTCTGCTTGGCTTCGGCGTCTGGAGAGATGAGGGAGAGATGAGGGTGTAGTGGCTAGGTTGAGGGCGACTGCGAATTGAGAAAAGGGCTTGTGTGTGGTGGCGCCCGTGCCGCCCTGTACTGGTCTCACCTTTCATCGGGTCTGCAGCAGGGGCTGGCGACCGTGGGCTAGGCCCCCGGCCCCGGCCCCGGGCAGATGTGTGGCCCCAGGCTCCTTCCATTTTGAGTGCGAGACGAAAAAAAAAAAAAAAAATGTATTTTTTTTATATTGCTTGGGGGTAAGGTCATGTCAGCCACCCCGCCCGCCCCCCAGCGCCGCTCAAGTTCATGTCACCGCCCGCCCGCCAGCGCTCAACCTCGCCGCCCCACTCGAAATCGCTCGCAAGCCTGCCAGGGCGTGGGCGGCGGTGGGCGGTGGCACGTCCTCCCACTGTCGATGCGTCTGCCCCTGCTGCCGAGCCCGCAACGGGCGAGCTTCCGGGCTGGCGGCCCGGGATGTGGGCGGGGTTGGCGCGCACAGCAGCGCCGGCGGCGCCTCCAACCTCGCCTCGACCTCGGCCTGGACCCCGACTTCCACGCTCACCCTCACCCCGCACACGCTCAGCCTTGGCCAGCGCCTCCTTCACCGCCGCCGCCGCCCCGCTCGCACTCTCCAGCGCGCACTCCAACGTGGCCGCCGCCACCGCGGCGACCACCTCCCGCCGCCAGTGGGCGGCCTCGGCGCGGGCGGCCTCCGCGGACGCGGCAGATGCGGCCACATCCACCCGGGCACCGGCCGCAGCCCGGCGTTCTTCATCCAGGGCGGCTTCAAGGCTGGCGAGGAGAGACGCGCGGGTCTGCTGCCCGCCTTCGCTCTCAGTCTCGACCTCATCATCACCGCCCTCGCCCGTCCAAGTCCCTGCCTCCGCCGTCAGGGGCGGGCAGACAACGGGGGCGGCCGCCACAACGCGGGCCTCGAGTTCGGCGCGGGCGGCGTCTGCCGCGTCCGCCCGGGCGGTCTCCCCAGCCAGGCGCAGCTCCAGGTGACGCCAGGCAGCGTCGGGAGGCGTTGCACCACCCCCGCCTTCGGCCAACGTCGCCTCCGCCGCCTCGGCACGCCGTTCCCGGACGCAGGCTAAGAGATGCCAGGTCCCGTCACTTGCCAGGTCCGAGCCTGTATGGTGAGCAGCGGGTGGCTCACCCCATGTTTGTCCCGGCGGCGGCGGTGACCCTTCGGTGGTCGCTGGTGCGAGCAGGCTGTGCCGGCGCAGCCGGTCGCGCAGATCTGGTGTCAGGATGCTTGTGGCCGGGCGGCGAGGCGGTGGAGGCGGCGTCATGGTGTGGCTGAGGAAAAACGGGGTGAGAGGGGGGAGGTTGAGAGAGGGGAGCGAGCGAGCGCGCTGCGCGCAGGTGTCTCTTTTGTGTGGGCGCTAGCGGAAGGGTTGGGGGGTTGGCCTTATTACACATACACACCTGTGGTTAAGGTCTGGTTCCAATGATTTTGCAGGGTATGTATGTGAAAGATGTGAAACGGCGCAAGCGGGCGGCGAGCGGGACGGGACTATATATATATATATATATTTACAACACTGTCACTTTTTTTTTTTTTTTTCCAACTCTCGTGCACACGCCCACACATGGCGGCCCACCAGATAACCTCCCGGACGCAGCACCTGTGTTCCCAAGCCTACACCTCACGCACGTCTAGCGTGGGCCCTCGTAGCGCAGTGCTCCCCGCCACCCTTCCATCGGCGGCCCGCCCCGCAGTCGCTCGTCGGGCACCTTCCCTGCGCCCGCACGCCGCGGCTGATGCGTCGATAGCGACGATGCTCTCCCTGCCGGACACACTGCCGCCCCTGGATGGTGAATGGAGGAAAAAAGAGAGGAGGCATACCGTGATATCCCGCGTGGGAGAGGCATGCGGAGCCGCGATAGAGAGAGACCGGTTGCGCCTAGCCGATTTTATTCTGTTCACTTGTGCTCTCTGTGTCGCGCAATCCCGTACACGACGGCGTGAGCCATCGCATCCAGGAAGGGTGGGCACACACGCTCATCTGCACGCATACGAGGCGTGACATTCAGCACCATAAAACTCACTCCCCCCCCCCCCCTTTTTTCTCTTTCTAGCCTCCTTTGAGGCGAGCGCTGAGTTCACTTCCTATGCCCACTGGCTGATCCCGGGCCACCTGATGCTGGGGCGGTACCCCTTTATCGAGCCGTCCCGGTGCAAGAGCCGGGCGGACGGGGAGGCCCAGCTGGCTGCCATCCTGGACACCGGCGTCACGGCTTTTGTGTGCCTGCAGGCGGAGCTGCCCCCCCAATCCGACCTGCCCGTCGGCGGGGTGGGGGGTTTCTTACCTTACCGCCCGACCGTCACGCTCATGGCGTCCGCCCGGTCGGGGCCGCCCTCGCTAGAGATCATGGACGGCCTGCGGAACCCGTATTTGAATGAGTTCTTGCCCGGCCGCCGCAAGGCCGATCGGCACGCGGGGGATAAAGCACACCTCGCAGCCGAGGCTGAGCGTTCGCGGGTGACTGTCGATTTCGGGCACTGCCCGATTCCCGACCTGGGCGTACCCGACACAGCAGCACTTGAGGTCGTGGTGAGTGACGTAGTCACGCGCTTGCAGAGCGGTCAGGTCGTCTACCTCCACTGCTGGGGCGGGCGCGGGCGGGCCGGGACGGTGGGCGCGTGCGTGGTGGGGAAACTGTACGGCCTGGGCGCGGCTGAAGCCCTCCAACGCACGGACCGGGCCATAACCACCCGGGAGGATGGGGCCCGGTCCCCAGAGACGGAGGCGCAGCGGGCGTTGGTCGCAGAATTTCTGGGCAAGGCGTGAAAAGAAGGGAAGGAGAGGAGAGTGGGTTCATTTTGTTTTCACATTATTTACCAGCCAGGCTCGCCTCACGAGACGACGACGGCGACGCGCCTCCCGAACTGCTCGTACCCCGACGCCCGCCCATGCTCTCCAGGAAGGACACCACAGGCCGCGCGCCAACCCGCTCAGCCTCGTCCAGCGGGGTGTGGCCCCATCGGTCCTCGACGTTGACGCCCGCACCAGCGTGCACCAGGGCGCGCGCCAGGGCGAGCGAGCCCTCCGCCGCCGCAATGTGCAGGGCCCGGCGCAGGTCATAGTCCGCCGCGTCGGGGCAAGCCCGGGCCTTCAGGTACCGCCGCAGTAGCGGGGCGTCGCCCGCGTGGACGGCCTCACACAGGCGGGCCGCGTCGCCGACCTCCCGGGAGGCGGCCCCGTCCCCGCTGCCTGGGGCCGCTCCCGCGCGGGCGGGGCGGGTGACGGCCAGGCTGGCACCCGCGGCCACCAGGCGGTCGATGACGGGATCGTGAGCGTACCGGCATGCCTCGGACAGGGCGCACAGCCCAAAATTATCAACCAGGTCGGGCGCAGCGCCCGCAGTCAGGAGGAAAGAGACGGCCTCCGTGTGACCGCCGCCCGCGGCCAGGTGGAGCGCGCACCGGCCATCGAAATCCACAGCGTTCGGGTCGGCGCCTTCCGCCAGCATTTGGCGCAAGGTCGGGACGGCGCCCCGGGACGCCGCGTACAGCCACTGGGTGGTGCGTTCCTCGTCAAAGCGGGCGGCCAGGGTGGTGGCCGCGCTCCGCACGGCCAGCAGGTCGCCCAGGGCGGTCCGCTGGGCGGGCGACAGGCTGAGTGGGAGATATTGTCGGGACGTCACGTTTGTTGGGGACGCGGCGGCCAGCGCGCCAGCCACTTGGGCGACCGGAAACTGGGCGGCCACCATCTCCTCAGCGTGGGCTTGCAGGTTGGCGAGGACCGTGCGCGCGCCGGCAGGGTGGGCCCGCAGGGCCGAGTCGATACTGCCGCGGGGCAGGACCGCCACCCGGCACACGGTGAGCGAGCGCACCGCCTCCGCCTGGGGCTCCGCCGTGAAGAGGGCGAGCTCGCCGAAGAGGTCGCCAGGGCCCAGCATGCGGGCAGGGGGTGGAAGGGAGGCGTCGCCACTCGCCCGGCCACGCGCTTCGGCCGCGCCCTGCACCAGCAGGCACACCTCGCCCGCCGCGTCGCCCAACCCGAGGACTTCCACGCCCGGCAGAAACATGTCCAGCCGGGCTTCGGCGAGCAGGGCATCCCTGAAAGCCTGGGGCGTCCCCGAAAAGAGGTAGGACGCCCGCAGCAGGTGGCCGTACAGGTGTCGCAGGACGCGGCGGCGCAGGGCGGCGGGGTAGATGGCGAGCACGGCTTCCTCATCCCCGCCCTCCCCGCTCGCGTGGCGGAGGCGGAGGTGGGCGCCCAGGGCGGCCTCCAGCTCGGGCGGCACGTCGTGCGCCCGCGCAAAGCCCCGCAGGCGGGCCGACTGGTCCCGGTACCGCCCCGTCCGCTCATCCCCGCGCACCAGCAGGAGCGTGGTCGTCCCGTAGATGTAGGAGAAGAGCGTGACCTGGAAGGCCAGGAAAAGGGCCGACCGGGCGGCGGCGGCCGAGGTTTCCGCGGGCGTTCCCGGAGAACCGTTGCCAAACTCGGCGCCCGCTGTCAGGCTGGTCAGGCCCCACCAGAGGGCGTACAGGTACTGCCCCTCGGGGCTTAACCCACTGAAGTACACCGCGTCCGCGCCCACCAGGGCGTCGGGCGAGATGATGCCGGCCGGCAGGTGGGCAAGGTAGGCAAAGCCGCAGGCGACGCCGTGCGCGCCAAAGAGGACGAGCGCGGCGTTGCGCAGGATGGTCGTCGCCAGGATGTCGACCGACTCGTTGAGCTCTAAGGAAGCAAACCCGGCTCGCAGGCGGTGGAGGCGCAGCAGGGAGAGCAGGCGCAGCAGGGCGAGGTAAGGGAGCGCACCAGTCGCGGCGGCAGCAGCCGGGCCGCCCAGGGCGGCAACTGCAAGGAAGTCAAGGGGTATGGACGAGGCTGCGTCCAGCAAGATGCGCCCCGTCGCTGCCCGGTCCACCGCGGGCGCGGCCGATCCGAGCGTGGCCGCTGTCACAGCCGCATCGTCCAGTGTTGAACCCGAATCCGGTGCGGCCGCCCGCGCCAGGAAGGCGTCGGACGCCCAGGCCGCCGCCAGGGCGAGCTCCAACCAGGCGCCCGGACTTTGGCGGCTGTAAAAGTCCTGGAAATTGCCAAACGCCAGCACCAGGGGTGTGTGCACGGCCGTCAAGGCCGCCACACCCACCGTTGCCCACCACCAAACTCGGGCGGCCGCCGCGGTTAGAGGGGCGGTGGGC
>Ga0315289_10000883_pt1 | contig 46261 bp, 56 predicted proteins | sample YL17G11_40_MG_FD_203452 | JGI IMG/M metagenome (GOLD analysis project Ga0315289, IMG submission 203452) | Sediment microbial communities from Yellowstone Lake, YNP, Wyoming, USA - YL17G11_40 | ecosystem: Environmental > Aquatic > Freshwater > Lake > Sediment | place: USA: Wyoming | collected... | reverse complement strand
AGAAAACACCGCAACATACTCGAAGCGTGTCAGCTATGTCCTGTCCCCTTTGTGTCAACCATGTCCTGTCCCCGTGCCTCACGCCCGCAGTTTTCGGCCTCTGGCTGAAAACATTCTGCCGCGAGTCAGGAGAACCGTTTGGTCTAGGTATTCGCCCCGAAGGCCAGTCGGCGAGACGCCGACTGGAGCGACCGGGGACGGTCGCGCTCCCCATTTGAACTGTATCGTTCCGGCTCAGATTTCGCATGGCCGGAGTACTGGCAGCGTCAAACCCTTGCGTTGCGCCGCGCTTTCCACTTAGTTTGTGCCGCAATGAGCGACCGGCTGACACCGACCTTGGCGAAATGGCCCTTCCTGGCTGGCGACGTTTTGCTGCTTTCCACCGCCGCATTTGTCGTCTGGCAACCCCGAAGGCTTTCGGGGCTGACGCTTTGGGAGTGCGTGTTGTGTGCCGGCGCGGTCGCCGTGGGAGCACTGCTTTGCGTGACGCCGTTCATTCTCGAATATCGCGCGCTGGTGAAACTGTCCGAGGCGGAAACGCTCGCGGGAACACTCAAGCAACTGCAAAACCTGGAAGCGGTCGCCAACAACGTCAGCGCCGCCACGGCCCAATGGCAGGGCGTCCAGGACTTGTCCGGCCAAGCGGTCAAGAACGCAAAAGAAATCGCCGACCAGATGGCCGCCGAAGCCGCCGCGTTCCGGGAATTCCTCGAGAAGGCCAACGACAGTGAAAGGGCCACCCTGCGGCTGGAGGTCGAGAAACTGCACCGCGCGCAGGGCGATTGGCTGCAAGTCGTCGTGCGGATGCTCGACCATGTCTTCGCGTTGCACAAAGCCGCCGTTCGCTCCGGCAAACCGGAAGTCATCGAGCAGGTCAACCATTTCCAGGAAGCCTGCCGCGACATCGCCCGCCGCGTCGGACTGGTTCCTTTCGAGGCCGCTCCCGACGAGGCGTTCGATGCCGCGCGACACCGTTTGCTCGACGACCAAATCGCGCCGTCTCCCGGCGCGCTTGTCAGCGAGACAATTGCGACCGGTTACACTTTTCAAGGGCAACCCTTGCGTCCGGCGCTCGTGACGCTCAAAACGGCAGTGGAAAAGGGAAGCGAGGAAACTCCGGGCCGCGCCGCTTCAGCACCGCAACCAGCCGAACAATCACTGCTCTGATACCGATTCCGACGAGAATCGGCTCACGAGCGGTTGGCTGGGGACAGCCTGCCTTGCCCAACGCCAGCGGTAGGGCACGTCTCTCCGAGCGCGCCGTCGTTTGTGCTGTTCACGCTTCCACCGCCCTGCCCGGCTGCGGCTGGATGACTTTGACTTTCGGGTGGCGGGCGCGGATCTGCTCCATAAACCACTTGCGCGAGTCGTCGCCGCCGTGGCCGAGCAGGACGACGCGCGGCGAAACCTGTCCCACGAAATCCAGCAGGTCCTCGCGATTGGCGTGCGCTGTGAGGTCGAAATCCTGCACCTCGCAACGGCGGGTCAGTTCGCCGCCGCTGGCGCTGAAGTGGAACGTCTCGCCGGGCTTCGCCGCCTTGAGCCGGCCACCCGGCGTCTCCGGGTCGGCGTAACCAACGAAGAAGATGGCTTGCTTCTCGTCACCGACCATGCGCAGGGCCAGATCGTGCGCCGGCGTGTGTTCGCTCATCATGCCGGCCGTGACGACAAAGAGGCGGCCACCGCTCAATTTCATTTTCTCGCTCTGGCCCTGGTCCAGCACGATCAGTTCGAGCGCCTCGTGCAATTGCAGGTTGCTGTGCTGGCGGTGCGCGCGGTGCGACTGCAAGTCATAGATTTCTGTGAACACGCGGCCCAGTCCGCCGATGTAGATCGGCTGGGGTTTCAGCTCGCCTTCGCGCATGAGCAAGGCCAGCAGCGCGAGGATTTCCTGCGTGCGTCCCAGCGCGAACGTGGGGATGAGCACGCAGCCTTTGCGCTGGAGCGCACGGTGGAGGGCCTGCGTGAGCCGGCGCACCTCGGTCTCGCGGGTGAAGCCGGGCCGCACGGGCCGGTTGCCGCGTGTCGTCTCCATGATCAACACGTCCGCTTCCACGTCCTCGAAGCGCGCGGCGTGCTGGAGCGTCTGGTCGTGGAAACAGACATCGCCGGTGTAGAAGAGCGTTTCCTTCTTGCCGCGCACCATCAGGCCCGCCGCGCCGAGCGTGTGGCCGGCGTCAAAGAACTCCAGCGCTGGCGAACTGAATCCCGCGCGCGTCTTGTGAAACGCCGCCCACTCGATTTCGCGGTTGTAACGGAAGCCTTGGAACAGGGGCGCAATCTCGTCCACCTCGTTGTGGCTGTAGAGCGGATACTCTTTGACACCCAATTCGTCACGTTGCCGCGTCATGACGTTGACCGAGTTGTGCAGCACGCGCTCGACCAGGAAGTAGCTCAACTCCGTCATCAACACGTGCGCCTTGGGAAAGTACCGCAACGCGACGGGCAGCGTCCCCACGTGATCGTGGTGGCAATGGGAAATCGCGATGGCATCGACCTCTTCCTTTCGCACAAGGTCGAAAAGCGGCAACCCCGCGCGCCCTTCGCGTTTGGGGTGCATGCCCGAATCCATCAGCAAGCGGTGGCCCTCAATGTCCACAAACCACGCGCTCGCCCCAATGTCGGTGTCTGGATTGAGATTGATGATTTTCATACCGATGCGATTTCCTCGCGATGAAACCCCGCGGTGCCGCGTCGCTCCTGCCCGCCTATTTGCCCGCTTTCGGATTCTCCGTTTTCAACGCTCTTGACTGCATCATTTCTTGCAGGTCTGCAAACTTAGCGAAGCCGGCGGGCGGATCGAACAGTTTGGCGTCCGGCCGGGCAAACTTAACGTCCGAATAACGCATCACCACCGCCGTGCCGTTTTCAGTGGTTTGGATTTGGATGGGAAACTCCTTCAAGTCCGTTGCGTTCCAGACCAGCACTTCCCGTTTTTGCCCGCTGGGATCGGTCACGACGACCTTGTTCTTCACGCACGAATGGCCGTCAAGGGTTTCCTTGCCCAACACCGTGGCTTCAAGTCGCGGCTTTGTGGCAGCCTCGGCGTCTTCCTTTGACAGCGCCATGCTGACGTAAGACCGCAAGCCGGGGTAAATGATATACATCTGCTTCTTGTCAGGTCGGGTGATGCTCACCACCCGGTCCAGGCCCAATTCCTTCATTCTTGCAGCATCCGCTGGAGTGACGCTCTTGCCTTTGATCTGAGACAGATCAACCTCAACGCGCACTTTGTCGTCGAGTTTGCTGAAGGTCATCGGCGTGGTCACCAACTCGTTTTGCTCCTTGTCCAGGACCCGCGCCTCCGCCTTGGCGGAAAATGCCGCGACCTTCTCCATGAGTTTCAGCAGGGTCAGGTCCACGCCCGCCGGCGAGCCGCCGGGCATCTGGGCAAAAGTCGCGCGCCCGGGCAGCAAGACCGCGGCCAGCACGACAATTACAGCAAGACGGGTGGAGTGAATGACTTTCATAATCGCGGATTTTTTTCGGCCAGCATAAGCCGACGGGGCACGTTGGCGAGGGAAAACTTGCCCGCCTTCCCAGGCTGATGCGCGTCCAGTCATCCACCGGGCGCGGGCCGCGCCGCAGGAGCGTGATCCAAAGTGCCGGTCAACCTGCGCCGTGAAGGAGCGCGGACAGCCATGTCCGCAAAACGCGGCCTCATCCTTGAAGAACGCGCGGACAAGGCTGTCCGCGCTTCTGACCGCCACTTCGGATCACACCCGCACCGCAGTGCTCGCTTGACGGACTGCGACGTAGGTGTTACGAGTTTTGTCATGCGTAACACCAAAACCGAGTCCGTTTCCCGGTTCAGCGTTTCCCTGCCGGCCTCGCTGGCGCGGGAACTGGATCGCATGACCCGCGAGAAAGGTTACACCAACCGCTCGCTGGCCATCGCCGACATGATCCGCGCGCACCTCGTCGAGCATCGGCAGCAGAAGGGCGACGCCGAAATCGCCGGCAGCATCACGCTGGTCTATGACCATCATCGGCATCACCTCCAGGATTTGCTCACCGACCTCCAGCACGACCATCGCGGGATCATCATCTCATCGCTGCACGCGCATCTCGACCGCGACAACTGTTTGGAGATTCTCGCCGTGCGCGGCAAGGCGGGCGAAATCAAAAAGCTTGCCGACGAAATGATCGCCGCCAAGGGCGTCAAGCACGGCAGACTGACCATTACCAGCACCGGCAGGGATTTGCCGGCCTGACCGCGCACCACCGGCACTTCGCATCTCGCCCAACTGATCTAACAGCGCAAGCGGTAGGAAAATGCTGAAACGGGTGGCGGTTTCTTTTTCCGTGGCGAATATTCGCATTGCGGGCAAATGCCGCGACTTGTCAAAGGCGCAAAAGCGGCCCGGCTTCCGAGAAAATTCGAATCACTTTCTGGGGAGACTTTCGTTGGAGGGTCGAATCTTCACAATCTCGAAAAGCTCCTTTTCGGGCAGCCGGCCACATTCGCGGGCGAGCGTTTCCAGTTGCTCATCGGGCTGGAGGCGGATTTTCTCCAGATATTTCGAGTTGGGCTTGAGCAGCAGAACCGGACCGGTGCCGTCTTTGCGCCGGGAGCTGACGTGAACGTCGGACATGGCCAGGGCTTCCGCGAGCCGAATGTCCAGCCGGCCAATGCTGTTGCCCGTGCCGACGACCAGCCCGTCGGCCAGGCACGAGTAAGGCGTCTTCAGCGGCACGTGGCAGACCACATCCAATTCATGCTGCCCCCAAGTGGCGCCCAGTTCGCGCAACGCCGCCTTGCCCATGCGCCAGCCGAGGACGTTCCACGGGCCGACGTGCCCGTGCGCCTGCTTGATTTCATTCCACCAGTTGGTGGGTTCCTGCGCCGCGTTCCAAATGTTCGAGCCTAGAGCGGATTGCGTTTGAACCGGCGCTTTGCCTGCCGTGGTTATTTCACCGTCATGCGCAAAAAGTTTGGCAACGGTCAGGATGGCGACGACTGGCAACAGAATTAGGATTAGAGTTTGTTTTTTCATGGAATGTTTTTGTGTCATGGACTTTTGAATTGTGTGCCGTTGCGGTCGGCGAATCGCAAGATGACGCCACTGTCACCGGCCCGGCGATACCAGGTGTCGCTGCTCATCGGGGCGTAAGTGCTCAAGGTTTTCTTGCTGGTCGGCTGCGGCCCCAGACTCCACACGACCCATTTCACGGGGCTGGCTTTCGGATCGGTGAAGTATTTTCCCGAATTGCCGCTGAGGTGCGGGAAGTTGGTCGGCACCCAAAGGGCGTAATTGCCCGCCGAACTGCCGTTGAGCAGTTGCGGGCCGGGCGCGGCATATTTGTAGGTGTGGTCAGGATTGAACACGTCCTCCAGATCGGCTTCCAGCCCGCCTTGCTGGCCGTGCGGCAAATAATTTTCCCTGGCGAGTTCAACCGGGAGTTCGCACCAATGCGACGCCAGATCGCTGTTACAGTTCACACGCACGGGCGGAATCTTGTTGTCGTGATCCGTCGAATACATTTCCAGCGCCAGACCGACGCCGTAAAGTTCGGCGTGGACCTTGGTGACCTTGGCCTTTTCCTTTCCACGCGCCAGCACCGGCAGCAGCAGGCTCGCGAGCACCCCGATGATGGCAATAACAACCAGCAACTCCACCAAAGTGAACGCCCTGAACGTGCCCAGCGATGAGGCCGGGCGCATCGTGATTTCAGATTTCGGTCTGGATGCCATCCGCCTGCTGTCGGTCATTGCACCCGTTGGAGACGGTAAAATTTCTGCGCCGCTGTCGGCTCCGGAATCACCGTGCATTGACCATTCACGAGCATGGGCGCGTTGGTGACGGGCGTCCAGTTGGGCGAAGACAACGAGTCGGAAGCCTGCAATTGATAGTTGGCCAGCGAGCCGGGCCAAGTAATCACCGGTTTGTTGGCGATGCTCAACACCGCGTCCGCCGACGGTGCGATTTCCTGAACGAACAATTCGTAACCGAACGTGCCGTCCGTGCCAGAACCGGATTCCTGAAGGAACACACCAGTCGCATCGAACCGGTTCGTCGGCGCAGGCCCGAGACTGTAAAGCGGGCAAATGATCGTGAAGTTGCGCCCTTCGCCATCTGTCACGGTGCATTTGCGGGAGTCCCAATCGGAATTGGTATTCCAACCATCGGTCGTGACCAGCGTCAGACCATTGATGCGCACGCGCATTCCTTGGTAATGCTCGCCGCCGGTGGCGCGGGTCGGATCGAAAATTTCGTAATGCCCCGTTGGGCCGAGGTTGGTGCTCGTCACCGATGCCAGCGAAATCACCTCCAGTGCTGGCAGGCCGAAATTGGACGCCACCAGCGAAATGGCGAAATCGTAGGCGGGATCAATGCTGTGCTCCTCGTTGATGTTTTGCTGGCCGCCGTAAAAGAGCGACCCGTTGGCCGTCACGATCACCAGATCGCCTTTGTGAAAGGCATGTCCCGTGGCGGGATCGTGACTCACGCGATACACCTCGGCGGACCAAGCTTCATTGGTGTAACTGTCGCTGCCGTCGTGCGGTTCCCACGGCAGGTTGCCGTAGTTCTGGCCCATCCAGCACTCGACGCCGCCCCGGTCGCCAAGCGTGATTGCTTGCACAAACACCTGCCACTGGCCGCCAAGTTGAAACAGGCCGGCACCATCGTCCCACGGAATGAAATTCGGCGCGGAGTCCAGCATCTCGGATGGGTCTGTCAACAGCACGCCGACTAGCGTGATCGGGAAGCTCCCATTCCAAGTGCTGACGCCGTTTGCATCCACGGCTTCAAGATTGGAAAAGGTCTCGGCGCGGGAGACCCCCGCCGCCAGCAGCAGGCCGCAGCAACCGCCCGCGACAGTGTGGAGGACTGTCCGACCGGCGCGGCGCGAAGCCGGCGCTTGACCTGAGTTTGATTGAAGTGTTACGTTCATAGGAAAAAGTGTTATCAGCTTTTCCAGTGTTACGCAATATACAATTTGTGTTACCGTAATTTGTCGGCGTTCCCATGCACATTCCGGATGGATTTTGGGACGCGAAGACGGCGATTGGCGCGGGAGTGATTTCAGCGATGGGAGTGGCTGTCGCCGCGCCGCCAGTTGCGCTACGCTGCTTGTTACCGACAAGCGACGCACGTCTGGAAGACTGGCACTATCGTCGCTTTCCTAGTAACCCATGACAACGCCCATTGCCGGCGACAGCGCCCAAACGTGTTTCCGAAGCCTGCAAGCGGAGGCACATCCTTTTTGCTTTGTGTGCAGCGCCTCCAACCCGATGGGGCTGGCGCTGCGTTACACCGCCGCAGCGGATGGTAGTGTGAGCGCGTCCTTTCTCGGCAACTGCGCCTTGGAAGGCTATCCAGGGTTGCTCCACGGTGGTGTTGTCGCCGCGCTGCTGGACGGCGCCATGACCAATTGTCTGTTCGCGCAAGGCATCCGTGCCTTGACCGTAGAACTGCGCGTGCGTTATCAGGCTTCCATCGTTGCCGCTGAAGAGTTGACAGTGCGTGCGTGGCTGGAGTTGTCTCACCACGGTCTATTTGAGCTCCGGGCGGAGATCACGCAGGGCGGCAGCGTCAAGGTCCAGGCGCAGGGCAAGTTCATCAAACCCAATGAATGAGCAAGTCTGCATCACGGTCCTGATCGAGAACTCGGTCAACGCGCGGGGCTTGAAGGCTGAGCACGGGCTGGCGTTCCACATTGAAATCAGCGGGCGTCGTCTGCTGTTCGACACAGGCCAGACGGCGTTGTTGCTTGAGAACGCGGCCAGCCTCGGCCTGCCGCTCGGCGATCTCTGTGCCGTCGTTCTAAGCCACGGCCATTACGACCACACGGGTGGATTGACAGCCGTGCGCGGAGCGGCGCCTCAAGTGCGTCTTTTTCTCCATCCTGCCGCTTTGTTGCCGAAGTTCTCCGGCAATACTGACGGCAGCGCCCGCTCGGTCGGGATGAACGAAGCCAGCGTGCAGACCGTCCGCGAAGCAGCGGAAGCCGCGGTCTGGACTACCAAGCCCACCGAAGTGCTGGACGGCATTTTCGTCACCGGAGAAATCCCGCGTCGCAATAGCTTCGAGGATACCGGCGGGCGCTTCTTTCTCGACGAAGCCTGCACCCAACCCGACCCGCTGTTAGACGACCAAGCGCTGTTCTTCGACACGCGAGACGGGCTGGTGGTGCTGCTGGGCTGCGCCCACGCCGGCGTTGTCAACACGCTCGAATACATCCAGTACATCACCGGCGGCAGGCCCATTCACGCCATCTTGGGCGGTCTGCACTTGCGGGTTGCTGGCCCTGAACGGATTGAAAGAACCATCGAAGCCTTCCAGCGCTGGCATATTCAACGGATTGCACCGGCTCATTGCACTGGCGTTTCGGCAGTAGCCCGCTTGCGAACAGCATTTCCAGAGAAGTGCTTCTCCTGCGCCGTGGGCACCCGCATGGTGTTCCAATAGTAGCTGAGCCGACTGTTGAATGAATACAGAAATTCCAAGGAGATTCGCCGTAGCTCTGGCTAAAATTTGCCTGAATTGTCCGGTGTGTCGGCACGCTAGAAAAAAGCAAAAGGGCGCAGCCTTCTGGCTGACAAGCAAGGTTGAAAGCGGCTTTTGTCCGTTCTGCCGCGCGTATGAACGAGTTTACGGACGCAAGTCCCATGAACCGCTGGCCAAAGCGGCGGCGGGCGCGCGGCAATTACAGTAGCGTCAGTCACACTTGGACGTTGCACGCGCCGGCATGGAGAGGAAAGTCGGCAGCCCAAGCCGCGTGTTGGTGACAACGCCGCGACGATCCGGTTTCTCCACCCGGCAGGCATTTCATTCCGTCGGTCCATATTCGTGCAGGTGGTGATTGCAGGTTTGCGCTTCAAGCCTTGGGGGCCAGCGATTCCAGCGCCTCGATCACGACGGGAATGTGGGTATAGGCCGGGCCGCCTTGCATCATCACGGCCACGCTGGCCGCTTCCAGGATTTCCGCCGGGGAGTTTCCGGCTTCGAGGCATTTCTGGACGTGCAGATTGATGCACGGCTCGCAGCGCTGGGCCACGGCGATCCCGAGCGCGACCAGTTCCTTTTCCTTCTTCTTGAGCGCGCCATCCTTCATGATGGATTGAAACAAGCCGCCGAAACCCTTCACCATGTCGGGCGCAGCCTGCCTCATCTTCTCGAAGTCGCCTTTGAACTTTTCCAGGAATGCGAGTGTTCGGTCTGACATATGTTTGATCCTTTCTTGTTGAGTTACGGAGTTTGCGGGCAAAATCCTCTTTGGCCACTCTGCCGGGCGGTGGTTTCATCCACCACTTCAGTCCAGCCGCCGCGGGCACCCTTAACGCAGTCGAAGCGCGGGACGAACGGTTTGATGTCGAGCAACGGCGTGCCGTCCAGCACATCGAGGTCCTCGAGGAACAACAAGGCTTCCTCAGCGCGGACCAGCCGAACGAGGCTTAGGCCAATGGCGTTGGGCCGCTGCGGGTGGCGCGTGGCAAATACGCCGCAGGGTCGCTCGCCGATGAACGGCTGCACCGTCAACCGGGGAGTTCCCGCGCGGTGCAGGTGATACAGCAAGAACACGTGGGAAAATCCCTCCAAGTCACGCAGCCCCTCACGATACGCCGGGAGGATTTCCGCCCGGCCCGCGCAGCCCTGTGCATAAACCGGCTGCACCGGTGTCTGCTCGGCCACACGATGGCCGCTGCGGATGACGCCAATCGGTCGGAAGACGACCGGCTCGAAGTCTGCATTCGGCTCATTCATGGTCGTGATGGTGTTCGCCGTGGTGATGCTGGTAACCGCCGTCAGCATCGTGGTGATGTGCGCAACCTTTGGGTTCGTTCACCAACTGGCCGTTGAGATAAGCCAAGGCGAGTGCCTCCACTGCGGCGTCGGGTTCACCCGCCCGGACCTCGATGCCTTGCTGGGCGAAGATGGCCAGCGCGCGCTGGCCAATGCCGCCCACAATGACGACGTTCGCGCCCTGCTCGCGCAGCCAGCGCGGGAAAAATCCCGGCGCGTGCGGCGGCGCGGCCACTGTCCGGGTGCTGAGGATCTTCCGTTGATCAGGGTCTGCTTCCACGAGCGCGAACTGCGTGCAGCCGCCAAAGTGTCCGTGAAGCCGGCCTTCGGATGTGGGAATGGCAAGGGTAATCATATTTTCTTTCTCTTTTTTGTTTGGGCTGGTGGCGTGGTCGCCACAAGAATTTCTTGATTGCATCCTTTGAATCGCTTGGTCTTGCAGCCGCGACGGCGCAACCGGCGTCCGAAGTCGGCCAAACCATTCTTCAGGCGGGGGTGCGTTCCGCCTTCAAACCGGAGAATCCGGTCGAAAATCTGAAAGCCACGCGGCGAGAAATCGCTCAGGACGAGTTTCCCACCGGGCTTCAACACCCGCAGCATTTCCTCAAGGACGCGCTGCGGACGTTGAAGGTGGTGAAAGGTGTTCGCGCTGACCACAGTGTCGAAGCTGGCGTCAGACCAGGGCAACTGTTCGGCGTCATGAATCAGATATCGAATCCGCCGCCGCAAGCCGGTCTGACAGGCGTGGAGCTTCGCCACGCGTTGTTGGTTCGCATCAACGTCAAGGGTCGTGATGCGGTCCACCTGCTTCGCCAGCGCGGCGAGGAAGCGGCCCTTGCCGGTGCCGATTTCGAGCACGTGCCCGGGCAACGGCAGGGCCTTCGCGAGGATGAACTTGAGGCTCGCCGCTGAATCGTAGCCGAAGCGCCGGAACAGGGTCTCGCGCTGCCGCATCTGGCGGCGGGTTTCGTGGATGGCATGTTGCTGTTCTGTCATGGACTCCTCTGTTGGTTCACAACCCGTTCAAGGATTGTTTGCAGGGGGTGGTGTCCACAAGGTTTTTAATCTCCGCGTGGGTGAAAGTGAATCTTCAAAAAACCAATGCCCGTTGGGAAAAAACAACCGCGCCAGCCCCACCAGCAAACTCGCAAATGCTGTTGCCAGGGCGGCTATGAGTGCGCCGAAGATGACACCAGTTGCGCTCATCGCTTCAACCGTGCGGACGGCTTTCCTCTCAGGCCCGCTGTGGCCCCGGTGATCAGCAACGCCACGCCCAAGGCGCACACAATCGCCGCGCCGGTCGGCAGGTCAAACCGGTACGACGACGCCAGACCCGCGACGCTGCCCAGCGTGGCGATCAGCCAGCCCACCAGCAGCCGCACTGGCAACGAGTCAGCGACGAACGCCGCACAGACGGCAGGCACGATCAGGTATGAGAACGTCAGCAATACGCCGCCCACGTGCACGAAGCCGGTCACAACAAGCCCGAACAGCACGTAGAACAGGAAGTCCCACCACCCTGCCCCCGCTGGCAGCGTCGGCCCGTACGACAACGCCAGAAACTGCCGGCGAAAAAAGTAGTGAATTGCCGCGATCACGGCGAACGCGCCGAAAATCTTTCCAATCTCGGCCGGCTGGACAAGCAACACTTCGCCCACCAGCGTGCGGCGCAGTTCCTCGTCGCCGTGAGCGCTGTGGCTGAGCAACAGGATGCCCGCCGCCGCCGCGACGACATAGACGATGCCGATCAGCGCTTCTTGCGGGATGCGGCGGTCCTTCGTACGGGTCAATGTAAAGATGACCGCGCCGACGAGGGTGAAGCTCAGCGACCAGGCGTAGGTCTGCCAGGCGTTGGCCTCGTGCCCGAGCAACACCGCCACGCAACTGCCCAAGGCTGCCACCTGCGCCAACGCCAAGTCAACGAAGATGATCTCGCGTTGCACCACGTGCAGGCCCAAGTACACAAGCAAGCCCGGTAACAACAGACAGGCCAGCAACGGCCACTTCATGATCTGGAGGGCTTCCATCATGGCTTGCCCTCCGTGGCCAAAGCTTTGGCCAGCGATTGCACCAGGTAATCGAGCAGTTCGATGTAGCCGCCCTCAGTGCCTTTCACGCCGCCGGGGAACTGGCAGAAATCCAGCACCACCGCGCCGGTCTCCGCCGCGACGCGTTCCGCCGTCTTGCGGTTCTGGTAAGGCTCGACGATCACGGTCCGGATGCGTTCAGCCTTCATCCGCGACATCACGGCTGCCAAATTGGCCGGTGTGGGCGGGATGCCGGGTTTTGGTTCGAGGAACAAGTCCACTTTCAGCGCGAACCGTTGCGCGAAGTAGGGCCAGGTGTTGTGATAGGCGACCACGCGCTTGCTGGCGCAAGGCGCAAGCGACTTCTGCCACTCGATTAGTTTCGCGTCCAGCCGTTCGTTGAACTTGGCCAAGTTGGCTTTGAACACCTCCGCCTCTTTTGGGGCAAGCGTGCCGAGCCGCTCAGCAATCAACTGCGCGACGGCCCTCCCGTTGAGAGGGTCGGTCATGAAATGCGGGTTGCCCATCGCGTGGATGTCGCCTTTCGAGCGATCCAATGTCGTTGGCACTTCCAACATGGACACAACCGTCGCCGCCTGCAACCGGCCCGGCGCGCCCAAGGCAAGCTTCGGGTTGCGGGCGTTGTCCAGCAGTGGCGGCAGCCAGCCGACTTCCAACTCCGCGCCACCTTCAATCAACGCATCGGCGTGATTCAGTTTCACGATGAAGCTCGGTTTCGGGGTCACGAAATGCGGGTCTTCGGTTGGCTTGGCCAACGAAGTGACGGCGACGCGGTCGCCACCAATGGCCTGTGCAATCGCTGCTAACTCCGGCGTCGTGGCCACGACGTTGAGTGTGGCGTGAGCGGCGGTCGCCGTGAGGATGCCGCCGAGAGCGGCGGCCAAGACAAACTTTTGGCTGATGAGTGACAAGTGATGGTTCATGGCGTTCTCCTTTAGAACTTGTGCGCGGCGTGTGCGCCGATCAGAAACTCCAGTTGCAGCCAGACGGAATGTTCGTCGCCCAGCCGCTGGAGGTGATCGTAGTTGTATTGCAGGCGGAGCTTGGAAAACTCCGTCGGATACCACGTCAGGTTAGGTGAGATGCGCGTGCGGTCCGCCCGCAACAGGTCGTCGGGCGAAGTTTCCACGCCGTTGACAAACTCGCCGCGCAGTCCGGCGACCCAGCCGCGCGTGAACCCCCAGAGCAGTTGCGAGAAGAATCCCCAGTTGTGCAGCGCGTCGGTCGGGAGCGTGACGAGCGGATTGTCGGCCGCCAAGCGTTCCGCCGCCTCATAGCGGCGGTACAACACTTCGGTTTGCCACGAGACAAACGGAAAGCCGGCCTGCGCCCGCTCGGGTCGCCATTTCCAGTAAATGTCCGCACCATAGATTTGCGTGTCGGCATTTGACCCGGAGTTATTCGGGCCAAACGCGCCCGACAACCCGACCAGCAGTGTCTGCGTGTCGCTCAGGTCGAACGACGCGGCCAGTCGCGGCACGAACATCAAGTCTTGCGGCCTGCGCAGCCCGCGACTCACCGGCGAGCCGCCGTGAATGTCGGTCGAGCCGTCGTTGCGGAAGCTGGCGGCGGTGTCGCCGTCGCTGTTGAACACACCGAGCATCACCTCGGAGTAGAACGGCGTCGGCGCAAGCCACGAGAGTTGCGCGCCCGGATTGCGCAAGCCGTCGGCGCCGAGCAGCCGCGTAATCACCAGCGGCTGATCGACAAATGCCCACGTGTGCGCGTGCTGCGGGTTCTGCCGGCCGAAGTTGGCAAACATCTGGCCGGCTTTGACCTGCAGGTTCCACGGCAAAGACGTCGTCTGCACCCACGCTTCTTCCAGTTCGACTACCGTCGCGCCGCCGGGTTCGAGCACCAGCGGGACCGTCACCAGCGCCTTGAAATACGGATCCACGGCGCCGTCGAGCGTCAATTCCGCTCCCTGCAACGTGAATCCGCGCTGGCTCGGATCGTGGTGCGCGCCTTCGATTGCCTCGACATTCGGCGTCGTGGACCAACCGAAAACCGTATCGCCGACGAGGCTCAGGTTCAAATACGCCGGTCCAGCCTTCGTCACCGTCAGCGACTGCGCGGGCGACCACGGTGGCGGTGAGACTGATTGTGAAGCAGAAGTCGTGGCGACGGACGCCGAGACACTCGCGTTCGTTTTAGCGGACTCCAAGTCCGCGACCTTTTGCTGCAACTGCTGGACTTGCCACTGCAACTGCTGAATCTGCTGCTTCAGAGTGTCGAGCGCGCCATCGTCCGCAGCCTCAACGCGCGTCGCAACCAGTGGTGTGGCCACAAGGGCCACAGCCAATACTGCCAAAGATAATTTTCGATTCATAATTTGTACCTGAAAAAGGTTTAGGCCGTTCCTGCGCGAGGCAGGACCGGCAATTTTGATTTGAGAAAAAACGCTGGATTAGACCAGCGTTTGGGGAGGAGCGCGACTTGCGGTGGACGGGACAAACTCCGTATCAACGGCTACGCTGACCGGCGGTAATACGGACACGACCACGACGTGATGAAAGATGGGCTTGGGAGGTTCAGCCGGTGCGTCGGTTGTGGTGTTGATCCGCCAGACGCAGACGGCGCAATCGGAATCGAAATCAAGGCAGGCGTGCTTGTGCTGATGCGGTAGCAAGCCAAACCACATGCTGCTGGCGCTGTAGAGCAGCCATAGCGTAAACGCAAGCACCCGGCGATTCATGCCTACATCCTAGCGACGGCGCCCGTGAAGTCAAGCCGCGCTTGACCGTCGTTAGAAGGCGTGTTACGAAATTAGCAATGCGTAATACTAACCGCACTGCTGGCGGCCGACGAAATGATTGCCGCCAAGGGCGTCAAGCACGACAAGCTGACCATCACCAGCACCGGCAGGGATTTGCCGGCATGAGCCGCGCCCGGCTGGACCAAAACCTTGTTCCTCACCCAAACACTCGATTTGTTCATGTCAGGCGCAGGTGAATAATACCACTTCTCGATGAAATTCGGCATCAACGAAGGTGGGGCGAGCGTACCCGCGAGCCAGGGAGCCGGCTCGTCAGTAGCCTCGCCCCACCGCCGCGGGGCGAAAGATGTTACACCCTGCCATTGCACCGGTTTTCTCCGCGCGATGGCGTGAAGAGACGTTCGCATGCACATTCCCGATGGATTTTTGGACGCGAAGACGGCGGTGGGCGCCGCGGTGATTTCGGCGGCGGGGCTGGCTGTGGCAGTACGGCAGGTGCGACGGACACTGCCCCCGCGCAAAACACCGCTGCTTGGTCTTTCGGCAGCGTTCATCTTCGCGGCACAGATGCTGAACTTCCCCGTCCTCGGCGGCACGTCCGGGCATCTTATCGGAGGCGCATTGGCCGCCGTGCTGCTCGGTCCCGGCGCGGCGGTGATCGTGATGGTTGCCGTGCTGATCGTGCAATGTTTCCTGTTCGCCGACGGCGGCGTGACCGCGCTCGGCGCCAACGTGTTCAACATGGGTTTGCTCGCCCCGCTCGTCGGCTACGGCGTGGCGCAACTCACACGGCGCATCGTGCCGGGCCAACGCGGCCTCGTCGTCGCGGCGGCCTTCGCCGGCTGGTGCTCGACGGTCGCGGCGGCGATCAGTTGCGCGGGACAACTCGCGCTGTCCGGCATCGTCGCGTGGGACACCGCGTTCCCGGCGATGGCGGGAATCCACATGCTCATCGGCATTGGCGAGGGTCTGATCACGGCGCTGGTGCTGGCGACCGTGCTGGGGTCCCGGCCTGAACTTCTCGACGAACCGGTGGCGAACGCCGCGCCGGTGTCCGGTACGGTGATGGCGCTCGGGCTGCTGGTCGCGCTCGGGCTGGCGCTGTTCGTCGCGCCGGTTGCGTGTTCGTGGCCCGATGGGCTGGAGAAAGTCGCGGAAACGCTGGGTTTCGGGTCCAAGGCCAGTGGGCAACCGCTGCTCGCGGCGCCGGTCTCCGACTACGAGTTGCCGGGTATCGGCTCGCCAGTCGTGGCCACAGCGCTGGCGGGCGCGATCGGAACGCTGGTTGTGTTCGGGCTGTCCATGCTGCTCGCCCGGCTGCTCGTGCCCAAGTCCACGGCCAACCAAGATTGACGCGGTTCGGTCAAAAAAGGGAGCGCACGCGCCGTGCTTGCCGCACCCGACGAATGCATGAACGCGGTTGTCGAAGCTCGTGCTCCCAGATGCGCAGCACACACCAGCCGGCGCGACGCAATGTGCGCGTCACCAGCCGGTCGCGGGCTTGGTTGCCCTTGATCTTCCGCCGCCACCATGCTGCCCGGTTCGCCGGCCACGTCGCATGCGTCGGACAACCATGCCAGAAACATCCGTCCACGAAGACCACCGTACGCTGTTTGCTGAAAACGAAGTCTGGGCGGACGGTGAGTCGAGGGCCGAGGGGCGAGGGCCGAGAGCAGGAAAGTCTCTTGCCCTCGACCCTCGACTTTCGACTCTCGACCGTTGCGCGCACCAATGAATGTCGGCGCCAGCCAGAAATCCGGTTCGCGCGCAACAATCGCGCCAGCGCCAGTTCCGTCTCCTTGTTGCCGCGCGAGCGGATGCGCGACATCACCTCGGAACGTTTCGATTTTGAAAAGACATCAGCCATGACGCTAATTTCGCCAATTCCCACGAATTGAATTCGCGTCAATTCGCGCAATTCGCGTCTCCGACAGCTTCGCCTTGGTGAAAATGTCAGGCATAATTTAACCGCGAACTGCCCGAAACTTATTCGGACATTGAACACGCCGGAGTTTCCCTTAAGCTGCCGGCCATGAGCAAAACCAAAACACCGGCCACCGGCGAAGGTTATCTCGGCGAAATCATGGTCCACAAAATCTCCCGCGTCGTGGGCGTGGTGGAAGGCGTGATCGAAGCCAAAGCCGGCTGGCCGCCGCAGATCACATTGAAGTTGACGGATGGCTCGTTCAAAAAGGGCAAGCTCAGTGATTTCCGCGAGCCCAGCAGCGCCGAACGGAAAGAAATCACCCCGGCGTAATTGATCGCCGCCCCCTCGATCGTTTCGAAAAACGTCTGCCATTTCTATTCAACCACGGATGGACTCGGATGCGCTAATCCGACAGCCCCAGCGCCCGCTCAATCCGCCGCACGAGCCGCGCTTCGTCCTTCTTTGCAAGCTCGTGCTCCCAAATCCGCAACACGCGCCACCCGGCACGGCGCAATGTGCGCGTCACCAGCCGATCGCGCATCTTGTTGCCGGCAATCTTCTGATCCCAGTACCGTCGATTGCCCCTGGGCATCCGACAATGTTGCGGGCAACCATGCCAGAAGCAGCCGTCAACAAACACGGCCAGCCTCTGCCGCCGGAAAATGAAATCAGGGCTGCCGGGCAAGGTAGCGCCTCTGCGCCAGCCGGTGATCCGGTTTGCGCGAAAGAGTCGAACCAGCGCCAGCTCGGTCGCCTTGTTCCCACGACTCCTGACAGCGCGCATGATTTCCGAGCGCTTCGCAATGGAAAGCGTGTCGGTCCTTCGCTGCATCAGGCGGAACAAAGCAACGCGCCAAAGTGGCGGGCCAACGCCTCGGCCAACAGCGGCGGCACGGCGTTGCCCACGTGGCGCTCCTGATCCGTTTCGTAGCCGTGAAAAATGAACCGGTCGTCGAACGACTGGAGTCGTGCCGCCTCGCGCACAGTGATGGAGCGCTTGTCGCGGTAATGGGTGAACCGCCCCGAGCCGGGATTACGGAAGTTGGCCGTGATGGTGAATCCGATGCCGTTCGCGTGAAGCCTAGCGTACGCCTGGCTGTAATAGTTGTCTGAGAATCGTTCTCCGTCCGGCAAATCGGCGTTACCCTTGCCCGGACGGATCGGCCCGATCTTTTTGAGGAAGTCTTTCGAGTGCAAACGCGCAGTGTGATTGAAAATCGCGATTGAGCCGTTACGGCGATCTTGCTGGTAAGTGCTTTCTGCTGCGGTCCGGTACGCCTGGCCATCTACGCTTTGCCCGGCTTTTAGAGCCGGTAAGTCGCCGATGGCTTCGGCGACGGAGACAAACCGCTGGTGTGCCTTGGCCTTTTTGTGGGCGTCGTTGCCCACGTCAATGGCATCGTATTCACCTTTTGGAAACGCGAACTCGCGAATGCCCAGGTCTTCACCCAGGGCGACAATGAACGCGCGTTCGCGAATCTGCGGCACGCCAAACTGTGAGGCATTTAGAACCGCAGACTTCACCACGTATCCTTTGAACGCTTCCCGAATTTCCTCGCTGTAGATTTTTTCGTAGGCGGAAAGCGCGGTCGGCACGTTTTCAATGATGGCGCACTTTGGCTGCATCTGACGCGCGAGTTCGATAAAGCGTGCAATCAGTTTGTTTCGGTTGTCTTCGAGACAGCGCTTGCCGTTGGATGAGAAGCCCTGGCACGGCGGCCCGCCCACCAGGAAGTCGAGTTCGCCCGTCTTCAACTTTGCCAGTTTAAGAATGTCGCCCCCGTGGACGTCGCCAAGGTCCTTCGGCCAGAACGGAATCTTGGGGAAGTTCTTCTTGAACGTGTCTGTGGCGGTTGGGTCGGAGTCCACCAGCAGCCGCACGTCAAACCTGAATTTGGTGGTCTGCGCCCTCGCTTTCAGAAATCCGAGCGAGAACCCGCCGACTCTTGGAAACAAATCACCTAAGGGAGGGTGTTAGGGAATTCAGCGCAAGGTGTTTGTGTTGAGGAGACTGTGCTGAAAAAATGGGGGGTGACGATTTTTGCGGACGCAGGAACTTTCTTGGGGTAGCTGTCGGAGCATGAAATCGCTTCTTCCTCTGACGGGCACGGCCGCGTTGCTCCGGGAACTTTCTCCGCATATGCCGGATGCGTTCGTGAACCAACTGCTGCCCCGTCCCTTGGGGCGCGGACGGCACCGACGCTTCAGCCCGGCCCAGTTGTATCGGATCCATCTGCTGGCCCTGCTCACGCCGACACATTCCTTCAACCTGCTGGTCCAGATGTTGCCCGAACAACGCGACTGGCGTCGCTTTGCCCACCTGCCCAACCAGCGCGCCATTCCGGATGTGTGGATGCTCCACGAGTTTCGCGACCGCGTGGGGGTTTCCGGCTTGCGTCACATCAATGAACATCTGGTGGAACCGCTGCTGCCACTTCCCTCCCCGGAAGCTTGGTCGGTGGCGTTGATGGACGCGACGGACCTGCCCGCCTCGGCTTCCGGGCACAAAAAAAGAGGACGGGCCGCTACTCCGCCCGGCGGGCCGCTCTCGGGGCGCGCACGCTCAAGACCGGCCAGAGCCGCTTCTTCCTGGGGTACAAGAAGCACACCTTCCGTTTGTGGATCGCACGCTACACGCGGGGCGTGCTGCTGGTGCCCCTGGTGAGTTGGGTCGCTCCCGCCAACTTGGGCGAAGGTTGTCTGTTGCGGCCCAGTGTGCAGCACTGTTGGCACCGGTGGCAGTGGCGTCCCGACGTGATCGTCGGAGACATGGGTTACATTAACGCGGCGAGCAAACAACTCATTCGCGAACGCTGGCACGCGGCGGTGGTGACGCGGCTCAAGGAGAACATGCTCCTGGTCCCTCCCTTTACCACGGCGACCACGGCGGCGTGTCCGCAAGGCCAACCGTTGCAGTGGCTGGGCTACGCCGCCGCAGAAGAAGAGCATTGGTTTGGGGTGCCGCCCGGAGCGTCGCTGTGCTCCTGCTGCTGGGAAGCCGGAATCTGCCCGCGCGAGTTTGCCTATCCGCCTTCGGATCACGAGACGCTCTTGGGCCTCTTGCCGATGAACACGACGGTGAACCAGCGGTTGCTCCAACAAGTCCGGCCCTGGATCGAACCCGCCCAGTCCTATGAAAAGAACCAACTGGGTTTAAGCCAAGTGTTTCTCAACAGCCTCCGTCTGACGTGGACGATGTGCTTGCTGGCCGACGCGGCGGTGCTGCTGCGCGCCGCTGCGTTGCTGCGTCATCCGCAGGCCCCGCTCCCGCTGGACGAGCTGACCCCTTGGCAGTTGGATTTGGCTTTGGAACCGTGAACCTCGGAAAACCGCGAATTCCCGGGCAAACTCGCAGATCCTTCGAGCGCATTTCCTAACACCCTCTAAGGCAGAGATGGTTTACAGAAAAGCATCCACCTTCACACTGCTCCGCAAGACGATTGCAGACAGTCGCGTGCCGTCGATGAGAGTGATGCACGGCTTGTATTCGTGCCGAGCTTCGAGAATCGCGGCGCGACTGTAGTGACTGGTCGTGATAAAAACACCCTTGGCAGTCGTGCTGAGAGCGCCACGGAAGTTGTTAATGTCTGGGCTGCCGACCGCGTGCCGCCAGCGCTTGAGTTGAGCTTGGACGTGAGAACCCGCGAAGAAGTCGTTTGCCTCTTCGACGTAGGCGTTCACGTCAATCCCGCCGTCGCCCGAGGCGGGGGTGACGGAGACTTTCGTAAAGCCGTTGACCTCCATCAGTGCCTTGATGAAATGCTCGAACTTCACCGGCGTAATCTGCATTAGCTGCCCGCGCACGGATTCGGCCTGAAGAGGTGAGGGTGCAAGCGCAGCCTCCTTGGCTTCCGCCGGCAGGTCAGTCACTTCGCGCTCCAATTCGTTCAAAGGATTCTGTTTCCGCGACTCGCTCAACAGACTGGCGGAGATGGAAGCCGCCTCCGCAATGGGCACGACTTCGGGCGTGCTGTGAATGCGGAACTCGAAGAGCCAGACTTTTCGCATCGCGCCTCGCCGGTCGAACTGAGTTTCCTGAGAGTGACGAAGAAGCTCCAGCAAACCGAGGAAGCGATACGTCTGCTTGCCCATGTTGACAAAACCGAAAAACGGAACGGGTGTCGAGTATTGTTCCAACAGCCGTTTGTTTCTGCTCGTGAGATGCTGGTCGCCCTCTCTACCTTGGGCCGTGTAGGTGAGCACGTCGCCCTCAATGCGGTCGCTGTAAGGATTCTCAGACCGATTTCTCCCCGCCTCCTCCGCCACGGTTAAGATGGCGACATGCCGCAAGTTTTTCAGTGCATCGACAGAGGGCCGAATCCCGCCGAGATTTTCCAAGCCGAGTGCGAACCGAATCTGGTCGTTCGTGTAAAGCTGCCCCACGCGAAAGTCTTGTAGAACGCTCATGACTGAAGCCTCCACACCACCGGATGGTTTCTGCTTGAACATCGGCTTGCGAGACTTGGTGTTGATAAGCGCGGACGGTCCAAGCACCGACGACTCTGCCTCAATGGACGAGCGCGGCGAAACGGGGTGAAGCCGAGAATACTGGGCGAGCGTTCCGCCCACGACTTGCTGTCCGCCTCAAGGCGCTCCAGCAGGTCTTCGCAACCGACGATTTCATTCGACTCCAATAGGATTTCGGCACAGGCCCGCCGGATTGCGTCCGCCTCCAGCCCAAGCTGGTCCAAATGAATGTCGAGGATGAATTCATCCGCAACGTCGCGAAGAAACATTGCGCTTTGCTCGAGGCAGCGCCGCAACTCATCGAGGGATTTTGTCGCGAAGAGTGGGCCAAATCGTTCGTTGAGTTCCCACTGGAATTCGTAGAGCGGCAGAGGGCGGTTAACTGCTCTGGCGGTCGCTACCAAAGCGCGTTCCAGCGTGCATTTCTTATGAAGGAGCAGCGTTGCAGACGCGCGTTCGTCCGGTTGGCGAACAACTGAACGAAGCAAGGCACACGTTTGCCAGAGTTTCTCAGCCAAAGCGCCGTTACCGGGAATTTCGAGAATCTCACACAAGCGCGCGAAGGACACGGGCGGGTCGGAGCGTCGGATGACTCGCTCAATCAAAGCGCCATCTGCGACTATACTCTCTTTGATGGAGTCACCCCATGAGTGCAGTCCGTAGTAGCCGAAGCCGTAATCACGGACGGACGGGATTTTCCGAAGAAGCCCCGTAATCGCATAAGGTGAAAAGGACCGAAGCTTTCGCAAATGCTCTAAGATTTGATTGGCCGTGAGCAAACTGTTTTGCTGTGCGAAAATTCTCGGAACGAGGTCTTTGACGTATTCTCTTTCTTCCATTCCCCACTCGTCCAAGGCGAACAGAAACTTGCCTAGATCAGTGAATCGCTTGTCCTCGCGGAGAATCTGAGCCAATTCGTACGCATTTGTTTGATTCGTCCATGAGAATTTTTGTTCGTTAACAATTTCGCTCGTTGAGACTGGCCGGTTCTCTTGCTTGAGCAACCTATGCGCATCGGCCCGCGCGTTGCGCCATTCCAGCCCCGGCAATCGGAAGTGTCGGCGTAATCCATACGCACGTGGACCAAGCAAATAGAAACCTCTCTCCGGCGTTAACGCGTTTCCAATTGTCTGAGGTGACCAATCCGCAAGCTCGCGGCCGAATTTCGTCTGTGCCTCGGAAATAATCTCCTCTGGAATCAAAGCACAATGGCTGGCGTCAAGAATCGTTTTTGCCACGTCAATTACTCGCAAATGACGCAGACGCACAATCGGCTGATCCGCCTGCGGAAATTGAACGACCACGCTTCTCGCGTGACGGAGTGCTGAAAGAAATTCTTTCGCAGTAAGGTCGCGCAGGCCTGTTCGCTGCAACGTGACTTGAAAAGCTCGACTCAAAGTTGTCACAGTTCCAGCCTCCCGAAGAATGTCTTCCACTGCGCGAATCACCTTCTCGGCACGCTTGCTCTGACGCGACGCGGGTTCTTGACCTCGCGGCCAAGCCGGAATTTGTGGATTCAAATTGCACGACAGCCGCACATAGAACGTGAGTGAATATCGCGGAGCGTTGCTGGCTTTTTGTATCCACTGATTGAAAAGCTCAGGAGTTAACGGGCAAACCAAGTGAAAGCAATCGTTGGCGACTTTCTGAAGGAGGCACTTCAACCTCGCACCCCCAGCTTTGTGGATGAAATTTATCTCCCTTTCTACTGCTTGGCGCACGCGCTCGCGCGTAACTCCAAATTTCTCTCCGACTTCTTCAAGCGTATGAATCCGCCCCGCGCTTCCAAACCGTAACAAAAGCCACTCTCCGTTGCGAGGAGGCAGTTTTTTCAGAAGGCTATCAATCAACCCTGGCAACTCTGAAACACTCAACCGTTCGAGAGCTTGCTGCGAAACTGAGAACTCTCCGGCTTCGGCGCGTTCGAGAAGGCTTAACAATTCATGAATCGTTTTTCGCCCGCAATTCTTGGTAGCTCTCAACTCTGTTATGGAAGTGCCTTCTAAGTCAGCCAGACGGGAAATTCCTCTCTGCTCAAGCACTCCCTCTAAGCGAGCAGAAATTGGGAGATCACTCGGCTTCAAACTGCGGCCGTTCGTTGGAATGACCAAACAGCCAGCAACCACCGGGCAGTAAGGTTGGTTCTCCTGTGAGCGAGCCACGACGGACTGCCAACCCGGACAGGCACGTTGAACTGCACGCACCAACTCGCGCAGCTCGTCGAGTGTTTTCTTCCCGCAATTCCGGAACTTTGAAACCTCCGAAAAAGTCAGACCATGCAGGTCGCCGGCTAGGCGCAAGTTCTTCCAGCCGAAAATGTGTTCCAGCCGCGCAGAAACTGAATATGCGGAGAGTGGCTGTCCCCGCGCCTCTTGCGGAATGAAAATTGCGTCTTCCAATGGCAGCTTCGGCTCTGCAACGAGTCGATCAGCTACCGGCTTAGTTTGCCCAACGCGAGCGGTGTTCGCACCGGGCACAGGAGCGCGCGCGACGCCCGAGGGGCCTGAAAGCCGGTTGAGGCTTGGCTGTTGCAACGTAGGCACAGCGAAGTCCCCATGCCTAGCCCGCTGAATGAGCTGATCGATTTCTAGGAACAACGCTGTGCCGCTGTCGCTCACGCGCTGAAAATCACGGAGCGAAGCCCCGGTTAAATCCTCGAACGTGGAGATGCGCAACCTTCGCAGTACGGACGCAAGCTCGCGCGACAGCGGCAGTTCGGAAAGCCGCAGTCGGCGAATACTCTCTGGGATGAAAAAAGTCTGATTTGCTTTCGACACTGCTTCGCTGCCTATTGTGTGTAAAATCCGTCATTTAAGCCACACGTTTTTGATCTCCCCTCTAATTCCCCGCCGCCTCGATGCTTTCCACGATTTCTCCCAACAACCAATCCTTGTTGGCATCGTTCGGTTCTCGATAGCAACGGCGGTAAAGCTCCTGCATTTCTTGGCGGGGCATGGTGGACAAGCGACGGCGGTATTCGTCGGCCACAATTTCACTGAATTCGCCAGCCAGCTTCCGATCTTCGCCACAGATTTCAGTCCTCAGTTCATCCAATGCCCACGGGTCGCCGGGTTTTACTGTCCGGCGGATTCGCTTTTCAGTTTCGGTGTCGAAAGTATCGTTCACTTTAACCAGCCAATTTTGAGTTCGCCTTCAAGTTGCTTAAACTCCGTGTCGCCCGTGACAAGCTCGGCATTTCTGATTTTAGCCAAGGCGGCGGCAAAGCAGTCGGCATACGCCATTTTGTGCGTGGCCTTGTAAATGGCGGCCTGCCGGGCCAGATGCAGGTCGTCGCCCACGCCGACGATGTCAATGGGCATGGCGGCGATTTCCTTGGCTTTTTGTTCGGCGACCTCCTGAGAAACCGTGCGCATGGTGTTGTAGTAAACCTCGCCCCAGTTGACCACGCTCATGAGGAGCTTGTGTCGCTCGGCGGCGGCCTGCCGGAGCAGTTTCTCCACCGCCTCCGCCGCCGGTTCATCCTCGAAGAACGCCAGCAGCGCCCAGCTATCCAGAATCTTGGTGGCCATAATCAGTTCAAATCAAATCTCGACTCCTCACCCAGCGCTGGGGCGTTCCCTCACCCGGTCTGCGACCACCCTCTCCCATCCGATGGGAGAGGGCCGGGGTGAGGGCGCTTTGCGCTCTTTGCGCTCTTTTGCGGCCAAGCGTGTCGTTCACAGTTCCCGTTCGCGTTTGCGGTCCTCCATCAGCGCCTTCATCACGCCGCTTCCTTTGAGCGAGCCGCGCAGGCTCCTGATGTATTTGGCAGTGATTGGCTTCAGCACAATGAGGCCGTTCTCGGCATACACTTGGGCCTTGGTCCCTTCCTCAATCTCGAAATCTCTCCGCAGGCGGCGCGGGATCACGACTTGGCCTTTCGCCCCGAAATTAACCGTGTCCGCTTTCATTGTTATACTCATGCCGGAATGTTATACTTGGTTGAAAAGTATGTCAACACCTTTTTCGTATAACAAAACGGCCAAAGTCGCCGCCGCCGGCAGGTGGAGCCTGCACCCGCGTTGACACCTTGCAGCCCCCCTTCCTCGACCGCGCCTTCAAAGGTGAATTGTGAAGACAGGACTTACAGGATGCAGAAGCAGACAGGCGCGCTGGCTTTCCTTTCATCCTGTTCATCCTGTCCTACACGGTAAGGCGGGGCGTCTTCGTGCAGGGCGGGTTCAGCGTGCTGCCGGCATCCTGCCGGCAGGACTGACTTACGGTTTTTGTTGTGATCTGCCGGCGGGACGCCGGCAGCACGTTTCCCGGGCTTCCGGACCTTGGTTTGATCTGCCAGCGGGACGCTGGCAGCACGTTTTCGTTTGCCGCTCACGCCTCGACTCCCTTGCAGAGTTCCGCCGTGGTGAGGCCAAGGGCCTTGGCGAGGCGGGCGACGTTTTTGATTCCCGGGTTGCGCAGGCCGCGTTCGATGCCGCTGATGTAGGTGGGATCCAGCCCGGCGCGTAGCCCGGAGCGCGGGGCATTGCTCCGCGGGTGGCGCGGTCGTTCCCCGGTTTTGCTTCCGGCAAAAAACAGCTTGCTCCCCTCGCGGTCGTGGGCGATAGTCATTTCGCTATTTGGCGAAATGACTAATCCAATGCGCGAATTCATGGCCGTCACCAAGGCGCTGTCCGACCCGAACCGGGTGCGGATTCTCCTGGCGCTGCGGCGCGGGGAACTGTGCGTGTGCCAGATCACCGAGTTGTTCGGCCTGGCGCCGTCCACAGTCTCCAAACACCTGTCCGTACTGCATCACGCCGGGCTGATCCGGTCGCGCAAGACCGAGCGCTGGGTCCATTACCGGCTGCCAGACAAGTCCGCGCCCGTCGCCGTGCGCGAGGCGTTGGACTGGGCCCACAAGTCCCTTGCCAAGACCAGCGAAGCCGTCGCCGACGCGAGAAGGCTGAATCGAATCATGAAGATGGACCTTACCGAAATCTGCCGTCGCCAGTGCCGGTGAAATGAGGCGCGTTTGGAGTTCCGCCTTTAGGCGGTTCGAGACACCCGTGAGTGTTTACCTTTAGGCGGCCCCGGAAACCGCCTGAAGGCGGGACTACAAACCGGTCAACCGGCGCTTGGCAATGGCAAAACTATTATGATCACGATGTTGACTGACGATAAGAACGAGATTTTACGCGACAAAGTGCGCGAAGGGTACGCCAGAATTGCGGAAGAAGCGTCCGCCGGATGCTGCGGGCCGCGCACCTCCTGTTGCGGCGGCGCGAAGAGCGTGACGCCCAGCGAATTGGCAATGCAGATCGGCTACACGGAGGAGGAACTGGCCGTGCTGCCCGACAGCGCCAACATGGGTTTGTCCTGTGGCAACCCCACCGCGCTGGCGGCGCTCAAGCCCGGCGAAGTCGTGCTCGACCTCGGCAGCGGCGGCGGGTTCGACGTGTTCATCGCGGGCCGCAAAGTTGGCCCAACCGGCCGTGCCATCGGCGTGGACATGACGCCGGAAATGCTCGCCAAGGCGCGCCGCAATGCCGCCGCGTATCGCCAGCAAACCGGCCTCGACAACGTCGAGTTCCGTCTCGGTGAGATCGAGCATCCGCCCGTGGCCGACGCCAGCGTGGACGTGGTCATCTCGAATTGCGTCATCAACCTTTCGCCGGACAAACCGCAAGTGTGGGGCGAAATCTCGCGTGTGCTCAAGCCCGGTGGGCGCGTGGCAGTGTCCGACCTCGCGTTGCTCCGGCCCTTGCCGCAGGCCGTGCGCGAAATGGTCGAGGCGCTGGTGGGCTGCATTGCCGGTGCAGTGCTCGTGAGCGAGACCGAGCGCATGGCGCGCGAAGCCGGATTGACGGACATCGTTCTCAAATCCAACCCGGGCTACGTCGAAGCCATGACCAGTTTTGAAGACACACTTTACAGGAAAATTATCGAGCACCTGTCGGCGGGGGCGAAACCGTCGGATTACATCACCAGTCTGGAAATCACGGCGCGGAAAGGCCCATCGGATTTTGCCAGCAATGCGTCGTCGCAGCGCGGCGGGTGTTGCGGCTAAGCAGTCGAGAAACAGAAAACAAGTCACAACAACATAAACAAGCAAATGAAAACAGCAGCAGCCATCGGCATTATCGCCGCCGCGCTTGGCCTCAACGGCAACGCAGCGGAAAACAATCAAAGTCCACCGTCGAGCACGGCCCCACAGGCTGCGTCTGTGGCTGAGAACGGCATATCGGCCATGCGCCGCGCGGCAGAGGCCAACCAATATCTCTTTGCTTTCTTCTACGAGAAAGACGACGACGCCACGCGCGCCGCTCGGAAGACCTTCGATGAAGCCGTGAAGAAGATCACGCCCGCGCCGCAGTCGGTGGCAGTGGATCGCACCGCGCCCGAGGAAAAGGAACTCGTGGCCAAGTTTGGCCTAGACCGGGCGCCCATGCCTTTTGCTCTTGCCTTCGCGCCCAACGGCGCGGTTACGGGTGGTTTCAAGGGAGCGGACCTCACGGAAGAACGGCTGCGGGATGCCGTGGCCAGCACTGGTCTGCAACAGTGCCTCAAGGCCTTGCAGGCTCGGCGGCTCGTGCTGGTGTGCCTGCAGAACGGCCGCACCCAGGCCAACGACGCCGCCATGAAAGGCGTCAATGAGTTCAAGGCTGATCCGAAGTTTGGCGAGCTGACGGACATTGTGAAAGTGGACCCGAGCGATGCGAAGGAGGCCAAGCTGCTGGCGCAACTGCAAGCCGACCCTCAGGCGAAGGAAGCCACCACCGCCTTCCTGGCACCGCCCGGCGTCATGGTTGCCAAAGTCAGTGGCCCGACCACCAAAGACACTCTGATGGCCTCACTGCAGAAAGCGATGTCAAGCTGCGCACCTGGAGCCGGTTCGGGTTGCTGCCCTCCGCCCAAGAACTAAATAGCCGTTCGTGCAGCCCATGAAAATCCAGACCCTCGTTTGGCGCGAGATCTTCGAGCGCAAGAACCAACTGGCGACGAGCTTTCTCGCCATTCTGCTGGGCGTGAGCGTCATCGTGGCGATGAAGAACATCACCTTCTACTCGGAGAAGGCGGTGGCGTATCAACTCGACGCGCTTGGGGCGAACATCCTCATTCTGCCGAAGTCCGCCTCGCTTCAGGACTACTACGGCGCTGACATGCAGAACGGGGAGTTCCCTGAAGAATACGTGACGCGCCTCACGACTTCAGACCTGCAAGGGCTGGACAATCTGTCGCCCAAGTTCTCGGTGCCCGTCGAGGCTGCCGGGCGGCGGTTCATCCTCACCGGGATTCTGCCGAAGAACGAGTTTCAAGCGAAGGCGGCGTGGCAGGGAGTGGGCATCTTTTCGCGACCGGAAGGCTGCGGGGTGGCGGTGGACGTGCCGGGGGCGGCGGCGGCACCGGCGAAAGAAATGTTGGTCCGCAAGCGCGTCATCCAAACCCTCGGCACCAACGAAGTCATGCTGGGCGCGGACATGGCGGCCGCGTTGAAGCTGACGGAAGGTTCAACCGTGCCGCTGCTGGGGCGGACCTTTACCGTCACGGCCATCCTGCCGCAGACCGGCACGGTGGACGACTCCCGCGCTTTTGCCCACCTGCACACCGTCCAGCAATTGGCCGGCAAGGGTGCGGTGCTCAACGCCATCGAGATTGTTGGCTGCTGCAACCAAATCTCGAAAGGCCTCGTGCAGAAAATCAACCAACTGCTGCCCGACGCGAAGGTGGCGACGATCACTCAGATCGTGGACACGCAAATCAAGACCAATCGCATGATGGGCCGGCTGTCGCTGCTGTTCCTGACCATCATCGTGCTGGTGGGCGGGGCCAGCATTGCCAACTACATGTTTGCGAACGTGTTCGAGCGCCGCCGCGAGATCGGCACGCTGATGGCCCTGGGCGCAGGCTCGCCCGTGGTGCTGCGGATGTTTCTGCTCAAGGCGCTCTGGCTCGGCCTGGCGGGCGGTGTGGGCGGCTACGTGCTGGGCACGGCGATGGCGGTGATTCTGGGGCCGCGCGTGGCGGGCGTGCCGGTGCTACCCATGCTGACAACGCTGTTCTGGGCGGTGGGCGTGGCGGTGTTGGTGTGTATGGCGGCAACCTACCTGCCCGCGCGCCGGGCCGCGCGGCTCGATCCCAGCGCCGCGTTGCAGGAGATTTGACATGATTGCGCTCCAGTCCGTCAGCAAACACTTCCAGCATCGCGGCAAACCCGTTGCCGCCCTGGCCAACGTCACCCTTGAAATTGCCAAAGGTGACTTCGTGGCCATCATCGGCCCCAGCGGCAGCGGCAAGAGCACTTTCCTGCACCTGCTGGGCGGGATGCTTTCGCCCACGGAAGGCAAGGTGCGCATCGGAAGCGATTCGCTCTACGACCTGACTTCGGACGAACGCTCGGCGTTGCGGAAGAAGAAAATCGGGTTCGTCTTCCAGACTTTCAACCTGGTGCCGTATCTGACGGCGCTGGAGAACGTGCAGGTGCCGCTGGTGCTCGCCGGACTCGGCGAAGACGAGCAGAAACGCCGGGCGGAATCGTTGCTGGGCCGGCTCGGGTTGTCCGACCGGCTTGACCACAAGCCGCGCGAACTCAGCGTGGGCCAGCAACAGCGCGTGGCCCTGGCGCGGATGCTGGCCAATGACCCCGCGCTCATTCTGGCCGATGAACCGACCGGCAACTTGGACCCCGAAACGGCTGAGGGCATCATGGACTTCCTCGGCGAACTGAACGGAGAGGGCCGCACCATCGTCATGGTCACGCACGATCTGCGACTGGCTGGTCGCGCGAAGCGGGCGCTGCGGCTGGTCAACGGCGCGATTCAACCCAACGGGCACGCGCAGTCCTTAGCTCCGAACCCAGCATCGTCCTGACCGGCTGGCTATCGGATGCCACGCCACTGCGAGGCAAGACCCATGAGCAAGAGATCGAAGAGAAAACACCGGCAGCAAAAGGACAAGAGCCACGCACCACGGCTGGAGCAACCTGCGGCCCCAGCACAGAACTCCCAAGGCGGAACGAAACGACGGGCCCTTTTGATCGGTGCGGCGGTTGTGGTGGTAGCTGCGGTTCTGTATGCGGTTGGCGGGAGCGGCGGGCGCAAAGGTGAAATCACCGCCGCCAGCGAAACGAACTCGGCGCCCTCCACTACTCCAGCGCCTGCGCCGCTCGCGCAGCCGCTGCTTTCAGCGACGGCCGGTGCGGCTTCTGCCGTGGGTGACTCCGGGCCGAAGATTCTCTTCGCCACGCCCGTGTATGACTTCGGCCAGATCAAGGGCGGCGAGGTGGTCAAATACACGTATGTGTTCACCAATGTTGGCGGCGCGATGCTCGAGGTGAGCAACGTCCAAGCCTCTTGCGGTTGCACGACCGCAGGCGAGTGGACGCGTCAGGTTGAGCCGGGCCAGACCGGCAGCATCCCGATTCAATTCAACAGCGGCAGCTTTAGCGGCCAGGTCGCCAAGTCGATCACCGTAACGTGCAACGACACGAACCAGCCGACGGTGGCGCTGCAAATCAAGGCCACCATCTGGAAGCCCATCGACGTGACGCCGCAGTTTGCGATGCTGCACGTCACCGCCGACGCGCCGTCGAACGCGACGACCGTGCGCATCGTGAACAACGAGGACGCCCCGCTCACGTTGTCCGCGCCGGAAAGCAGCAATCCTGCGTTTGCCGCCGAACTGAGAACCAACCAGCCAGGCAAGGAGTTTCAGTTGATTGTCAAGACCGTGCCACCGCTGGCGGCGGGTATGGTGCAGGGGCAAATCACGCTGAGGACCTCCTCGACAAACATGCCGGTCATCAACGTCACCGCCTTCGCCAACGTGCAGGCGGCGGTGACGGTGACGCCTTCCCAGATCACGTTGCCCGCAGCTCCGCTGGCGAACTCGATACCCTCCAACATCTCGATTCGTAACAACGGGACGAACACGCTGGTGTTGTCTGAACCTGCGGTAAACGCCAAGGGCGTGGAGGTGCAACTGAAAGAGATCGAAGCAGGACGCCTCTTCACGCTGACGGTGAGTTTCCCGGCGGGATTCGAGATTGCCGAGTGGCAGAAGGTCGAAGTGAGCGTGAAATCGAACCATCCGCAGTTCCCCATTGTCACGGTGCCAGTCATTCAGCCGCCGCGCCCAGCCCCGTCCGCCATGCCGCTGGGGACACCTGCGATAATCCCGTCTCCCAGCCAATAGCACCCTGAAAAGCAACTGAACCATGAAACGATTCGAAGTTCATGACCCAGTCATGTGCTGCTCGACCGGCGTGTGCGGGCCGGCGGTTAACCCCGTGCTGGTGCGGTTTGCCGCCGACGTGAGGAGGCGGATTGGTTCACAAGGCGTAGATTCGGTCCGCCTCGTTACCTCGGCGGCTACAGCACTCAGACCAAGAGTTGCTCATTTGCCGAAATGACGACAACCTGGAAAACCGAATGGAAACCGCTGGCGCTCATCGTCGGCTTGTTTTTGGCGTGTTTCTACCTGCCGGTGGGAGTCCCCCGGTTCGATAACGCGGTCACGGAAGCGTTTGAATTGGTGAAATGGTATGCGCGCGAGCACCTGATTCTGTGCCTGATTCCGGCCTTCTTCATCGCCGGGGCCATCGGCGTGTTTGTGAGCCAAGCGTCAGTGATGAAGTATCTCGGGCCGACGGCGAACAAGGCGCTGGCTTACGGCGTGGCGTCGGTGTCGGGCACTATCCTCGCGGTGTGCTCCTGCACGGTGCTGCCGTTGTTCGCGGGCATCTGGCGCATGGGCGCAGGGCTTGGCCCGGCGACCGCGTTTCTTTATTCCAGCCCCGCCATCAACGTGCTGGCGATCGTGCTGACGGCGCGGGTGCTCGGCTTGAAACTGGGCGTGGCGCGGGCGGTGGGGGCAGTGGCGTTCAGCATTGTCATCGGGTTGCTGATGCACCTGATTTTCCGCAAGGAAGAACTGGCCAAAGCGGAGGTGGCGGCCCAGTTGCCAGAGCCGGAAGTGAAACGTCCTTTGTGGCAGAGCATCGTCTATTTCGCCTGCCTGGTGGGCATCCTGGTGTTCGCGAACTGGGGCAAGCCGATGGAAGACGCCGGGCTGTGGCACGCGGTTTGGGCGATGAAATGGCTGATTACGGCGGCGTTTGCTTTTGGCTTGGCGCTTGTGCTGGTGCGGTGGTTCGACATGACGTGGTGGAAGATGGTGCTTGTGGCCGTGCCGACAGCGGTGTTGGCCGTGGCTTTTCGGCATGATCCAATGATTCCCTTTGTGTTTGCGATTCTCGGCTTATCGGTCATCACGAGCACGAGCGAGGGCGAGATGGGCGAGTGGTTTTCGACGACATGGACATTCGCAAAGCAAATCACCCCGCTGCTGTTGCTCGGCGTGCTGGCGGCGGGATTTCTCCTGGGGCGTCCGGGCAAGGAGGGCGTGATTCCGAACGAGTGGGTGACGGCGGCGGTGGGCGGCAATTCGCTGCGCGCCAACCTGCTGGCTTCGGTCGTGGGCGCATTCATGTATTTCGCAACGCTGACGGAGGTGCCGATTTTACAGGGCCTCATCGGCAGCGGGATGGGCCAAGGCCCGGCGCTGGCGCTGTTGCTGGCGGGACCGGCCTTGTCGTTGCAAAGTATGTTGGTCCTCTGCACCATCATGGGGACCAAGAAGACGGTGGTGTATGTAACACTGGTGGTGGTGATGGCCACCATCACAGGAATGATTTACGGAGCATTGTTTTAGAAAGGAAAATTGATATGCAATTACTCGTGTTAGGAACCGGCTGCGCGAAATGCACCAAACTTTACGAGCTCACGGAGCAAGCCGCGAAAGAACTCGGCTTGGACTACCAATTGGAAAAAGTTACCGACCTGAAACAGATCATGGCGCTGCGCGTGATGATGACGCCGGCGCTGGCCGTGAATGGCACGGTCAAGGTCGTCGGCAAAGTGCCGAGCGTGGCCGAACTCAAGAAATTGCTGGCGCAAGCTGCTTCCAACTGACATGCGGAAGAAGATACAGACATGAAACGCAACACAGTGAATTTCGTCGTTGTCGTGGTGACCGCGCTGGTGATGTTCGGCATGGTGGCGACGGGGTTGGTCGTTCGCTTCGTCCTGCCGCCGGGCAGCGGCAGTCGGCGGGCGCTGTGGGGGTTGGGCCGGCATGACTGGGGCGATTTGCATTTCTGGCTGGCGATCGGAATCGGCGTGCTGGTTCTGATCCACATCGCGTTGCACTGGCAATGGGTTTGCGCCACCGCGCTCCGACTCTTCAGGCGCGGGGCGACCGCACCGGTCTTGGTTGGCCGCGCCAGCGGCAATCTGGCCGGTCTGGGATTGCTGGTTCTGATCTTCGCCATCTTCGCCGGGTTTGTGTGGCTGGCACAGCTCGACGTGCAGGAGGTGCGCGGCGCGCAAGCATGGCGAGGAGGAACACAGAGCCAGCCTGCGGAAGGCGACGTTTTCATTCGTGGCTCCACGACATTAGCTGAGGCTGCGGCAGCGGCTAACATCACCGTGGACACATTGCGCCAGCGTCTCGGTTTAGCCGCACGCGTATCGTCCAACGAACGGCTGGGCCAGATCTGTCGCGACAAAGCTATTCCGATGTCCGACGCGCGCAAACTCATCCTGACGCCGGCGTCGGGCGAACCCCAAACCAAACAGTGACCCAATGAACAAATCCACGAAAATCCTTGTAGTGACCGGCCTCGCCGTAGCTGCGGTGTTAGCAGTCACTCTCAAGAAAGGTAAGGCGCCTGCTGAATCCAAAGACACCGCGCTGGCTCCGACCGCGGCATTCGCGTCTCCCGGTGCGACCCAGGACAGTCCCGTCGCCACCCAGAAATTACCCAAACTCCTCGACCTCGGGGCGGGCAAGTGCATTCCGTGCAAGATGATGGCACCCATCTTGGAAGGGTTGAAAAAGGAATACGCCGGACGGATGGAGGTCGTTTTCATTGACGTGTGGCAGAATCCAGATGCTGGAAAGCAATACGGCATCGAGATGATTCCCACGCAGATTTTCTACGACGCCGAAGGCAAGGAACTATTCCGGCACGTAGGTTTCTTCGGGAAGGAAGATATTCTCAACAAGTGGAAGGAACTCGGCGTGGACGTAAGCGGCAAAGCGGCAGCGCGCAAGGCGACGAATGACTCGGTCATGGCCTACTACTTTCACGGCACCGTTCGTTGCGAAGCCTGCCTGAAGATTGAACGGCAGGCGCGCGAAGCCATTGAACGGCGTTTCGCGTCGGAGTTGGCCGCGAAACGTCTCGCGTTCCAGTCGGTGAACTACGACAAGCCAGAGAATCGAGTTTACATGGAGAAATACAAGTTACCTTGTCCCTCGCTGGTTCTGGTGCGACACAACGACGGCAACGACAGGAACTGGAAACTGCTCGGCGACACTTGGCAACTGGTCGAGGACCTCGCGAAATTCAACCACTATGTCGAAACCGAAGTGGACAAATTCCTGGGCGACGCAAAATAACGGGCCGGTTTTCAACGGCAGCACGGCGGCCCCGCCGCTCTGAACCGCGCATGATTTATGGAAAAACTCTTCACGGATCTGAGCCACGCGGTCGAAGGCGCGCCGCTGATTGCCATCAGCGCCGCGATTATTTGGGGCATCCTCAGCATCGTGCTGAGTCCGTGTCACCTGGCGAGCATTCCGCTCATCGTCGGGTTCATCAGCGAGCAGGGCCAGGTGACGACGCGGCGGGCGTTCTGGACTTCGACACTGTTCGCGGTCGGTATCCTCATCACCATCGCAGCCATTGGCGCAATCACCGCCGCAGCGGGACGCATGATGGGCGATGTGGGGCGTTACGGAAATTACTTCGTTGCGCTGATTTTCTTCGCGGTCGGCCTGCATCTGCTTGGCGTGATTCCGATGCCATGGTCGGGACCGGGGCAGGTTGGTTTGAAACGCAAGGGCCTGCTGGCGGCGTTCATTCTCGGCCTGGTGTTTGGCATCGCGCTCGGCCCGTGCACCTTTGCCTACATGGCCCCGATGCTGGGCGTAACCTTCAAGCTGGCCGCGACCAACTTTCTCTACGGCGCGCTCCTGCTGCTCGCTTACGGAGTCGGGCATTGCTCCGTGATCGTGGCGGCGGGCACGTCCACGGAATTGGTGGAACGTTTCCTGAACTGGAACGAGCAATCCAAGGGCGTGACGATTCTCAAATACGCCTGCGGCGTCCTAGTGCTGCTGGGCGGAGTTTACCTGATCTACACCGGACGTTGATTCGACGGCAAACCGCGCACACCAAATGAGCAACCAATCAACCAAACGCCTCGGGTTCTTCGACCGTTACCTTACCGTCTGGGTTTTCTTGTGCATGATCGCCGGCGTGGCGTTCGGCAAACTGGCGCCCGGATTCACTGCCGCATTGAGCAAACTGGAATTCGGCCAAGGCTCGCAGGTCAATGTGCCCATCGCGGTTCTCATCTGGCTGATGATTTACCCGATGATGCTCAAGGTGGATTTCACCGCGCTGGGCGGCTTCGGCGTGCTTAGTTCCAAACCGGCCAGCAGCAGTTCCAACTCCTCGTGTGGTTGCGTCCCTGGAGGTTGCTGCGGTTGAACTGAAACCCACCCCAGATTCACCATGAAAGAATCATTGTCTTCGGCAACCCAGCCCGTCGCGGTGGCCAGGAACATGTCCTTCCTGGACCGTTATCTCACGGTCTGGATTTTCACCGCTATGGGCCTCGGCGTGCTGCTGGGCCATTTCGTGATCGCCGATCCGGCGGGGTTCTTCGCCCCCATGACCGTGGGCACAACGAACCTGCCCATCGCCATCGGACTGATCCTCATGATGTATCCGCCGCTGGCAAAGGTGAAATACTCCCAACTGCCCAAGGTCTTCGCCGATACCCGCATCCTCACGCTTTCGCTCGTGCAGAACTGGATCATCGGCCCGGTGCTGATGTTTCTGCTCGCGGTGCTGCTGCTGCGCGATCACCCGGACTACATGGTAGGCCTCATCCTGGTGGGCATCGCCCGCTGTATCGCGATGGTGCTCGTGTGGAACCAACTCGCCAAAGGCAGCAACGAGTACGCCGCCGGGCTGGTGGCCCTCAACAGCATCGCCCAAATTCTTTTCTACAGCTTCTACGCCTGGCTCTTCATCACCGTACTCCCGCCTTACTTCGGCTTGAAGGGCGCCGTGGTGCCGGTCCGAATGAGCGAGATTTTTTGGAGCGTGATGATCTACCTCGGCATCCCCTTCACCGCCGGCGCATTGAGCCGGGTAATTCTCGTGCCGCTCAAGGGGGAGGAGTGGTATGAGCGCGTGTTCATCCCGCGCATCTCGCCGCTCACGCTCACCGCGCTCCTCTTCACCATCATCGTGATGTTCACGTTCAAGGGCGACGCAATCGTGCAGCTCCCGCTCGACGTGCTGCGCATCGCGATCCCGCTCGTGCTCTACTTCGCGATCATGTTTCTGGTGAGTTTCGTGATGGCGAAGCGGCTTGGCGCGGATTACCCGCGCTCCGCCACGCTCGCCTTCACCTCGGCGGGAAATAACTTCGAACTCGCCATCGCCGTGGCCATCGCCGTCTTTGGACTAAAGTCGGGCGTGGCGTTCGCCGCCGTCGTCGGCCCGTTGATCGAGGTGCCGGCCCTGATCGGCCTCGTGCATGTCGCCTTTTGGTTTCGTCGCCGCTTCTATATATCCGCGCCATACGTTTCCGACATCAAAAATGCACAGACACCTTGAAAACACTGGTGATGTTGAACTCATCATGTCGACTTAATTATGCGCGGATATATAGCGGTTGCCCGTCACGCTCTCCGTCAGCTGGCTGCACAAGCCGTTCAGCATGGCGCGGCTGACGTAGGTGTTCAAGGTCGAGCACAACGTTGCCTCGCCCGGCGCGCTCATCGGCGCGAGCAATTTTTTTGAACTGGCCGTGGCGGTGGCAATCACGCTCTTCGGTCCCGCTTCCGGCGCGGCGCTGGCCACAGTTGTAGGTGTTCTAGTGGAGGTGCCGGTCATGCTGTCGGTTTGCAAAATCTGCAATCAATCCCGAAGATGGTACGGAGGCGAGGCGTTGCCGTTACCGGCTGAAACGGACCGCACGGCATGAACACTGGATTTATGACGGGTAAAAAGCGACGGCAGGGCTTGGTGATGCAACTAAAACCGATCGGCATCATTCATTCGCCCCACAAACGGGCAGCCGGCACACCGATCCAATCTGTCCTAGCAGGGGTCGTGTCGGTCCTCACTTTGGACACAACCCCTGTAATCGCTGACGCGTTCTCCGATTCGGTGGATTTGGAGGTTCACCAAATCGGCCCTCAGTTACGATACTTTCAGCCTTTTTACTCGAGACATTCGACTCTAAACTCCGGCGCGTGCTCAAACAACTAACCGCCCAACTCCTGTCCCGGACGCCGCTGGACGGCGGGCAGGTCGCGCTCGCCGTAGCGGAGTTGGTTGACGAGAAGATCGCGCCCGAGACGAAGGCGGACTTTCTCGGCGCGCTGGCGCGCAAGGGCGAGACACCGGAGGAAATCGCCGCCTTCGCCCGCGAATTGCGCGAACGGGCGCTGCCGGTGCCGCTGGATACCGAAACCCGGTCACGCGAAATCCTCGACGTCGTCGGCACCGGCGGCGACCGCCTCGGCACGTTCAACATTTCCACCACCGTGGCTATCGTTTGCGCCGCAGCCGGCGTGACGGTGGCCAAGCACGGCAACCGCGCCGTCACTTCACAATGCGGCAGTACAGACGTGCTGGAGGCATTGGGCGTTCGGATTGACCTGTCGCCGGAACAGGCGGCGCAATCATTGCGCGAGCACGGGTTCGCCTTTTTCTTTGCGCAAAAATTCCATCCGGCGTTCAAGCACGTTGGGCCGGCGCGGAAACTGTGCGCCGAGCGCGGACAACGCACCATTTTCAATTTCCTTGGTCCGCTGCTGAATCCGGCGCGGCCCACGGCGCAACTGGTCGGCGTGCCGCAACCGGCGCTCTGCGAGCCGCTGGCCCGCGTGCTCCAATCGCTCGGCGTGCGGCGCGGGATGGTAGTGTGCGGCGGAATTGCCAATTGCCAATCGCCAATTGCCAATTTGAAAGATCCCGCCAGTCAACAAACACAGGTCGCAGGGCTGCCAGCAATTGGAAATTGGAAATTGGAAATTGGAAATCTTGATGAGCTTTCCACGCTGGGCGACAACACCATTGCCGAGTTTTATCAGGAACGCGGGTTTGCCACCTCCGTTTTGTCGCCGGAGAATTTTCCGTTGCAGCCGGCCGCGCTGGACGACTTGCGCGGTGGCGACGGAGCGGCCAACGCGGAAATCGTCCGTCGCATTTTGCGCGGCGAAGAGCGCGGGCCAAAACGTGACGTGGTTTTGCTCAACACCGCCGCCGCTCTGTTCGTGGCGGGGAAGGCGCGTTCGCTCAGCGACGGTTGGGATATGGCCGCCGGGGTCATAGATAGTGGGCAAGCGAACGCGAAACTGGCGGAGTTGTGTAGCCGCAGCTTTTAAGCTGCGCATCGGTGGCGCGACCTGAAGGTCGCGGCTACAACGCAGCAGAATCCTTGGCGATTCCGTTCGGCGCGCTGCGCAAGCGGTTTGGTGTCCAGCCTTCAGGCTGCGCGGACACGCTAAAGCGTGGACACCGAACTGTCGCGGTTCCATGCTCATCGCTAAGGATTCGGGCAGGGCAGTCAAACAAGCTTTTTGGCTGCTTTTTGACTTGGCGCTTTGCCCGGGCCGGTTTACAAAGGACTCGCATGTATCGGATTGTCGGAGCGGATGGCGGCCACTACGGCCCGGTGTCGGCCGAAGCGTTGCGCCGCTGGATTGCCGAAGGCCGCGCCAGCGGCCAGACCCTGGCGCAAGCCGAAGGGACGCCGGGCTGGCGACCGCTGGCTTCGTTTCCCGAATTTGCCCATGCCTTCGCCCCACCGCCGCTGGTTGTGAGCGCGCCGCCCAAGACGAACTCGCTTGCGCTGTGGGGCTTTATTTTCGGCGTCATCTCGGTGACGTGCGGCTGCTGTTGCTGCTACGGTTTCCCGTTTAACCTGCTGGGAATCATCTTCTCGACCATCGGTTGGACGCAGATTCGGGCGTCGCGCGGGCGGGAGACGGGGACGGCGCTGGCGGTGGCGGGTTTGGTCCTGTCGCTCCTCAGTTTCGTTCTCGGAGTCGTCTTGATGGTGCTTGGTTTTGCGCTGCACCCGCATCACGCACACTGGCAATTTCGAAGATGGTGACCGATGAAACCGCCGCCGCGCATCCGATCCGCGCCGAACTTGATGCTCCTCTGGCTGGCGGCAGTTCTGGCGACGGCGGCTGGCTTGGCCGTGCTGTTCTTTTTCGACCCGGCACGGTGGGGCTTTTACCCGCCTTGCACGTTTCACAGGCTGACCGGACTCAATTGCCCCGGCTGTGGCGGATTGCGGGCGCTGCATCAGTTGGTTCATGGCCACTTTGCCACAGCGGTTCATTTCAACGTGCTGGCGGTTTTGTCGGTTCCGGTGTTACTGGGAATATCAGTCTGCGCTTTGCGGCGGAGAAAAAACGGCGCAGGGAAGCCGCAAGCGTTCGTTCCGCCGGTCTCGATTTGGTTGTTTTTGGGAGTGATGGTTGCCTTCGGCATCCTACGGAACTTGCGGTTTCCGCTGCTTGCCTGGCTGTCGCCGTAAACTCGGGTGGCCGGTCGCGCGCTAGGTCGCAAATGTGCGCGCCGCCGGGCCGCCCAAAACTCAGGAGAACCTATGTATAAAATCATTGGAGCAGACCAGAAGGAATACGGGCCGATCACGGCGGATCAATTGCGTCAATGGATCACCGAGGGCCGCGTCAATTCACAGACCAAGGTGCAAGTCGAGGGCAGCGCCGAATGGAAACTGCTCACCGACATCCCCGAATTTGCGGAGGAGTTGAAAAGGCGCGTGCCGCCTGTGCCGACGACCACTTCCGCCCCGGCAGCCAGGACCAGCGGTATGGCGATTGCGTCGCTGGTGCTGGGCATCTGCGGTCTGATTACTTGCGGCATCACGGCACTCGTGGGGTTGATCCTGGGTCTGGTGGCAATGCATCGGATCAAGAAGAGCAACGGAGCGTTGGGAGGCAGTGGACTCGCGCTGGCTGGAACAATCGTCTCTGCGGTGTTCCTGTTGCTGATTCCTCTCCAAGCTGCCGTGTTCTTGCCGGCATTGGCCAGCGCCAAGGCGAAGGCCCAAACCATCAACTGCTACAGCAATCTCAAGCAGCTCGGATTGGCAGTGCGCCTTTATGCCATCGACCATAACGACCAATTCCCATCGGCCACCAATTGGTGTGACGCCATTCTGCAAGACGCTGGTACAAACACGGTTTTCAAGTGTCCGGCCGGCAACTCTGGCAAGCGCTCTCACTACGCTTTCAACGCCAAACTCGGTGGCATGGAAGAAAGCAAGGTCAACCCCGAGACGGTGTTGCTGTTTGAAACCGATGGTGGTTGGAACGTCAACGGTGGCCTCGAATTGCTGCTGACAAAGCCCAGACATGGGTTAATCTGTGTCGCTACTGCCGATGGCTCGGTTCAACGAGTGTCCGAATTGCAGCTTAAAAATTTGCGCTGGGATCCTTAAACAATTCAGTCACACATCAACCACCACGCACGGCACGCCATGTATAAAATCATCGGAGCAGACCAGAAAGAATACGGGCCGGTCAGCGCGGAGCAGATTCTCCAGTGGATCGCTGAGAACCGGCTCGACGCGCAATCCAAAGTCCAGGCCGAAGGCGGCGCCGAATGGAAACCGCTCTCGGCTTTCCACGAGTTCGCCGAGGCGCTGGCGGCACGACCGGTACCCATCGCGCCGCCTTTAGCACCTGCGGCGCCAGCAATCTCGGCTTCCGCTGCTGACCAAGTCCGCGGCCCGGCGATAGGACTGATCGTCACAGCGGTTCTTGGCTTTGTCGCTAATGCGCTGGGAATAGTTTGGAATCTTTTTGCGACCGGGATCGAGACGGCACGGCCAGGCGTGAACCCGGACATGGAACGTTTCATCCGCATGTTCAGTGGCACGATGGGGATAATATGCGGCCTCGTAGCCATGGTCGTAGCCGGGTTGATTGTCTATGGCGCCTTAAAAATGAAAAAGCTTGAAAGCTACGGCTGGGCAATGACAGCGACCATCCTGGCACTCGTGCCGTGCGTCTCACCGTGCTGTCTCGTCGGTTTGCCCATCGGCATCTGGGCGCTCATCGTGCTGCTGAAGCCAGAGGTCAAAGCGCAGTTTGCTTAGTTAAGGGACGCCGCCGAAAGTTATGGTGGTACCAAGCCAACACTCAACCAAACCCGTCGGTTGGGCAAAAGCGATAACGTGTGTCATCATCAACCAGTTTGCGACGCCGGGCCTCGGCTCGATCATTGGCGGACGGTTTGTCTCGGGCGCGGGACAATTGCTTTTCGCGCTGGCGGGGTTTTGTCTGCTGGTGGTCTGGATGGTGTGCTATTTCTATGACCGCGTTCGCGAGGCCGTTGGCCAGGAGCCGGTCGAGAATTCGTTTGGTTGGATGGGAAAGTGGGGACTGATTTGTTTTGGCGCAGCTTGGCTCTGGGCGCTGGTCACCAGCCTGAGCTTGCTGCGGCAAGCGAAAACAGCGGCGCAGGCCAGTAAAGGGCGCGTCCCGCCCCGGATTGCCGGGCCGCCACCGGAAACGCCAAAAAAACCATGAAACTTTTGGCGAACCATCCGTGTTCTCGGAAGAACAGGCTTTACCGCTGTTCAACCGGTGGGGCGATCCCGACTCGTCGGGAGAGCCGGAAAAGTCCCGGGTTTGGGATTGCCCGGCGGCTCGTCGGTAGCCTCGCCCCACCTTGTGAAGCCTGTTGTCAGGGCGTTGGACGTACAGACTGGATTTGTTCCGCGTCGCGGTGAACTATCCGGAAAACTCATTCAGAACAAGAAAGGCGCATTATGTATAAAATCATCGGAGCAGACGGTCAGCAATACGGCCCGGTCAGCACGGAGGAACTGCGGCGTTGGATCGCCGAAAATCGGGCCAACGGCCAGACGCTCGTCTTGGCCGAAGGCGCGACGGAGTGGAAGCCGCTCAGCGCGTTTGCGGAGTTCGCGGGCGACCTCAAACCCGCCACACCGCCGCCCATCTGCGGCCCGCCGCCTTTGGTCGGCGCCGCGCCGCCGAGTCCGGTTTCATCGCGGGCGTCCACGAAAATTGCCGCCGGCATCTGCGGCATCCTGCTGGGCTATTTGGGCGTTCACAAATTCATCCTCGGCTACACGGGCGCCGGGCTGATCATGCTGTTGGTCACCGTGCTGACGTGTGGCCTCGCCGGGTGGGTGATGTGGATCATCGGCCTGATCGAAGGCATTCTTTACCTCACCAAAACCGATGAGGAATTTGTGCGGACTTACGTGGACGGACGCAAAGAGTGGTTCTAACCTGCAAACATCACAAACTTCGTAGCCGCCGACGTAAGGAGGCGGAGGCGCAATTGACCCGCAACGGTACGCCTCCTTACGTCGGCGCCTACAGTCTGTCAGCGATCCAATCGGCGTGTGAAGTATTCGGGCCGAGCGGTGCGCGCAACCTGTTTGGAAAATCGTTTTGCCTGGAACTGGTTTCATAAGTCTCTGGCTGGTGGGGCGAGCGTACACGCGAGCCGGGAAAGGCCCGGGTTCTGAGCGACCTGCGGCTCGTCAGTAGCCTCGCCCCACCTTATGAAACCAGTTCTAGCCAAGCCCAAGGGCCTCAGTGTTCGGTGTCCACGCTTCAGCGTGCTCCGCCGGAGCTGACAGCCCCGCCGCGGCGGTGGGCCGCTTTATTTACATCGCCTCCGCCCCGCGCACCGATGGCAGGATCGAACTCGTTTCGTCTGTGTCTCCCAAGGCGGAGATGTTTTGGCTGACGGAACTCAAGCGAAATCCAGCGCGCGGCCGCTGCCGAGCGGGCGTTGCGCGACGACGACCACCGCCAGTTCGGCCAATTCCTGTTCCAGAGCCACGAAAGCGCCCGCGACTTCCTGAAGAACAGTTGCGCGGAACTGGATCTGCTCGTGGAACTGGCGCGGCAACATCCGGGCTGCCTCGGCGCGCGTATGATCGGCGGCGGTGTCAGTGCCGCGACCATCAATCTTGTCGCGTATCACCAAGCAGAAAGTTTCATGGAACCGTCGCCCGTCAATTCGAGGAACGCACCGGACGGAAAATCAAGCCGCTGGTCTGCCAGGTTGTGGATGGGGCGGATCAGTTTGGCGACAAGTTTGGCATAGGTGAAGCTAGGCCGGACGAACGAAACTTATTGAGTTTCCGCCAGGGCCAGTCATCATGGGCGCGTTGCAGGAGTTCAAACGAAACTGAAAACGCTTAACTTGTATGAACGGAACAACACCGCCTCCGCCTGTCACGAACCAGCCCAAGAACTGCGGCCTCGCCATCTGGAGTCTGGTCCTGGGTATCCTGAGCCTCACCTGTTTTTACATCCTGACCGCTGTGCCCGCGGTCATTTGCGGTCATATCGCCTGGTCGCGCATCAAACGCTCTGCCGGCCAACTCACGGGCGAAGGTCTTGCTCTGGGCGGCATGATTACGGGATATGTCGGCATCGCACTCTCTTTATTTGTTCTGCCGTTGCTGCTGGCGATTGCGATCCCGAACTTCGTCAGGGCGCGCGACACGGCGCAGCGGAACGCGTGCATTAACAATCTCCGACAGATTGACGGCGCGAAACACGGGTGGGCGTTGGAGAACAACAAGCAGCCGGGAGACCCGGTGGACGAGAGCGCAATCAACCAATACCTCAACCATGGAGCGCGGCCTGTTTGTCCGGCGGGCGGGATTTACACCTACGGCACCGTTGGCGAAGACCCAATTTGCTCAATGCCCAACCACCGCCTGCCGGCGCCTTAGTGTCACGTTACACCCCAAACAAATCCAGCTGCGGCGGCGGGGCGAGTTGCCTGAGTTTGTCGCGGTTGTCAGAAGTCGCGATAGACTTCGGACCGATGTTGAACGCGGTAAATGCGAACCACTTTCTGGGGAGGATAAACCCAATAAAGAATCCGCCAGTCGCCAACTCTCAACTTGCACAATCCGGCCAAGTCTTCCGGCATTCCGACCAGCCGCCGATGCACCATCGCCTCGGCGTTGTCCGCGAGCCATTGAATGCGACGTTCGACGCTCGCGCCAATGACTGAATCGAGCGCGGCGAGTTGCGCGTCAGCGCGTTTGCCTATTTCGACCCGGAAGGAGGGCATGGCAGATGACGGGGACGCCACGGTTTGAATTTTCCGGCAAGGTCTTCACGGCGGGCATCGCGCAACTCGGAGACGATCTTGGGATTGTTTGCCGTGAGCCAATCCTGCAACTCGTCCAACGTTTCCACGCTGTCCAACACAGGTTTTGGTATGACGACGTTTTGCTCTGCCATGACGGAATCTTACCTGGTTTACGCTAAAAAGCCAGCCCGGTTTTGCTCACCCAAACAAATCCATCTGCGGCGGCGGCGCCAGTTGCTTGAGCTTGTCGCGGTCCTGCTGGCGGCGCGATTGGCGCGGGGCAAATGTCATTTCGGAAAGCTGAAGGTTTCGAACACCCGGAAATCACCCCGATTGAGTGTGAGGAGCGATGTCACTCCGCTGGCCTGCAAAGTGGACGCCAGCATGGTGTCGAGCAGCCGCTTGCGCCCCAACTGGTGTTCGCCCAACCAGCCGAGAAATAGCAGCGTGCTTTCCGCTGTTGGAAAAGCATGAACGACTTCCGCCGCGTTCCACCAGATTTCCGCGCGCTCAATGGCCGCGCTCAGGTCCAGCGGCGACGAAAACCGGCGCGGATCGGTGACGATGTGGATGAACTCGGCAAGGACCTGCGGCGCGAGCGCGAACGTGTCGTCGGCCTTCAGGAGCTTCTGAAACCGGGCGCGGGCGCGGGCGTGTTCCGCATGGGAACTAACCTCCACCGCGACGAGAAACGAGGTGTCAACGCCGTGAATCATTCAGCATCTCTCCCAGCAGGTCATCGCGGCTGGTCGGCGGGCGCAGCGTCTTGCCCAGATTCAGCGGTTTGAGCGCCGAAAGGCTGGTGCGGGTGCGAATGCGCTGGTTGCGGAACATTTCCATCGCCTCGCGGATGAGTTCCGCAGCCGTCCGGTCCGTCCGCTGCGCATGCTCCATGAAATCGTCATAGACCGGCTCGGACACATTGACAGAGATGGTCTTCATATATGCGTGGAAATATATGTCGTCAGATGCGTTCAGGCAAGGGTTTTGTGGTTCATTTTCGCATCGTGATGCCAAACGCGATTCGGGTCACATTTGCTAACGCACGGCGCGGTTCACCCAAACAAATCCATCTGCGGCGGCGGGGCAGTTGCTCGAGCTTGTCGCAGTTTCGTAAGTCTAAACCATGATTTGGCCTTGCCCACGCACGAGATCGTCGCTCGCCCCGATGCGGGTGAAAATGCGGTCAACCAAGTCAACCCGCGCGTCGGCTGCTAGGGAATTGACACGTGCTGAATCATTAGATGCCGAGCTTCCCCCGGCAGTAATGAAACCGATTCTGCTCCGGTTTTTACGCGTTTGCCAGACTCAAGCGTATTAATTACCGTCTCTCGCCCGCATATGGAAATTGCGAAAATCACCTACACCGAAGAATCGTTCCGAACACTTCCGGCAAGCGAGCGTCGCCTCGTCTTCCAAATCGCGAACTTGATCAACGAACTTCGCTTTTTCGATCATCATCTTTTCGTACTCGTGGACGTCATGAAGAATCGAGGCCCCCTGAGTGACCCGGAAATCGGTTTGGCCATTTCGCAGAACTGCATGCTCTTCTGCCTCCTAGCTGGGAAGCTTAAGGAGGCATGGCAAGTTGTTCAAAAGGGATATTTCGCCACGTCCCTCTCCAAACAATTTCATTCCAAACTTCCCATGGAAGGGAGCGATGCCTTGAAGACCCTCAAAGATTATTTCTCTCGTCCGAACCTAGTCGAAACGCTTCGGAACAATTATGGCTTCCACCACGACTTGGACAAGATCGGCGACATCATTGATCACTTTCCGCTGGATTGGAAACATGTCGCTTACCTTCCGGACGTCCTTAACAACGGGTTTTTTGAATTTGGTCAGGTCTGTTTGATGAATGCCATTTTGAAAAGCACGGGCGAGACAGATCCGCGGAACGCCTTGCTAAAGCTGTGGCGGGAGTTGCATGTCGGCCTGCTCAACGACTTCGTCGTCTTCTTTCACTCGGTCCTCCAGGCAAGTCTTGCTCCATTGCCGGCAACCGAGGAAACAGTGGAGGTCGCGAATTGTCCGAACTTGCGTGACGCAAAGCCTCTCTTCTTGGTTCTTCGGACTTCTTAATGGGTCAGCAGGGACGGAGACAAAGAAAAAACCGCTTTTAGAATGAAATGATTCGCGAGTTTTGGGTGCAGACCTGGCGTCGCCGGTGGGTCTGTGGTCTCACCGCTT
>Ga0315289_10000882_pt1 | contig 46276 bp, 37 predicted proteins | sample YL17G11_40_MG_FD_203452 | JGI IMG/M metagenome (GOLD analysis project Ga0315289, IMG submission 203452) | Sediment microbial communities from Yellowstone Lake, YNP, Wyoming, USA - YL17G11_40 | ecosystem: Environmental > Aquatic > Freshwater > Lake > Sediment | place: USA: Wyoming | collected... | reverse complement strand
GCGAAGCGGACCTTCCACTGGCTCTGCCCCATGGGGACGAGGTCTTCGGCGCCGCGATCCATGCGGCGCAGGTAGCCCTGGTAGAAGAAGCCGGGCACGGCAACGGTGCTGCCGTCCGGGCAGATGAACCTGCCGACGACGTTCACCTCATCGGGGTCGAAGGGGTTGGCATACGTGCGGGCGAGGTTGAACGTGAGCTCGAATTTCTCGTAGCGGCCCACTTCCGCGCTGTTGGGGCGGAGGTTGTAGATGACGTTCTGACGGGGCAGAGCCGCCTCGTTGCGCTCAAGCGCGACGCTGTCGAGAAAAAAGGCCCCTTCGAAAGCTTCGCTGCCGATGAACTTGACGCCGAACTCCAGCACTTCCTCCCGGCAGTAGCCGTCCCACGGCTTGTAGTGCCCGCAAGCTTCCCAATCGCGGCCGCGCTCTGTCAGGTCGAGCTTGAGCTCCGTCCATTGTCCCTTGGGGAGGTAATTGCCATCGAAATGCTGGTAGTAGTAAAGGCCGGAGTCCTTCAGGTAGACGATCGCCTGCACTTTGGCGGGCGCCTCCCGAGGGACGTAGACCCTGAGGGAAAGGTTCGTGAACTGATGCCAGCGCCCCTCGCCGCTCTTGAAGGCGACTCCCGCGCCCGCCGTCCCCGGCAGGACTGCATCCATGCGCAAGCTCTTGCCGCTGCCTTCGGGGGCTTCAGCCGTTTCGCAAGCTGCCTCGGACAGGGCGCCATCCTTCAGAACGCGCCAGCCCTTCGCACCGTCCTCGAACTCGTAAAGGCTGACGCGCTGGTCCTCGGCCCAGACGCGGGGGCACAGCATGGCCGCAGCCGCGACGGCATGGAAGGCTGTCAAGATCAGTCGCACAGCGCAGGCTCGCACTCCGGAAGACCTTCGTAATCCCTTGACCTCTCACCATTATAGCGAGGCCGGCACGCGGCGGGGAGGAAAGCGCGGGCTTCACATCGAGCGTCCGGGAATCTCAATGGGGGAGGCCGCTGCAAAGGGCGCGGGCACCCCTCGAGGCAAACCCATTGCTCGCCTTGCGCGTCCAGAGTAGACTATGCCTGAGAAGCAGCTTGCGGGAACGGCCTTCTCACAGAGGGCGGCAACGAGCGATGAAGAGCATCTGCCTCTCCGTTCTGTGGCACCAGCATCAGCCTTCCTATCGCCCGGGAGAGAGTTCAGTTGGTGTGCTGCCATGGGTCAGGCTGCACGGCATCAAGGACTACATCGGCATGGCATTGCTGGCCCAACTGTATCCCGACTTCCACCACACCATCAACCTCGTTCCGTGCCTCCTGGATCAGTTGGAAGCCTTGGCAAACGGAGAGGCGACCGACTTCGACCTCGAGCTCACGCGTCGGCCCGCGGACGCCCTGACGGAAGGCGAGGCGCTTGAGATACTGGACCGTTTCTTTGCTGCGAACATAGACACTATGGTGCGTCCTCACCGGCGTTATGCGCAGCTCTTCGACGTCCGACAACCGGCCAGGCGAACGGCTGCAAACGCGCTGCGCGACTTCGACGTGGACGACCTGCGCGACCTGCAAGTGTGGCACATCCTTGCCTGGTTCCATCCTCTTGTGATCGGGGCACGCAATGACGTGGCGGAGCTCCTCGCCAAGGGGCAGGGGTTCAGCGAACAGGACAAGGAGGACGTCCTGGCCGTTCAGGCACAGGTGCTCAGCGAGATCCTGCCCCTGCACCGACGGCTGGAGGACGGCGGCATCGTGGAGCTCACCACCTCCCCGCGCTATCACCCCATTCTGCCTTTGCTCCTGAACATGGCGAGCGCGCGCGTGGCCGTTCCAGGCCTGCCGCTGCCGGCCGCGACTTTCGACGGTTCGGCAGACGCGATGGCGCAGCTCGATGCGGCAGTGGAGAGTCACCAGCGCCGCTTCGGCCGGAAGCCCCGTGGCTTATGGCCCCCTGAGGGATCGGTTTCTCCGGAGATTGTTAAGCCTGTAGCCCGCATGGGCATCGAGTGGGCGGCGAGCGATGAGGAGGTCCTCGGGCTCTCGCTGGGCAAGGGAGGGGGACGCTGGAACAGTGACGGGCCCGCGCCGGACTGGCTCTACGGTCCCTACCTGGTGGACGCGGGGACCGATGGAAAGGTGACCATGGTGTTCCGCGACCATGTGCTCAGCGACCGGATCGGGTTCCAGTACGCGCGATTCGGCAGCGGAGAGCAGGCTGCCGCGGACTTGTTGGGTCGGATCAGGGCCGCGCGGCCGGTGAAGGCAGGTCAGCCGCCCCTGGTGACTATCATCGTGGACGGCGAGAACGCCTGGGAGTTCTACCCCGGCCAGGGAATGGAATTCCTGAATGCGTTCTACGCCGGCGTGTGCAAGGATGACCGCATCCAGGCTGTGACCGTCGGTGAATATCTGGACCTTTACGGCCCTGTGGGGCAGATCGAGCGCCTGCACAGCGGCTCGTGGATCGGAGCTAACTTCGCCACCTGGGTAGGCCAGACCGAGAAGAACCGGGCCTGGGAACTCCTGGCGCGGGCCAAGGCGGCAGTGGAAGATGCGGCGAAGGAGGGTTCTGCGGAGGATATACGACTGGCGCGAGATGCGATTCATAAGGCGGAGGGCAGCGACTGGTTCTGGTGGTACGGCGAAGATCATTCGTCGGAACACGAAGACGTGTTCGACCAGTTGTTCCGGGCGCATCTGCGGGAAGCCTACTTGCGCGCAGGGCTTGCCGTCCGCGACGAGGTGGAGTATGCCATCACGGAGAAGAGGCCCCGATACATCGAGCCGCGCTTCCTTCTGGACGTGAAGCTTGATGGTTGGGTTTCCAGCTACTATGAGTGGCTTGGGGCCGGCTATTACGACACCCGTCGAGACACAGGGGCGGTGCGCCCTGCGGCGGGGCGCGCCATCAGCCAGCTCTTCTTCGGCTACAGCGTCACGAAGCTCTTCCTGCGCCTTGACCCTGAGAGGCACTCGAGCGGCGCTTATGGGTTGGATTGGAGTGTGAAGGTGGCCTTTTCGAACGGTCGGGAGGCGCTTGTGCCGATGAGCACAGTGCTGGACAGGCCTGTGCCGCTGATCGTGCGCGATGCGGCGCGGCCAGGCGAGCAGAAGAGCACCGGAGCCGCCGTCTATGGCAAAGTAGTGGAGATCGCGATTCCGTGGGAGGATCTGGTGCTGAAGACTGGAGATGAAGTGGACTTTCACGTGGAAATTCTGAGAAATGGAGACCTGATCCAGAGGCTGCCGCGCGATTCGGCCTTTAGTCTGGCCGTGCCGACCGCCCAATTCGGCGCGGAAGACTGGACGGCTTGATCGGGCCTGCCCTCGATCGTTGGCACAGGAGACGAGACAGAAATGGACATCGCCGCGGAGTTGCGAGAGCTTGCACGGAATCTGTACTGGACCTGGAATCCCGAGATCATCGCCCTGTTCCTCGACCTGGACGCAGGCCTCTGGCGCGAGGTCAATCACAACCCCGTGGAGTTCGTCGCCAGATTCTCTCCCGAGGCCCTGGCAGCGCGAGCTCAGGAACTGGGACTCGAGGCGCGCATCAACTTCGCCGTTCATCGCCTGGAGGAGTATCTGAAGGCCCGGCATACGTGGGGTGCTTTTCATGCGGGGTCGCTGCGGGCGCGCCCCGTGGCATACTTCGCAGCGGAGTTCGGGGTCCACGAGTCCCTGCCGATCTACTCCGGAGGCCTGGGAGTTCTTGCGGGAGATCACCTCAAAAGCGCTTCCGATCTGGGCGTGCCCCTTATCGGCGTAGGCCTGTTTTACGCTCAAGGTTACTTCACCCAAGAAATCGGCAAGGACGGCTGGCAGACGGAACGGTACTTCGAGTCCGACATGGCGAAGCTGCCGCTTGATCGCATCACCGGGCCGGAGGGCGAGCCGCTACGCGTGGCGGTTCAGACGAGGTCGTCGGAGATCTCCTTGGGCATCTGGAGCGCTCGCGTGGGCCGCAACGCGCTGATCCTGCTGGACTCCGACGTGGAGGAGAACTCGCCTGATGACCGCGCGCTGACGGCGCACCTTTACGGGGGAGACCAGCGCGTGCGCATTCGACAGGAGTTGATCCTCGGCGTAGGGGGGATGCAGGCTCTGGAAGCGCTGGGCATCTGGCCGGGCGTGATCCATCTCAACGAGGGGCACAGCGTCTTTGCAGCCCTGGAGCTGGCACGCATGCTGATGGCGCGCGACGCCCGCTCTTTCTGGGAGGTGCAGGAACAGGCCGCTACTGCCACGGTGTTCACAACGCACACGCCGGTGGCCGCAGGGCATGACCGTGTCAGCCCGGCTCTCGTGGAGGAGACACTGGGCCCCCTGCGCGAAAAGCTGGGCCTCTCGCTGACGGACTTTCTGGCGTTGGGCCGCGTGAACCCGTCGGATGTGGGAGAGGCGTTCTGTCCGACCGTGGTGGGGATGAAGATGTCGCGTGCGATCAACGCGGTGTCCTGCTTGCACGCTCGCGTGACCCGCGCCATGTGGCGGAACCTGTGGCCCGACCTCCCGGTGCACCGCGTGCCCATAGGACACGTCACGAACGGCGTGCAGGTGGCCTCCTGGCTGGCAATGGGCATGGCGCGGCTCTACCACCGCTACCTCCGGGACGGGTGGCAGGAGCGCATGTGCTACCCCGAAACGTGGGAGCCGGTCGCGGACATTGACGACCTGGAGTTCTGGGAGCAGCACCAGATCCTAAAGGCGCACCTCGTCAACTACGTCAAGCGGTGCCTGCGGCGACAGGCCGAGCGGCGAGGGGACGCCGGAGCCGACGCGGGCCTGACGGAGGGGCGGCTGGATCCTGCGGTGCTTACGATCGGTTTTGCCCGTCGGTTCGCAACGTATAAGCGCGCCGACCTTCTGCTGAACGATCTCGACCGGCTCGACAAGCTCGTGAACGACCCTCAGCGGCCGGTGCAGATAATCTATGCCGGCAAGGCCCACCCGGCGGATCAGCCGGCCAAAGTCCTTCTGCAACGCGTCTGGCAAGCGACGCGTGACCCGCGGTTCGCCGGCAAAATCGTCTTTATCGAGAACCATGACATCAATGTGGACCGGCATCTTGTGCAGGGGATAGACTTGTGGCTTAACAGTCCGAGGCGCCCGCTGGAGGCCTGCGGCACGAGCGGACAGAAGGTGCTGCTTAACGGCGGCCTGAACCTGTCCGTCCTCGACGGTTGGTGGGCGGAGGCTTACGACGGCGCGAACGGTTTCGCCATCGGCAACGGCGGCGAGCATTCCGATCCGCAGAAGCAGGACGTCATAGACTTGGGGTCCATTTTCGAAGTGCTCGAGCGAAAGGTGATCCCCCTTTACTACGACCGCGATGAGAAGAATGTGCCGCGTGGATGGGTGGCGTGCCAGAAAGGGGCGATCCAGTCCCTCGCGTGGCGCTACAATGCGGACCGGATGGTGATGGACTACGCCCTGAAATGCTATGTGCCGGCCGCCGGCTGCGCGACGTCGTGGGCGCCCCGAAGCCGTCATCTCTGAAAGAGAGCAAGCAGCCGTTGCGATGGTGAGGCCCATTGAACGTGCATGGCTCCCGCGCAGGAAAGGCTTTTGAAAGCCCCTTGGGCTTGACTTCCATGCAGGAAGGCGTGAGAATGGAAAACTGTGTTAGGGGTATGACAGCGACGTTTGGCCGTCTGAAGTGCAACTGGCGTTAAAGCACGGGGGAAATCTGTCAACGCACAGGGGTGCGGAGCGCTTTGCTCTGCCTGTGCCGCCGATGGCTGGTGGGCTTGGTCTATGTCCGTGCCGTCAGCTACGCGGCTTCTGAGACCTGCTTTCCTGCACATTGAGCGGCTTGCGGGCGGTGCCGGCTTCCGTTTGCACGCGCCAAAGTGCAACAGCGAACTCCCGACCGGGTCCTGCAATCGGGGGACCTGCGTAGGCTGCCTCCGTTGGGAGGTGGGCCGTCGGGCGTCCGTTGATGGAATCTGAGGCCGACTATGCGGATTGCACTGGCTTCCTGGGAAAGCCTTCACTCTATTGCGGTCGGGGGAGTGGCCGTCCACGTTACGGAGTTGGCGGCAGCCCTGCAGAGGCGAGGCCACGAGGTGCACGTCTTCACCCGCATCGCTGCCGGGCAGCCGCTCGATCAACTCATAGACGGAGTATGGTACCACCGTTGCCCTCACGACCTGAACCACAGCTTCGTGGACCAGATGAACAACATGTGTCGTTCCTTCGTCGGGCGGTTTGAGGGCGTTCAGCGAGTCTCGGGGCGATTCGACATTTACCACGCGCATGACTGGTTGGCGTCTAATTCGATGGTGTGGGTCAAGCAGGGCTCCGGCACGCGCGGCATCTTGACAATGCACTCCACGGAGTACGGCCGATGCGGCAACAATTTCTATAATGGCTCCTCGCGCCGCATCATGGACCACGAGCGGCACGGAACGTATTGTGCGGACAGGATCATAGCTGTCTCTCACGCTCTCAAGCGCGAGATCTGCTGGATATACCAGGTCCCCGATTGGAAGGCCCAGGTCATTTACAACGGCGTGTCCGCAGGGATGTGCGACGGCTTCATTGATCAGGGCGAGGTCAAGCAACGGTATCACGTGGGGCCTTTCGACCCGATGATCCTTTTCGTCGGGCGGCTGGTCTACCAGAAGGGGCCGGACCTGTTGCTCTATGCGGTTCCGCCTGTGCTGCGCTACCACAAGCAAGCCAGATTCGTCTTCGCCGGCGATGGCGACATGAGATGGCATCTCGAACGTGAGGCGCGCCGCATCGGCGTGTCCCATGCCGTTCGATTCGTCGGCCAGAAAGAGCGCGGGGAACTGGCCGACCTTTATCGGGCAAGCGATATGGTTGTGGTTCCCAGCCGCAACGAGCCCTTCGGCATTGTGATCCTGGAGGCATGGAGCGCCGGCAAGCCTGTGGTGGCCACGGCGAACGGCGGGCCTGCGGAGTTCGTACGGCACGACGTCACAGGCTACCGAGTCCACGCGAACGTGGACTCTGTGGCCTGGGGCGTGGGCACGATGCTGAAGGACATGGACCACGCGCGTTGGATGGGCCACAACGGCCGCGTCGCAGTCGAAACGGCCTTCCCGTGGGACGGCGTCGCTGAACGGACGGAGAAGGTCTACTGTAGCTGAGCCGCTCGCCTCCGGCCGGCTATTCTGGTCGGAACCGGGTTCTCGTCTTTGCTGGGAGGAGCGCTTGAGGTGACCGTCTTCCACGCACTGGGGCTGCACATGCACCAGCCGCCGGGCAACTTGCAGCTCCTGATAGACAGCAACGAATGGGAGGCGCAGCAGATCATCCGCTGCTATGAGCGGGCCGCGCGCTATGCCCACAGCTACTCTGACGTAGGCAGGCTGCACGTGGGCTTCTCGGGCATTCTGCTTGAACAGTTCCGCGACGCGCGGATTGTGGACCTCTACCGCCGCTTCGTGGACATCCCTGCCATGCTCGAAAGCTACCGCACTGCCGCGAACGTGGAACTGATCGGCATGGGGTACTACCACCCCATCTTCCCGTTGATCCCTCCGGAGGACTGGGAGGACCAGCTTGTCAGCGGCCGTCAGATCATGGAAGAAACGTTCGGCCGGGCCCCGCGCGGCTTTTGGCCGCCGGAGATGGCTTTCTGCATGGATATGGTGCCTGCACTCGCCAAGGTCGGCTACGAATACGTCGTGGTGGACAGCGTGCACGTCAAGCCCGCCAAGAAGGCGGCGGGGCGCGTGGACATCTACGCTTCGCACATGGCGCGTTACAATGGCGCGTCCATCACGGTTGTCCCACGGGACCGCGACCTGTCCAACGCGCAGGAAAGCGGCCTGGATCCGGGGTGGTTCGCCAACGAGGTGATCCGCAAGGTTGCCGAGTTACCGGATCCCCGGGCCGACAGGCTGGTGACGACCTGGTCCGACGGGGAGAACGGAGGGTGGTTCCGTCAGATGGATGAAGGGGCGGGCTTCTTCGGGCATTACTTCGCTCCTTACATGGAACGCGTGCGAGCCGCTGACTATCCTGCGCGGCCCATCCATATCTCGGAGTTTCTCAAGGCCCATGCGCCGCGGACTGAGGCGTTCGTTCAGACGGGAGCGTGGAACGTCGGCCCAACCTCCGGATATGATTTCTCCCAGTGGTCCGGCTCTGAAGCACGGCAGAAGGCGCTGCAGAAGATCAAGGAACTGAGCGGCCGCTACTGGCAGATCAGGAACAGCCGCACGAAGCTCTCCGAGAAGGAAAAGGAAGAGCTGAGCAAGGCGCGCCACATGATCCTGGAAGGGGAGACGAGCTGCTTTCTCTTCTGGGGGGACTCGTGGGTCCCGAAACTCCGCGAGAGAACGGATGTCGCCGAGGAACTCCTTGGGAAGGTAAAGCCCGGTCGCTGAACCTTGCGCTGCGCCACGATCAGCTTTCCGACCCAACCGGGCGAAGTCGTGGCGGGAGGAGGAAGTGCGATGAACGGGCCAGGGACGCAGAGCTGGCACTTAGGGGCATCGAGGAGAAGGAAGCAGAGATGGGCGTTCAGGCGGGCGGACCAGAAGCCGGTTACGTTGGCGGCAAGCACGGCAGCTGAGGGAGCTGCACCCGACATGGTGCCAGAGCCTGCGCCTTCTCAGGCGGAAGCCGCCGCGCAGGAACCTGCTGCGACCGTGCAGACGCAGGAGGCCGCCGCCTCCGCGCAGGCCGCCCCCGGGCAACCTGCTCCGGCGTCCGAGCCGGTCGCCGTGCCGTCGGCCGCGGGCACGCGCAGACGTGTGGCGATCTTCTCGTCGGAGGCACCTCGGGATGGGGGGGACAGCGCCGTCGCCTTCTACGTCAGGGAGTCGGCAGCGGCGCTTCAGCGTGCGGGCGAAAATGTGCACGTCTTTACGGCCGGAACCGGCACGGCGGCCAGTCAGATCGGCGGCGTCTGCTACCACTTCATCGGGGTGGCAACCTCCAGCGACGCCGTTGCCGCCGCAGGCGAGTTCTCTGAAAGCGCCGCGCGGGCATACCGGCAGGAGGTGTCGCTCGGCGGGCCGTTCCATGTCGCGCACGGATATGGGTGGCCGACGGCCGCTGCCCTCCGCGTGTGCAAGGAGGCGGGCGTGCCTCGCACTGTGGTTACGTTCGAGTCCACGGAGTACGAGCGCGTAGGTCAGCGATTTGAAGGCGGCGTCTCGGAGACAGTCCGGGCGGCCGAGCGCAGGGCGGCGGGATCCGCTGAGCGCGTTGTGGCGCTGTGTGAAGACGTGAGGCAGCAACTGCTGTGGCTGTATGAGCTGCCGGCGGAGAAGGTCTTCGTCGTTCACGGAGGCGTAAGCGCACAGCCTCCCGCCGATGCTGAAGAGACGGCAGCCGCCAGGGCCGCCCATGGAGCTGGCCCCAACGATCCTGCGTTCATCTTCATCGGCGACCTGTCATTTGAGATGGGGCCGGATCTGCTCCTGGAAGCCATCCCGGCTGTTCTCCGCTCGGTGCCGAGCACGCGCTTCTTCTTCGTCGGCGAAGGTCCGTTGAGGGCGTCGCTCGAGGAGCAGGCGTCGCGGACGGGCGTTGCGAACAACACATGCTTCACGGGCCACATGACGGGGCTTCGCTTGTGGGATCTCCTGTGCGCATGCGATGCGGCCGTGTTCCCGTGCCGTTCGAGCAAGCCGCTGGCGACCGTGCTTTTCGTCTGGAGCGCAGGCAAGCCGGTGATCGTCACGCACACGGGCCCGGCCGAGTTTGTCTGGCACGATGTCACGGGCCTTAAGGTCTACCCACATGAACAGTCTGTGCTCTGGGGCGTGGGCCGCCTGTTGCACGAGGGTGAGTTTGCGCGCTGGATGGGGCGGAACGCACGGGTCGCGGTGGACGAGGCCTTTACCTGGGACGCCGTCGCGCGCAAGCTGGCGGAAGTCTACTGGGATTGACCGGCACGCAGGCTACCCGCAGAAAACGGATGAATACCGACTTGGATCCTGATATCGGTGCCAACGCAAGCGATTCCGATCCATCCGCGATCGGGTCGGATGGAGGAGGCCGCTCCGGCTCACCGGCTGCGCCGCCACCGGAGACGTCGGCCGGGGCCCCTGGTGCAGGCACTGCCGATGCGGAGCCCTCCCCCCTTACCCCGGGTGCGGCTGGCCCCGGCCTTAAGTCTCGCCGGGAGCCTGACGTGCCCTTGTCCCGTGAGGAACTGGCGGCTGTCAGCAACGAACTTGCTGCTTTCTTCCCACAGCCATTCCACGAGACGCGGGTCGTGCTGATGGTCGTGGATCCTTACCACGTTCACGCTTATTGGAACGTCCGCCTCGATGACTTGGATGCGACCAGGAGGCAGATCGGTCCCGACGGCTCTCATGCTCCTATCGTGCTGCGCTTCTACGACATCACGTTTGTAGACCTGAGCCGGCAGGGCCCGCACCGATCATTTGACATACTGGTGCACGGGCTCCAGAACAACTGGTACGTGCACCTCTGGCAGGACTTCAAGTCGTACGTTGCAGACATCGGCTTGCGCAAGCCGGACGGAGCGCTCGTGGCTTTGGCACGGTCCAACGTTGTTCACACGCCGCGGTCGGCGGAATCGCCCCACTATGAACGCGCCGGCGTCGTGCTGGAGGCGGACGGTACGCAGCGCCGCGTCTCGGACTTCGCCCAAGGCGGCGCCATGCCCGTCGCGCCACGACAACCGACGCCTGAGATGCCGCGGGACGAGTCGGACAGCCTTGTGCGGCAGGGCTACCGGCGGCTGATGCGGGTGGGCCGGCCAGGATTCCAGCCGGCGCCCTTGCCTGCCCTGAAGGGGAGCCAAGGGGAGTTCTGACTGCTGGGCGGCGCAAGACCGATGAGGGTGACGGAGGTCAGGACTGATGGCACGCGGTTACTTGTGCTTCCTGCTTCATGCCCACCTTCCGTACGTGCGGCATCCGGAGCATGAGAGTTTCCTCGAGGAACGCTGGCTCTTCGAGGCGATGACAGAGACGTACATACCCCTCATCAACGTCTTCGACCGCCTGCTGGACGACGGCATAGACTTCCGCGTGACGGTGTCTCTGTCGCCGCCGCTGGTATCCATGTTCCAGGATGAGTTCCTCCAGACGCGCTACCTGGACCACGTTGCGAAGCTGTGTGAGCTGGCTGACAACGAGGTGGAGCGGACCAGACACGACCGCAGCTTCCACCACCTTGCTGTAATGTACCGGGACATGTTCGCTAAGACTGTCGACGTCTTCAGGAATCGCTACGGCGGCGACCTGGTCCGCGCGTTCCGGAAGTTCCAGGAGGCAGGCGTTCTGGAGATCATGACTTCTGCGGCGACGCACGGCTTCCTGCCGCTGTTGCAGACCGACCCCTCGGCAATCCGTGCGCAGATACTGACCGCGGCCAACAGTCACTGCCGTGCCTTCGGGAGGCCTGCCCGCGGCTTCTGGCTGCCGGAATGCGGCTACTACCCGGGCGTCGAAGAAGTCCTGAAAGAAGCCGGGGTCCGCTACTTCATCGCAGAGTCCCACGGCATGCTGAACGCAAGCGTCCGGCCGCACTACGGCTTGCTCGCGCCCGTCGCCTGCCCGAACGGCGTGGCTGCTTTCGGCAGGGACCCGGAGTCCTCCAAGCAGGTCTGGAGCTCCGTTGAGGGTTACCCGGGGGATGTCAGTTACCGCGAGTTCTACCGCGACATCGGGTACGACCTGGATTTCGACTACGTCAAGCCGTACCTCCAGGACGAGCAGATACGCGTCATGACCGGCATCAAGTACTACCGGGTCACAGGCAAGACGGACGCCAAAGAACCCTATGAGCCCGAGCGGGCGATGGAAAAGGCCGCCACGCACGCGGGGAACTTCATGTTCTGGCGGGAGAGGCAGATCGAGCACCACGCGGCGCGAATGGACCGCCCGCCGCTCCTTGTCGCTCCGTACGATGCGGAGCTCTTCGGGCATTGGTGGTTTGAGGGCCCGCAATGGATCGAGTACCTCATCCGCAAGATCACCTTCGATCAGCAGACCGTGAAGCTCATAACTCCTTCGGACTACCTCGCCCGCTGCCCCGTCCTTCAGACAGCGACGCCTTCGGCCTCAAGCTGGGGTTACCGCGGCTACAACGAGTTCTGGTTGAACGGCGGAAATGACTGGGTATACCCCCATCTGCACCGCGCGGCGAGGCTGATGAGGGACTTAGTGGCCTTGAGCAAGGCCAGGCCGCTCGGCGAATTCGGCGAGCGCGCATTGAAGCAGGCCGCGCGCTCGTTGCTCCTGGCCCAGGCCTCCGATTGGACGTTCATCATGAAGACCGGCACGTCGGTCCAGTATGCTCACCAGCGCATGCGCGACCATCTGGCGCGCTTCCATTACCTTGAGCGCGCCCTGCGGGAGGGCCGGGTTGACGAGCGCCGTTTGCGAGCGCTCGAGGTCATGGACAACATCTTCCCGGACGTCGATCCGGGCGTGTTTGCCTGAGACCGGCTGCAAGCCCGGGGGACCTGCCGGAACGTGGTCCGCATGAGCTGGGCGCTTCCGAGCTCCGGCCGGCACGCTTCAGCGGCAGAACACCGTTTGGGCAATGCGGCGCCAGGCAAGGCGCCGAGAACGACGCATGTGGGCAGCTTACGCGGAGGCGGGCGTCTGCTCACTGGGTGCAAGCCCCACGCGGCGGTCTGGAACTGTCGGCTGAACCTGTTCCCTCTGGAGCGCGTTCGCGATGGCCTTCTTCAGGGGCCCAAGGTCAGCGGACTTCAGGACATAGGCTTCTGCGCCCCAGGTCATGAAATTATCTCTGTACTGGCTGTACCCTGTGTTGATGATCACCGGAAGGGCTTTGTTCTCCGCCAGAAGCCTGGACAGAAGCTCGAGGCCGTCCATCTGGTTGTCCAGCCGGATATCAACGATAACCAGGTCGGGTCTGTTCTCCCTCGCCGCCTCGATGGCCGCAATCCCATCGTAAGCGACAAGGACTTCATGACCTTCCGCCTCCAGTTCGGTTTGGTAAAGGAGGCTGACGTTCTTCTCGTCCTCTGCCAACAGGATCTTGGCCATAGTCTGGCACTCCTGTCCGTCGGTTGGCGGCGAGCCGCAGCGCTGCCTGCGGGCGCGACGAATAGCACTCCCTCGTGTCGCAGCCGCAGACCTGTTCGCGCCCCGTCGCGAGTGTATTTCCCCCAGGCCACCGTCCTTCATTATGCCTTCTCCAGCCCGATCGCGCAAGTCTCGAAAGCCTGTTTGCCTGGTCATAATGACCCCCTTGCAGGCAAGGAGATGCGCCCGCCTTCTTCGAACTTGCCGACCTTGCCGAGCCCAAGCCTGACCGCATCGAACGCTTGAGAACCCGATTGATTGGCCTCGAATCCCCGTCCCACGTCCGCGTTGCGCGCGGCCGCCTCTCTCCCCTGGGGAGGGCCGTGCGGCCTTGGAGACCCCCCGTGCCCCATGCTGTGAATTCAAGTGTCTCTACGAAGCACTGCTCGGTCGGATTCTCAAGTGGGTTGACAAGGGTCCTGCGCGGAAACAGGCGGACTGCGGTGCTCGAGGAGCGGAGCGCGGGGGGACTGGCCGCTGAAAGATGACCGCCCGGCCTTTGCCACGGGCCCGAGCGGTCATTCCTATTGAGCCAGACTCTCCGGGCGAGTCAAGGCGGCCCGAAGCGTCTCGGAACTCACCGTCTGGAGTTACTTTCTCTTCCCTTTCTTGGTTGCCTTCTTCGTCGCCTTCTTGGTGGCCTTCTTCTTCGCAGCTTTCTTTGCCATTGTACTTCGCCCTTTCATCTGTGTCTGCGACTGAGACTCCGCGTTGCGCGCGGAGCACAGGCCGTCGTGAACGGCCCGTAGTTCAGAAGCCCAGCGTTCGGCCTGACGATCAGCGCGACCACACATGCTTCAGACGGTCTTTCCGTTTCTGTCGAGTTGGCACCTCCTCGAAAGAGTCCTGGAACCATCACCCTCGGACCTCAGACTCGCTCAGTGAAGCTGCACGTACCACTGACCGCATAATAATACATATGCACGCTCCCCTGAGTCAAGACCTTTCGCGAGTTTTCTCCACGAATGTTGCATGATGTGCCGTGCGCACTGCGCGGGGCTCAGTCAGGGCGTTCCGATTGCGAAAGGCGGGGCGCGGCATCACCTTCTACGGATGTGGCCGGGAATGGACGCACGCGAGAATGCGATGGTCTCACTGCGCCGCTCCGCGATGGAGAGGAGGGCCTGCGAACAGCGCGGGACTCGCACGCATCGCGTTTCGCGCGGAGCTGCTCGGCGTTGAGACCGCCCGTCAACTGCCGCCGCGGAAGTCGTCGAAGTTGATGATGCCCCCGGGCGCGCCTGCTTCGCCGGGAGTGACGATGCGGCTCTGTTCGGCGCGGCGCAGTTGCTCCAGGCGGTTCTGGATGTGCTCCTTGACCTCGTTGATCTTCGGCTCGGCGCACTCTCGGTACCTGCTGAATGCCTCTTGAATCGAGCCGGCCTGGATCTCGAAGGAGATCGGGATCTGCTCGATGCCGAAAGGGGTCTGCATGTTCAACGCCGCGCGACCTACGAACCGTTGCTCGCTGCCGTCTACTGCCTCGAGGCGGTCAACCGTCTTGATGGGGAACTGCGAATCCTTTTCATCGTCCTGTACGAACTCATCTTTCCTGTAGATCATCGTCATCCTCGTGTCCTGAAAGCGGCGCGTGAACAACCGTGTTGCTGCCCCGCTCCTCATACGACTACCATACTTGGCTTTGCGCTGCAAGGATTTCGACCGCGGCTGCCCCTCTCACTTGCGCCTCTGCGCGATTCCCCTTAGAGTTGGGCCGTGCGTGCCGAGGGCGCGCGCAGACCAATTGCGCTTCCTCCGAAAGGACATTGCATGCCCACGGTAGCCCAGATCGGAACCTCGATGGGAACGATGCTCGTGCAGCTCCATGAGGCCGACGTCCCCAACACCGTGGCCAACTTCATCTACCTTGCGTCACGAGGCTTCTACGACGGCCTCGCGTTCCATCGTGTCATAAAGGACTTCATGATCCAGGGCGGGTGCCCCAAGGGCAACGGCACGGGCGGCCCGGGCTGGCAGATTGCTGACGAGTTCGCCAAAGGTTTGAAGCATGACGCTGAAGGCGTGCTCTCCATGGCGAACGCCGGGCCGAACACCAACGGTTCGCAGTTCTTCATCACCCTTGTGCCCACGCCCTGGCTTGACGGGAAGCACACGGTCTTTGGGAAGGTGCTCGGCGGCATTGAGGTCGTGCGGAACATTGGGTCGGTGAAGGTGGGCGCGAATGACCGCCCCCTCGCGCCCGTCACGATCAAGGCGATCAAGGTGTTCCGCGACGGCCAGCCGGCCGCCGGTGCTCAGCCTAAGCCGCGCGTGCGGTGATGCCTCTTCCTCTGTGGCATCCGCCGTACGGCGGACCCCCGCCTGTTGCGCTGTGAACCGCCGGCCTGTTTCAAACTCCCGTGCTCATTTTCTGGGCATTGCCTTCACCGACACTCGTCGAACGCCTCAAACATGGCCGTCATGTTCTCGATGGGCGTGTTGGCCTGAATGTTGTGGATGGCGTTGAAGACGAACCCGCCGCCATCGGCGAATACCTCGACTCGCCGCTTCACTTCCTCACGCACTTGCTCGGGCGTGCCGAAGGGGAGCGTGCGCTGAGTGTCAATGCCCCCGCCCCAGAACGTGACGCGGTCGCCGTAGGTCCTCTTCAGGTGCGCCGGGTCCATGCCTTGCGCCGAGCACTGAACCGGGTTGAGGATATCGAAACCGGCCTCGATGAAATCCGCGATAAGGGGCTCCACCCCGCCGCACGAATGGATGAAAGTCCGCCATGCGGTGTTGGCGTGCACCCAGTCGTTCACGCGCTTGTGGAACGGCCTGTAAAGGTCACGGTATGTCTCGGGGGAGATGAACGGCCCGCGCTGGGTGCCGAAATCGGCGCCGGTCACGAATAGAACTGCAATCCTGTCGCCCACAACTTCGTGAGTGCGCTCCAGGTTGCCTATCCCAATGTCGCACTGGCGCGCGAAGATCTCCCGGACGAACTCTCGCCGCGTCACCGTCGAAACGTACCACTCTTCTACATCCCGGATCCCCTTCGGGTGCTTCAGGAACGGCGCCGGCACGAGGGCGATGTCGCCAAAACTCGTGCTTAGGGAGCTGGCGACGATGGTCAGATTCGTCCCCGTGAAAAGCTCGGACACCTGCGCGCCTATGGCCGCCAGTTCCTCGCCGGAGAGAGGAGCGAACTCCTCCAGATTGTCCTCGACGCGGAGCCGGCTTTCGACAATCGGGGGCTGCCGTACGATGGTGTCGAAGTAATAGCCGCCGGCCGGCATGCGTCCGCTGGGTGGAGCGGACCGGTCGCCCTCGGGGTACATGAGTATCGCCCCGTCCCCGCTGGGTTCCGTATTGAACCCGCCCGGCACCAGAACCGGCGTCCCGTCAAAGAGGCGCCATGGTTTCCAGTCCTTGTTCTCGAAACCGAATAAGGTCCTCCCGCCCAGGCCGACGGTGTCTATGCCGAGGGCTTTCCGAAGGTCAGGCGCAATCTCGCCGAGCATCTGGTACGGCTCGACTACTTTCACGGGTTCCCCGGGCGCGCTCAGGCCGAGCGCAACGCGGATCTTGTGTGCCGCACTGGCGGCAATGCCGGTGACGCCCGTCGCGCCGAAGTCCATCGGCACCCTGTCCGGCTCTCGATGCGCCAATGCGGCGCGAATGCGCTCTCTACTTGTCATCTTCGCCTGCCTCCTGGACTCGCTTCGCACGAGCCGGGCGAACGCCGGCCATGCTATCCTCGTCCATTGGCCTCGGCAAGGGGATTGTGCGAAGGGGCACAGTGGCAAAGACGGGTGCGCCTGCGAGCCTCTGACAAAATGCCCCGTGGCCGCGACGGAGCGGATTGGACCGCAGGCCAAGGAGCGAGGGCGCGGCGCCCGCCTAAGGCGGACGACTGCGCACTGGACCTCAGCGACGGCCATACGGGCTCATCGAAAGCCGCCCGTCCCTTCGGGTTGCGCCCCGGGCCAGCGTCTGCTGCGCAATGGCGCCTCGCAGTGCCTGACCCTGGCACGGTGTCGTCGCCTTTGCTTGCATCCATCCAGCCGGAGGCCCAACGCGGCTCACGCGGCGTTCTGTTAGAGGCTCTACAGCAGGCAGGCGAGCAGCAGCAGCCGCAAGGCGGCGGTGTGATGAAGGTGGCGGACTTCGGCAATGTCCTGCGCATACCGCGCCCGCTTCAGCGGGTCGGACCAGATGCCGTTCAGCCCGCACCCGGCCACGTAAGGCGTCAACTTAGTCGCCATGGCCGCGTACGAAGCGGCGATCTTTTCAACCCGGCCTGCGCCGTTCACATCGGGGAGGAATGCTTTGGCCCGTTTAAGGAAGCCCACTGCGGCAAGCTGTGTCCCGCGGGCGCGGCTCGCCGTTCTCTCAGCGCACTTCCAGCCGTTCTGTCCGCACTCGGGGCAGAAGTGCTCCTTGCTCAGCCGCGCCAGCCAGGCGTCATAGAGGCGACCCCCGTACGAGAATCCCTCCGGTTCGTAGGTGCCGGCGGCGACTTCGGCGCCAAATCGAATGGCCTCTCTGAGGGCCTCCCCCCGCGAAAGGCTGCGCTCGCAAGGCCGAAGTACGTACATCGCCGTCCACGGCGTCGCGGTCTTGCTCTTCTCCGGGCCTCTGGCCGTGGCAAGCGTGGCAAGGGAGAGGTGTGACAAGTCATCGCTCCACCCTGTGGCAATTGCCCAGCGCCGGCGTGCGCTGCACAAGACGACCCCGCCCCGTGCCACGGCGTCTGCGGCGTGGCGCGCGAAGGTCGAGACGGCCTTGTCGGACTTGGCATTCCCAACGGGCGAACGCTCGACCTCGAACCCCAGGCCGTGCCCGGTGAACGCGATCCGTGCGTCGCTGGCGGACTCCATCCACCAGGCGGTGCACGTTCTATCTATGCTCAGCGCAGGCGAGAAGGCCGAACCCGAGAGCCCAGCTACGTACTCGTGCGAGACGCTATGCCCCCAGTAAGTCATCGCCGCCTGGATGCATGCCGCGAGTGAATCAACCTCGTGCTCGTTCCCCTGCAACCGAATGGCAGTGATATCACTCGGGGACATAGGCGCTGCTTGCCCGGCCTTAACGCAGCCGGCTGTCCTCTGCTCTAACGAGGCACCACACGCGCGTCACTCTTCGCAATAACAGGCGTCGCTCTGGTACTTATACCACAATGCCTTGAAGGCCGCCGTCTCTTCCAGGTGGTCCAGGATCGAGGAGGAGCCCTGGAAGACCTCCTCGCCGTCAACGAGCACCGGCATGCGCCCGCCTTCGGGCAGCCCTGCGGGCAGCGGCTCGCCCGGCGCCACCTTGAAAACCCGGAACGCGACCCCCAGCTGCTCAAGCGCGTCTTCGATGTCGCTGCAGCGCGGGCAATCGGCGCGACGGTACAGCTTTATCATCTGCGCCCGCCGGGAGAGCAAGACCTTACACGAAAGCCCCCAGACCCGGCGCCCGGGCCTGCGGTGAACTGATCAACCTTCTATGCTATCTCATACTTGGCCGCTTAGCAACCCTGATTTTGTTCCGATTCCGTCAGCATCCTGACTTTGAGCCTGAAGCGCGAAGCCGGAACGCCCCCGCCTCACGCCAGAATCCGATCTATCGCCTCGATCTCTTCGGCGCTGAACTGCGGGTTCTGCAGCGCCGCCACGTTCTCCTCGATCTGCGAGACGCGGCTCGCCCCGATCAGGGCGCTGGTCATGCGCGGGTCCCGAAGCACCCACGCGAGGGCCATCTGCGCCAATGCCTGGCCTCTCTTGACGGCGAGTTCGTTCAGCCGCCGCACCCGGTTCAGCTTGTCCTCGGTGATGTGCGCCGGCTTGAGGAAGCCCGTAGGCTTCGCGGCCCGCGAATCGGCCGGTATGCCCTTGAGATACTTGCCGGTCAGCAGGCCCTGCGCCAACGGGCAGAAAGCGATGACTCCTATGCCGAGCCTGCCCGTGTGCTCTAACAGGTCCCTCTCGACCCACCGATCAAGCATGGAGTAGCTTGGCTGGTGGATGGTCAGCGGCGTGCCGAGCACCTGCATGACGTGGTAGGCTTCCACCGTGGCGGCGCCCCGATACGAGCTGATGCCGGCGTAGATGGCCTTGCCCTGGCGCACGACCTGGTCGAGGGCGCCGAGCGTCTCCTCCATGGCCGTGGTCGGGTCGGGGCGATGAGAGTAGAAGATGTCCACGTATTCAAGGCCCAGGCGTTTCAGCGATTGGTCCAGGCTGGCCACGAGGTATTTCTTCGAGCCCCACTCGCCGTACGGGCCCGGCCACATCAGGTAGCCGGCCTTGGTCGAGATGATGAGTTCGTCGCGGTGGGCGGAAAAGTCGCGCCGGAGGATGCTGCCCACGTTGCGTTCGGCCGAACCCGCTGGCGGGCCGTAGTTGTTGGCCAGGTCGAAGTGCGTGATGCCGAGGTCGAAGGCGCGCCGCAGCATGGCGCGCGCCTCGTCCTGGTTGTCAACGTCGCCGAAGTTGTGCCAGCAGCCGAGCGAGATGGCGGGCAGCCTCAGCCCCCATCTCCCGCAGCGGCGATACTGCATCGCTTCGTAACGATCCCCTGAGAATTCAGAGCCCATGACACCCCTCCCAGTCTTCAAGATCTGCAATAGAACCACCGCAGAGAACTCCCGCCAGAAGCCGCCGGCTAAACTCCGAGCGCACACGGGTGATACGGATACTAAGCCCTCCTGCTCTCTTGCGCCAGCCTCTGCCCATTGTGTCTGGGCCGTGTCTGCGGGGCGGGAGACGCGGCTGGGCGGTGCGTTTTGTTGTAGGTTCCTGGGGACATACAGTCCAGCCCCCGATGAGTGCGAACACAGACAAGGTCCTCCTCACAACACGCACTCAACGCTCCAAACGCAACGTTAAGGGTATGTCTCATCAAGGGCCTTGGGCACTATGATCTCGCGGAGGTCTTCGTAGTCGCACCCGAGCCAGAGGTCCTTACCGCTAACCATAACCGCTCGGCAAGTCTTTCCCTTGCCTGGCAGCTCTGCCGCCGGTCGGATGCAAACCACATGATCCAAGTTGGCCATCACGAGACTCCCCTCGTTAACATCCGTAGCCATAATCCACATGCCGTTCCTCCTCATCGCAGGTCCCGCTACGCCCAGACCACCGACATGACAACAGGGCCGGGTCGAAGAGGGCTGGGTCAAGGTGCCGATTTCTGGACCTCATGCTCTTTGCATGTAGCGCACTCAAAAAGGTATTTCGCCATCGGCAACGGGGGGAAGCCCTTCTTGGTCTACGGGCGTGTCAGGCTTCAGGAGGTCTGTTTGGCGAAGTCCTTTTTTCCAGACGTCGCGGGCCATTACCCTCCCCTGTATGAGGGCCAACCGTGTTCCACCCATCTCCTCCGCCAGCCTCCGGCCACGAAGATAGACGGCCTTGACAGCGACTAGCTGGCTTCCTGATAGGTTACCGTGCGTCATAAGGAGCCCACACATGCCCATCGCGAATGCCAAAAAGTCCATAAACTCCGCGCGAACCGCCGGAGCAAGTTCGTCCGGTGCTCCCCCTGGGCGCAAGCCCCTTACGGTCTCCAGTATCTCGACTACAAGCGCGTACGTGTCAGCTCTGGGCGGCTTCGTCGTTGTGCTGGCAGTCACTGCGGAACGCACATCCCGATCCAGTTCTTCCCACCACTTCTCGATGGTACGGCTTAGGCGTTGTTGATCCAGCCGTTCCGCCTCATCCAGAGCGTCGTTGATGCTCGCAACAAGACCTTCGACTCCTTCCTTTGTGAACTCCGTCATCTGGTGCATTGCCAGCGGCCCCGTGATATGTTCCGGCTTCAAGCCGCCAAAGAGGACCGGACAGACTCGCGACATCTCCGGGTCTTTGGCCAAGGCACCCGCCTCGTAATGCATCCATTCGCTCGTCCGGTTGTCGGGGGTTAGCACCAAGATGCCTACGTTTGTATCAGCAAGATTGTTCGAAAGCTCCTCCTGCCAAAGCTTCCCCGCGGCGATGTCCCTGGACGACACAAACGTGTCAACCGGCTGCAGAACCTCCGGAAGCCAGGTTCCAAGGATATTCGCAATGCCGTTGCTAAGCTCGCCCGACCAGCAGATGAACACTTTGGTTGCCATTGTCTTACCTCATAGCAGGCGCACCCAAGCCAAGGTCACGCTCTCCATTGGGTGTAACTCTCCATCCTACTTGGTTTCCTTCGCGGCCCCTTCGGCCAGTTTCTTTTGTAGCGCCTCGATCATGGCAGGCAGAGCATACACATATTCGAGTAGGTACTCGGTCAGGTTCAGCAGTGCCTCGGCTGCCTCGGGGGTGACCCTTCTCCCCTTGGTGAAATGCGCGCCGAGGTTGCCGCCTTGGCGGACAGCATTCGCCAAGGCCATCAGTGGCTTAGCCAGATCGTCGGTCTTAGACTTAGCGACCCTCTCAAGGCGCGAAGCCAGGTCGCCGGCCGTGTCCTCGGACGGCAGAAGATCCGCAACAGCGCCCTCCAATGTACGCCGGCAAAGCGTCGCTGCGCCCGGCCACACGCCCGCGTTGAACGTCTGAAGGGCCTCATGGTAGGCCTCCTGCAACTCCTCCGGCATCGTGTCTGCGCCCTGCATAGGCGCGCGAGGCCGGTGCGGTGCGGGGAACATCAGAAGGCATGCGCAGCCCTTCTTGCTGGAATCATTTGACGGGCCAGGACGGACCACCCAGAAAAGGGCCCGCTGGTTGCAGCCGGGGCAGGGTGAAATAGCCGCAAGTGACTTCTGTTGTGGAATCCCGTCCCAGGCGCTCAACTGAAATATGACTTTCTCCCGGCACGCAGGACAGTTGGTCGCAACCGCACCCGGGGCCCACTGTTTACTGATGTCCACCCAGTCACGCACGCATCGCTGATCGATCTCATGCATTGCCGTTCTGCCTCCAGTCCTTCCGTAGGCCCAACCAGACCTCCCGGCAGTTTGCTTCTCGCACTCCTCGTCCCTGATAGATCCAATCACGCGGGGACCAAACCGGCAGTCAACGCTCAGTCGCCCAAGACCGTTGCTTCACGGTCGGTTCGTAATGCCCGCCCAGCAGCTTGATCGGCCCCGTTCTACTTCGCGCGCAAGGAGAACCTTGGCGAGTGGGACATGACTATAGCCGATGGGCGCCCTATCCGCTCCCAGTTTCTGAGCCTTCAGCCGGGCGTAACCACAAATTCCCGCACGTCTACCTGCACTCCGGCCCGCAAGGCGGCCTCTGCTGCCTCAAGAAGCTGCCCCGTCGTTTGCGCATCTACATAGGCTTCGCCGCAGTTCTCGCAAACCCTGGCCGGGGTCTTCCTGAAGACCAGTGTTGTGCCGCCACGCTCAAGGGTGACAGTGGTTGTGCCCGGCCGGGTCTCTCCCGACCTGCAGATCACACATTTCATGATTTTCTCCTCCGGAAACCGGGCGCCCAAAGGGCCTCCTCGGGTTCGTAGACAGTGACGACGACAACCTCGTCCTCTTCCTGATTCTCCGCTACCACAACATGAATCGGCCTGGTTCCTCGCCAGCCCAGCATCAGGCGACTGGGGTACGGAAGGTCTTCCGGGTACATCTCGATCGCCTCTCCAGATTCCACCACTTCACGCACGTCGTCGGCGGTTATGCCGCGCTCGTACATGCGTTGCATGGCGTGTACCCGAAAGACGAGTTTAGCCGGCATACCGCAGGTCTCCCGGGTTAGACCGGAGTGCCTTGTCCATGTGGATGCTCGGCTGCCGTGTTTTCGAAGCGCGGCGCTTCCGCAGAAAGCGGTCGGGGCCCCCCCGACGGTGGGCATCCGTGCTCTTGCAGGTCTCCCCCGAGCGCGGCGTCATCGGCGTCCTTCCTTGTTGCATTCGCTCTTGCTTCCTGCTCATAGTCCTCAAGTCTACCGGCACCGGTATAGAAAATCAAGCCTGACCATCAAGGATGAAGCATCAAAAGGGCAAGGCTGAACAACCAGGGGCAGCCGCCTGTCGTGTGACAGGGCGGATGTCACACGCCAATCGGCTCAGCGTTAGTGCTTCGGACTTCAACCTCGTGTCTTGAGCCGCGCCAGTCTGCTGGCATCAGCATCTAATGCTGCTCTTGCCTTCCTTGCGTGCGATCCTCTCGCGTGCAACTCCGAGCCCCCCTCGTCCTGCAGCCCTCCTCCAGAGGTCGGGCGTGCAGGGGGCAACTGAGCATCCAGGCGGACCTGCTATTCTGCCGATCTCCTCGGCCATCCTGCGTTGTTCATCTCTCTCGCGTGCCTTCCTGGCGTAACGCACTGCTGAGAAAGCATTTGCATCGTGCCGCGTCGTTAGCCCATCCGTTCTCCGTGCCCTTCATGCTACTTCGTCTGTATCCGGCAGCCTTCCTGCTGTAACCCACTCTGTGATAGGCATTTACGTCGTGCCGTGGTGGTTAGAGGCGCCTCTGTCGGTTCTCCGGGGCTCCCTGTCTGAGTGGTAACAAGTTTTACTTTATGCCGAATCATTCGGCTCAAGGACGCCCAAAAGGGAATCTTCGGACTTTAAGGTCTTTTCGGGCCGAATGGGTCCAAAACGGACACACGCCTTTTCAGAAACGAGTATGATTGCCTTTGTGCCCGGGCAGTTCTGCGTCGCAGGACTGCCCGACGTGTGGACAGCCCTGCGCCGCCAGCAACTGGAGGAGCGGCGTGACCATTTTTCCTCAAGATAATGTCCGCGCTACGGCGCGCAAACCCCGCGAGAATGTCTTAGCACTCGATGCCATCGCCCGGCTCGTCAACTCTTCGGTCACGTCGCTCCTCCGATGGCGTCGGGACGACGAACGTGGAAGTATGCGTCTGCTTGAGCTTGGGTTTGGGTGCGTGCGGCCTCTACGCCGGCTGCGTCAGACGTGCTTATGGAGACAGAAAGCATCCTTCCTATGCTGCTGAGTCTGCCGGGCCGTCGAACACTCTTGCCCGGGCACGGGCGCCTGGCCAGCCCCAGTCATAGGTTTCCAGGAGCACAGCCCTTTTCCTGAAGGAGGCGCGACCGCCTCCAGGCTGATCTGACTTGCGCAAGATGCGTTCTGCGCTCAGCCACGACTTGCTGCTTGAATTCGCCCATGAGGTCGAGAGGGGGGGATTGTGTGTACCCAACGCATGCCGTGCACCGTCAATTCGCCATAGGGCGAATTAGCGGTGGCACGCGTTCCGGCGTAACCGGAAACCAAAAACCTGAAACCGCCGCCCATGGCGGGACTGACTTCAGAGCTTCTCCAGCGGCGGCGGGTTGCTCGACCTCGGCCTGACAGCCGTCTCCACCGGGGCGGCCCATCGCACGGCGTTTTTGATGACGCGCTGCACGTTGGGATCCTTGAAGATCGGGAAAGTCTCATGTCCCGGACGGAAGTAGAAGACCTTGCCGCAACCGCGGTGGTAACAGAGCCCGCTGCGGAAGACTTCGCCGCCCTGGAACCAACTGACGAAGATCAGGTTGTCCGGCTGGGGCACGTCGAAGAATTCGCCGTACATCTCCACGTGCGGCAGCTCGAAGTACTCGCCGAGGCCCTTAGCGATAGCATGGCCGGGCTGGACCACCCAGATGCGCTCCTTTTCGCCTGCCTCGCGCCACCTGAGCGTGCAGGAGGTGCCCATCAGCTTGCGGAAGATCTTCGAGTAGTGCGCCGAGTGGAAGGCCAAGAGCCCCATGCCTTCCAGCACCCGGTGGTGGACCTTCTCCACGATGTCGTCGCGCACTTCATGATGCGCCATGTGCCCCCACCAGGTGAGCACGTCGGTCTGGGCCAGCACGTCGTCGGTCAGGCCGTGGTCCGGCTCATCCAGCGTCGCTGTGCGGGCTTTGATGTCGGGCTCGGCATTGAGGAAATCGGCGATCACTTTGTGCATGCCGTTCGGGTAGATCTTCTTCACGGGCTCAAGGTGCTTCTCGTGCCTGAACTCGTTCCAGACCGTCACTCGGATCGCGTCGGCCATGGCCTGCTCCTCGTGAATCGTGAAAGGTAGCGCTTGCCTCCTCAGTGGGACGCCAGGGATTCCCCGGGCAGCCGGCGATTATACACATGCGGCAAGTCCTGTCAAAGTCGTCTCTGGCCCGGCCGGCTTCTGTCCGCAGGCAGTGCGCGCGCAGCATGCGCCCACGACAGTCTCTCGGACCTCGCAGGCCAACAGGTAAGCATGGTGGTCGCAGAACCCGCGGAGGGAGAGCAGGGGGGCATCAGCGCGGCCTTACGGCCTCACGATCACGCGTCCTGCCTTTACGTGGGATGCTCCAGACACACGAACGGACCAGTCGTGCTGGACCTTGAGCCCGGACAATCAAAGATGATCGGTCATCCGATCCCGTGGCAAGACACGGAGCCGGGCTCAAGGGAGCAACAGCACGAAAACCTGGTCCGTTGCCAGGCAAGCTTGGTCAATGACGACCAGCTACTTGGCGGCGGGCTTCTCTTCGACGATCTTGAACTCCTTAACGGTGAGCCAGCGCTCCGTCTCTTTCCTCTCGACGGTGCCCTTGATCTCAGCCGTCTTGCCGTTCGCCTCTTTGGCGAGCTTCTTGCCCTGCTCGTCGTTGGTCACCTGGAAGGTGAATTTGCGCATCTCGCCGCGCATCTCCCTCTCGCCTTCGACGGTTGCCGCGTACTTGGCGTCCGCAGCGGCGGCCGTCACCTTGCCTGTTATGGTCATCTCACGCGGCTGCCCCGGCGCACCGCCGGGTGCCTCGGCGGCAAACGCCGCGCTAACGAACCCAACCAGCGCCACAACTGCCATTCCAATCAACGCTTTGCGAAACATCTTCATACCTCCTAAAGGAACCTTCTCGGGGTGGACGACACCCCGTTCCAAAGACCAGAATCGCACGACCGCTTTCATGTTGGTGCTGCCAGTCTCACCTCCCTTCATCGAGACGGCCAGCCGACTTGTTTCGGAGTTGCGCCGCTCGCAATGCCTGCGAAGGATGAACTCGAAGAGAGCCGGCTTGAGCAACCGGAACACCCCCAGCGCCGTGAGGCGCACCTCTCCCTAAAATGCCAGCCCATGACGTAAATAAACTCTACTAATTAGCGCTTTTCGGGGCCGTTGTCAAGTACAGATTGGCCGACCACGCGACCTTTGGCCAGCTTGGAAAGGCCAGCCGGCGGGCTCATGATTCCGCAGCCCTTGGTCCCGCCGGGCGAGCCGTGCTGATGGGGGTACAGATGCTCGCCGGCGGCCCCGCGGTGGACCTTGCGAAAACGATCCGAGGCGCCGCTCCGGAAGTAGAGCTGCAGCCGGCAGGCACGAAGAATCATGACTTGCGGATTTCACTGCCTGTGTTTTGGGCGTGCCACGCGGCCTTCCTTGCAGTTCACTTACTCAACCGTGCCCATTGCCCCGTTCACGTTTGAAGTTCTCGTATGCCCTGCAGTCCACGCGGATGTTGCCCCTGTATGAGAGATTGCCCACCAAACTGATCAGCGGCGTGCGGCGTTGCCACAAGTTGCTGCACACCCTGCGCAGAATGTGCGGCATGGAGTAGAAGCTCCGGTTGCAGGACATCATCTCTTCGATGACGCCGTCCAGAGACAGATGCTTATACCGGGCCACCGGAAAGGTCAGCGTGTAGTACTTCCAGTCTTCCGGGAACGCATCGAGGGCGATGCGGCCCTCCGATTTCATCTGGTCCCACAGGCGCGTGCCAGGCAAGGGCGTCAGAAAAAGCACATTCAGATTGTCCACGCCGTACTGGCTGGCCACCTCGGCGATACGTCTGCCGATGCCAGGTTCGTCTATGTCAAGGCCGATGATGAAGGAACCAACGACCAGCATCTTGTGCCGCTGTATGCGGCGTACGGAGGCGCGGAAGTCCCGTCCCTTCAGGAGGTTGAACTTCTTGCCCAGTTCCCGAAGCCCTTCCGGCGTGGGGGATTCAAAGCCGATGAAGACGCCTCTGCAGCCGGCCTTCGCGGCCAGGGCCAGGAGTTCTTCGTCATCGGCGAAGTTAATGGTGGCCTGGGCAACCCATTCCTTTCGCAGGTTCGCCTGTGCCATGGCGCGGAACAGGTCCTTGGCGCGGGCGATGTGTTCGGGGCGCGTGCCGATTAGGTTGTCGTCCACCACCAGAACACGTTTCTCACGGACCAACTGGAATTCCCGCACGACATCCGGAATGGGTCTCTGCCGGTAGTGAGCCCCGTTGAACGCCGTCACGCTGCAAAAGCTGCAGTTCAATGGACAGCCGCGTGTGGTCTGGATGGCCCCGAAGGCATATCCCGCAGGCAGCAGATCATGGCGGGCGAACGGGACATTGCTCATCTCGGCGAGCCCTCCGTCATACCGGCGCTTCAGGGCGCCATGGCGGGCATCGTCCAAGACCTGCGGCCAGATGCCCTCGGCCTCCCCCGTGACGACCGAGTCCACACGCGCCATGACCTCCTCGACGCACATGGTTGCGTGAATGCCGCCCATGACGACGGGCACGCCCATACGCCGGAAATGAGCCGCGACCTCATAGGCGCGGTTCGCCTGCGAGGTGAAAGCCGTGATGCCCACCAGGTCCGGCCGGGGCATGGCCGCATAATCCGGCGCGCCCAGGTTCTCGTCCACAATCGAGATGTCCCACTCGGGTGGGGTCAGGCCTGCGAGAACCATGAGGCTGAGCGGCTTCCACACGCGGTAACGGTTCCAGCGGCTCTTCTTGACGTTGACGATGCTGGCAAGTGGGTTGGAGGGGTTGATCAGGTACAGTCGCATGCCGTTCACTCACTCACAGACCGAGGTCCAAGTTCAACCAATACTTGCGGTCTTACTCAATGCGGGCTGAGGAATCAAGTGCCGCAGTCCCCCTTCGTTGGCCGAACGCCGAAGCTCAGCAGCGCGGCTTGTCCGCGTCCGGCGCAGCAAGGTGCTACGTGGTTCCAGCTCGACCCTATTGCCGAGGGCCATTCCGGGAAGCGTTGTCGAACGCATGCAGGAGCCGCCGTTCCGGAAGCAGAGCTGCAGCCGGCAGGCACGCGGGCGTGGCGGATCACCTTGAGATGCCGGCAGCCATCTCCGTCAGTAGCGGCTGCAGTTTGGGGTTCATGGCATCCGTTTCCCATATCTCGAAGTAGCGAGCGTTCCACGAGAGGCCCTGCTCGACGGCGGCCTTGAGCCCGCCCTCGGCAAACTGACCGGGCGTGCGCGTGGCACTGGCGATCATCTGGAACGCGGCGAACCCTCGGGGACCATACTCCCTCGCAATGGCGTGCATGCCGGCATGGTACCGGTCCCGCTGGGCATCCAAGCCGCTCAGCCACCCGCCGAAGATCCCAAAGCGTTTGCCGAGCTTGCTGGAACCGTAGGCCGCTACCTCTTCCGCCACCTTATCCGTGCCCAACACAGGATGAACGTCAATGTCCAACGGCTTGCCGGGGAAAGCATCCGCGAAGACATCGATTATGTGTTTCCATGCGCCAATGACCTTCTCCGGCGTGTAGCCCAGCTTGTCCCACTGCTGGCGGTCTTTGGGCAGGAACGGCAACTGCATCTCCAATCCATTGGCGGTTGCGCCGGTGATATGAACGAGGGCTACACTGTCATCATCGCCGAACTTCCTGCCCAATTCCCGGATGCAGGCGGCCCATTTCTTCAGGTAGACGTCCTCCCAGATCAGGGGAATCTTTGCGTCTCCCGCATTTCCCAGCCGTAGCGTGTACGCGAACTCCGTCGCGCTCGCTTTGTACACCCACGCCGGCGTTTGCGGCCCCCCCAGCACCGCGAGGGTGGTTTTCTTGTTCAGCTTCCGGGCCAGTGCAATCTCGGCCTCGACGTAGCTCCAATCGTACTCTCCCTCCGCGGGCTCTACCTTGTCCCAGCCGGGCCGAACCAGCCAGCCTGCGATGAAGGGAAAGTCAACTTCTCTCTGGGGAGTGGGGCTCGGGCCGCGACAAACAAAGAGGCCCATCGGCTGTTTCACTCCATCCGCGGGTTTCTTGACGGGCTCATCCGCGAAAGTCGCCGTTAATGCACCTGTGAGCACGACCGTCACCAAAGCCGCCCACGTCCCGCTGTAGTCTCGAATCGTTGAGACGGCTCTTGACAAAGCGCCTCGCAATTCAAACCGGCCACGAAACCGGCCTGCGTCCAGCAGCTTCATGCCCCTGGGGGCCCTTCCACGACTCAGTGCTGATGCCTTGTTCCGAATTGCCGGGCATCATACGACTTGCGCCCCTCCTGGGCAACACCTGAGGTTACCAAAGGTAGCCGGTGCCGGAGAGACCCGCACCAGCAGCCAACGCGTGGGAAGGCGTACCATCGCTACAGTCTGCCCGTTGGCCCAACCTGGACCACGCGGATCCTGCCATCCTCGGCGGCAGGCAGCCTTGCGCTTGCTGGCGGGAAATACTCTAATGGTTTCCGGTTCAGCCGACCAGCTCTTCCCGACGCCGAAGTCTGGTGCAGCAGATGGGCATAGGTACATGTGAACAGGGGACAACAGGAACATCTGCTTGCCGATAGGTTTCGCGGTGGCGCACCGACGCGCGTAATGCGAAGCGTTGGTCAAACTGAAACGGACACGGCGAAAGGAGGATCATATGGGCTGGGGACGGATGTTGCTTCTTGGCGACTGGGGACAGCAGATGGACATCGAGGATCAGAGGGGGGAGATCGAGTCGCTTCGCCAGCAGATCCGGTCAAGTTCAGTTGGTCGTGCGACGGCCGATGTCACTGACCGAGTGGCGCTGCTTGAGCAGCAAAACGATGAACTGCGCCTGTACCTCGCATCACTCGTCAGGCATCTCGGGAACAAAGGTGTCTTGCAGAAAGAGGAGTTCGGCGCACTCGTGGAAGCCATCGACACCGAGGATGGCAAGGCAGACGGTCGCTACGAGGGCGAGATCGTGAGATGAGGGCCGCAAGCCGCGCATCCTGCTGATACTGTCCAGCCGGCAGTTTCGAGTCCGGCTCTCCCAAACTGCCTGTCCTTGCCGTTAGCCAGAGCTGCGGCACAGCCGTCGTGCCGCTCTGCCACGCGAAGCAGGCGCCGGTTGGAGCAGCGGCGAGGCCTCGGACGCCGAGAAGCTTTGGGGCGCTGTGGATCCAATGCCCTTTATGACGAGGTTCCTCCCGGAGCCTGAAGATTCCAGTTGAAAGTGCAGGGAATTCGGCTTTAATCCAACTATCGGTCGGACACACGGCCTCGGGCGCCTCAGCCCCTTTGCCACGCGGGAGAGCAACAGATGCTAACATCAGCCATTGAGATGGGCCTGGTCAGGGCCATGCAGGAGTTCGAAGTCATAGACTGTCACGAGCACCTCGGCCCGGAGGAAGGTCGAACCGGTCGTGACGTGGATGCATTCGACTTGATCGGCTCGTACGCCCGCCTGGATCTGCTCTCGGCCGGGATGCGCGAGCAAGACTACCAGTCCCTGCACGACCGCCAGGTGCCACCGGAGCGCCGCTGGTCCTTGCTGAAGCCCTTTTGGGAGCAGATACGCTGGGGGTCATACGCGCAGGTCGTGCGACTGAGCATAGAAAGGTTCTACGGCTTCGATGACCTCAGCGACCGTACCTACCTGCCCCTGTCTGAAGCCATGGCGAACGCAAATCGGCCCGGCATCTACGAACGAGTGCTGCGCGACGCCTGCCGCATCCGGACTGCGCTGACCCAGTGCGGCACAACACGGACGGGCACTTCCCTCCTCACCCCGACTGTGACCGCGGGCTACACCTTCTCCCAGACCGACCCTTACCCCTACCAGTTCGTGCGGAGTCGGGACCAATTCGTATCTCCCCGGTTCGCGGCGGGCGAGAAGGTTGATTCGCTGGACGGCTATCTGGAGGCCTTTCGCCGGTACCTGACCCGCTCAAAGGCAGAGGGCGCGGTGGCTTTGAAGGTCGCCGCCATTGCTACGGGGCATCCGGACCGTTCCGAGGCAGAGTCCGCCGCGGCGAAGCTCCTCGACGGCCGTGCATCAAGCTTGCCGGGAGTCAATCCACTCCAGGACTACGTGTTGGACGAGATGATCCGGGTCGCCACAGAACTGGACATGGTAGTCGCCGTACATACCGGTTACTGGGGCGACTTCCGCAACGTTGACCCGCTCAACATCATCCCGATCGTGCAGCGCCACACCGAAACGAGGTTCGACATCTATCACCTGGGCTACCCATGGCCGAGGCAAGCTCTCATGCTCGGCAAGAGGTTCCCGAACGTCTGGCTGAACTTCTGCTGGACGCATGCGATCTCTCCGCGCTGCGCCGTTGCGATGCTCGATGAGGCCGTGGATGCGGTGCCGATGAACAAGATCCTGGCCTTTGGCGGCGACTACGGCCATCCGGTGGAGCACGTCTACGGCCACCTCGTTCTGGCGCGACAGAATGTGGCCCGCGTGCTGGCGCAGCGAATCGCCGAGGGGCAAATGTCCGAGACGCAGGCCCTGGAGCTTGCCCGGAAGTGGTTCTGGCATAACCCCAGGGATCTTTACGGTCTTGACGTTTGACATGGCCCCATCCGCGCCGGCCTTCTACGGCTCGGAATCCTCCTCGCTGACCCGAGCCGGCGCCCTGCGCCCTGATGCCTCCATAGTTTTCTTCAGCGCCGCCATGCGCGTTTCGGACCCCTCGAAGAGATTGTCCGGGAACCTGTAATGGAGGAGGATGTCGCTGAATATCTGCCTGCTCAGATTACGGTTCAACGTCATCCCGGCCAGGTACTGCAGCCGAAGGTTCCTGTCGGTGTTTACCTCTGCGCCCCGGACCCACCCGGCCATGTCCCCCGCTTGCCCGGCATAGGTGGCCAGCAGATCGGTCGAGACTTCATGCACCTCTCCGGAGGCATCCTCTTGCGTGGGCCGGGCGCCGAACCCAACCTCCTCCAGCGACTCCAGCACCTTCGGGTGCCTGTCCAGCCAGTCCTGCAAGTAGTCCACGTGAATCTTCTCGACCGGATCAACCTGCGCGAAGAGCACCGTGTCATAGCCGGAGCCGGAGGAGTCGTTGCTCCAGACGACCGCGTTCGGGAACACCTGGAAGAATGTCGCGATCGTGCTCTTGACGGTCGCCATGTCGCCCCCATACAGGGGAGCCCAGACCGCCATCACCCCGCCGGGGTTTAGATGGGCTTTGCACATCTCGTAGTACTCTCTGGTGCTGAGCGCTGCGCACCCCTTGACCCACGGGTCGAGCGGATCCGACGTGATGACGTCGAACTTCTCCTTGGTGGTGCGGATGAAATGGCGCCCGTCGTCCACGATCAGTTGGGTGCGCGGGTCTCGTACCACGTTGTAGTTCTCCTTGGCGAACATCGGCGCCACATGTTTGGGCACCATGGGCTCGATCTCGCACACCACGATCCGTCGGACGGTGTCGTAGGGCACGAACGAGCCGGCCGTCACGCCCGCCCCGCAGGCGACCACGAGCACCGACCGGACCGAGTCGGCGTCCCTGCGCGCGAGCATGGAGATGTGGCCGAGCATGCGCTGCAAGCGCATGTCCTGCGGATCGGTGGAGGCCTGTACCTTGCCGGCCCCGTGGAAGAAACGGACCCCGCCCTCGGACTCCGAGACGGCGACGGAGATATTCATTCCCTCGCCCAGGAAGGCGCAATACCGGCTTGCCGCGCCGCCGCCGTACGCAGCGGAAGACGGCTCCTTGTGCCCGAACCGTTGCCCCTTGCGCAATGCCGAGAGCAGCTCCGCGCGATGGGCCTCAATCCAGGTTTCCTCGGTGGATTTGACAGCGGCCGTCCACACTTTGCCGGCCTCGCCGCCAGCTTGCGCCTCATACCGGATGGCGCCGTCCGAGATTCGCAGGGTGATGCGCAGAGACTCCGCGTGCTTGAGCAGTTCGATTTCCTCCGGGGCGAGGACGCCGGGGTACGCATAGGGAACCCAGGTAGCGCAGTAGCGGCCGTACGCCACCGTAGCCCAAGGCATCGCCGAGACGCTCCAGGTCAAGAGCGGCGTGAGCGCCACGGCCGCGGCCAGTCCGACGACCGAAAGCCTCGCCGGGAGCCGTTCGGCCAGACTGCCTCTGAGTGCCCCAATCCAAGACGACCAGACCACCGGGGCCAGGATCACGGCGGCCGACACTGCGGAGAGGACGAGCAATACCCGCTGCGACCACTGGGTGCCGATGGCCGGGATCAAGACCAGGCTGAAGGCCAGCGCGCCCACGATCGCCCCGACTGTGTTGGCCGCATATACGCCTGCCACCAGACGCCCCGGGTCCTGCCCGGGTCCAGCCGCGGCCCCCAACGCCAGCGGGAAACTTGCGCCCCACAGGACCGCCGCAGGCAGCACCGTCCACAGGCATCGGACGAAATCCACCTGAAACGTAAACCACGGGCTCGTGGAGATCTCAGGGTTGATCGGCCAGTACGGCAGCGAGTCCGAAAGGGCGAAGGCCGCCCAGGCGATCGCCCCCGTCAGGAGCAACTGGCAATACCCCAACGCCAAGCGCGGCCGCGCCGTTCGCGCGAGAAAAGAACCTGCCGTGCTACCGATCCCCAGCCCTAACAGAAACAACGCCAGGATGATGGAAAACGTGTAGACCGTGCCTCCCAACAGCAGCGACAACAACCGCGTCCAGACCACCTCCGCTCCCAACGCTGTCAGGCCAGACAGGGCGATCGCAACATACACGCCCGTCGGGCCGGCTGCGCCCTGCGATTCCTCCTGCGGCCGTTCGACCGCTAACGGCCGATACGGCGTCGCTGCCGACAATGCCAGGCCGATGGCCGACACTGCGAAGCTGATGGCTGCTGCCACATAGGTTCCCGTGGCCACGTCATAGAGGCGCAGCAGGTAGAACCCAGCTAACAGACACCCCACCACCGCCCCCACGATGTTCGCGCCGTAGAGGAACCCCACCCACGAGACGCCTTCCGGCGTCGTCCCCACCCAACGCGAGAGCGCCGGCAGCGTCGCGCCCATCAGCATCGTTGCCGGCAGCAAGCACACCGCGCTCACCAGCCCGCGTAGTGCAAGCGACGCGACCCACCCGCCGCCCGCAGTGTTCGCATAGACCTTCTCAATGTGCGGCACCCCGTACAATACCGCAACTGCAATCACCCCGATGCCCAGCTCCAGCATCGCGTAGACTCGCAGCGGATGCGGCCGACAGGAGATGATTCGCGGCAACAACAGGCTGCCCAGACACATCCCTCCCATGAACGTGCCGAGCAATACCCCCAGCGAAACCGCCGTCGAACCGATGACGAGTTGCAGCAACTGAAGCCACACGATCTCGTACACTAACGCCGAACATCCGCTCCCAAGGACCAGGGCAAGCAGGAAGAACCGCCGCGGGCGGGGGGGAGTGGTTCCCGGATAGGCTCCTTCTACGGGGGGTGTCCAGTCTGTCACGATCCCATCTGCGGACATGGAGCGTTCTTCTTGTGGTTGCACGTCGGTGACGGCTTTCGGCCCTCATCCTATCCGACCTTTCTCTGACCGGCAACCGCCGCCGGATGACGGCGTTGCCGTCGCCTTGCACGCCGCGTGAACACGACCTCGCGCCATCGCGGCAGGTTGAAACATACGCGCCTGAACTACTGCACGCTCATCCTGCCGTCTTCAGGGGCCGGGCGAGCGCAGGTCGTGGCGGAAGGTGTGAAACTACGAATACTCGACGTCACTTGGGTTCACGCGCCTCCTGGGCGGTGATTCTGCCCGTCGCCATCATTCTTCCCAGAAGGCCTTCCCGCGAGAGAACCCGCGCCCGCTGGACGGCGCCGTCGCGCTGCTTACTGCCATCCCTGTCCGCTTCCTCGGCCCCGCGACGCCGCCTGAACGGCTGCCCCCGGTTTGTCAGTTCCGACTGGCCATCCGAGACCGCTTGAGCAAGGGGACCGATCAACCTTCTCAGTCGAAGTAGCCCAGGGCGCGCAGATGCGCCGTGACCTTCTCGTCCAGTTCCTTAGACTTGTGGGCGACCCGGGGTAGCCTCGCGGGCGGACCGTAGCTTTCAATGGGATCGAGTGGCGGGTGCTCGCGGCGAAACTCCGGCGTGAGGATGCCCTCAAGGCAGCTTCCCTGCATCTCTCGCGCTGGCGGAAGCCCGCATATTCTCAGCAGCGTGGGAGCGATGTCGTATATGTCTGCGTCGGGTATCTGCCGACCTCTGGAGAATTCATTGCCGTAGGCATATAGGACGCCGGGTGGTTCCCCCCGCATATGTCCGTACTTGCCGCGCTCCTCCTGGTAACCGAAACCGTGGTCTGACACCACGAGCAATGTGTCCTCTGGCCGCATGCGAGTCAGGACGTTGCCGACGAAGCCGTCCGCCCTTCGATACGCCTGCAGGACCGTCTGGCCGTAACGCCGGCGATCTTCCTCGGTGACGGGCATGTGACGGGACCACGGCACGTATTGGAACGCACTGTGCTGCGACAGCTCCGTGCTCCGGAAATAGGCGGCCGCCACGGTCAGGCCAGGGCACGCGCGTAAACAGTGCTCAAACATCCGCCAGCAGCTCGGATCCTGAGCCACGATGAACCCCAGCTCGGTTCTCATATCGTGACGGACAAAGTCGGCACTGAGGAACTCCTGCAGCTCCGCATCAGGCATGTTCACGAAACGACGGAGTTCTTCCAACGGAAGTTTGTCGGGGCTGACGACCAGCTCGCTGACAGCTTCCATCAACTCCGGCGGCCACGTGAGATGCTCCTCTGCACGAGCCCTTCCGGTTTTCGCCCTCAGGCGCCAGTCCAACAGCCTGTCAGAGACCACGAACCCATTGAGCGGCTCGGCCGGCCACGTGTGCAACCAGTTGACAATGCCAACGCGCTCACCCGCGTCACTCAGGATCTCCCAGAACCGCTTGCGCCTTACGTCGCGTCCGTCGAGCAAGTGCGAAGACATGAGGCCGACGTGCTTCCACCCCTTTAGCAGTGCTTCAAGGCCGATCTTCCTCGCCTTTTGGAGGGTCGTTCGGCTGAGGCGTCTGCCGAACAGCCGATAGTATTCAAATCCGTCAATGCCGTGGTCGCGGTGATGGCAACCCGTCGCGATGGACGTCCAGATGATGGACGAGTTCGTGGGTGAAATAGTCCTTAAGCGTCCCCAGCAACCCTCGGCAGCCACGCGGGCCAGGTTCGGCAGATCCCCTTCCTCCATCATCGGCCCGATGATGTCCAGGGTCAAACCGTCCACCCCCATCACGTACAGAGTCCCCTTGCGCCGCCACGCAGGTTGCACAGGCGGAAGGGATTCGTGCACCTCAGCTTTCCCAGGCCATTTCAAGCTCGGGTCCCTCGACCTTTTCTGCCATGCTTGGCACGCAGAGGGGAAGCAGCCAGGTTAGTCATGTCTGCCCGTTGGACAAGTCCCGTAACACGCCATTGACAGACAGAGCTGCCAATCCTCTTTCCGTTTGCTGCCTGCAATGTGTTTAACACGCACTATGTGCCGCGTCAACTGCAGCCTGGCGTGTAGGCTACTGCCGCCGGAAACGGTCTCATCCGAGACTGGTTCATGTCACAGACACCTTTTCCGCCGCAGCACCACTCTCGCAGGTCCCGCCGTCAGCCGTTGGGAAAGAAGACCGCCACCCCGCCGTGCTCGCGAAGGAGCTTGGCCACATCCGCGTGGTGGCCCTCAATCGCCTTGTCAAGCGGGGTCATCCCAAGTGCATCTCTGGGATTTACTTCCGCGCCGTGTTCGAGCAGGAAGGCGACCGAAGGTCCGTCGCCAAGCTCCGCTCTATAGTGAAGTGCAGTGTTGCCTCCCTTGTCGCGTGTGTTCACGTCTGCACCGTGTTCAACCAAGACCTTCACCGCTTCTACATTACCCGCGTAGTGCAATGGCATCATCCCCTGCGCATCTTGTACGTTGACCATCGCCCCGCGTTCCAGAAGCAGCTTCATTACTTCGCCCATGCTGGAATGCAGGGGCGTTATCCCCTGAGCATCTTGCGTGTTGATCTTCGCCCCGTGTTCGAGCAGGAAGCGGACGACCTCGACATCTCCCACTCGTGCGCCCTCCTCCAGCGGCGTGATCCGGTTGGACCCTCCGGCATAATTGACCTCTGCGCCCGCCTCGACAAGAAACCTTACCTCGGGCAGGCCACGCTGCGACGCCGCGTAGCCAAGAGCCCGCCTTCCAAAGCTGTCGCGTGCGTTCACGTCTGCGCCATGTGCAACAAGGAATTGCGCCACCTCTAAGTGACCGGCGGCGACTGCGCAGGCCAGAGCCCTGCACTTGTCAACGCCCCCTGCATCCACGGGCACGCCCAGCTTCAATATCAGCTTGACACGGTCCAAGTCTCCGGCCTGGGCCGCTTGGTGCAACGCCGGGAATCCCCGGCTGCGGATAGACGGTATCGTGAACAACACCAGGTACCACAACATGAACAATGCGAGTGGGACGGCGACCAGGATGCATCCGATTAGCTTCAACCTGCTTGGCCTCTTGCGCCCCATCGCCATCCTGGCCCGATGCAAGGGAGATCGTCCCGAACCATCCTGGCGTCAACCACCGAACAACGGCATCCGGCCCATGTTTTGGCGTACTTCTTGTGCCTCTTCAGGTTCAGGTACCTGGCAGTCCGCAGGGCGACATTTCCTGTTGCTGATCCTGTTAGCTTTGCCGTCCCGGCCGCCGCGGCCGAAGCAATCCTAACGCGCCTGCATCTCTTCTTCGCCGAAGATTGTGGCGGTGAACCGCTGAATGGTCACGCCATCGCGTTGCCAGGCGTTGGCCGGAAGCCCCGCCTTCCGACACGTCTGCTCCAGGAACTCGCGCGCCGTCCAGCCCTGCTCGGTCGCAACCTGCGGGAGAAGAAGGCCTTTGTACCGGCCCCAGCTCACAATCAAGCCGTCCCGGCCGACTACGATGTCCTCCAGCCCCTTTGCCGGCTGCGGCGCGCTCATCGCGCTTATCTCTATAGTGATCTGCGGCACTTCTTCCTTGCTGACCGGCGGGAACCGCTCATCCTGGAGCGCCGCGGCAATCGCCATCTCACGCACCGTCAGGCAGAGCGGCAGGCCCGCTTCGATGAGGCCGATGCAACCCCGGAGTTCCCCCTTGATCTTCAGCGTCACGAAGGCTCCGCCGTTCGCCCTCAGCGCCTCAGGCATCTCGTTGACCGCCACGGGCACGGCCTGTCTCGCTCCCGAGGCGCCCACCTCCGCCGCCTTCGTGACCGCCTGGCGCGCGAGTTTCAGCAGGACACGCTTGTGTTCGTCCGTCAGTACCGGCGGGGCCTTGGATGCCGCGCCGCTGGCGCCTGCATTGGGGGACCCGACCTCCGCAGCAGCCCCGGCGTCTTCAGGCTTCGCCGCGGCGCCGGCCGACGGCTTCCCCTCGTTGGCCGGCGGCTTCTTGATCTCTGCGAGTGCCGAGGCGGGCGCGTAGACTGCGGCTGCCACGTAGCTGACGCAGTCCTCGTACTCGCCGGTCGTCTGGCCCGAGTTCGCCCAGCGCAGAAAGACGGCCCGGGACGAGCGGGACTTCGAGAACGCATCAAGCATAATCTCGATGGGCTGGTTCCCGCAGATGGTCGCGCCTGTGCGGCTCACGTAGTTGCGGAAGCCCGAGGGGTCGAGCCCTTCGATCAGCTTTACGGCTCCCATGTCGAGTTCCTTGATCTTGGCGACAAGCGGGCTCCCGTGGCTGCCGGCGAACGGGGCGAACCCGAATCGCTCCCCGTAATGGGTGAAGTCGCTGCTGACGATGACGAGCGTGTCCTCGTCGAGGATGCCGGCGATGCCGGCGGCGGCCTCACGGCATTCGTCCGGGTTGAGCTGGCCGACGACGATCGGCACTATCTTCGGCGGGTCAGGCCAGAGCACCTGCAGGAAGGGGAGCTGGACCTCCAGGCAATGCTCGGACGCGTGGGCCTTCGGGAGGCTTCGGAAGACCCCGCCTGCAAGCAATTGCCGGCACGCCTCGGCGTCTACCGGCACCTTGCCCAGCGGCGTCACGAAAGCGCCGTAGTCGCCTACGCTGCAAGCGCCGGGCATGTAAGCGTGGTGGGTCGGCCCGATCAGGACCACCCGCGACGGTTCCTTCTTCCCTTCGAGGAGTTTGTATGAGAAGGCGGCCGTCCCTCCGCTGTAGGTGTAGCCTGCGTGGGGGACGACCAGAGCGCCGGGCCTCGCCTCGCGCAGGTCTTCCGGGACGGCCGGGTCCGCTGCTTTCAGGTAGCCCTGCACCGCATCGCGCAGCGCCTGAGCCGAGGCCGGGTAGAACTGCCCCGCCACGGCAGGCGAGCGCTCGCCGCCCGGTGCGCGTCGGGTGACGGGCGCTGACGGCAAGTCGGCGGCCGTTTGTCCTGGCGCGGCCGGCCCAGGGGTCCCGGCCGCTCTGGCGGCCCAGTGGGAACTCACGATGGACAGCAAACCTGCCGCGGCCCCAATGCACAAGGCTACCCAGACCAATCGCGTGATGGTGCTTTTGGAGTGCATCATCGAATCCTTCTGGCCTAACGCCTGCTCAACGGAAAGTACACGCCACAAGCGTAATGTCGTCATCCGGCTCCACTGTCGCGCAACGCTCCATGAGCGCTCCAAAGAGGCCCGTAAGGTGGGGGTCGCGCGCAGGCGTCCGCTCGGACACCAGGCCGAGCAGCCCCTTAAGCCCGAGCCGGCCTTTCTCACCGACGGGGATGTCCGTCGCGCCGTCGGTGAAGGCCAGAAGCCCGTCGCCGCTTTGGAGTTCCGCCGAGGCATTCTCGTAGGCAGCTTCCATCTGGATTCCTACCGGCAGGTGGGATTGGGTCAGCGCTTCCACTTGCGCGTTTGCCCGGTGCACGAGCACCGGCGGGTGCCCCGCGGAGCAGAACGTGGCGCTTCTGCGCGCCGCGTCCAGCGTTATGCTGACGGCCGTGAAGAAGCCAAGTCCTTGCGCGCGAGCGCACGCGCGCTCGTTCAGCCGGGCCATCAGCGCTGCCGGGTCGGCGAGCGACTCGGCGCATTCCATTATGAGGCTGTAAATGAGCGCGCTGGAAAGCCCGGCCGACACGCCGTGCCCGGCGGCATCGGCGAGGAAGATCGCAAACTGATCGTCAGACAGGCGGCAGACGTGATAGAAGTCCCCGCTGACCAGTTCTTTGGGAGCATACTGGACGGCGAACGAGACGCGCCCGTCCACAGGGAGCTGCTCGGTGAGCATCTGGCGCTGCACGGCGCGCGCCAGCTCCATCTGCCGGATGGCCGGCCCCTCGTCCCGGAAGACCTCGACGCCGCCTATGACCTGTCCGTCGTCGCCGACCAACGGCGCAGTGCTGACCGAGAGCGCCAGGTCCCTGCCCGTCTTAGAGACGGCGTAGACGACGATCGGGGCTTCGCTGGGCGTGCCCCGGACCATCGTGCGGTGGAGCGGGCAGAGGTCCGTGAGGCAGAGCGGATGGCCTTCCTTATCGCGGTGGCGCAGGATGTTGTCGCTGCACTTGTGGCCGACGACCTCGTCGGCGCGGTAACCGGTTATCTGCTCGGCGCTCTTGTTCCAGAACACGACCCGCCTTTCCGTGTCGGTAATGTAAACGCCCACGTTGAGGTGGTTCAGGATGTCGCCGAAGTGCTTCTCATTCAGGTCGCGGATATTCTCCATGCTCTCCACTCGGCGTCAGGGTATCGGGAACGCCTCTGTACGTAAGGGTACCCGAAAGGGCACGAGCGTGCAAAGGGGGCAGGGGGCCGGGCTCACGCGTTGCACCGGCGCGGGCCTTTGGCATACGATGGATGCGGTTCCGCGCACCGGGCCGCCAACCCGCACCGGCGCAAGGGCGCATAGATATGAAAACCGAGCGCTTGCAGGCCGACAAGCCGGAAGACGTTGCGCGCGCAGCCGCGCTTTTGCGCGAGGGGCGCGTTGTTGCCTTTCCCACCGAGACCGTCTACGGCCTGGGCGCCCGCGCGGACGACCCAGACGCAGTCGCAGAGCTTGCGCGCTTGAAGCGTCGGCCGGAGGATAAGAGGTTCACGCTGCTGATCGCTTCGCCGGACGAGGCGCGCCGATATGCCGCGCCCGGGCCCGTGGCGCTCGCCTTGGCGCGGGCCTTCTGGCCGGGGCCGCTGACCCTCGTCGTTCCGGACGGCAGGGGAGGGGACATTGGGCTCAGGTGCCCCGAGCACCCCGTAGCGCTTGAGCTCCTGCGCCGGGTGGGGACGGCGGTGGCCGCGCCCAGCGCTAACGTGAGCGGGCGGCCTGCTGCAACCACCGCCGCTGAGGTATTGGAAGCCTTCGAGGGCAGGATCGCGGCCGTGCTGGACGGCGGCCCGGTCGAACTTGGCATCGCCTCGACGGTAGCGCGCGTCCTTGACGGCGAGCTCGAAATCCTGCGCGAGGGGGCTATCTCCGAGTCCCGCCTCAGGGAGGCAATCCGGTCCACACGTTGACGGATGCGCTGCTGGCCGGGGCCGTGGTGCGGGGCACAAGGCCGGCGACCTAACAGTTTTCGCGGCAAGGGGCAGGCTGGTTCCTGAGCCAACAGTTTAGCGAATCGAAGTTCACCGGGCGTTTTTGGGGTGACTGCCTTGACAATCAGCCGCCGAATGCCTACGATTGTGCAGGCTAAGGAAGGGGCTCTTGCTCTCTGGGGTCGTGAGCCATGCCGACACCGTCCTCGTCTCTGCACGACGTTGGGCTTGGCTCGCTGGAGAAACTTCACTTGGACCCGGTGGGCATGCAGAATCCCGTCGGACGCCTGGACCACGCCAAGCGGGAGATTATCTCCGCGAGGTTCTGCGAGCTTTCTGCTGATTGTATAATGAAGTACGTGCGGGCGGCAATACCTGATAGTGTTAGGAGAGGCCGATGTCGACCAGGGAATTGAAGAACAAACCTCTCGTTGAAGCGATCATCGAGGCACAATGGGAGCTTACCTCGCCGTATCCCGGCGTCCAAGTTGACCCGCACTACAAGCTGCTCTTGGGCAGACTGTATGACAGGGTGGCAAGTGAGTACCCGGAGCATGAACAGCTGCCAACAGCCGCGGTACCCGACGAGCTTACTGGGCATATGGTGCAACATAGGTTCAGGTGTGGTGCGAAGGACTGGCCGCTGATCCAGTTGGGCCCTGGGATACTGACCGTGAATGATACGGCCAAGTACAATTGGCAAGACTTCCGGAGGCGAAGCATTAGCGCTGTAGTTACGCTATTCGACGCCCATCCCAAGCCCGATGAACTCCGAATCAGCAACCTTGTACTCCGTTACATCGACGCCGTCGAAATGGACTACACGCGCGAGGACTGTTTCGCGTTTCTTAAGGACAAGATGAGGGTTTCTGTCGCCTTACCTGACGACCTGTTTGAAGGAACAGTCGTCGAAAGAAGACCGTCACAGTTCAGCTGGCAATCCTCCTTTAGGTGCCAAGATCCCCGGGGGGCTGTCAATGTAAGATTCAGCACGGGGAAAAGGGACAGCATGCCTGTGCTGATGTGGGAGACCATGGTTCAATCGTCAAGTGAGGGTATCTGCGCCATGCCGGATGGCTTTGGGGGATGGATTGACGCAGCGCACGACATAGCCGACGACTGGTTCTTCAAGCTTATCCGGGGCGAACTGGAAAGGAGATTCAGGGGTGAATAGCACCAGCGCCGTAACCAGTCACGCTACGAGCGAAAGGGAGCGGTTTCCCCTGTGCGCAGGGCCGCGCGAGCCCTTCGATAGTCCAGGTGGCTTCGCTGTCGACATCGCTCGTCTCCTGTCGTGTATGAGTGGGGCTCCTTGGCGGACCATCACTTCGTCTGTCACGGGCAGTGACCGGGTGTGGGTCTCTGACGAGCACGAGGAAGTAAGCACAACCGTGGCGTCTCAGAAGGCCCTCTGGGTCAGCGACCTGGGGTGGTCCGAAACAGAGGCTTCTGAGACTCGGGGGCGGTTCCGCAGTTTCGAGGAGGATTGGGAGGCCCCCGGCATGGAGGCGTACGATGAAATGTAGGCGGGGAGATGTCGTTCTGGTTCGGTACCCTGATTCTAATCTGCTAACCTACAAGAAACGCCCTGCGCTGGTAGTGCAAGCTGATAATCTCCAGACGGGACTTAGCCAGCGGATAGTGGCGCTTATCACATCTAACATGGCCAGAACGGGGCCATCGAGAGTGCCTGTAACTAAGAACAGCAGTCTCGGCCAAGCCATGGGATTGCTGACGGACTCGGTAGTCGTGACTGACAACTTGGCAACTGTTTTGGAGCGCGAGTTCGACAAAGCGATAGGGTGCTGCAACGGCATGCCTGCGGTAGATCAGGCCTTAAGGACTACGTTGAACCTGTGACATATTACGAGCGGAGACTGATCGAGGATTACCTGGCGATTCAGGCCATCTCGGCTGAGGCCAGTCGGGAGAAGTCCACATGCAAGGGGCATTCTCGGCCCTGCACCTGTGGTGGGCAAGACAGCCGCCAGCCGACAACACGCAACTTGTACCAGGTTGAACTGCTCGGGCTGGACACGTTCGATCCGGTCACGATGAAGCCCGAACACAGGGGCGGCAAAGACGTGCCGGTGTGGTTCCTGGACACGGACTACAACGGCCTGTGCTTCCACGTCTGCCAGGCGTTCTTCCCGCGCACGGGGGCCTGGGAGAGCACCAAGAAGGCGCTCAAGGGCACGTATGACGAGAGCGTGTGGGACCACCTGGCGGGGACGGTGAGCGCGGCGTTCGAGGGCGGCGAGCACGGGCAGGTGGCCGTGAAGGTGATTGACGACCGGGGGAACGAACTGCTGGTGGTGAAGGATGTCTCCGAGGCCGAAGAGCAGGCGAGGGCCAAGAGATGACCAGCTTCGAGGTGCCGACACCCATCCTGAACAGGCCCTTCGAGGAGCCGAAGGAGTACTGGTACATCCGTGAGGGTGAAACGCCGCTACGCATGGCCGGGCGCCGGCCCTCCGTCGTTTACCCGCCGAGTGACACGCCGGTCGCCTGGACCATTGACGAGCAGATACTGCGGCTATCGGAGGAGTTCGCACCGGGGTACGAGATGGTGCTGGTGAACCTGGTCCGCGAGCGTCTGGCCGCATGGCGCAAGGACGGCTACCCGGGCGTGACGCGGGTCACGAAGGACCTGCTGGAGTGGTGGCGGCGGCATGGGCGCAAGACGCCGCTCTTCTTCGCCCAGCTTGAGGCAACGGAGACGGTCGTCTTCCTGCGCGAGGCGCGGCAGGACTACCTTCAGGGGATCAACGTCCCGCCGGATGACCCGAACGAGACACAGAAGGGACAGGGGGCGAAGGCATTCCTGCGCTACGCCCTGAAGATGGCGACGGGCTCGGGCAAGACCACCGTCATGGGGATGCTGGCCGCATGGAGCATCATCAACAAGGTGGCCAGTCGGTCGGACGCGCGGTTCTCCGACGTGGTGCTCATCGTCTGCCCGAACATCACGATCAAGAACAGGCTGCGCGAGCTCGACCCGGACGAGGGCGACGCCAGCCTGTACCGGACGCGCGACCTCGTGCCGCCGCACCTGATGCCGCAACTCAGCCAGGGCAAGGTGATCGTGACGAACTGGCACCTGTTCCAGCTTCTGGAGCTTGGCAGCGACGCGAAGGTGAAGAAGGTGGGGGTGCGAAAGACCACTGTCGAGACCATACACATCCGGGACAAGACGACGACGGCGCGCGGCTATCGGTACCTGTCGCGCCAGGACTACCAGATGCAGGTCGCCACGGGGATGTTGAAGGTCCGGAAGGAGTACGAGGACAGCGACGGGCACGTGGAGAAGGCGGACGTGGAATCGGTCCGCTACGTCGAGAGCGACGCGCACTGGGACCAGCGGGTGCTGGGTAGGGAAATCGGCGGCAAGCAGAACGTCCTGGTGATGAACGACGAGGCGCACCACGCCTACCGCATCCGCCGGGAGCTGAAGGAGGAGACGGAGGACGAGACCTTCGGCGAAGAGGAGGAGGCCGAGGAGTTCTTCGCGGAGGCGACGGTCTGGGTCGAAGGGCTGGACCGTCTCCACAAGATGCGTGGCATCAACTTCTGCGTGGACCTATCAGCGACCCCTTACTTCCTGGGCCGGGTCGGCCAGGAGACGAACAAGCCGTTCCCGTGGGTGGTAAGCGACTTCGGGCTGACGGACTCCATCGAGGCCGGGCTTGTCAAGATTCCACAGCTTGCGTTGCGCGATCCGACCGGGCAAGAGAGGGCGGCTTACTTCAACCTGTGGAAGTGGATTCTCGAGAAGCTTACGCCCAGGGAACGAGGCGGGAAGAAAGGCAGCCCGAAGCCGGAGGCGATACTGAAGTACGCCCACCATCCCGTCGCCATGCTTGGCGGCCAGTGGGAAGAGACGGGCGAGGAGTGGAAGAAGAACGAGGACGACGACCGGCCGCCCGTCTTCATCGTTGTTTGCAAGAACACAAAGATAGCGGATGTCGTCCTCCGCTGGCTGGCGAATGAAGAGTGCCCTTCCGGGGTTCCGCCGGTCGGCGTGCCCGGCTTCGCCAACATGAAGGGTGAGATCAATACAATCCGCGTCGATTCCAAGGTCGTACACGACACCGACAGCGACCATGCCAAGAACGACCTGGACGCATGGATGCGGCGCACGCTCGACACAGTGGGCCAAACCGAGTGGCCGACGGATCGCCAGGGCCGGCCCATCTACCCGGAGGGCTTCGAGGAGCTTGCGAAGAAGCTCAACAGGCCGCTGCATCCGCCGGGCCGGGACATCCGGTGCATCGTCAGCGTGGGCATGCTCACGGAGGGCTGGGACTGTAAGACCGTGACCCACATCATCGGGCTGCGGCCGTTCATGTCGCAGTTGCTCTGCGAGCAGGTTGTCGGGCGAGGGCTGCGGCGGACAAACTACGAGGACTTCGACGAGAATGGCAGGCTGACCGAGGAGGTGGCTCAGATACTCGGCGTGCCGTTCGAGGTCGTGCCTTACAAGGCGGCGCCCGAGGCCCCCGTGCGCCCACCGGCGGAGCGGAGGCACGTGCACGCGCTGCCCGATAGGGAGAGTTACAAGATCGCGTTCCCGCGCGTCGAGGGGTACACGCGTGCGATACGCAACCGGATAACCGCCGATTGGGCAAACCTGCCGAAGCTCAGCTTGGACCCCATGAAGATACCGCCAGAGGTTCAGATGAAGGCCACTGTCCCGAACAACCAGGGGCGGCCGTCGGTCTATGGCCCAGGGGGCGAAGTCCGGCTGGACCTTAATCCCTACCGGGCAGCAAGACGGATGCAGGAACTGGCCTTCGAGCTTGCGGCGGCTCTCACGCGGGACATCATGGGACAGGGGACCTGCGAGCTGCCGGCACACGTCCTGTTCCCACAGGCACTTCAGATCGCCCAGAAATACCTACTTGACTACGTGACGCCCGTGGAGCCAGCGAAGCGGATAGACGTGTTCCTGTCGCCGTACTACGGGTGGGTTTCTGAAGTCCTACGAGAGGGCATCCGGCCGGACAAGAGCCAGGGCGAGCCGCCGGAGATACCGCTGTACGAGCAGCATCGCGGGCCCGGCTCGACT
>Ga0315289_10000881_pt1 | contig 46305 bp, 51 predicted proteins | sample YL17G11_40_MG_FD_203452 | JGI IMG/M metagenome (GOLD analysis project Ga0315289, IMG submission 203452) | Sediment microbial communities from Yellowstone Lake, YNP, Wyoming, USA - YL17G11_40 | ecosystem: Environmental > Aquatic > Freshwater > Lake > Sediment | place: USA: Wyoming | collected... | reverse complement strand
GGATGCGGAATGAACAGCATAATGGTTTCGCTGCACAAGAACTACACAGGCTATACGAACCTCATCACTCAACTTAAACGAGACTGGCAACCAAATCTCACCGGCGAACAAAGTTTCGTGATAAGCCTGAACAGACCAGACCTGAATGTAAAGCACTTTTCCTTCCGACCTCTGCTAGAAAACGAATGATCTTGCACGCTATTCTTGTTGTGAGCGCTCGTGCTCAGTCTGTTTGGCTAGTAACACGCACTAATGCTTTCCGCCTGCAAGCGCACTGAAGTGCCGAAGAAAGACACAGCATATTTGGATCCTAATATTCATGGTACGTTGACCTAAAAGGGGTCAGCCCACCATCATAGAAATTTTCGTCAACTGCGTAGAAGAATCGCCGTTGATAGCGGCACGATATTGGACCCAAGAAGAGCAAACATTTGACGGAAGCTTCCTTCCTTTGAAGATTAAGTTTAATAGGATGCCAGTGAATAGAAAACGGGAAAGGCGAACCAGCATGGAAAAACAAGCACAGCAGGGCGGCTACCTGTGGATGTTGGGTGCGACAACCATCGGAGTTGTATGTGCCGATGGCGTAGTTCTGGCATCTGAAAAAAGAGTCTCGTATGGATACTTTATCGCCAGCAAGGGCGGCAAGAAAGTTTTCAAGATCACAGACAACATCGGCGCCGCATGCGCGGGACTCGTGTCGGACATGCAGATACTCATTAGAGAGATGGAAGCCTATGCAAGCTTGTTCACCTTGGACGTGGGCAGATCAATATCTGTTCGATCTGCGGCCAAACTTATGTCAAACCTTCTTTTCAATCGTCGGTTGGCGCCGTTGATCACGCAGACAATCGTCGGCGGAATAGACGAAGAAGGGCCAACACTGTATGTCATGGATATGCTGGGCTCCGTGATTCCTGACAAATACGCGGTCGTAGGCTCAGGTACAGAGATCGCCATCGGAGTACTCGAAGAGGGTTACAAGGAAAACATGACTGTGGGGGAAGCGAAAGAATTGATCCTTAGAGCCATGAAATCCGCGATAAGCAGAGACATCTTAAGCGGGGACGGAATAGACTTTATTTTCATCACCGAAAAGGGTATACAAGAAGAATCAATAAAGTTTTAGACTTCCGTTTGTTTTGGCAAAAGTTAAATCAGATTCAGAGAGTAGTCTCTAATCGTCATAGAACATGTCAAACACCGAAGCAGAGGGAATCCATGAATGCCATTTGATCTGAGCCAGAAAGACGGCGAATTCTTGGTTAAGCTTGCCCGCAGTGCAGTTGAGCAATATCTGAAGACTAGGAAGAGTGTAGCCGTGCCAGAGGGTATCCCTGAAAAACTGAAACAACCTTGCGGGGTATTCGTGACAATTAACAGTGTAAAAAAAGGAGAAAAAGAACTGAGGGGATGCATCGGCCTCCCATACCCGACCGACCCATTGGCTCAGGCTGTGATCCAATCTGCCATCAGCTCAGCAACCGAAGACCCGCGATTCTATCCGCTCTCTGCGAGCGAACTTGACAACGTAGTCTTTGAAGTAAGCGTGCTCACACCGCCGCAGAAAGTAGAGGCAAAAAAAGCAAAGGATTACCCGTCTAGAATAAAAGTGGGTGAAGACGGACTGATCATTGAAAGAGGTATCTATAAAGGACTGCTTCTTCCCCAAGTACCGGTTGAATGGAATTGGGATGAAGAAGAATTCTTATGCCAGTGCTGTGTTAAGGCTGGTCTGCCTCCAGACAACTGGCTGCTTGATGGCACAAGGCTCTACCGGTTTCAAGCCATAATCTTTGAGGAGGAAAATCCGAAAGGCGAAGTGAAGCGTAAGGCCCTCGGCGGGAAATGATGCAATGCGCGTTTACTTTGCTCCATGCGGAATTGGCTTAGGTCACGTTGGAAGAATCATGCCGATCGCAAGAGAGCTTCGGAAAGAACGCGTTGAGGTGGTATTTTCGACCTATCGGGATGGCATACGCTATGTGGAGCATGAGAAGTTTCCGCTCATGAAGGCCCCGCCGATAGGCTTCCAAGTGAAGCCTGACGGATCGATAGATTTCAGACAAACGGCAGTTAATCCTGGCCCATTCTTCGCCTCTTTCACGCTTCTGGAACAGGTAAACGCTGAAGTCAAGTTCATCGAAAGTTTTAAGCCGAACATAGTGGTTTCAGATTCGCGCATTTCAAGTTTACTGGCCGCAAGGCTTCTGGGCATACCGAGAATTTGCATATTGAATCAGTTTCAACTGATAGTTCCCAGAAGAAAACATCTCCTGCATTTGGCAAGGTTTGCCGACTCAATTGCTCTAACGCTTGTCGGAAAGATGTGGACCAGTGGAAACACTGTCCTCATACCGGATTTTCCGCCTCCCTATACGATATCGGCAGGAAACCTAAACATCCCAAAATCTTACAGAAAAAACGTACGGCTGATAGGACCGATTCTGGAAGTTCGCCCCCCTGAATTGGATTCCGAAGATAAACTGAGGAAAAAGCTGGAACTGCCTGTTGACAAACCCGTAATATTCGTGCCTATAAGCGGCCCAATCAAAGAAAAAGCGTTCCTAACAGGCTTGATCAGGAAGACACTGCTCGAATTCCCCAAAGACTATGAGATAATCATGTCACTCGGTTATCCAGATGACAACAGCAGACCAGTACGTTATGGTAACGTAACGATCTACAAGTGGATTCCAAACCGTTTTGAATACTTGAAAGCCTGCGACGTTGTAGTTGCGCGCGCGGGTCACGGTACAATAACGCAAGCCATGTGCTACGGCAAGCCGATAATACTTGTGCCAACACCCAGCCACACGGAGCAGATCAACAACGCAAAACAAGCCAGCGACCTTGGCGTCGCAGGAATTCTGCTACAAGAAAACCTGAACAAACAGGAGCTTCTAAAAAGCGTCAAACAAGCCTTGGATGGCAAAACAAAAGAAAAGCTTCAGAGGATTCAACAGGAGGTCCTACGATACGACGGAGCTAAAGAAGTCGTCCGAACGATAACGCAAATGGCACAAGAATGAAAGGTTTTAAGCCCAAACGAACATGAAATTAGAGCATGTTCTTGCCCGACAAGATCTTGGAAGATAAGCTTCTAATGATGCTCGCAGAGGACTTGGGACAGGGGGACATAACAACCGACTTGATCAACTCGCCTGGAACCATGGCTGAAGCTGAGATTGTGGCCAAAGATTCAGGAATCGCCGCTGGAATCAAAGAAGCCGAAATCCTCATGAAAAGCCTAGGACTCAAAGTTGAGACACTAGTCCAGGATGGGGAGAGAATCAGACCAGGCCGGAGACTGATTAAGCTGTCGGGAGATGCGGGAACAATACTCTCCGTTGAGCGCACAGTTCTTAACATTCTGTCACGCATGAGCGGCATAGCTACGACAACAAGAAACCTAATAGAAAAACTGCAAAAGGCGAAACTGAAGGTAACGGTTGCAGCCACACGAAAGACGGCCCCTGGACTCATGTACTTCGACAAGAAGGCGGTACTGATCGGAGGCGGCGACACTCACAGACTTCATCTTGACGATATGATCTTGATAAAAGACAATCACATTGCATTGGCAGGCAGCATCGACAAAGCCATCGGCAAAGCTAGGCAGAAAGCCTCATTCAGCAAAAAAATCGAAATAGAAGTGGCAAACGCCGAAGATGCGCTGAAAGCAGCGAAGGGTGGCGCAGACATAATCATGCTAGACAACTTTTCCCCAGACCAAGCAAGGAAAGCCTGTGCCTTGCTGAGAAAGGCAGAAGGGCAAAAGAGAATCTTGATTGAGGCAAGCGGAGGAATAACCGCTGAAAGCGTCATGAGATACGCATCGACAGGAGTAGACGTGGTGAGCTTGGGCGAGATAACAGAGAGCGCCAAAGCATTGAACATAAGCCTGGAAATCACGAAGATCAGCAAGCAATAGAGATACTGTGAAGGTCATCCCAAAGTCAAGATTAGGTACTCCTCTATGAAGGCAGCGAGTAATAGCAGCCCAGCGCAGATCAGGATGAACATTCCTGTCCTTTTGATTTCCCGCTTTCCTCCGCCTCTTATTATGCTCCAAAAGAGCCAGATACTTGCAGCAAACGCTGTGGCATATGCGATATATTCTAGCAATTGGTGAGGGGCGATGAAATTGGTCAAAAAGATAGATGTCGCAGGCCAATGCATCGTGTTGACGGTTGTGTCGGTACTTTCTGCATTGAACGCTAAACCCGTGTTGTACAGTGCATAGGAGCCTAATACCTGTCCATAGATGGGAATGAACATTCTCAGACATATCAGGAAATTGTTCTCAAAAATAATGGACAATGCGCCTTCCCAGAGGGTCGTATTCTCGGCTGAAGCCCGCAACTGGTCAATATCTTGATTATAGCTCTTAGCCTGTTGAGCGCTAAGGGGGGTAATGGTGCCAGCTATCGTTACGACTATACAAAAAACGAAGCATAACAGTATTGTTATGAATCGTTTGAACCTAGAGGATGAGCCTGCCCAAAAACCCCGAGACAATGGACTCACTTCGTTAACATCTTATGGTTTCAGACCTATTTTTAGGGTTCTGAACCCTCGTGCTACAGGGTTTAACATTTCGGCGATATTAACCTTTTTCAGCGACTCATGATTATCCTCCGCGAAACCTCTGATGTCGTGTTCTCCAGCCATGAGGGAGTAGAGGTACACCATCTTTCCAGCTAGTCTAAATTGGCACTTGGAGGGCAATCCTAGCAGGATCGGCTTGTCATCTTTTATGGCTTTCTCACAGGCATATAAGATGGCGTGCGCGCCAGAGGTCAGCTCAGCGATTCTCACCGGAATACTTTCTTTTCCTATGGCCAAGACGTCTATCCCGTATTTTTGAGTGATTTCATTGGCCGTCCTACGTATTCTGGGCAGGATCTTCAGAAGATGCCGTTTCGCTTTGTTCGAGATCCTCATGTTTGTGAACTCAATCGGCGACAACTGCTCAAGCCGAATAGCCCCCAGAGACATGTCTAGATGAACAACGTCAGCCTTGACTTTCCCGAGCAGGTCGCGGCAGAGCTCTGCTTCATGAATTACGACCTCGTGTCCATTGCTGGCATCCGCAAAAACAGGTTCAGCCAAGCAAGCGCTTGGTTCCCGATAAGGTGGATTCACTAGAACAGACGCTGTTGCCACGATAGTCAACGGTTCAAATTTCTCGTTAAGCACGGCTGCAGAAGAGTCTGCTGCAATGATTCTCAAGTGTTTTCCCCTGCCACTAATAAGGCGCCGATCAGGATTTAGCTTTGCCGTTAATCATGCTGCTTTTATCAGGTCTAGCCCCAAAATGAACAACTCAGAGCTTCTGCCCCTGCTGGCTTCAGGTTTTACCACTCTAACTTGCTGAAAATGGTTCTTCACCTTCTTCGTGAAATCGTCCAGCATGTCCCCTTGAAAGACCTTGACGAAGAAGCCCCCAGAGGGTCTAAGCGTCTCCAACGCGATTTCTAGTGCCCTAAGTGACAGGCCCATCTGACGAGCATGGTCTACTTCCCAGACTCCTGAAATGTTCGGAGAAGTATCCGAAATCACCGCATCAGCTTCCCTCGGAAGAAACCCAAGGATCTCATGCAGTGTTTCTTCATCGTTAATGTCACCTATGATTGTCCGAACGTTCTCTTCCTCAAAGGGTTCAACAGACTTCAAGTCAACCCCAAGAACGTAACCTTCGCTTCCAACACTATTCCTCGCGGCCTGAACCCAACCGCCTGGCGCAGCGCCCAGATCGAGAACAACGTCGCCTTCCTTGATAAAACGATACTTCTTCACAGCTTGCAGCAACTTGTAGGCTGCTCTGGAACGGTATTTCTCCTCTTTAGCCTTCTTGTAGTAATAGTCTCTTTTCCTATCCTGAAGCCATGCCTTAGGCAAGGCTAACTGTCACCAACCACCGCAGATCCATTCTGGCACATTGAAAGGAGCCATCCAGTGAGCCTCTCGCAGGTCTGCGGTGAAATCGCGCTTGACGGATCACACCTCGGGTTGTCTGGACACATCAGGCATGGACAATCTGCTATTGAATCTATCGACGCGGGAAACCTCTTAGGAAAAAGCCTATAGGTCCATCTTCCGTCACGAAGCTCCTTATCCCGCCTAATCAGGCCCTTGTTCTCCAGCTTTATGGATATCCTTGAACCTTCTCGACTACTCGCGCCAAGTTCGTGCCAAAGATCCGACTGAAGAACCCCGTCATGACCCGTGTTCATGACATATTGAAGAGCCCTCTGTTCCAGATCGTTGCGTTTAGGCATCGCTATCCATTCCAAGTATTACTATGTGCAGTGTTTAAATAAAAAGTTGTATGTTTAAAGTTGAAAGAAGTCATGTTGAAAAATGAGAAAACCAAGAATTGACACGAATCAAGGCCACTGTTTAGGTATCGAATCGACAGCTGACGATTTCAGCGTGGGAATATCAACGTTTCAAGGCGGAATATTAGCCAACGTGAGAGACACTTATGTGCCCCAGGAAGGAGGTATTCATCCTAGAGAGGCGGCAAGACACCATGCAGACGTAGCTGGCCGAGTCCTCGAAGAGTCATTCGCCGAATCAAAAGTGAAGCCCAAGGATCTTACAACCATCGCATTCTCCCAAGGTCCAGGTCTAGGGCCATGCCTCCGCACTGGAGCAACCGTCGCACGGGCCTTGGCCTCGTACCTAAACGTTCCTTTGGTCGGCGTGAACCACTGTGTGGCGCATATTGAAATCGGTAAGCTCACAACTGGAGCCGAGGATCCAATAACGCTTTATGTTTCAGGTGGGAACACCATCGTCGCCGCTTTGGACGCTGGACGCTATAGGGTTTTCGGCGAAACCCTGGACATTGCCCTAGGAAACTGTCTAGACGTCTTTGCCAGAGAAGCTGGACTACGCCAGAAGCCAGACTTACCTTTGGGCGCTGCAGTAGAGAAGCTTGCCGCAAAAGGGGATAGACTCATTCCCTTGCCGTACTGTGTCAAGGGCATGGACATCTCTCTGAGCGGGCTGCTGACCGCTACCGTCAACCTGCTGAAGCAGAGTAAGTATAGGCTTGAAGACCTGTGCTTCAGCCTTCAGGAGATCACGTTTTCCATGGTCACTGAGGTGACGGAGAGAGCCCTGGCGCACACGGAAAAAAAGGAGGTTCTGTTGACAGGCGGAGTTGCCGCCAACAAGAGACTGCAGTCGATGATCAGAACGATAGCTGAAGAGCACGATGCAAGGTTCTGTGTTGTCCCAGGCGAGTTCGCTGTTGACAATGGTGCTATGATTGCTTGGACAGGAGTCCTAGCCTACAAGTGCAACGTAACCACGCCTATAGAGAAAAGTTTCGTGAAACTAAGATGGCGACTTGAAAAGGTCGAAGTCCCGTGGGCAAGATGAAATCCTCATCGCTGATCAAAAAGGGAGCCGAGGCCAGCCTGTACCTGACGCAATGGCAGAAAAGAAAAGTGATCATCAAAAAACGCCTGCCGAAAAAATACCGGCCGCGGAGATTGGACGAGCAGATTCGGACCTACAGAACCATCCATGAACCACAACTCATCCATGCAGCAAAACAGGCTGGAGTGCCTACGCCGCTGATTTACCTCGTCAACGTTAAAGAAGCCACGATAATAATGGAGTTCATAGAGGGAAAACAAGTCAAAGAATTGCTGAACACACAGTCGGAAGAGGATAGAAGACGCACATGTACAAGAATAGGCGAATCGATCGGCAGACTTCACAAATCAGGATTGGTCCACGGCGATCTGACGACGTCTAATATGATTCTAGATCCTGAAGAAAGAATCGTCTTCGTTGATTTCGGACTCGGCGAAAAAACGAACGAGCTTGAAGCCAAAGCCGTTGATCTGCATCTGATGAAAAGAGCCCTGCAGAGCACACATTATCGAGTTGCCCAAGAGTGTTTCGACGCGGTTAAAGATGGCTATTCCAGTGTTTTGGGGTTGGAAGAGGCAAAAGAGGTTTTAGGAAAGATCGAAGAGATAGAGAGAAGAGGACGCTATGTCACTGAAAGACAGACGTGATTTCACATGGATTTTCAACCGAGAGGCAGGTTCATATTCTTCGCAACCGCCAACGTAAACAAGTTCAACGAAGCACGAAGAGTCCTGGCAGAATACAAGATCGCAGTAGGTATGCTCAGAGTCAAAAGGTTAGAAATCCAAAGTGAAAACTTGGAAGAGATCGCAAGCGCAAGCGCAGAAGATGCCTTCAGAAGATGCAACCTGCCTATCATCGTCGAAGATGCCGGACTGTTCATCTACGCCCTGAAAGGCTTCCCAGGCCCGTATTCTGCCTACGCGTACAAGACCGTCGGCAATGCCGGCCTCTTGCAGATCATGAAGAGCATGAAAGAGAGGAAGGCAGAGTTCAGGTCAGTCATAGCATACCGTTCTGCTGATGTGGACCCGCCCATCTGTTTCAAAGGAGAAATCACCGGGGAGATAACTCTCAAAGAACGCAGAAGCAAGGCTGATAGTGGTTTCGGCTTCGATCCGATCTTCAGACCCACGAACAGTGACACAACCTTTGCAGAGATGTCGATTCCAGAGAAGAACAAGAACTCGCATCGAGCAATGGCCCTCCGCAGATTTGCAGAATGGTACAAGAAACTATCCAAGTCGAAGCAACTCGACACCAATCGGAGCGTTGCCGCACAGATCTGAAATGAACCCGCATAGAGACAGAGATAGGTTGTTCAATTCAAGCAGATACCGATCTAAGAACGGTGGACGTCGTAGTTGCGGTTGTTTTTAACAAATGAAAGCTCTTGGCTGAGCGCGCATGTGGCCGACGCTTATGAGGAAATGAAAGAAAGCGGAGATTCTGTTTGGGAACCCTTTCCCATTTTTTATTCTTGCCACGAGCGTGTGCAAGCAGATCTTTCGACGCGTAAGCTAGCTCTTCTCTGGCTTTGGAACAAACACCAGAGATAATACTGAGCAACTACCCGCAAAGAATAGTAGGACGTCCACGGTGAGATCCCAAGTGTTGATGTTCCAACAGTCCGCTCGACCCGCGAAGGTTGTTTCAACATGCTATATCCAATAATAAGGAAGCCGAATCTAGCCGCTCCAAAATCTGAATACTTTATTACGCGCTCTCTCTCTCTGACCAATTGGCTGAAAGGAAAACATAATACCAATCATTAAGACAACAGACTGTTGTTGTACCGTGGGAAGCACGTAACTGTTCAGGAAAGGGAAATGAACGAATTAGAAACATAATTTTGGAGGCGATCAATAATCTTAAATATTCGTCTAGACTTGCTCATGCAGAGTCTAAGGGACGCGTTCATGCCTAAACAGGAAAGCGGAAGATCACATGAAACAAGGCCTGTTAGCAGGCGCCCTCCGAGCTGGTGTAAGTATCAGCCTGAGGAAGTTGAAGCCATGGTTATCAGGCTGGCAAAGGAAGGTAATTCGACGAGTCGCATAGGAACGATTCTTCGAGATCGGCATTCGATTCCGCTGGTTAAGCCGATAACGGGCAAGACTATCACAAAAATCCTCAAAGAGGCACAGCTTGCACCTACGATGCCTGAAGACTTGGCCAGTATGCTGAAGAAAGCTGAGAATCTGCGTGCCCACTACGAGAAGAACAGGACTGATCTGCACAACAAGAGGGCACTGCAGATTATCGAAGCGAAAATCCATAAGCTTTCAAGATACTATAAACGGATAGAAATACTTCCGAAAAACTGGAAGTATGAGGCAAAAATAGCTTCCGTCGTCTAGTTTCCGCGTGAACCAATGATTTTTCGTCATCGATAATGGGCTTAAATGTTTAAATAATCTGCTTACTAGCCTAGTTTGATCGCGATGGATGCAGGCGAGAGTCAGGTTGCAGGCTTTCTGGATTCGGCCAAGCAGGCAGCGCAGGTGATTGTTGAGACAGCTGAGGCTGAGGGCTCAATCCACGTGTTCTCGCACTTGGACGCTGATGGAGTCGCTGCGGCTGGCATAATCGGCAAAGCCCTGCTAAGGCTTGACGCGAGGTTCCGGATTCGAATAACTCAGTGGATCGAGGAGAAGATCTTCGAGGTTCTTTCAGACAAGCCGCAGCTGATTGTCTTCAGCGATCTGGGAAGCGGTTACACTGATCTGCTCGGAGAGAAGCTTAAGGATTTCAAGATGGTCATTCTGGATCATCATCAAGTCGTTGGCGAATGTTCGGACAACGTTGTGCACGTTAACCCGCATCTGCATGGAATAGACGGGGCCAGAGACATCAGCGGGGCAGGAGTAGCGTACTTCGTCGCGAAGGCAATCGACGAGGCAAACGTTGATTCCGCACCTGTGGCCGTCGTAGGGGCTCTCGGCGACATGCAGGACAAGTATGACCAGAGAATGCTGGGAGGAATGAACGAGAGGATCGTTCAGGATGCAGTCAACGAGGGCTCTCTCACGGTCGAGAAGGACCTCATCTTCTTCGGAAGAGAGACGCGACCGATTCACAGGATGCTGGCAAACACGACAACGCCTTTTATCCCGGGCATCAGCGGAGAAGAAGGCAACAGCCTAGCTTTCCTCAAGAACCTGAACATCGAGCCCAAGAACGGCGAAAAGTGGCGAGCCCTCAGGGACTTGTCGGACGAAGAGAAAAAAAGATTATGCACTGCTCTCGCGGACTACATGTTGTCGAGGGGTTTACGGTTTGATGTCGGCGACCTCATCGGGCACGTCTACGTTCTGAACCGTGAAGAACCTTGGACTCCGCTCAGGGATGCAAGAGAATTTGCAGTGTTGCTCAACGCGACTGGGCGCATGGATCGATCAAGCCTAGGTGTCTCGGTTTGTATGAGTGAGAGAGGCTCCGCGTTCGAAGAAGCAACGAAAGTGCTTGAAGAATACAGGCGAAACATCTACAAGTACCTTAGCTGGGTCATGGAAAAGCCTGAGCGCATGCGAGAAATGGAGAACATCTACGTGGTCTACGGAGAGAACTTCATCAACGACAAGATCGTGGGAGCAATAAGCTCAATTCTTTCAGGGGGCCTTCCGAATCCTGAGAAGCCTTTGATCGCGTACGCTAACGTCCAAGACCAAGGGCTGGCCAAGATCAGCGCGCGAACGGTAGACGCCATCGTGGCGAGAGGCGTCAACCTCGGAGACGTCATGCAGGCCGCTGCTGAAAAATGTGAAGGAAAAGGGGGAGGACACAACATTGCCGCGGGAGCGCAGGTACCGCTTGATAAGATTGACACGTTCATCGGAATCGTCAACGACCTCGTGGGGCAACGACTGAAAGGCGACCAAGCATCGAAGCCGAAATAGTCCTAGACTATGAAGATTCTGCCGTGGCAAAGGCCGTTGCAGAAGCTGTTTCGCCTGACAACTTCAAAACACCACGCGGCCTTACGGTCGCAACAACCCACAGACAGCGAAAGGTCACGACCAAAATAGAATGCAAAGAGAAACTATCCACCTTTATTGCCACAATCGACGACCTGCTTTTCTCCGCTTCGATCGCCGAGAAAACACTACAGGCAATTGAGCGAGCTTCAAGAAATGCTTCCCAACCTACCTGGCGATGGAAATTTCTGTATAGGACGATGTTCCAGTCAAGCTTATTTCCATCCGAACTTCAGCTTACCAAATATACTCACCTAAGAATTCAGGACTGTTGCTCCATTCTGCTAACAACGGCAAGTCTTGTTTTTCAACAACTCTCAGGTTAACACTCTTACTTTCAAGCAGGACTCATCACCAATCCGAATACAGGTTTGGGTTTGACTATGACTTTTCTGTAAGAACGAAGGCCCTGCTGGTATGCGTCCTGTTGCTGCTGGTTTAGAGCCCTTTCCATCCCATCTCTGGCGGGTCAATACCCATTTGCCAGAAGAGTGCTATCAATTCGCCTCTGTGATGGACCTCCTCTTCGAATACATGTATAAGGACGTCTTCAGCCGTGATTTTAGTGGTCCTGTGATCCTCGCCCGTAACCGTGTATGTTTTCTGAAGCCCTTCGGAGGACAATGAGTGAAGGTAATCATTCATTCGTTTCTCGACACGTTCCATATAAGCTCTGACATCGTCAAACGCTCTATATTCATCGAATTTCCTCTCAGATCGAAGGTTTTCTTTCCTCAGGAAATCCAACCAGTAATCGATCGCGCCTAGAGTGTGGACAAAAATGTTTCTAAATGAGTTGAAGCTCGCTTCCCTATTCTTGATGAACTCGTCCCAAGACAGTTTGACAAGGCTTTCGAAATATCTATGTCTCACAACATGATTGTATTCCAAGAGCGCTCTAACCTCAACCATTCACGACACCTGGCCTCTTGTCATACGGTATTCGTCTGGTTCGGCTATAACTTTTCCGCCATGCCTCAGTATGCTCGATTCCGATACCCCCTATTTACTCCCTTATTATTGCTCTTGCTTCCCAAGTTTCCCTGAACCCGGTGCGCTTCCCTTCAGTAGCCCTTTGCAGAGCTCACCACAGCACGTGAGAGTTTGGTTTGAGAAGTTTTACAAAATGAGGCTTTTGCGCTGTCCAAAGTACGTACAAGAAGGGCCAAGAGTGGCAGAACAAGCATGCTTTAGTGGAGAAAGACAAAACCAGAAAGCACAGTTGAAACCTGTTTAAGAACGCCCTGCACCTTGGCCGGTGCGGACAATAATTCTGGCTGCATTAGTTGCTCTTGTCTTTATTGATGGATTCTTCTGGCATCTTGGTGTTTCGGAAGTAGTACCAGAACAGTGCGATTGAAACTATGTAGAACATGCCGGCTAGGAAGAAGGGTTCTGCCAATAGTCCTGCACCGATTAGCCATGCGCCTATGAAAGTGCTCAGTGCGTTGGGAAGTCTCCATAGGGCGGCGCTGATTCCGGAGGCTACGCCGCGTTCGTCTTCTGCAACTAGTCCCATTATCATTGATTGTTGTAGCGGGCTTGACATGTTCATCAGAAATGCCCTTGAAGTATAGACGACACTGGCTGAGACGTAATCGGGCGATAGTGGCGTCGCGAACATGAACACTGTTGAGATTGCCTGCGTCAGGACGATTGCTCTGACCATGCCTAGCCTTCTGGAGAGCGGAGGTGCTGCGAGCGTTGCTACTCCGATTACTATATTTGCTATGCCTAATATTGGGCCGCTTATCGCGTCGGAAATACCGTATTGTGCCTTCATCCAGGCAGTCATGAGGGGTACGATTATGCCTGCGCCGAAGGCGATTATGGCGCTGGCAAAGACGTATCTTATCAAGATGCCTTTCGATTTCTTTGGAAGCAGTTCCTTTAGGCTCGCTCCTGTTTTCCTGAGCCCTTTCGATTCGCTGATTTTGAGCATGATGATTGTGGAAGCCAAGCTGAGGGCGGCTAGTATAACGTAGAGCAGAACGTGGCTTTGCCTACTGCCAAACCCGAAGACCTCGAAGATCACGACCACAGGTATGATCACGCTTCCCAGGCCAAAGGCCGTGCTCTGGGCGAAGCCGAACAGGGAAAAGATGCTGGTTCTCCTCTGGTCCCCGGCTTTCTCTGCGATCAACGCGCTGGCTGAGGCTGAGAAGGCTGCTTCGGAGACTCCCTCGAGAATTGCGGCGGCGAGCAGTACTGCTGGATTTGTGGTCAGGGCGAAAATTGCGACTGTGGCGCTTGCTATCACGTTGCCTGTTATCAGCAGTTTTCTTCGGCCGTATTTGTCGGCTGCAATTCCGAGGGGGATACTTGCGACAAACGTGGACACGCCCATGAGAGTTATGGCGATTCCCATTAGTGCGTATGATACTCCCTGAACCGTCGTTAGGAAGTATGATATGTCTGTGTAGAACATTCCTATTGCAAGGGACGGCAGCAGCATTGAATAGATGAGGTATTTTGCTTCTTTGGGTAGGCCTCTGTACTCGTCGAACAAGGGTGATGGGCTCCAACTATCGATGTGAAGTAACGTAAGTGATGAATATCCCGTATTTGACTCTTCAGTTCCTCTTTTGACTTAGCCCAAGCTGTTTCGCCTAGTAGATGGAATATGATTTCAAAAGGCAGAAGTGTCCGCTACAAGTCCGCGTGACCTACGGTTTTGGGCTGAAAACACGCCAAAAACGCACCTCCCCCCTCCTAGGTCGATTTTTGGGTTTCCAACATGAAATCTCTTGCTGATGGCACGCCCTACCCAAATGTTGGGTTGAAAACACGCGAACATTTGATACCCCCCCTCCTAGGTCGGTTTTTCCGTGTTCTACCTGAATTCTTGCGTATATTCTGATAGGGAATCTGATTACCAATTGCATGTCGATCAGTAGGTTGCCACGCAGGTAATCTCTGAACAAAGGGGCAAGTTGCCGTCTAGGCTGAACGCTCTGGTGACTCGATGATTGAAGATGCTGAGAATGAAGCTGACGAAGCTGAGTATCCTTAGAGCAACTCACTAGAGTGTGTTTTCACGCTTCGCCTCTTGATGACGACTTCACCAAACTTCGTCGCTGGTAACGCAACGGGCAATCTCGATGAACTAGGTATTCAAGAATACTTCGGCCTTTGGCAATTGACATCTTGAAGGTAGCTAAACATAGGTCGTCAACACGGAAGTCTACGAGAAAAAGAGCAAGCGTCCACACGTGCTTGACTGCAAATTTCTTGTTCAGCACATGCTCAAGAGCAGGAGGATCGTCTCCGTCTTATTCTCTCTGCTACTACTATGAGCATGAAGGTTCCGGCACCTGAGACTACCGCTAGGCCGGCTGCATAGATCAGTATGTTCCCCGTGAGAAGCATGTTGACTACGTTTTGGATCACTGGAGTAGAAACCGGAGTCACGGTGAACTGGGTGAAAGCCATCCTTCCTGAGGACTCATCTGTCACAGTGATAGAGTAGGTCCCCAAACTCACTTGCGGTATTTGGAAAGAGACAGACCAATAGTCGTAGAAGAAAACGTCACTGTACACTACTTGATTGCACCGAAGGAGACTCTGATGCGACCTGACGCGCCACGACCATAGATAGTAACCCTCGTTCCAAGCGGCCCGCTGATCGCAGAAACACCGCCTAATAAGAAAGGTGTGCTCATGTTGACGTAAGTGATGTTCAAATAACCTATTCTGTTGCTACCTGGAAAGATCCACACAGGGTAATTAAGGCCGGGGGAACCCAAAAGTTGCAAGCCTATAGTGTCGCTCGTCAGAGTCACGTTATCAAGAACTATAACAGTGTAGTTGCCTGAGAAGAACTGCGGAGCGACGAAGTCTATTCTCCAGCTTCCGTCTTCTCCAGCATACGCTTGCCCAAGCGTAGTGCCTACTTCACCCACGAATATTATGCCCAAGGTCGAGTTGCCAAAATTCGCGTATCCTATAGTATTGTTGTCAGGATACTGTTCCCAGACTACACTGAAGTTGCCCGGCGTCAAGAGGGTAAGGTTGCTGTTCCCCGGACTCACGAGGCCTGGGCTATTGTTGAGATATTCTTCGCTCACGATGTTGGGGTAAGGCCCTGTGAGGTTTGCCATAACCAATCCGCCAGGCGTTGCTCCTCCACCGTAGACTGTCACGGGGTCGCCGCCTGAAGCTGACTGCGGATTGATGCCTGCTATGTATATTCCCTCTTTCGCTGAAGCCGGGAAAACTGCGGCAGCGAACATCAACACGATCAAAACCGAATAGACAACAGCCTGTTCCCTCGCATTCAACCCGCGCATTGGAAGCCTTCCTCCCACAAAATACTTCTTGGTTGAACAACTATTTTAACCTAATACTATTATGCGGCTACTCAGAAAAAGTGAGGCCAGCCCAAGAACGGTTGCATAATGATTGTTGGGCAAATCGACACAAAGTACTAATAGGTTCGACGCGGTAGTCGTAATCATATTCTTACATCGTGAACTGCCATGTTTCGAGTCAGAGTGAACAAGATCGAGTCAATTCAGGACCCCGACGGTAACCTTGGAAAACGCATTGAACTACTCGAAGATAGAGAGATTCCACGCTTTGCAATGAGACCGCAATCAGAGGAAGGCCAAGTCGTCCAGGATGTCCTTCAGGCGTTGCAGCAGCAGATGCCCATGTTCTCGCCGAGGACACAGCTCGCGATTCCGAAGATCATCCTATTCTTGACGGAGCAGGAGTACGAAAGCCTCGGCATAGAATTCGACGTGAACCAAGTCTACGACATAACGCTTGAAAGCCAGGGAATACGATTCAGGAAAACCGCATAATCTCCTTTCTCACGTGCCTCAACATAGAATGCTTCGGATGAAACGACAGGACAAACATCATATTCCTCAAAGCCGCGTAAACATCTTCAGCGCTTGATTCTTTACCGTTGTTGCAATACAGCGGAATGGGCTCTTCGTCGCCCTGCTTGTAATAAACGTAAATGGGCATGAAATTCTTCCTGAACATCTTGATCTCAACATCCACTTTCAGCAGGCCAGCCATCTTCTCAGCTGCCAAGCTCACTGGCTTCAGCCGGTTTTCTCTCGAAACGAAGCTCGAAGCATAAACCAGCAGCTTTCCACCCTGAAGATCGAACATGCTTCATCCTCAAAACCCACATTATGGAGAAGACTTTTAAGAACAGCGGCGGACCAACATTCTCGCAACGTGGAGAGAGACAGGTTAAAGTGATCACCTCTGAACAGAAGCTTCCAAAAGTGCCCTTCAATATCGGTGGTGAAAATGAACGTTAGAGCACATGTGCTTGTTAGCGGCAGAGTACAAGGAGTCTTCTTCAGGTCCGAAACAGAGCTTCAGGCCAAAAAGCTCGACGTGAAGGGTTGGGTCCGAAACTTGGCTGACGAGCGTGTTGAAGCTGTTTTCGAGGGAGAAGAAACAGCTGTAAAGCGACTCGTCGACTTCTGTAGAAAAGGCCCGCTGGGCGCAAGGGTTACAAACGTAAACGTGCTCTGGGAAGCCTACAGGGGCGAGTTTCGCAGTTTTGAGGTAAGAGGCGGACTAGACTGAACTCCTAAACTGAGCCAGTCGGCCTCTTCGGAACTCTGAAATGCGATGCTTTTCCAGCGCTGACGTACTCTCCGCCCATCCCACGGACGGCTGAGGCTATCTTGGAGAAATTCTCCGAGCCCAGAAACTGCCGCGGCTTTATGACAATATAATCCTCCTTCTCCTCGAAGCTTAACAAGTCTTCTAGATCGTCCGGGAACATCATCTTAACGTCTTCCAATGCCTTCGACTTCTCTAGAGCCTGAGGCAGGGCATGCGAGATCGGTGGCGCCGTAATAGGCTTACTGATCTGCGAGACCGCGATCGACTTGAGCGACGCTGAGACCTGGCGCAAATCCTCCATGATTCCGTTCAGGATCACGACGAGCTCGTCAACACGCCTCGTAAGGTTCTCAATCTTGTCCCTATCCAGACTCATAGCAAATCTCCTTCCAGACCCTTAATACTTGGCGCATTTATTAATTGTTTCTGACCCTTTTAAACCACGTAGAAAAGGGAGTCCTCCACGTAAATGATCGAGGTTGACGGAAGCGAGAAAAGCGGAAGCGGAACGATCCTCAGGATGTCTGTGGCCTTGTCCGCCGTTATAGGCCAGCCACTGCACATCATCAACATCAGACAGAAACGTCCAGAGCCGGGACTGAAACCTCAACATCTGGAGGCTGTCCTGGCAGCTGCAAGACTTTGCCAAGCGGAACTGGAGGGGGCCGAACTCAAATCACGCGAGCTCTGGTTCAGACCTAACAAGGTGAAGAGCGGCAGAATCGACGCCGAGATCGGCACGGCGGGAAGCATTCCCATGGTGCTCATGACGGTGCTTCCCATGTGCGTCCATGCCGAACATGCAGTGGAGCTGCATGTGTCCAAGGGCGGAACAGATGTTTCGCATTCGCCTACGATCAATTACATGCGCTTTGTCTTCTTACCCGTTCTTCGGCGCATGGGCTTGAACGCGTCCCTGACTGTTCACAAATACGGATACTATCCTAAGGGCATGGGAGAAGTAACCTTGACAGTCGAGCCCTGCAAGTCCCTCAGCCCTCTGCTCTTAGAAAGCTTTGGCAACCTGAAAACCGTGAGAGGCGTCTCTGTGTGCACTTTCTTGGCTGACAGGAGAGTCGCGGAGCGTCAGGCTGAGGCGGCAAGAGCGTATCTAGGCCGCAAGAACCTCACTGCCGCGGACATCCAAATAGTGAATGATAATTCCAATCCTCTTCAGAAGGGCAGTTCGCTAGTTTTGTGGGCTGAAACAGACACTGACGTAATCTTGGGTGCCGATGCCATTGGCGAACTGAGAAAACCGAGTGAATCAGTCGGCGAAGAGGCTTCAAATAAACTTGTCAGCGAGGTTTCAGCCAAGCCTACTGTTGATCTGCACCTGGCAGACATGTTGATCCCCTACGTGGCTTTGGCAGAGGGTAAATCTGCCTACCTAACGCGAACGATTTCGGAACACTTGGAAACCAACACTTGGCTAGCTGAAAAGCTGCTAGGCGTGCGATTCCTTATCCGAAAGATGGGACGCATATACAGGGTTGAGAAAGCTTCATGAAGACCATGCCAAAAGCAGGACACGGCAAGTCGAAGAAGATGAAAGAGAAAACGGTTGATTCAACTGGCAGAAAGAAGCTCATACAGCAATACTATTCAAGAAGAGCCAGGGCATATGATAGTCAGAAGGCCCGAACTTGGAAGTCGAATCTGGGCTTCGGAGACGAAGTTTTCGAAGGACTATTCGATTCGCTAGAAGGATTAGAGGATAGACCGATCTTGGAAGCTTGCATTGGCACCGGTAGAACAAGTCTTCCCTTGCTGGAGCAGGTCAAACCGTGGCTCGTGGGACTTGATCTTTCAAGAGAAATGCTTGAGGTTGCTCAAGCGAAATTGTCGCGATACAAAGAGAGATGCAACCCAATAATGAGCGACGCTGAACACTTGCCATTCAGAAATGGAGCCTTTGAGGCGCTGATCTGCACGAGCGCGATGCATTATTTTGTCTCTCCTGAAGAAATTCTTGACGAGTTCTCACGGATTCTCCGCGCAAAGGGAGTCTTCATCATTGGCGACTTGACTTTGCACGAACGCGACAACCGGGGCTTTCTGAACAAGCTGGAAAGAACCGTTTCGCATGCTCACGGAAGTTATTTGAGGTCTTCAGAGATCGAGACCATGCTGAATGACCATGGATTCCAGGTTTTATCTATCAAGACAATCGCATACACAAAGCCCTTCGTTTCTCTAATCGAAGACAAAGCGAAATATTTCGGATTGAAACCTGAAACCCTAAATAGATGCGTACGCGAAGCTTCGGCCGACGAGAGGAAAATGTATGCACTAGGCACTGATGAGTTCACGTTGTATTACACGCTGATCAAGTCGGAGAAGGAAGATTAGATCCAGTGATGCCATGTCAAGACAGTCGCTAGGCGTCCGAATTCAAAAGATGCACGGCGAAAAAACATTAATCTTGGCGAACAAGCTGAAACTTTCGGACAAACGATTGGAAATCAAAAGAGTAGGAGATTTCGTGTACATCCCACTTGTTCGACAACCGTCAGAGCCCGAGCTCAAACAACTCGATCGAGCGACGGAAGCCAGAGTCTCGACATACGTTTTCCAAGAAAAGACACGTCGGCCGACGACGCTTGCTGAATTGCTTGACGTTAAGCTGGCTCCTCACCTCATTGCATCTTTGCCACGTTCAGCCGACATAATCGGTACCATAGCCGTAGTCGAAATCTCTCCTGAGCTGGAAGCCTACAAGACGATCGTGGGCGAGGCAATGTTGAGTTTGAACAAGAACGTTAGAACAGTGCTTGCCAAAACAGGACCAGTATCCGGAACTTATCGGTTGAGGAAGCTCAGCGTCATTGCTGGAGAAAATAACACCGTTACATTCCACAAAGAGTATGGCTGCCGATATTACGTGGATCTTTCGAAAGCCTACTTTTCGCCGCGGCTCTCGCATGAGCATCACAGGGTGGCTTCCCTCGTTCATGAAGGCGAGACGGTCATAGACATGTTTGCAGGCGTCGGCCCTTTTGCAATACTGATTGCGAGGATGGTGAAAAACGTGAAGGTCTACGCTGTAGATGCAAATCCACACGCCATCGAGTTTCTAAAGAAGAACATCAGGCTCAACAGAGTGGAGAACAAGGTGATCCCGATCATGGGTGACGCAAAGGAAGTCGTCAACGAGAGGCTCTATGGCAAGGCTGACCGGGTTATAATGAATTTGCCAGAAAGCGCGAGAGATTTCATATGTGCCTCATGTGATGGGTTGACGCAGGCTGGCGGTACGGTTCATTTCTACGGGTTCATGAAAGCTTCTGAATCTTTAGAGGGCATGCAGGCTGGCTTTGATGATGCGGTTAAGCAGTGTGGAAGAAAAGTGGCAAAAATCTTGTCTTCACGGTTTGTCAGGGCTACGGCGCCTTACGAGTGGCAGTTCGTTTTAGACGTTCAAGTAGCTTAGACCTTCGCTGTCAGAGTAATCTTCACGTTTTGTTCACGACTCTTCAGTGCGGCAACAATGGTCTTTGACAGATCAACGGCGGCCTTGTCTGCATTGATTGCTAGGGTCCTGCTGCAAACGTAATCGCTCTTTCTGATCACCATATCCATCGGGTGCGTCAGAACCAAACGTGGGCTTCCCGAAGCATTCAAAACCTCAGCGATTTTCCCTGCTTCGATTAGAACAGTCAGCTTTGAGTTCTTTCTGCGCATGATTTTCTTGAACCTTAAGCTTAGATCTGCCAGCGCCTTGTCTGCTGAGACGGCTATTATGCATGTGCCCTCTTCGGATAGGTGTGGCGCCTTCGTGATTTCAAGTGTAGTCTTGTGTGCTGCTTGAACGTTTTCGTGCCCATGAGCAAGAATGACTTCGGCTGCTTCCATGAATGCCACTTCGCCAAGCTTGAGCTATTCGAGAACCTCGATTGAGTCGACTTTTCCGTCGCTGTCGAGGTCGAATCCTTGAACTACAGTGGCAAACGTTTCCTCGCCATGATAGTCCTTCAGGGTTTTCTTCCAGAAGTTTGTCAAAGCTAGGACACATGCTTTTGTGCCGACTGCTTTGTTTCCTGCCAGGACTATGATCTTTTTGGTGTTATCCCAAGGGTTCGTGATCTTCGTGATCAGCCCAACCGTGTCTGCCGTGTAGACAAGCGACGTTTTCTTGGAAACCAGTCCGCCTAGCAGAAAGCCCTGATCTGAAGGTTGCATATTGAACTTCGTGGGCAGGTTGTCGTTGACTTCCTGAGTGAGGACGTTTGTTCCGGGTCCTCCGACGAGGATGAGGTTGTTTTTCTCTTCCTTTTCAGCTTTCATGTCTACGTCGAGCTTTATGGCAAATTCATCCGGCATCTTGACGAATTGTCCCAAGAAGAAGGTCAAGTATGAAGCGTAGTGGCCGTCTCTCGCGCTTGTCCTGAAGGGTCCGTGAAGCGTCGGGCTTCCGACGACTATTTTTCCATCGAGAGTTCCGTCTTGTTTTATAAATTCTTTAAAGAACTCCCGGATCTGCTTGTCCATGCTCAACAGCGAGATCCTGCTTATTGCCCTGTATTCCTGAGGAAGCTCTATACCGTATGCCGACGAAACTGGCCTGTAATACTTTGCAGTTGCTCCTTTTTTTTCCTCTTCTTTGACAACCGTTATCGCGCCTGCTTCTACGAGTTTTCTTATGTGATAGTACACTTTCTGTTCGTGTATGCCTAGCTTCCTTGCGAGCTCTAGGGGGTACATTTCCTTTTCAGAGAGGGCGACCAGTATTTTCCAGCTTAGGCTTCCCAACATCATTCTTAGTTTCTGGGGGTCCTTCAATATTGCGATTTCTTTGACTTTTTCTACTTTGTGTTCTTCTTGCAGCAGGAGTTTCTTGTCCATGTCTGTTCATGAGCATAGAGCCGTATCCGTTATTAAAATCTTCATTGTGGTGGCTTCTGATTCAAAGCTAAAACAACCATTACAAAATTGTTTTTAATGGTTTCACATGGTGTGACATGGGCCTTGCTTCAAAACTACGTCGCTGCGAGTTAATGGTTTCAGAATATTTAGTAGAAGTAAAAATCTTATGCTAAAAATGCTTATTATGGCCGAAACAGCTTGGTTTGGCTGATAGAAATCAAGACTCAAAACAGAGAGGGTAAATTATGTGTGGCATATTCGGATGCATTTCGAAGGAAGGGAACGTTGCGCCCACGATCCACGCGGCCTTGAAGAGGCTTGAGTATCGTGGTTACGACTCGGTGGGCGAGGCGACGATATTCAACGGTAAGCTTTACTTGAAGAAGGACCAGGGCAAGATAGATGAGGTTCATAAGCTCCGCAACCTGGATGACCTGCCTGGCAACATCGGTCTAGGACACACGCGATGGGCAACTCATGGCGCACCGGTGGAAGTTAATGCGCATCCACATGTTGACTGCAGTGGGCAGATCGCCATTGCACATAACGGCATCATCGAGAACTTTTCTGCCTTGAAGGAGGAGCTTGAGAACCACGGTCACTCTTTCAAGTCTAAGACTGACACCGAAGTGATAGTGCATCTCATCGAAGAGACTTTGAGGGCTAACCCCTCGCTGAGTTTGGCTGACGCCGTTCTTGAGAGTGTCAAGAGGCTTGAAGGTTCATACGCCCTGGCCGTGATTTCGGTGAAAGAACCGGACAAGATTATATGCGCTAGGAATGAGAGCCCACTGGTCTTGGGGATAAATGAAAACGCGGTTTATTGCGCCTCAGACATTCCTGCCTTCTTGCCCGTGACGAACAAAGCGATCATAGTGGAAGACGGAGAGCTCGTTACGCTCTCGTTGAAGGGCGTTGAAATAAAAAAAATCGCTGACTCAAAGCCTGTCATTCGAGAGCCCAAACTTATTGATTGGGCGCCTGAAATGGCCGTCAAGCAAGGGTATCCACATTTCATGATCAAGGAGATCCATGAACAGCCAGACTGCCTGCGGAACACGCTCAGGCTGCAGGAACACTACCTTGATTTGATGGCTACTTTCCTCGACCGCGCGCGTGAAGTCTACCTCGTGGCCTGCGGGACATCTTATCACGCATGTCTAGCCGCTTCCTACATGTTCTCCAAGCTTGCCTTCCTAGGAACATACCCCGTGGTGGCTTCCGAGTTCATTGAGCAGCATGGCAAATCGGTCAACATTGACAGCACGATTCTTGCCGTGAGCCAGTCAGGCGAGACGGCTGATACTCTGGCTTCTGTGAATGCTGCGCGTCAACGGGCCGCAACAGTCCTCGGATTGACCAATGTTATCGGGTCAACTCTTACCCGAGTGGCAAGAGTCTACATAGGCCAACAGTCGGGTCCGGAGATCGGGGTGGCTGCCACTAAAACGTTCACTTCTCAACTTTCAGTGTTGGCCCAGCTGGCGCTGCGGCTTGCGAAAATGAGGGGTAAAATCTCACAGGATGAGATGGACTACTTGGCCGAAAGGCTGTGCAAGTTGCCAGAAACTGTTGAAACCATAATTGAGACCCAAGAAGAGAAAGTCAAGCAGATCGCCAAGAAATATATGGACAAGAGGACTTTCTTCTTCCTCGGCCGCGGCATCAGTACGGCTACTGCCTACGAAAGCCGACTTAAACTCATGGAAATAGCGTACGCGCCTGCGATCGCGTTTCCAGCCGGCGAGAGCAAGCATGGGCCCATAAGCCTTGTGGAGCCAGGTTTTCCGGTGGTCTTTATCTGTCCGAGGGATGACACTCACAAAACGCTGATTGGCAACATAATGGAGATGAAGGCCAGGGGAGCAACAATAATCGCAGTTATAGAGCAAGATGATGAGGAGATAAAGCGACTGGTTGACGATTATGTTGAGGTTCCGAAGGGAATTCCAGAAGCTTTGTCCCCAATGTGTTTTGTTGTTCCGATGCAGCTGTTAGCCTACTACATGTCCGTTGATAGGGGTTATAACCCGGATATGCCGAGGAATCTTGCAAAGTCGGTCACGGTGAAATAGGACAATCATAATCGGGGTTTCATTACAACTGCTCTAGTCTGATCCTTCATATTCTGGTTGCAAATACGTTAAGAGCCAGCGCGCTAGTAAGTATCTCGGTGCCTCAAGTTTGCAGAACACAGACTGGGAAAAGCTTATTGACGGTCTGATCAAAGAGGGCATTCTGAAGTCGCCTAATGTAGTCAAGGCCATGCGGTCTGTGCCGAGAACGCAGTTCCTGCCGGATAAGATGCGGTCCTACGATGCCGAGGACACTCCGCTTCCGATTGGTTTTGGCCAGACGATTTCTGCGCCACATAGCCGGAGCCGAGAGGCTTGGCTAGGCGAAACATGGTTTCAATCATGAATGAAGCCCTACAGTTGGAAGTAGGCCACAGAGTGTTAGAGGTCGGTGCGGGCTCAGGCTGGCATGCTGCAACCATAGCGGAGATCATCGCCCCCGAAGGCTCGCCCAGAAGCAATTGGGGACGCGTTTACACTGTGGAAATAGTGCGGGAACTCGCCGACCTTGCGAGAAAGACGATTATGAAGGCAGGCTACGGCGATCGTGTGACGATAATGCATGGAGACGGCTCGTTGGGTTTCGCTGAAGCGGCTCCCTACGACAGAATCATCGTAACAGCCGCGGCGCCCGATGTTCCCAAGGCGCTGATGGAGCAGCTGAAACCAGAAGGAATATTGCTCATCCCGGTCGGAGACTTATCCCTGTTCCAGAACCTGATGAAGATCACGAAGAACGCGGGTGGAAAAACGAGAGAAGAAAACTTGGGCGGCGTGGCCTTCGTGCCACTAACGGGACGCCATGGCCAAACGAGTTAGACTCACTGTATCTGAAGCTTCTCCTTGTAGGCTTGCAAGTCCAAGAATCCATGCCCGCTTATGTTCATGCATATGACTTTTTCTTCTTTGGCCTTTTCCGCTTTCAACGCTTCATCTATGCCGGCCCTGACAGCATAGCTTGATTCAGGCGCGATCAGCCAGCCCTCTGTCTGCAGAAACGTTTTCGCAGCCTCGAATACGGCCTTCTCATTCGCCGGGTACGCAACCGCTTTCAGCAGGTTCTGATTTCGAAGTAGGCTCATCAACGGCGCCGCAGCATGGTAGCGCAGTCCGTCTGCCTTTATCGGGGCCAACTCAGTTTTATGCCCCAGCGTGTACATTTTCAGCAAAGGCGTATGCTCTGCCACGTCGCCAAAGTCGTAGCGGTACTCACCCTTCACAAGATTTGGCGCGGCCTCTGATTGAGCGGCCAGAAACTCGCATTTACGCTTCTTCTGCAGGACTTCGCCGGCGAAGGGCAACGCGATTCCGCCGAAGTTTGAGCCTCCGCCGAGGCAGCCTATGATCAGGTCAGGAGAATCATCGGCAAGCTTGAATTGTTTGATAGTTTCAAGGCCGATGATTGACTGGTGTATGAGCACGTGGTTGAGGACGGAACCCAAACAGTAGACGCATGCCTCATGGGCTTCAGCGTACTCTAGGCCTTCGGAGACCGCTATGCCCAGTGATCCTTGATGCACCGGGTTCTGGCTTAGGAGTTGTCGTCCGACTGTCGTTTCTCTGCTCGGTGAGGCATAGACTTCTGCGCCTAAGAGGTTCATCAACGTGCGTCGGTCTGTCTTCCAGTTGTATACGGTCCGGACCCAGAAGACTACGCATTTCTGACCCATCAGCGTCGCCGCATATGAGAGGGCGCTGCCCCACTGCCCTGCTCCCGTTTCGGTAACCAACGTGGTTTTGCCCTCCTTTGCAGCATAATACGCCTGCGCCAATGCAGTGTTCACCTTATGGGATCCTGTCGGCGACAGGTCCTCACGTTTGTAGTAGAGTCGTACCTTCTGCAGCTTTAGATACTTCTCTAATCTCCTCGCGCGGTACAGCGGCCGAGGTCGCCCGGCTTGAATGTACAATTCTCGTATTTCCTCCGGGATCGGAATCCATGGTTCAGTTGACATTTCCTGGTTCAGGCACTCGTGAGTCATAGTTCTGCCTAGGAACTCCATTCGCGAGGGGCCAGTTTCAGGCTCCTTCGGCGGCGGCAGTGGTACGGGCAAGTGTGGAACGATGTTGTACCATTTTGTCGGTAATTCATCGACAGGGAGGGAGATCTGGCTTTGATCCAAATGCTATCACCGTTTTGAAGAATCGTAATATGCGGAATAGGAGTTAAAGATTTCCATGAAACGATACTGTCCACCCAATCGGGACATAGCTGTCGCGTGTGTTTTGTTAACTTGTGCAATTCAGGATAAAATTATATACTCTACCTTGCATACAACTCGTCTGCTGGATGTAAGATTTGATCAAATTGCTTCTGTGGGAAACGAATCTTTCATTGCTGCCAACGGATCCTGAGGAACGGATGAAGCTTGTCATGGGGCTAATGCAGATGGTGAAGGAGGAGGTCGATAAGGGATTGGTAAAAATGTGGGGCATAAGTCCAAGTGGACGCAACGGGTTCTCAATCACCAAAAGAGACGAAAAAGACATACTCGCGCAGACTATGAAGTTTACTCCCTACGTAAAGTTCACGGTTGAGCCTATGCTTTCTGCAAACGACGCATTGGCAGTTCTGCAGCAGGTCCAAGAATAGATCCGTGCTTTCATTTCAGTGAACCTTCAAATTTTTTTGTTCTTTGATCTCCGTGTCAAAGGATTTAGCAGTCTCCCGTGAGCCGGTTCCTAGCCGAACCAGTGATCCAAGGTCGTTTTGCCCTTGAGCTTCTTCGTCCCCGCCTGCATTCTCTCGAGGGTCTTTCTGACGCGATCTTCCGAGAAGTCTCTTTCCTTCACTATGAAGCTGACTAAACCTTCGACGTCTGGTTCTTTCCACTCAACCTTGTAATCGTCCGTAATTGCCGGTTTCAGAAATATCTCCCTGATTCTTTGAGGTTCAGCCGGAAACTGTGCGTTCTTCACGAATGGCAGCGTTTCCTCCAGTGTTCCATGCTCCTTTATCAATTTTAAGGCAGTTTTCGGTCCTAAACCTTCTATGCCGTCGGGGTTGAAGTCTGTTCCTATCAGTATGCCCACGTCAATCAGCTGTTCGTATGTGATTCCGCATTCTTTGAGAACCTGGTCGAGCTGCACTATTTCAGGTGTGACCTCAACGAAAACGTTCTTGCTGGGAAGTCTTCTTCTCCCCGAGATAGTCACGTTTCTTATGAGCATAGGAGCGCCGAACAACAGGCTATCATAGTCTTGGCTTGCGCAGTAGTCCGCGTGACAGCGTTTTACCATGTGTGCAGCTTGCGCTTCTCCTTCGCTTGGCGCCTGAACCCACGGGATCCCCATCAAGTCCAAAAGCTTCTTGCTGTCCTCAGCCATGTAATCCTTCAAGCGCGACGTGGCCTGCGCGTACACGCGGGCCTCTTCCATCTTCCCCTCTTTTAGGGCTTTCTCATACCTTACAGCCGCTTCCTCCTTTACCTTCGCGCGTCTCTTGATTTCCACTTCCTTAAGCGCAGGCGGCGTCCCGTCAAAAACGTAGATCGGTTTGATGCCCATCTCCACAAGATTGCTCGTCCTATACAGCAGCCCGCTCAAGTGGCTCGTCACTCTTCCGGCATTGTCCTTCAACGGTGTTCCGTCCGGCTGCCGAATGATGGCCAAGAACTGGTACAGCGCGTTGTAGGCGTCTATGGCCATTGATTTTCCACCCAAATCCTCAAGTTTGACAGTCGTTTTCGGAACGAGATCACGAAGGTTCACGCCCAAAAATGATCCCGTCAATTACTGGCATGAAACTACAATAATAAACTTCCGAGGTTAAACAGGGACCCCGATCACCGCTTACCAATTAGGATTAACCTCTTGATCTTCATCTGCTATCGAGAAGTAAGTCGAACGCGATGAGCGGCCTGAAGGGAGGTTTCTTCGATCCTTCATGGCCATTTCGCTCCGCAGATCGTAAACATATAAGATATAAGTAAGTCGTACAATTACAGAATGCACTACCAAGATGGACACGATGACCGAAAAAACGTCTTCAACGTTAACCCTCATTTCATGCACGAGCTGCGGAAAACCAATTCCGCCTGCAGCGCAAGCCACGAAGTTTATGTGTCCGAACTGTGGTGAAATCCAGATAAAGCGTGACCAAAAATGCAGGAAATTCGGGCGTCCGTACAAGTGTCCAAAATGTGGGTTCATAGGACCCTAAGGCAAGGATAGAGGATCACGAATGGGCAGTGTCATAATCACGTACAAAGTGTTTCCGACTGATGTCATCGTCGAATTTGATGATTTGAAAAAGAAGATCGAGGCAAACTTGCCACAATATGCTTCTGTTGAGGGGTACGGTGAGGAGCCGATAGCCTTCGGCTTGAAGGCCCTGCTCATGCAGGTGAAGTTTCCAGAGGACAAGACCGGCGTACTTGAAGCGTTTGAGAAAAAGGTAGAAGGGATAAGCGAGATAAGCCAAATTCAGACTCTGATGGTGCGTCGGACGAGCAGATAACTCCGAAGCTGGCTTAAACGTTTATATGAGACTAGAAGTTTATGTCGAAATGCATTAACGTTAATGCCTTTGAGAAGGGTCTTGTTTGAGTGAATTGCAACTACGCGTTGGAGATGCAAGGCAAAGAGACGTGGGCAGGGGCATAGCCCGCATCGACCAGAGAACTATGCAGAAGCTTGGCATATCAGCGGGTGACGTGATAGAGATATGCGGCAAAAGAACCACGTCGGCCATAGCTTGGCCAGCCTACAGTGAAGATCAGAACAGGGACATTCTCCGCATAGACGGCTTCTCGCGCAAGAATGCCGGCGTGGCCATAAACGAATACGTCCTCGTGAAGCCAGCGAAGGTCAAAACTGCCCTGAGCATAACGTTGGCGCCCGTGGACATGAGACTCAATGTTGATGAGGATTTCACGAATTTTGTTAAGAATCGCCTGATGGAAAGGACACTTGTTGAAGGCGACACAACCCTCGTCATGATGCTCGGCCATTCTATCCCGTTTACAGTGACGAAGACTCGTCCGCATGGCATAATAAAAGTGACCGCGGAAACGAAACTCATTATTCTCAATGAGCCCGCGCCGGAAGGAAAGGGCCTGCCGCACACGACTTATGAGGACGTTGGAGGCCTGCACGAAGAGATTCAAAGAGTAAGAGAAATGGTCGAGCTTCCGCTTAGGCATCCTGAACTGTTCCAGAGGCTGGGAATAGACCCGCCGAAGGGAGTGCTCCTGCATGGACCTCCAGGCTGCGGCAAGACTTTGTTGGCCAGAGCTGTTGCGAACGAGTCTGAGGCGAACTTCTTCTCGATAAACGGGCCGGAGATCATGAGCAAGTTCTACGGAGAGTCTGAGGCGAGACTCAGAGAAATCTTTCAGCAGGCCCAGCAGAACGCGCCGAGCATAATATTCATTGATGAACTGGACGCGATCGCGCCTAAGCGGGAGGAGGTCACGGGCGAAGTTGAAAGACGTGTCGTCGCTCAGCTGCTTGCACTGATGGACGGCTTGTCCGGCAGGGGAAACGTCATTGTAATCGGAGCCACTAACCGTCCGGGAGCATTAGACCCTGCATTGCGCAGACCAGGCAGGTTCGACAGGGAAATCGAAATAGGCGTTCCAGACAAGCAGGGAAGGTACGAGGTTGTTCAGATTCACACGCGTGGAATGCCGCTGGCATCGGATGTTGACCTGAAGAAGATCACAGACATGACTCACGGCTACACTGGCGCTGACCTGTCGGCTCTGGGTCGAGAAACGGCCATGAAATCCCTCCGAAGGTATCTCCCACAGATAAACTTGGAAGAAGAGCGCGTACCTCCGAGTGTGCTGGAGAAGATGGAGGTCACTATGGATGACTTCACCAACGCTTACAAAGAGGTGACTCCGACGGCCATGCGCGAAGTGTACATCGAGGTTCCCACGGTCCACTGGGACGACATCGGAGGCCTGGATGAAGCCAAACAGGAACTCAAAGAAGCAGTAGAATGGCCGCTGAAGACTCCTGAAATATTCAAGAGACTCGGAATAAAACCGCCCAAGGGAATCCTGATTTACGGGCCCCCGGGCTGCGGCAAAACCCTCTTAGCCAGGGGTGTCGCGACAGAAAGCGAAGCAAATTTCATAACGATCAAGGGTCCAGAAGTCTTCTCGAAATGGGTTGGTGAGTCAGAGAAAGCCATAAGGGAAGTCTTCAGGAAAGCCCGGATGGCCGCGCCCGCCGTGATATTCTTCGATGAAATAGACTCGCTTTCGCCGCGCAGGGGTGCAGGCTTCGCAGACAGCGGAGTAACCGAGCGCGTCATCAGCCAGCTACTGACCGAGATGGACGGTCTCATAACGTTGGAAGACATCGTTGTGATAGCCGCGACAAACAGGCCCGACATTGTAGACCCGGCAGTGCTCCGTCCAGGCAGATTCGACAGGCTGATATACTGTCCCGAGCCTGATGAAAAGGGCAGACTGCAAATATTCAAGATCTACACCAAGGAAATGCCGATGGCGAAGGACGTGAACCTCGCGCAATTAGCTACGTTGACGAAGAGTTATTCGGGCGCCGATATCGAAGCCTTCTGCAGAGAAACAGCCATGCATGCTTTGAGAAAGGACATAAACGCTAAGGAAGTTATGATGAAGGATTTTGAAGAGGCTCTGAAGAAGATGGGGCCGTCGGTCACGCCTGACATGGAAAAGTGGTACAAGGGCTTCATGCAGCAGGTCCGCCAAGTGCAGAAGCCGACGACGCCGGTTGCCTAGGAGAATGCAACAGTGCCCACGAGAACTTGGAAGACGCACCCGGCCTACCTTGTCCTGCTGGAAATTCTGGCCAAGAAGGGCGCCATGACTGACACGGAACTGTTTGAGGCGCTGAGCAAGGATCATTTTGAAGACATGGGCACAAGGGACTTCAACGAACTGCTTATGCGGCTTGAGATAGGCGGCAAGATCCGCACGAGCTCTATGGCCCGTGGAAAAAGGCGTATCGAAATAGTAACGTGAAACGCGCGAATTCTCAAACTGCAAGTGTGCAATGGATGACAAGTACTCTAGACGTAATAGTCGTTGGAGCCGGTCCATGCGGCTCAGCCGCGGCAGCCACCCTCGCAAGACAGGGGGCAAACACGACAGTTTTCGAAGAGCACACTCGGGTCGGCATTCCCTCCCACTGCGCTGGGCACATGAGTATCAATGGTTTGAGACGATTGAAGCTGTTCCCTCTTCCTGAGGGAATCATCGAGAACACTTTCTGCGGAGCAACGTTCTATTCGCCGGGATGCAACGCCTTTTCAATCCGGTTTCCATCGCCGGTAACATGTGCCGTCGATCGGGCCTTGTTTGATCAGTACATTTCAGAAATGGCCAGGGAAAACGGAGCGACGTATCAGCATGAATCCCGCGTCGAGCAGTTGCTGGTTGAAGACGGCTACGTGAAAGGAGTGGTCGTCACAAGGAAGAATCAGACCGAGAGAGTTTCGGCCGGAATCGTGGTTGACGCTGAGGGCATATCCTCGAGGCTTGTAAGGCAAGCTGGTCTGGAGACACTTGACAGACGCAGGCTTGTCAACGCCGTTGAGGCCGAGGTTGAAGGAACGGAGAATCTTGAGATGAACATGGTGGAAGTGTTCCTCGGACACGAGTATTGCCCAGGCTTTTACGCATGGTTGATTCCCAAGCGGGATAAGAGAGCCAAGATCGGGTTAGCCGCGAAGTCTGGGAATCCGAAAGAGCTCTTGGAGAAGTTCATGCTTAAGCATCCTGTGGCTTCTGCCAAGCTGCAGAAGGCAAGAATCCTTCAGATCGCGTTCCATCCGATAACGTTGGGTGGTCCTATTCCCGTGGCATATTCAAACGGGTTTTTGGCCGTAGGCGATGCGGCCTCACAAGTGAAGCCTACCACCGGAGGCGGCGTGATTCTCGGGATGACATGCGCAGAGATTGCAGCTCAGGTTGCCTCACGATCCCTGCAAAACGGCGACTTTTCAGCCGAGTTCCTTGGCCAGTACCAGAGGCGATGTGGTCAGGTTTTGGGGTTTGACATGAACGTCATGCTGAGAGCTAGAAGGATGCTTGACGCCATGTCTGACCGCAGAACTGACGAATTCATCAGTTTATGCGCAAGTCTAGGCCTGGACAAGACCTTGCTGAGCGTGAAGGACTTGGATTTTCAGGGCAAATCTCTTCTTCGTGCCTTGCGGAACCCGAAGATGCTGGCAGTGCTGGGCTACCTGCTCTTCTTCTATCTAGCTGCTAATCCTTAAGAACTCCGAGACAACAAAAATACAGGAACGGCTGGAAACGGGATGAGTGAATTCCTCTACAAGCAAGTGATAGTTTTCCATTCTGACCTGAAGCTGAGCAAGGGCAAGACGGCTGTGCAGGCTGCGCATGCAGCCGTCTCTGCAGCGGAGGAGGCTCGCAAACACCACAGGGTATGGTGGGAGAACTGGATAGATGAGGGCCAGCGGAAAATAGCCGTTAAGGTCAAGACTGAGGAAGAACTGCTGAACCTTGAAGGGCAGGCAAAGGAACTAGGGTTGCCCTGCGCCCTGATCGTTGACAGAGGCCTCACAGAAGTTCCTCCGAACACTATAACCTGCCTCGGCATAGGCCCCGCGCCCGCGGGAAAAGTGGACAAGATAACCGGTCGGCTTCCCCTCCTTTAGGCGGACCGAGGCCCTTGATTGTTCCTCGATTAGAGAAGCAAATGGGCATAGAAGTATACGGCACGAGGTCTCCAGGCATTGGCGGAGAGATCAGACGCAGCTTCGAAGATTTTGTCGTTGAAGAACTTCTGGTCGACGGATCCAAGGCGAGCGTGGCCAAACCTGCTATGCAGAGCGTTCTCGGCTCCTCTTCTGCGAAGAATCGCTTCCTACTCTGCATTCTAGTCAAGCGTAATTGGGATACGATCTCAGCCGTCAAGGCTGTTGCTGATCAGCTTGCAATCGGAACCAGTCAGGTTCAGTTTGCAGGTTTGAAGGACACGAGGGCCATCACAGCCCAGCACATCACGATTGAAGGGGCAACGGCCGACGAGGTCAGCAGGGTTCAAGTTAAGGACATAGAGCTCCGTCCCGTTGGCTACGTGCGTAACGCGCTTTCGCAGTTTTATCTTCTGGGTAATAGTTTCCGCTTGAGAATCAGCGGGATTAGCCATTCTGAATCAACGGTCAAAAGGCGAATAAACCAAGTGATTGAAGAAGCAAGTCAGCTGGGCGGGTTTCCGAACCTTTATGGGCATCAACGTTTCGGGACGACTAGGCCAGTCACACACTTGGTCGGACAAGCAATCGTCAAGGGAGACTTCGAGAAGGCTGCGATGCTTTTCCTAGCCCGGCCGAGTCCCACAGAACATCCTGACTCTCGAAGGGCAAGGCAGGCTCTTCAGGCGACAGGTGACTTCAAGAAGGCTTTGAGGGACTATCCGAAACAGTTGCGGTTCGAGCGTTTGATGCTGAGACATCTTGCAGTAAAACCAGACGACTATGTTGGAGCTTTCAGAAGACTTCCGCCAAGATTGCTGGAGCTGTTTCCGCAGGCTTGCCAGTCCTACCTTTTCAACAGGGTTCTCAGCAGAAGACTCATGCAGGGACTTAGGCTGAACACGGCCGAGGTGGGAGACATCGCCTTGAACGTGGAACGCTCTGGCCTGCCCATGCTTACGATGCACAAAGTAGTTGACGATGAAAACATTGCAGAGGTCAACAGAGGAATAGAAGCTGGAAAGATGAGGCTAGCAATCGCGCTGATAGGGTACAAGCACAAACACACAATCGGCACTCAGGGCAAGATTGAAGATGAGATTCTTGAAGAAGAAAACGTTACACCTAGGGATTTCAAGGTGAAAGCTGTACCTGAATTAAGTCTTAGAGGAAACTTCAGGACAGCCACAATCGCACTGAGCAACTTCGACTCGAAAGAGATCACTGCTGACGTGACCAATCGAACAAAACTCGTGGCTAACCTGACTTTCACCCTTCACAAGGGCTCATACGCCACGATAGTCCTGAGAGAAATGATGAAACCACGAAACCTGCTGAAAGCAGGATTCTAGCTCCTTTATGGCTAGGATTCTAGTGGAGATATCTCCCGCAATCGCGGATGAGGTGGAAAGACCAGAACGCTCATTAATGCTTTGGAAAAGAACAAGATTATAATAGAGTTTTGTAGATATGAATGAACGATAGAAAACGAATGGTGAGTTAGGGTTGAAGGCTTCGGGTTGTCCTCTTTGCGTATTGGATTTGGAAAAGGAGAAAAAATATTACGAAGATAAGTCTTTCATCGTTCTAAAGACGAAGACTGGGAAAGGACACAAAGAAAGGATAATGATAGTGTATAAGAGGCATGAGCACACGATCCCCCAGAACATGTTTGAATACGCTTTGGATACACTTACAAAAATTGGCAGACAAGTCTTTGCGTACACTCCAAAATTCGTCATCATGGACACAACATTCGCCACCATAAACGACCATTGGCATCTCGTAGCCACAGACCTCGACCCCAAAAGCCAAGACTTCGACCAGATCCTATCCACCAAATGGATCAAAGTCATCGACAACACGGTAGTAGACGACCGAGAATTCTAAACTTGAACATGCCTGTTTCCAATTTATCACAGAAGCATATGAAACAAACGGAACGCTTAACGGCTGGTAAAAACTACTCAGCCTTGTCAAATGTCTTAGGCTTGTTTAGCAGCAATAGTGCCGAATTAATCACCACAGATATGCATCCGGCTTCTGAAAGAACCGCAGCCAGAAGTGGCCCTAAGAAACCGAACGCTGCCAAACTTAAACCAACGAAGTTCCAGACCATCGAAAAAGCTATGTTCATCTTCATTCTCCTAAACGCGCTTCGACTCAGACTGATCGAATACGCGACCTTTGTCAAGTCATCTCCAAGCAGAGCCACATCAGCCGTTTCAACGGCTACGTCGCTACCGGCCGCTCCCATCGCAAATCCAACGTCAGCATTGGCCAACGCAGGGGCATCATTCACACCGTCACCCACCATGGCAACAACATGCCCATTTTTCATTTCTCTAATAACCTCGACTTTCTGTTCCGGCAAGAGCTCGGCACGATACTCGTCCACACCAATTTGCTCAGCAATAGACTTGGCGGTCCGCGAATTGTCGCCAGTTATCAAAGCCGTCTTGATGCCCAAGCTCTTAAGTCGCTGTATGGCCTCCGAAGAATTCTTCCTGACCGTGTCTGCCACAACAAAGATGCCAACAACCTGTTTGTCTAATATCACCGGAATAGCTGTTTTCCCCTCGTCTTCGACGCTGTTCATCAGTCTACTTGCTTCTTCTGAGATCGCGGTGTCCATCATCTTTCTTCCAATCAAGATATGGCGACCTTGGTAATGGGCCTCCACGCCAACGCCGGGAACAGTCTTAAAGTCTGTTGGATCAGGGATTTTCAAGCCCATTTCAGTGGCTTTCGCAATAACAGCCTTGGATAGAGGATGCTCAGAGAATTTTTCGGCTATCGCAGCATACTTGACCATATCCTTTTCAGAATAATTATCCAACGTTTTTATCTCAACAACTCTGGGTTCGCCCGTGGTCAACGTTCCAGTCTTATCGAATGCCACAAGGTCAACGTCCTTCAACTTTTCGATGTGTGTGCCGCCTTTGATTATTATGCCGTTCATGCTGGCATTACCAGTCGCTCCAACGACCGCAACGGGAACAGCTATTGCCAGAGCGCAAGGGCACGTTACCAAGAGAACAGTGACAGTTCTGGCGACGGCGGCTTCAAACCCGATTGCAAAGTAAGTGACAGCAAACACGACGGATGCTAAAACTGATATGATGGGCAAGAAGTACGTGGTAAATCGGTCCGCAACATTCTGTATCGGCGCCTTCTTTTCTTGAGCTTCTTCGACTAATTGAATGATGTGAGCAAGCGTAGTATCTTCAGCGATTTTTTCAACTTTGATTTCTAAGGCGCCGTGATCGTTGAGTGTACCAGCGAACGCGTAGTCCCCTTTTGTCTTTTCAACAGGAATTGACTCGCCAGTTATTGTAGCTTGGTTGACCGTGCTATATCCCGAAACCACCGTTCCATCAACAGGTATTTTCTCGCCAGGTTTGACCAGAACGGTTTCGCCTAACTTCACATCCTCCACAGGTACTTCAACTTCACCTCCATTCCGACGCACACGTGCCACGTTGGGGCTCATCTTGATGAGCTTCTCGATCGCACCCCTTGTCCTATAGATGATGTAGTCTTCAAGCGTCATACCCGCCAAGATTATGAACACCACTATTGCCGACGCAGTGAAGTAACCCACTGTCGCTGCTGTAAAGTAACTTGTTGTGTAGCTCACTCCTGCTGCAGGCAGAATAAAACCAGCCGCTACAGAAACAGCGATAGCAACAGTTGCAAACAATTGTGCGGTCACGTGCTTTTGCAGCAAAGATCGAACGCCCTTAAAGTAAATGCGATAGCCACAGACAACCGCAATCAAAACCATAATAATTCCGATTTCATGCGCATATGCTATTTGGGTCCCGGAAACAAGTACGCTTGTTAAAGTGAATATCCCAACTAAGGCAAGCAGAATTGCTCCTTTGCTATGTTCTCTCATGGGATCCCTCATGATATGATTTCAATCTGGTAACCGAGCCTTTCTATTCGCTCAGTGATCTTCGAACCACTGATCTTCTGGTCATCATATTCTATGTTGACTTTACCCGTTACCTCATCAACTTTGACTTTCGACACGCCGTTCAGCCGCACTAGCGCATGCCTGAGATTCTCTGCTTCAAGATCAGATGCGCACGTAGAACATGCGCTGCAGTCTTTCTTTGAAGTTTTCAGAGTCATTTTCTCAATGGTCATGCTAGATACTCCTTTTTCCTTCAATTTTGAAGGCGATTTTCATGTGAGTGGTTTCAAACTTGTCCTCAATGCTGACGGCTTGTTTTAGGGCCTTTTCCACAAACTCTAAATCGTGATCACCCAACGGTAGCGTCTCGAAAGTTCTCGCTTCCTTTACATAGCATGAAACATATTCAAATATTTAAATTTGTTGTTGTGACTTCCCATTTCTTCACGAAAAACCAAAATTCATTGAATGCCCAGTTTGTGCATGCCTTCGACGAGTTCAAGGTTAACTGTGGTGTAGAAAACCCATTTGCCCTCTTTCCTATTCTTCACCAATCCGACGTTTTCCAAAATTCCTAGATGGTGAGACGCAGTTGGTTGCGTTAATTTCAAAGCAACCATGACTTCGCAAACGCACATTTCACGAGCAGCTAAAAGCCCAAGAATTCTGAGCCTGGTTTCGTCGGCAAGAGCCTTGAAGATTCTGCTCCTTTTTTTGGCGGTCTCAGCACTCATGGCAGTGTCAGCCATCTTCTTTAGTTTGTCGGCGTATTCTGATACGTTTTCGCAAGCACAAATGCCAGATTCTGCTAATCGTTGTAATCTTTTGTCAACGTTCAACCGGGCCATATCCAAAACTCTATATGTTAACAACGAATTTAAATACGTTATTACGTGTTTTTCTAAATGTGGAATCAAAATGAAGAAGGTGCTGTTTGTCTGTGTTGAAAATGCTGGAAGAAGTCAAATGGCCGAGGCTTTTGCAAACTATTATGGAAAGGGCAAGATAATTCCTTCAAGCGCAGGCAACAAACCAGCGAATAACGCGAACCCTACTGTCGTTGAGGCCATGAAAGAGAAAGGCATCGACATCTCAACCAACAAGCCAAAGCTAATAACTTTTCAAATGGGACAAGCCGCAGACTTAGTCATTACCATGGGCTGCAACGCTGAAGGAACATGCCCCGGACCTTTCTTCAAACCCACAGTAGACTGGAAACTCGAAGACCCAAAAGACAAGCCAATCGAGAAAGTTAGAGAAATCAGAGACGAAATAGAGCGAAGAGTCCAAAAACTAATAGACGAACAAACCAGTTCGCCATGAATCCAAAAATGACAGAAGAAAACTCAGCGTGCTATTGGAACGGTTCTCTGAATTTGCTTTTGGGCTTATTCCACATCCTCGCCGGCTGAAAAGCACCAACAAACAGTTAATACAATCGTTGAAACAATTGTTCAGCGGCGTGAATGCTGCCGAGAGAATGGGGCGAAGAGGTTATGGATGTTTGTTTGAGGCCTTACTTCAGCATGGATAATATTGACTGGCTGCTCAGTGGAGAACCATGGGTTGTCTATCGAACCTTAACCGACCTTCTAGACGCATCGGAATCAGATAACAAGTTATGACTGCACGAAGGGCCACTCTTGAGCATCGCTTGATCAGAAGAATCTTAACTCGACGGAACACCGGCGGCTACTGGGGATTGCCAAAGGACATTCACACTTGGTGGCCGAAGAAAGATACCACTTTTTGGGTACTGGGGATGCTCGGAGACTTTGGGTTAAAGACTGAGGACGGGAAGCTGCGGGACGCTGCCAACTATGTCTTCAGTATCCAGCAGGAGACTGGAGCATTTCTCGGATTTGACCCCAAACTCCCATACGACTGCCACACCGGAATTCTCACAGAATCACTGGCCAAGATCGGGCTGCTGCGAGATAAGCGAGTGCAGAAGGCTTACAACTGGCTCCTGAAAAGGCAGAGACCCGATGGCGGCTGGTGGTGCAAGAACACGGGACAGATTGACGGGCCACGAGAGAACGAGCCGAGCTGTGCCATGGCAACGATGTTTGTGCTCGGGGCCTTTGCTCAAAACGCGACGCTTCATGAAGACGAAAGGGTCAAGAAAGGGGTTGATTTTCTTTTCGGATGCTGGCTTAACAAAGGAAGAATAAAGTATGCGGGCCATGACAGCCAGATCGGAACGGACTGGGATAAACTGAAATATCCGTTCACTGACTACAAGATTCTCAAGTTCCTCGACGTTCTATCCCGATTCGAATATGCCAGAGAAAGACTGCGAGGATCAAAAATGATCAAATTGCTCTTCTCAAAGGCCGATAGCAGAAGGAGATTTACACCAGAATCCATCCACAAAGTATGGTCAGATTTTGATTTCGGCCAGAAGGACGCGCCCTCCAGATGGATTACTCTTCTAGCCTTGAGAGTACTGAAGCGAGTCCATGAGAGTAGCGGCACATCGTAGGATCCAAGATCGAAAGGGAGAAAAGTGGACAAGTCAGGAATTCCAAAGACCGATTACTCGGAGATTGCAGAATACTATGATAGGGTGAGACCCAGCCTAGTTGACTATTGGCTGTCCAAAATCATCGAATACGGAAGAATCGAAACGAATTGCAGCGTGTTGGATGTTGGATGCGGCACCGGAAGGTATCCATTAGGCATGCTGGCGGCCACAGGCTGCAGGGTTTGCGGTTTAGAACCTTCAATCAAGATGCTTGAGCACGCCAAAGCAAAGGACAAACCTAGACGCATCTCATGGGTCTGCGGCGACAGTCAGCGTTTACCATTCAAAGACAACTCTTTTGATCGCGTTTACATGACACTAGTCATTCATCACGTAGAAAACAAAGAGTTGGCCCTGCGGGAAACTCGGCGTGTTCTGAGAAAAGACGGAAACTGCGTTATAGTAACAAACTCGCATTCTCGAATCAGGAAGCATATTCTCCGCTATTTTCCAGGAGTAGTCGCATTAGACCTGAAACGGTTTCCGTCCATTCCTTCGCTCAAGAAAGTCATGGCAACTGTTGGCTTCAGAGAGATTCGCCATCACGTCCTTCGGCAGAACAGGGGAAACATTTCTACAGAAGAGTACTTGGAAAGAGTTAGAAACAAGTACATATCCACACTGACACTGCTTAGCCAAGACCAGTTTCAAAAGGGCTTCAGAATCTTTAATGACAGGCTGAAGACGAATTATGGAAGCCGAATAGAACAGCTTGACAGGTTTACCCTTGTCGTCGGGTGGAAATGAGGCATCGATTGAAGTTGTGAGAAAACTAGGTGGCACAGAATTCCAAATAGCGATTGGACTTGCTTGAAGGAAAAAACGTGAACCTAAGGGTTATGGAGAGGGACGATGTAGATTTCTTGGTAGAAAGCTTAAACGACATCGATTTTGAGAGTGAATTTTTGCCCATTTCTCAGACGTCGAAAGTGGACGCTTTGAGAAAGTTTGGGAATCCTTCACAGGTTGCGATAATGTGTGAACGGCGACGGTTCGTCATTGAGAAGAAGGATGGAACAAGAATCGGAACCGTCGCACATTGGCTTGCTCAGCCAGAGAGATTCTTGGAGATTGGCTATGATGTTGCTCGCTTAGAAAGGGGAAAGGGCTATGGAACAGAGGCGGTTCAGCTGATAGTGGATTATCTATTTCTTTCTATGGACGTTGCGAGAATTCAAGCGTTTACGGATGTGAGAAATAAGGCGTCTCAGAGAGTTTTGGAAAAGGCAGGATTCAAGAGAGAGGGAACTCTACGAAATGCAGGATTCGTCAGAGGTCACAAGGCTAATGCCTACGTATATGGTGTCATACGTGAAGAATGGAAGGAACCAAAAATACTAACAAAAACCACTTGAGGATAGCCAGTTTTTGGTTTTGCGGAAAAGTTATAGCTGAACCAGATTGATTGTAGATTGAGGGATGGCTTGTGTCCAAATTCGACCAGACAGAAAAAAGGTATGTCTATCAGTTAGGATTCTGGTCGGCTATTGTTGCCACTCTGTTAGTTGCAGTAGCTGGTATCACAGCCACCGCTTCAATTCAGCCCTTTGCAACCGTTATGGGGTTTCTATTGACATTGACATTCCTTATTGTGATGGTTTCTCTTCATTGCTATGCGTCTGATGAGAGGAAAGTTTTCAGTCTTGTCGGGCTTTCATTTGTCATTATTTATGCAACCCTAATTAGCATGAATTACTTCATACAGTTGACCTTTGTTCGTCAAGGCACTTTTGACGTGTCTATATTTGACATGACCAATACGCATTCCATGATGTGGGTGATTGAAGTTTTGGGATATTTCTTCTTGGGACTTTCCACGCTTTTTGCCGCTCCAGTCTTTGGCTCGGGCAAGGTGGAACGTTTAGTCAAATGGCTCTTTATTGCGAACGGCATTCTTGGCATACTCACGCCCATAGGCTACGCCTTGAATTTGCCGATTGAAGTTTTGCTTGGGGGTCTTATAGTGTGGGACATTGTAATGCCCCTTGCGACAGCCTCACTTGCATATCTGTTTAGGCGAATGGAGCAAGTGCCAGTTTGACCCGTTTATCACTAGACGAATTCTCTATCAGTCTTTTCAGGCCAGTTGGACCATAAGACTTCTTGGGTCTGAGAGCCTTGAAGAAAAAAGTTAAGGCTATTTGGATCATATAGTGAACGTTGGGAAGAGGCTATTGGCACGCACACGCACTTCAGCAAAAGCACGACATGAAACCATCAGAAAATACTCTTCACGCCTGTTCAACGGAACTCAGGAACGAATACTCCGGCTAGCCACGGCGAGTAATTCTCCACGCTAAGAATGGAGGGCCAAGGGCCGCTCCGAAGCCTGTTTGGCGAGGCTGCGGTATTTCTCGTATATTTCTTTCGCCCTCGGACGCAGTTCCTCTGGAAGGTTCGGATCGTCATCCAAGACGCTTTCTTTGTGTTGTCTCAGCCTGATCTTCGCCCAGTATGTGTCGCCTCTGTGGAGGGCATATTTGAGCTCGGTCACCATCGCGTTTAAATGTGCCGTGTAGAAGGGGATCCTCGGCGTTTCCATGATCACGTTTCTGTCTATTTTTCTCCCGATCTTCTTGAGCTCCATGATTTCTGCCAGTTCATGTATCATTATGTACTCGTTGCCGAGAACGTCACGCAGGGTCGTAGGATCCTCAGAGAAGATTGGGCCAGTCATATAATCATTAAACTCCTTGGCTGAAACAGCAACTGGCCCATAGCCAAACTCCTCTAATGCTGCCTTAGCCTTCCTGATTTGGGCATCGATCTCACTTGACGTACATTCACCCTCCAACATCCATTCTCTCAACAGTGACATTTAAGCGTCGACTATGCGGTCATTTATCCGCGAAGCCCTAATCCTTCGGCCGCGGGCAAGTTGAGTATATAAGAATAGCACTGACTATCTAGGGGCTAATGTGTCATGTCGCTCGATGAAAGCTCCACCAGAATGCTGGCCATCACAGTCACGATCTTCTTCTTCACCACTTCCTTGTCTGGAACGTTTCTTCCCATCTACTTCAACGAAGCCTTACGAATGGGCATCCCAGACATAGTGGTCATCCTATTCTTCACCTTCATCACGATCGGACTCATCCCCGTGCTAACTATCAAAATCACAAAACACTTCGAAAGAATAATCAGCGTGGGTATTATTCTGACCCTGCTCTTCTACACGGCTCTAATATACGTGAAGAACCCCATCATCCTAGGATTGGCCTACGGCGTTAGCCTAGCAACCTTTTGGCCAAGCTTCAACCTGCTGCAGTTCAGGCTGAGCGAGATCAAAGAACGCGCGGTTCTGATCAGTCTGCTGTCCGTTGCCATACCTGGAATAGCAGGAATAGTCAGTCCCGCCATCGGAGGATTCATAATTGAACAGTACGGTTTCATCTACCTCTTTACGATCTCAATAATCCTTTTTCTCGCATCATTCGTCGTGTCCCTGCGAATACGCTTCAAGCCGGAGAAGCAGAAGTTTCTGGTACCGAAGAACAGCGCATTCAAGATGTTCATGCTCACCTTCGCTTTGCTCGGACTGTCCGAATCATACTGGCTCGCTTACCCCTTCTTCGTGCTCAGCATCTCTTCAACGATCGTCTCGATGGGCCTCGTGATTGCAGCCAGCTCTCTCATAATAGCGCTGCTGAACATCGGGATAAACAGGCTATCGGACATCAAAGGATCACGCGTCGGATTCGCCATGATAAGCTCAGTACTGTACGCTGTGTGGTACTTTGCCCTCGGATTCACATCAAGTGCCCTTCAGTTAGTCTTTCTTTCCGTCCTGTCAGGACTAGCCGCAGCCTTCGCGCTTTCCTGGTTCGCTTATTACGGCGATAGTTTCCCAAGAGAGTATCACGCCAGCATCCTAGTCATGATGGAAGTCGGCTTCATGGCAGGAAGGATCACAAACCTGATCCCCACGTACATTTTCATGCCCAGTCATGATTACGCCTCCTACTTCGGAGTTCTCGGCGCAGTATCACTTCTGCCAATGCCGCTCTATCTCCTGTGTGCTAAGCATCTGCGTAAGACGCCGAATAATCAATTGGGACATGAAACGACACCTTAGGTCGCTAATGTTGCACCAGCCCGTCCGGAGTCAAGAAAGAAAAATCAGATCAACAGTGCAACGCTTATCATCTGGTTCAGTTTACAGTAGCCTAAACTGGTGCAAACATGAACGCTGAAGAGGCTGCACAGAACGCGCTCAAATACGTTCTAGGTGCAGAAAAAGGCGAAAGCCTGGTTATCTTCTGTGACGACGAGAAGATGGACGTTGGCAAAGCATTTGTGAGCGGGGCCACAAACCTTGCCCTAAAAACGCGGTTGACCACGCTCAAGACTGAGCCAAGAGCCTTCCGAAAAGAGATCCCCAAGCATGTCTTGGACATTTTGAGACAACAGACGGCCATTTACGTCAACCTCATGCGTGGAAATCTAGAAGAAGCTCCATTTCGAATAGGACTCATCAAGCTTGAAACCGAGGGACACAAAGCTCGGCTGGGACACGCTCCGGGAATCACGCTGGACATGCTCACTGAAGGAGCTCTTGCTTTAACCGAAGACGAACATAAACAAATGCAAAGCTTCGCGAGAAGCCTCATTCAAAGGCTAAGCAAGGTTGCAAGAATCGAAATAATGAACGCAGCCGGAACGAGCTTTTCATTGAGCGTGGAAGGAAGATCCTTTTTCACTGACGCCGCCATCGACAGAAAAACGATGAAATGGCTGAACATTCCTACGGGCGAGATCACCGTTGCTCCCGTCGAAAATTCCGCACAAGGTCAACTGGTCTGCGACTTGGCAGCAGGAGGAATCGGTCTACTGGACACTCCCGTCAGTCTGACCGTTCAAGATGGGAAAGTGCAAGATTCTGTATCAAAAGATCCAAAAGTTCTGAGCAAGGTCAGAGATTCGCTGAACACCGATGACCGTTCGAGTACAATCGGCGAGTTCGCCATAGGCATAAACCCAAAGGCAAGGCTCAGCGATGAATTTCTTGAGTTGGAGAAGATATTCGGCACTATTCACGTGGCCTTCGGCAACAACTCAGACTTCCCAGGAGGACAGAATCCATCGCGAAACCATCTGGATCTGCTCATAGCGAAACCGTCGGTGAAAGCATTCAACAAAGACGGATCAAGCATCGACATCCTCTCAGAAGGAGTCTTTCAACCTTAAACGCTTAAATGACGACGTGCCAGACCTGAATGGAGGAAGCGCAGAAACCGTGACCGAAAAAGTCGAAGAAAAATTGCCCATATCCGACTTCTACAAGACAATCGACTACGTTACGCTCTTCAAGAGCTCAAAATGGTGGGAAGCCATAGTCATCTTCGAGTCTGCCGGAAGGCGCCAAATCGGCCTATACCTGTGGCAGAAGAGAGATGACACCTGGAAAAGAAAACACAAATTCAACATAAGAAACCTAGACGAATGGAACAAACTCAAGAATGCCATCGAGCAGTTAGCCCCCAAACTCGGTCCGCAACAACCGTAACCTCCTAACCCAGAAACCTCACCGAACGATTCGTCAACTGTCAGCCGCACGCATTATTGCAACAGAGTGCTTGATGGAAAAGAACACATTGAATACCGATGGTGTGGCGTCCAAGAAGCCCTGCAGTTATTGCATTGGAAAGAGAATAAAGAAGCATTGAGAAAGCTAAATGTGATCTTGACGCGACGTTCAACGTGATTTTGGGTGGTTGGGGTAAAGTTTTATCCCAAACCCAAACTTTCGATGCCTTAATTATCGTACAATCTCTCTTTCCCTTATACTTCCTCATTTCTCTTACAAAACGCTTGCACATGGAAAGTTATATCTTACAGTGGGCGATATTGCAACGCATGGTATATTCAGGAGGAAAAGTTGCAGGACTGGTCTTTCTTATCGCAGTTACACAGTTCGTTCTTGGTCTTATTGTTGCAGAGGCGTTGTATCCTGGCTACAGCGTGTCTGATAATTACATAAGCGATCTGGGAGTCGGACCGTCCTCTGTAGTTTTTAACTCATCTGTCTTCCTTCTAGGACTGTTGTTACTTATTGGAATATACTTTCTAAGGCACACCACTGATTTCAAGACCGTAAACATGTTGCTCGTTTTGATGGCTGTAGGAGCAATGGGCGCCGGCGTCTTCACGAAAGATTTTACCATCGCTCACGGCGCAGTGTCTTCGATGGCCTTCCTGTTTGCTGGGCTATCAGCCATAGCATCATTCAAAGTAGTGAAAAAGCCCTTGTCTCTGATAAGCCTAGTACTTGGAGCTATGGCGCTTGGAGCATTAGCACTTTTCTCTTGCGGTCTCATCACAAGCGGTTCATTAACCAGCAACATTGCGTATGATAGCATTTTCTTCTTAGGTTTGGGTCCTGGTGGAATGGAACATATGATTGTCTATCCACCACTCATGTGGCTCACTGGATTTGGTGGATACCTAGTTGCGCAGCAGGAAAGATAAACAATCTACCATACGTAAGTCTAAATTTCGATCCCAAATCCAAACCGCAAACAATTCAATCTGCTACCGTCTTGTTGGTTGGTTGGATAGAACTTTACCCCAACCAACCCAGAACATTAGACTTAAGAGGAAATACTTGCCAAAGTGACTGATTGAAGGCAAATCCATGGATCTCGTTGCGTTATTAATTCAGATCGTCGTAGGAACCATAATTGTCGCGCCTATACTTTGGCTAGCTGGAAGAGCACTTGTAGGAAAAGAAAAAGCAAAGTTCACTGATGCGATATGGATAGTTGTTCTCGGGACGGTAATAGGCGCAGTTGTCGGAGCCTACATCGGTGGCATAATTGCGGCAGTCATAATGTTCATAGTGTGGCTTGCATTGATTAGACACTTCTTTGACTGTGGATGGATAATGGCATTGGCAATAGCGATAATCGCAGTGATACTTTTCATAATAATCGTTGCAGTGCTTGCACTGATTGGCATTGGGATATTAACTTTGATCTAGACTGAAATTCAAGAAATCCGCCTCCCCCTTTTTCTTATTTGAATACGCGCGCTTATGGCGACAACTACTGGAGCGACTATGCGCGCGCGCCCAACTTACAGAGTGTCAAAAAAGTGACTTAAAATGCTACAGTTTAGAACAGAATTGTGAGGATTGTCTAAGTAATAGCTTTTTATTCGGGATGGCGACAGCAAGATTCATCAAACTCGTTATAGACTCTGTTTGAACCGTTAAAAGAGCAGCGACGAAACGACATTGGCCATTAGCACAGAGAGTCGAGTAAAAGTAAAGTGAAGCCATGCTAAGC
>Ga0315289_10000880_pt1 | contig 46337 bp, 45 predicted proteins | sample YL17G11_40_MG_FD_203452 | JGI IMG/M metagenome (GOLD analysis project Ga0315289, IMG submission 203452) | Sediment microbial communities from Yellowstone Lake, YNP, Wyoming, USA - YL17G11_40 | ecosystem: Environmental > Aquatic > Freshwater > Lake > Sediment | place: USA: Wyoming | collected... | reverse complement strand
ATTCTTATGCCTGTGTTTGGCAAGGCAAGGGAAAGCGCACGGCGTGCCATGTGCGCCAATAACCTTCGCCAGCACGGGATTGCGTGGTATCTGTATCTGGATGACCATAATGATTGTTTTCCGAAATATGATAATGTTAACCCCCCAAGTGATATTCAATGTTTCGCTGAAACATTTGGCGGTAAGGCTGGGAGCTATCTTACTTACCCTGCTGATACCCGCCCGCTTAGCCGTTATCTTAATGTAACCGATACGTCTGCGGAGATATTTCATTGTCCTGATGATACAAGGAAAGTATCCTTTTTTAACTCTTATGGAAACTCGTATTATTGCAATTGGACGATTCTTGTTTATGGGATCCCATACGCCCAATACGCCCAAAGACCTCTATCCACAATAACTTCTCCTAAAGATAGAGTTTTTTTGGAAATGTGCAATCCTTACATCAGCCCAGGACATGGCGGGAAGGGCAGTGCAACTCCAAACACTCCCGTAATGGTGCTGTTTGTAGATGGACATGTTAAAGGACCGTATAAATGGCTTAGTGAATTTGACACGACGCCGACAGGCACACAGCCCGAAAAACCTGTATACCAATACCCTAACACGACTCCCGACGAGTATGATTAACAATTAACCCTTAAATAGGGACAGCTACCGTTGTCCCTAATTTTAAAACTTGTTAATTTAGTGTTTTGCGGTATACTTATAATCAAATAAGCCATTCTCAAAAAGCTAAATATCCGTGTAAAAAATGAATAAAAAAGCGTTTACATTAATAGAGTTACTTGTCGTCATTGTCATAATTGGTATGCTGGCTGCCTTTCTTATGCCTGTCTTCGGAAGGGCACGGGAAGGAGTCAGGCAGGTACAATGTGTTAACAATCTTCGGCAGCACGGCATAGCATGGTATCTCTATCTAGATGACCACAATGATTGTTTCGCTCCTTATGGCGGCACTCCAAAAGCTGGCTATGTAGAAGAAAACACCTTCGGCGGAAAGCAAGGCTCAGCTTACGGTTCGGACTATGGTGCTCAATACCGAGTCTTAAATAAATATCTCGATATAAGCTCCGATAATAGCCCTGCAGTTAAGATTTTTCAGTACACTGACGACACTAAGCCAAATATCTGGGGATATGACCCTACATCCTTCGATTATGTCGGTGCTTCGTATTGTATCAATTATGCCCTATTTTACTTTGATCCTGCAGGTGGGTGGCCGGGTCGTCCGAGACCCGTCTCGACTATCAGAGTAGCAAAAGACAAAGTTTGGCTTGAGCGTTGTTTTTACGCAAGCAACCCGGGGCACACGGGAAAAGGATTGAAGGGTTACGATGCAGATAACGACAGAGGACCTGTGATGGTGCTTTTTGTTGACGGCCACGTCAAAGGGCCGTTTATCTATTGGAATGACTTTGCTTGGTGCCAGCAAGATGATCCTAACGCGTTAATATACGACTCTCCCGCAGTAGACGGGTCTTGGGGATACTAGTAATTAAAGCTGACCTTATCTAACATATATATCCTGAAAGGCTTAAGAAGGTAATGACGATTGTTAAGCCAGGCTTTGCGATCGAATAGTTTATCTACCAAATGAGCATTGAGGGGGCAGGGATTATTCCTTGCCCCATTATTTTTCAATGATAAGATATTGATAAACCCCTTATCGTGTGTTATAATGAAATTTACGTTTGAAAAGCAAGACGGATAAGATCTCTCGCCCCTTCAGGGCTCGAGATCCTTCGCTCATAGCAAAAAAGACGGCGATGGAGAGGTAGGCCAGTGGTTTAAGCCAGCGGTTTGCTAAACCTACCGGGTAGATTGCCATAACTTCAATATTTACGCCTAATTACGTTATTTCACAATAAGTTACGACAAATTTCCATTTCGGTTAATTTCGGCATTTTTCTGACACGACTGGACACTTTTTGGACACCATGCTGGCGCTTTAACCGGCTAATGTTAGTCAGAAAATAGGTTGTTATTTTTGTTGACAACCTGCTGTTTAAGTGATATACTTATGATGAGAAAAATTATAGCGCACTTATAGATTTATTTGCTCCCCGCTTGATTCCCGGAAGGGTTCGGGCGGGGTTATTTTTTTATGGAGGAGAAATCATGCAAGAGCCAGCGATAAAAAGAGTCATTGCCTTTGTAGATGGACAGGGCCTTTTTCATGCCGCCAAAGAAGCCTTCGGTTATCCCTTCCCAAATTACGACATAAAGAAACTATGCGAAAAGATATGTTTGTTAAATAAGTGGGGCCTGGGCGAAATACGATTTTATACCGGCGTGCCGGACGAACAGGATAATAAATTCTGGAATCATTTCTGGAATAATAAATTGGTCTCTATGGGCCAAGTGGGCATTACTGTGTTTTCGAGGGCCCTGCGTTATAATAACGTGACAGTAAGGCTGCCGGACAATAAAGCACATACGTTTTTAGTCGGAAGAGAGAAGGGCATAGATGTACGCATAGCGCTCGATATTATCCGCTTAGCGCGTGAAGATAAATACGATATATGCCTTCTTTTTAGCCAAGATCAAGACCTAAGCGAAGTCGCAGACGAGGTTAGGGGTATGGCGCGCCAACAGAATAGATGGATTAAAATGACATCTACTTTTCCTACTCTATTGCAAATTATCTTGCATATGCACATGTGGATAATGTGATGGAATAACCAAATTTTAGAATAATTCGAAACGCTTTCCGTGGTAATTGGGAAAGTGCGTCATAGCCAAAGCGGAAAGTGTACCCCTTCCAGTCAAGTTACCTGCATAAAAATTCCCCTTTACACTCCGTCATAAATTAAGTATAATAATAATCCAATTTTATGATATAATAGTTTTTGGGTTCGCCTTCGCCACATTGCTTTCGCGTGTGGCTACGGCGAGACCCAATTCGACCTACCCCGAATGGGTTAAACAGGTGCGGGGTGGTCTCATTGGGCTCGTAGCTCAATTGGTTAGAGCATCTGACTCATAATCAGAGGGTTCCTGGTTCAAGTCCAGGCGGGCCCACCATTCTACTTCGCCAAAGCGCTTTCGCCTTTGGCTTCGTAGGAATTTTCGCGAAGTAGAATGTTCCTCCGAAGCTGCAACACGTAAGTTTTGCAGCGAAGGAGAACAACGATTAAGGGCCGTGGTTCGAAAACTGTCAAGCCCGGCCCACCAGTTAACGATTTGGTCTTCGGGGCCAAAAAGTAAGGAATCTGCTTTTTGCCCCTCCGCCCTGCGGAAAGTTGATAGCGGGCGGTCTATCGATCTATTGCTCAAAAGAATAATTTATGCCATTTAATCCAAAATATACAATAACTGACAAAATTTTGAATAACCTCACGGCTATTGCAGCGGCGCGTGAAGTTATTGAGCAATCATATATAGTGCCTAAGTGGGAAGCGAAGCTAAGGCGTCAGGCATTACTGCACAACACCCATTCATCAACTGCCATTGAAGGCAATAAACTGAGCCTTGAACAGGTCGAAGCATTAGCGGATGGCAAAGATGTTATCGCTACAAACAAAGATAAGCAGGAAGTTTTAAATTACATAGAAGCATTAGAAAAGGTTCCAGCACTTGCTGAAAAAGGGAAAATAAAGGCAGCAGATTTGTTAAATATCCATAGGATAATAACCAAAAACGTTATGCAGAATTCTACCGATTCAGGAGTATTTAGAAATAGACAAGTTTTTGTCGGCAAAAGGGTTTTTGATGGCACCAGCTTCAAAGAGGAAGTAGAATATATGCCGCCTAAAACAGAAGAGGTGCCGCAACTGGTCGAAGAATTCATAGACTGGCTGAACCTTGATAAAACGCGGGGGATCAACCCTGTTTTATCAGCCGGCATAGTACATTATGAAATAGCAAGAATTCATCCTTTTATTGACGGAAATGGCCGCACCGCAAGATTATTTGCTACGCTTATTCTATACTTAAGCGATTTTGACCACAGAAGGATATTTGCCCTTGATGATTATTATGATAGGGATAGGCAGGCATATTACGCGGCATTGAAAACCGCTCAGCAGAATAACGGCGATATTACGCAGTGGATAGGATATTTTACCACTGGGGTAGCGTATTCCGTTAACGCGGCAAGAGAAGCCGTTTTAAAAGGATTTGCAGGGATTATTTAAGATCTCGGCCCAAGCAGTTCACAAAGAGCTGACTAAGCCTGTAGAGCTTAAAGTAATAAAACCCGCAGGAGAAGGCAGGGCCCTGCATTACGTTTTAGTATAGATTTTAGTTGATGATTTGGTTGATGATTTCAAGAGGGGCGGTTAGCTCAGCCGGTTAGAGCGTGTGCCTCACATGCACAAGGTCGGAGGTTCGATCCCTCTACCGCCCACCACTAAAACGTTCGGGCTTTGGGGCTAAAAAGTGAGGTATACTCTTTTTACCCCTCCGCCCTGCGGTAAGGTAATAGCAGGCAGGACTCGCGTCCGAACGTTTTTAAAGGGAAACTACGTTTCCCTTTAATGTATCCTTTCCTTTACGGGAAAGATGCGCCGTTTAGGAAAAGGGTTTTTCCTTAATGTTCCTCCTCCAAAAGAGGAGAATGAAAGGCACGATGTCAGTTGCGGAACTTTTGCTTAATTTAATAGAGCTTCAGGCCGTTGACAAAGAGATATTCGATTGTAAAAGGCAGCTCGAAGAAGTCCCTACAAAACTTAAAGGCCTGGACTTGGAACTTGAAACGGCCAATTCCAACGTAAAGAAAAAAGAGGTGGAACTCAAGAGTTTTCAACTTAAGCGCAAGGAAAAAGAGATAGATCTTGAGACAAAAGAGAACAGCATAAAGAAGTACCAGGCGCAGCTTTATCAGGTGAAGACCAACAACGAATACACCGCCTTGGAGAAAGAGATAGCAGGCTTAAAAGCGGATAAGTCAATTTTGGAAGAGGAGATTTTAGGCATATTCGACGGCGTTGAAGCGGCGGAGAAGGGTGTTAATGAGGCAAGGAAAGTATCCGCCGAGGACAAAAAGAGGATAGACGCGGAGAAAAGCAAAGTCGAAACCGCAAAAAAGGAAATCGAGGCAAAGCTCGCAGAATTTCGGGAAAAACGTAAAACGATAATCCCGTTGGTAGATAAAGAGACGCTTTCGCGATACGAACGGATACTGAACAATAAAGATGGAGTGGCGTTTGTACCCGTGAAGGGCGATAATTGCGGAGGCTGCTTTGTGCATCTGCCGCCGCAGGTGATAAACGAGATACGGATGAAAGAAGAGATAGTATACTGCGAGCGCTGCGCAAGAATGCTTTTTATGGAAGAATAGGATGAAGAAAACGATTTCGGAAATTTCAATATATATCGACGGTGCGGCGAGGGGCAATCCCGGCCCTGCGGGCGCCGGCATAGTCCTGAAGGAAGGCGATAAAACGGTAAAGGGAATTCATAAATATTTGGGCGATACGACAAATAATATCGCCGAATACAGCGCCGCAATATTCGGGCTGGAGGCAGCAATCGCGCTTGGATATAAAAATGTCGCGCTCTATATGGACAGCGAGCTTGTGTCTCAGCAACTGAAAGGCGAGTACAGAGTAAAAGACGAAAACATGAAAACGCTTTTTGAAAAAGTGATATCTCTTATAAATAGTTTTGACACCGTAAAAATTGTGAAGATAGACAGGGAAAATAATAAAGAAGCCGACAAGCTTGCCAACAAGGCAATAAATCTTTCTGGCCTGAGTCCGTCCAGCAAGATAGTCGGTTAGATCTTTACTAAATTCTGGGGATGAACAAGCAAATCGGGTAACCGCCCCGCCCTCTTGAGGTAATTTAGCATGTGCTAATTCTTTCAAAAGGGCGGGGAGGAAAGTCCGGGCTCCGTAGAGCAGCGTAGCGGGTAACACCCGTCGGCCGCAAGGCCAGGATAACCCCTCGTACCGCGAAAGCGGTACTCGGGGTCATTGCTGCAACGTAAGTTACAGCAATGAGAGCAACAGAGACGAGTTACTCCATAATTTCTGTTTTGCTTTGCAAAGCAGAAATTAAGCATAAGCGGAGTAGGTGAAACGGGCAATCTCTACGCGGAGCAAGACCAAATAGGTCCCGAGTTAGGAGCGGCTCGCTTCTACCGTAACTTATCGGTGTCGGGACGGGTAAGGTCGCTAGATCCTGTCAGCAATGACAGGGCAAGATAAATGGTTACCGGTGAGGCTGGTCGGTATCCCGCCTCGCAAAATGTGCCAAAATTCTCTTTGATAATTTTGGCACGCTCGGCGGGATGAGTTCGACCATGCAACTTATGCTTCTTTTAGTCGCATAAGTTGCGGTCTCACTCACAGAACTCGGCTTACAGATTCGCTCGTTCATCCCTCAATTTTACTCAGTAACGAGCCCTGTGCTTCGACTCAGCTCAGCATGGTTCGAAGCATGGTGAGCTGAGTCGAACCAAGCATAGTCGAACGGGTTCATCCTCTTATTATAACAAGAGATAAATCAAATGCTTAAAGTCGGAGTCGATTGCGAGAAGATATCAAGATTTAAACGCCTGCCGTATGAAAAAACAGGCCATTTTTATAAGCGCGTCTTTACGCCGCGCGAAATAGAATATTGTATTTCCTGCCGCGAACCATACCACCGGTTCGCCGTAAGATTCGCCGCCAAAGAAGCCACCATCAAGGCCCTAAACGGAATATTGCGGCCTTATTATAAAGACATAGAAGTGCGCAAGGATAAAAACGGAGAACCGAAGATCCACCTCGACAAAAAGAGATTCAGAGAAGTAAAAAGCCTTAGTATGTCGCTGAGTCTCGCTCATTCAAAATCTCATGCCATTGCTTTTGTGATAGTAACTGATAATATAAAAGAAGAAGACAGCTTTAAACAGGCGCTGAAAAAAATAACCCCTTTGGCAAAAAAGAATTTCGGCAAATAATAAACCCTTCGACGCGGCCGCCAACCCGTCCCGTGGTTCGACGATGCTCACCATGCCTCGAACCATGCCGAGCGCAGTCGAGGCAAGCTTGTCGAGGGAAGGCGGCCTTGCTCAGGGTTTATACTGTCCCTTGACTTACTCGGGATACTTCGAGGGATACTGAGCGCAGTCGAAGTAAGCGCAGTCGAAGTATAAAAGAGGGTTTCAATCCGCTCCGAAACGAAGATGTAAAATATTATGGATAGATTAAGAGTAAAAATTTTATTAGGCTTATTGATTTTTTTGACGGCCGTCTTCGGAGCAGATAGGACCTTTGACTTTTACAAGGTCATCGCGCGTTTATTTCCTGCCAAAGAAGCCCTTACGGCCGTTAAGTCGTTTTCCTTTTCAAACAAGGATTCCCTGAAAGAATGGAACGAGAAAGTCCTTAATGGCCGCACGAATTACATTGCGGAGTCTAAGGATGAGGAGTCGTACATTCGCGCCGTTAGCGACGGTACCTGCTCGGCGATGTATTATCGGATAAAATTAGACGCTGATAAGCATCCGTTCCTGTCATGGAGATGGCGCGTAGCACTTTTTCCGAACAAAGCCTGCCCCGACAACCTGTGCAGTAAGGCGGAAGATGATTACGCCGCTAGGATGTACGTCATATTTCCGGCAATATTCTTTGCGAATTCAAAAGCCCTCGAATACGTTTGGACTAAAGATTCAACACCCGGCACCATAGTGTCGAGCCCGTATTCGGCGAATATAAAAGTCATAATCGTCGAATCGGGAGAAAAGGCCGAGTGGGAAGCGGTGGAGAGGGATATTTATAAAGATTATTTAAAGGCATTCGGTTCCAAGCCGAAATTGGGGATAGGAGCCATTTCGTTTATGTGTGATTCGGATAGCACGAAGAGCAAAGCGGAAGCATTTTTCGACGACATAAAGATTTTTTATAAGAAAGAGGTGAAATAATGAGAAAATTCTTTCTGGTGCGAAATAGACTTGAACTGCGTTACCTGAGGCTGCTCGCCTTGTCTTTAATCCTGCCCACTTTGGTCGTCGGCGGATGTTTATATTATCTAATATTCTATCTTCTGGCTGAACAGATAGGGATCCCCGAAGCGGTTGTCGAGGAGCTATCGCCGGTCGTTCAAAAAGTAAATATCTTCTTAATGATATCTATCCCAATATTATTTCTAATATTAATATCAATAGGCATATTTTTATCGCGCAAGCTCGCCGGCCCGATCGAGCGCCTGGAAAAAGAGTTGGCGGAAATAGTAGAGGGAAATCCGATGTCAAGAAGATTAAAACTGCGAAAAAACGACGAGTTAAAACCCATGGTCGATGACGTCAATATTTTGCTTGATAGGATAGAAAAAGACGAAAAATGAAAAGAATTTTTGGTTTTCCTGCGATTTTTACCCACCACTATATATAGGCATTCCGAGTCAAATATATCTATTAGTTGTATTTGTTTAACCCCTTTATTTTCAACTTATTAAAATTCATTTAAAAAGTTTTTTGTACCACTTGACAAAGCCGATATGGTAAGGTATACTTTCAGTAAAGTGGAATAAAGTGGAGGAAAGTGGTAAATGTTTTACGGCGAATATGCGCACGCTTTAGACAAAAAAGGAAGACTGATCCTTCCGTCAAAATTTCGAGAAGCGGCGAAAGCGAATTATATAGAGAAATTTTTCCTGACGCGCGGATTGGACAACTGCCTTTTTATGTTCGCGGAGGACGAGTGGAAGGTGCAGGAAGCGAAGTTTAAGGCGATGCCGTTCACTAAATCGCAATCCAGAAAATTCAATAGGCTGTATTTTTCCGGCGCCGTGGAAATAACGTTTGATAAACAGGGAAGGATGCTCATACCGAAATACCTGAAAGATTTCGCGCTCATCAGGCACGAGGTCATGGTCATAGGCGTATCCAACAGGATCGAGATATGGGACCTGGAAAAGTGGAGAGAATTTTATAATAGCGAAAAAGGGTCATTTGAGAAAATCTCGGAAAATCTTCTTAATGAATAATAAATGAGGGAGGTGGATGCCATGATTAGAAACGCCGCCAATACAAATAAAAATGAATTTAATGAATTAGTAAATTTCGATACTCTGGTCGAGCGTTTAAAGAGATTGCGTGCTTTGAACAGGGAGCCCCAGAAGATGGGACTCACGCAATATACTTGGCGCACTTTTTCGATTGACAAGGTGAAAAGCCGGTAGGCCTCACTCAGGCCGATCAGATGGAAAATAAGATGGTACACGTACACATTCCCGTACTGGCAAAAGAAGCGATCGGTTATTTAAACCTGAAAAAAGGAATGGTCATACTGGATTGCACGGTGGGGATGGGCGGCCATGCCGAAGAGATATTAACTAAAATAGGCGATTCGGGATACTTGATAGGGATAGACAGGGACGCAGAAATTTTAAAAGAGGCGAAGGCGCGGCTTAGCAAGGTATCGGGCAGATTCAGATTATTCCATTGCGATTATAAAAACTTGGACTTAGTCCTAAAGACGTGTGGACCGGACGGAATAGACGGCGCCATTTTTGATCTCGGCGCCTCATCGTTTCAATTGGATAATGCGGAAAGAGGATTTAGCATTAAAGCAGACGGCCCGCTCGATATGCGGATGGACACGGCGGAAACGGTGAAAGCCGCCGATATCGTTAATAAATATTCCGAATCCGAGCTGATAGAGATCTTCACAAAATACGGCGACGAACATTTTGCTCGGCGCATAGTAAGAGGGATCATAAGAGAGAGAAAGAAAGAAAAGATACGGACGACAGGCAGGCTGGCCGGCATAATCGAAGTCGCCCTACCTTATAAATATAGGTTCAGAAGATTGCATCCTGCAACGAAAGTTTTTATGGCTTTGAGGATAGCGGTAAATAGGGAAATGGAGAGCTTGGAAATAGGGCTTTCAAAGGTCGCCGGTGTTTTAAGAAAAGATTCGAGGCTATGCGTCATCTCATTCCACTCGGTCGAAGATAGAGTGGTAAAAAACAGATTTAAAGAGATGGCAAAGCTCGGCATTCTTAAAATAATTACAAAAAAACCCATCCAGACGGATGAGGAAGAGATGAGAAGCAATCCGAGGTCCCGAAGCGCGAAATTGCGGGTTGCGGAAAAGATGTGCTGATGAGAAAGGGAGATCAAAAGTTATGAGTCTTAAAAGGTATTTCGCAATTTTAATTATAATAACGGGTTTAGGCGTATGTTATGCGCATCAGCAATTTTTAATTGTTGAGGCAAATTATACGATAAAAAAGCGAGAGCGCAGATTATCTCAATTACTTGACCGCTACGCAAAGTTGAGGTATAATATAAATGCGCTTGAGTCGCCGGCCATTTTGGAAGCGCGGCTTGGGAATAATGGCATACAGTATAATGCGCCAAAAGCGTGGGTAAAGGTTAAACGAGTAGAAAGCAGACCTACGTATAGATTGGCTAAAAATACGGAAAGACGCACGACAGCGGTTGATAGGTTCTTAAACTTTATCACGGTCAAGGCAGAAGCTAAGGCCAGCAATAAAGATTAAGGTTTTATGATGCGTTTTTCGTAATTTAATTTTTTATATATTTTGCTACGGCATACCTTTTCTGGTTCCTGCTAGATAGGCGAAGTTTTTGATGAACCTGAGATTTAACTACCGATACAAGAAGCCCGCCAAGGGCCGATATTTCTTTATTTTCCTGCTATTTATATTCTTTTTCGCATTTCTTATTATCCGCCTTTTTTATCTTCAGTTATTTGAGCATGCACGCTACACAGAAATCGCCAAAAATAATAGAAACGTAGTGATCAATCTGCCTCCGAAGCGCGGGCTCATTCTGGATAGAAACCTCGAAAAGCTGGCGATGAACGTCCCTAAATATTCGGTATACGCCGTGCCTCGCTGCATGAAGGATAAGGCCGAGACTGCCGGGTGCCTGGCCGCCATTCTTAATAAAAACAAAGATGAGATTCTCGAGAAATTATCAAAAGACAAGCTTTTTGTCTGGATAGACAGGAAGGTTTCCGACGATAAGGCGGACGCGATAAAGGAACGGCGCCTTGTCGGTGTAGATGTTATTTCCGAAAGCGAAAGGAGTTATCCGAATAATTCGCTTTTGGCCCATGTCCTCGGATTTGCCGACATAGATAATAACGGCCTCGAGGGACTGGAAAAATATTACGATAAAGAACTGCGCGGTATCGCGGGATATAAAAGTATTTTAGTAGATGCGAAACGCCGCCAGGTGAGCTCTCTTGACGAAGATTCCCTTCCTCCGCGCAACGGCTATAACCTCGTGCTTACAATAGACGAGAACATACAGCATATCGCGGAGAAGGCGATGATGTCTTCGATCGAGACATATCATGCCAAATCGGCGAGTGTTGTGATAATGGATCCTTATACCGGCGGCATCCTCGCTCTTTCGAACTACCCTACTTATAATCTTAACGATTTTGCTAGTTCAACTTTGGAGGAAAGACGAGACAGGGCAGTGACAGACCTTTTTGAACCCGGGAGCTCCTTTAAGATAGTAACGGCAAGCGCCGCCCTTGAAGAAAAAGTCGCCACCCTCGAAGACGAATTTTTCTGCGAAAACGGCAAGTACGTTATAGCCGGAAAAATCCTTCACGACGCCCATCCGTACGGCCTCCTGAAATTTAAAAACGTAATAGAGGTATCCAGTAATATTGGGACAGTCAAGATCGCCCAGAGACTAGGGCCGGACAGAATGTACAAATACATAAAGCTGTTCGGTTTTAACAAAAAGACCGGCATAAACCTGCCGGGCGAAGTCACGGGAATTTTACGGCCGACTTCTATATGGTCAAAGACATCGATGACGGCATTACCGATAGGGCAGGAAGTAGGTGTGACAGCTATACAACTTGTCGGCGCTATTGCGGCTGTCGGTAACGGCGGCGTTCTTCTGGAACCGAGAATAGTAGATAAGATAATAGACGAAAAGGGCGCCCTTATTAAGGAGTTTAAGCCCAAAGGCGTAAGGAGGGTTATATCGCCGGAGACCTGCGCAAAAATAAAGGGAGTCCTCAAGATGGTTGTGGATACCGGCACCGGACAAAGGGCGGCAGTGCTGGGATATTCCGCGGCAGGAAAGACAGGTACCGGGCAGCGAGTAGAAGCAGACGGCTCGTACTCGCACAGCAAGTTTAACGCCCTTTTTATCGGATTTGCGCCCGTCGAAAATCCGAAAATAGCTATAGCGATCGTATGCGTGGAGCCGTGCCCGTATTATTACGGTGGTACTGTAGCCGCGCCGGTCTTTTCAGAGATTGCGACTAATACCCTTAGATATCTTTACGTTTCACCCGATTCGCCGAAAAAAGTCAAAAAAAGATGAAAAAGATCAAAGACCTATTTAACGGAATTGATTACAAATTAGTTAATTTAAGGCCGGATTCCGAGGTAAAAGGAATCAGCGCCGACTCAAGGGCCATCAAAAACGGCGAGATATTTGTTGCGATAAACGGTCCCGAGCATAACGGCTACGATTATATAGAGGATGCGCTGCGAAAAGGCGCCGCGGCAGTCTGCTTGGACAAGCCGAAGGATATCGCCAAATCCACGGGCGTTATCCTTGTTAAAGACACGCTAAAAACATTTCCCATCTTGGCATCGCGCATTTTTGACGACCCTTCCAAATCTCTCAGAGTAATAGGAATTACGGGGACTAACGGCAAGACCACCGTATCATATCTTATTTATGAAATCCTTAAAGCCGCATCAATGACGCCGTCGCTTTTAGGGACGGTCACATACAAGATAAAAGACAAAACACTGAAATCCCCAAATACCACGCCGGGGCCATTACTGCTACATTCGCTGCTCCGCCGGATGAAAAACGAAGGAAGCGATTACGTGATAATGGAGGTATCGAGCCATGCGCTTAAGCAGGCGAGGGTGTTCGGGGTAGACTTTAAGGCAGCCGTTTTGACAAATGTTACCGGCGATCACCTGGATTACCACAAGACGATGGAAGATTACGCGAAGTCGAAGCGGATTTTATTTGAATCGCTGGGGAAAGATAGCGTTGCGGCCCTAAATAAAGACGACAAGTTTTACGATTATTTCAAAAAGTCGACAAAAGCTAAAATGCTGGATTATGGAATAGAAAATAAGGCCGATTTCAGGGCAGCGAATATAAAATCGGATATAAACGGTTCCTCGTTTTTAATGGAAACACCGGCCGGCGCGGTAAGGATAAAAACACCGCTCTTAGGGCGACACAATATTTATAACATTCTTGCGGCAGGAGCAGTGTGTTTTACGGAAGGAATCAGCCTTGATACCATTAGTAGAGCCGTCGGTAGTTCTATTTTGGTGCCGGGCAGATTAGAGGGTGTCAATGCCGGGCAGTCGTTTAAGATATTTATCGATTACGCGCATACGCATGACGCGCTTGAAACGATCCTTTCGGAACTTCGGCCTTTGTCGAAGGGCAGCCTTGTGGCCGTTTTTGGATGCGGCGGAGATAGAGACAGAACGAAAAGGCCCAAGATGGGCAGGATAGCGAGCGAAATAGCCGATGAAGTGATACTTACTAACGACAATCCGCGGACAGAATCACCCGAAGCAATATTGGATGAGATAGAATCCGGTTTAAAAAAAGGATTTAAAAAATATAAAAGGATTCCGGATAGGTTCCGAGCCATAGAAGAGTCGTTCAAGAACAGGGATAAAAACGATATTGTGATCATAGGGGGCAAAGGGCACGAGGATTATCAGATAATAGGCAAAGAGACAATTCCTTTCAGCGACCGCGATGCAGTAGAGAAAATATTAAAACAGAGCCGGTAATGTTCACCGCCAACGAGATAACGAAAATAACAAAAGGAAAAATTTTAAACCGCAGCGTAACGGCTAGCACGGCTGCAGGCGTTTCAATAGACAGCCGCACTATAAAAAAGGGCGAACTTTTTGTCGCTATTGGGGGGGAAAGGTATGACGGCCATGACTTCGTAGGCGAAGCGATGAAAAAAGGAGCGCGCGGTGCGATAATTTCCGCGAAAAAGATAGCTTATATCAAGGAAAAAATCGGCCGCGGCTTTAATCCGGAAAATAATATCTTCTTTGCGGCCGTCGGCAATACCTTGAAGGCATTGGGTGAATTAGCGCGTTTTCACAGGGAGAGGTTTGACATTCCGGCTATAGCCGTCACCGGCTCAAACGGAAAGACGACGACAAAAGAGATGATAGCGGCTTCACTCGGCGGCGAATGGCGCCCTTTGAAAAATTCGGGGACGCGGAATAATCTGGTAGGCGTTCCGATGACTTTATTCAAGCTTACCGACTCCTACCAGAGTCTTGTGGTAGAACTCGGCATGAACAAAAAGGGCGAGATAAGAGAACTGGCAGAGATCAGCCGCCCTAATATAGGAATTATAACGAATATAGGGCCGTCGCATCTTCAATATTTAGGCGACCTGAACGGCGTTTACCGCGCCAAAAGAGAGCTTTTGGACTTTTTGGGCCGCGGCGATATCGCTTTATTAAACGACGACGATCCCATTTTAAGCAAATTCAAAGGAAGAAATCCGAAGGTGCTGCGTTTTGGCATGGGCGAGGGAGCGGACTTCAGGGCCGAGAATATAAAGAAGGAAGATCGCGGTTGGTCGTTCAAGGTGGCGGGCGAATCGTATACATTACACTTACCGGCTTATCACGATATATATAATGCTTTAGCCGCTATTTCTATCGGGGCGCTATTTAACGTATCTCCGGCTAAGATGCGGGAGGCGCTGGCGGATTATGTTTCTCTTGATAAGAGAATGGTAAGGGGTATAATTGAAGGTATAGAGTTTATAGACGATACGTATAACTCAAACCCGCTTTCAATGAGAAGCGCAATCGCAACTTTGTCCGGTTACAGTGCCAAAGGTAACAAGATTTTGATAAGCGGAGACATGCTGGAACTCGGGAAAAAATCGGCGTATTACCACAGCAAAATAGGCGAACTCGTAGCCGAGTCGGATATAGATAAATTCATAAGCGTAGGTAAATTGGCGCGCAATAGTTTCGCCGCGGCAAAAAGAAGAGGTATGCAGGATGCCTGGTTTTGCGAAACTAAAAAAGAAGCGGCCTCAATCCTGCGAAGAGTCGCCAAGCCCGATGATGTCGTGCTGATAAAAGGCTCGCGCGGGATGCAGATGGAGGAAGTCATCAAATGCTTTACTATTTCTTATACCCGCTAAAAGATTTCTGGTTCGGATTCAACGTATTCAAATACGTCACATTCCGCACCGCTTTTGCGGCTATAAGCGCGTTTCTATTATGCATACTTCTGGGCCCGCCGGTTATACGGCTTCTTTCTCTTCATAAAGTCGGGGAGAAGACATTCAGGCGCGACGCGCCGACTCTCCAGCAGTTTCACGGCGGTAAGGCGGGGACGCCCACGATGGGCGGTATCTTGATTGTCGCGAGCATACTAATCTCGACTCTCTTATGGGCGCGGTTGGATAATTCTTATGTATGGTTGGCGCTTGCCTCGACCCTGTGGTTAGGTATAATCGGATTTATAGACGATTATATAAAACTTGTCAGAGAAGACGTAAGGGGCTTAAGGTCGGCCACGAAATTTATCGGCCAGATTGTCGTGGGGCTTATCGTCGCCTTATTTTTGTATTTCTCCTCTTCGGGAACTACCTCGTTATATTTTCCCTTTCTTAAGAGGCTGATCATAGATTTGGGCATATTTTATATGCCTTTTGTAATTATAGTAATTGTCGGCTCAAGCAATGCCGTGAACCTTACCGACGGGCTTGACGGCCTTGCGATAGGCTGCATAACAATGATCGCGGCGACTTACAGCGCGTTAAGTTACGTGACGGGCCATTTTAAATTGAGCGGTTATTTGGGCGTGCCGTTTATTCCGCAGGCTGCGGAAATATCCGTCTTTTGTGCGGCCATCATGGGCAGCGGCCTGGGATTTCTCTGGTTTAATTCGCATCCCGCTTCTGTTTTTATGGGCGACACAGGCTCGCTTGCTCTCGGCGGCGCGATAGGCGCGGTGGCGGTATTGATAAAAAAGGAGATATTATTGGCGCTGGTAGGCGGCGTATTTGTCGTTGAGGCGCTATCCGTGATAATGCAGGTCGCATCGTTCAAATTAAGGAAAAAACGGATATTTTTGATGGCTCCGCTGCATCACCACTTCCAGATTATGGGATGGCCTGAATCAAAAATAACCATACGCTTCTGGATAGTTTCGGCGGTACTGTCACTTTTGACGTTAGCGTCGCTTAAGTTGATGTGATATAAAAGGGTAAAAGTATGGATTTTAAAAATAAACGCGTGACTATAATAGGTCTGTCAGAAAGCGGTTTCAGCGCTGCCAAGTTTTTAAAGGAGCGGAAGGCAAAAGTCCGCATCAGCGAGATGCAGGAGACTGCCGGCGTAAAAGAGAAATTAAAATTACTCAGTAATGTCGAATACGAAATAGGCGGCCACACAAAACCGTTCATACTAAAGAGCGATATGATGGTCATATCTCCCGGTGTGCCCATGTGCGCCGGACCGGTAAAATGGGCGAAGGAAAAAGGGATACCCATAATAGGCGAACTTGAACTCGGGACTATGTTTTGTCCGGCGCCGATCATAGCGGTAACGGGTACTAACGGTAAGAGCACGACAGTAACCCTTATACACGAGATACTTAAAGCGAACGGTATTAAATCCTTTCTCCTTGGGAATATCGGAACGCCCATATGCGAGGATATTTTAAAAGTGTCGCGCGATTCGGTAGTTTCGCTTGAAGTCAGCTCGTTCCAGCTTGAGACGATAAAGATATTCAGGCCGAAAGTCGCAGTTTATCTTAATTTGACACAGGACCACCTCGACAGGTACAGTGATATGGAGGAATATACAAAGGCAAAATTCCGCATATTCGAAAACCAGGAAAATAGCGATTACGCCGTCTTAAACTATGACGATGACGCGGTGAGGCCTCTCGGAAATAAGATAAAGTCTAAAATATTCTATTTTAGTATGAGGCAAAAGGTGAAAGGCGCTTACCTTGAGGGGGAAAAATTGATGCTGGACATAGGCAGCGGCCCGCTGGAGATCTGCGGAAGAAAAGATATCAATTTGGCCGGCGAACATAACATTGAAAACGCGCTGGCCGCCTTGCTGGCCGTGAGGCTTATCGACAAGGACGCTGCTATCGCGCCCACGCTAAGAACTTTTGAAGGGCTCAGGCATAGGTTCGAATTGATCGCCGAAGACGGGGGAGTAAGGTATATAGACGATTCAAAAAGCACGACGGTGGACAGTACCATAAAGGCGCTTAAATCGCTGGAAGGAAATGTAATTCTTATTGCAGGCGGACGGGACAAAGGCAGCGATTATTCATTCGTAAGGAGCGAAGCGGATAAGATAAAATGCCTTATATTAATAGGCGAGGCGCGCAATAAGATAAAGGAAGCTTTTAGCGGCCTGCTGATACCTATTAAGGAGGCCAAGACAATGGGGGAAGCGGTTTCGCTCGCAAGGCACACCGCGGCAAGATACGACACGGTCCTTTTGTCGCCGATGTGTTCAAGCTTCGATATGTTTAAGGATTACAAGGACAGGGGACGAGCATTCCGCCGAGCGGTCTTTGATGAATTATCCCAAATCGCCCTTCCGAAACAGGTATTTTAAAATGACAGATGATTTACGGAATATAAGGGTAATGATTTTGGTCGTTACCGCAGCGCTGATTTCCCTGGGCGTGGTCATGATATACAGTTCTAGCGCCGTTTACGCTTACGAGATTTTCCACGACAACTTCTATTTTCTGAAACACCATCTCACTTCGCTGTGTCTAGGGATTATCTTAGCGCTTTATTTCATGAATGTAGATATTCACGCGCTGCGTAAATACTCAAGGCCTCTTATGCTTTTTTCATTTCTGCTTTTAATCATAGTGCTGGTGCCGGGCATAGGGGTCGCAATAAGCGGCGCGAGAAGGTGGTTAAAAATAGCCGATATGACTTTTCAGCCGGTTGAGCTTGTAAAGCCGGTCTTCCTATTATATATGGCGGATTTTCTCGATAGAAAATCCGTCGGCGGGTACTCGCTTTTCGGCGTATTTCGGCCTGCTTTGATAATAATCGGAGCCTTATGCGGTTTAGTATTGCTTCAGCCGGATCTTGGCAGTTCTTTTGAGATGGGCGCGCTTGGCATACTGATGCTTTTTGTCTATGGGGCAGACATAAAACATCTGCTGTTTATTTTTGCCGCCAGCATCCCCATGTTATATTATTTGGTTTTGTCGATTCCCTACAGGGCGTCCCGAATCTTCACCTTCATAAATCCATGGAAAGATCCGCGCGGCGCGGGATTTCAGATAATACAGTCCTTTGTGGCGCTGGGTTGCGGCGGACTATTGGGCGTAGGGCTGGGCAATTCGCAGCAGAAGCTATTCTATCTTCCTGAATCGCACACTGATTTTATATTTTCTATAATAGGCGAAGAGCTCGGGTTAGTGGGGACGTCGTTGGTAGTGATTTTGTTTGCGGTCTTAGTGTGGAAGGGGATGACCTTAGCGTTCCGCAAAGATTCCGAGTTCTCACGGTTACTGGCGATGGGAATCTCGTCCACGATAGGTATTGAAGCCGCTATAAATATAGGAGTATCCACAGGAGTGCTTCCGACCAAAGGGCTGCCTTTACCCTTTATGAGTTACGGCGGCAGTTCTTTAGTCATTCATATGATTTTAGTTGCCATGCTTCTTAATATAGGAAGGGAAAATGTCAGATAAAGTGAATAGTATACTGAGGTTTTTACGCAGATGATCACAGATTAAAAGACACAGATGATCACAGATATCATGCTTTTCAGCGTTAATCTGTGCTAATCTGTAAGGGCCGTAACCCTAGTTTAATTCTGTGATAATCTGCGTAAATAAAAGGTTGGTAATTTTAGGTAATATCCAATGTCAGATAAGAAGGGCGATAATAAGAAGAACATAATAATAGCGTGCGGAGGCACGGCGGGGCACATCTTTCCCGGCCTGACGCTTGCGGAGGAACTTCTAAAACGCCGCAGCGGCAACATCAATATATCTTTCATTACCTCGGATAACGGCCTTGCGCAAAAACTGCTGAAAGAGAGCGGCTATAATTTTTATACACTGCCGGTCAAAGGTTTAAAGAAAAGGTCGATTTTCGGAAATATCGATTTTGTAACTTCGCTTTTTGCCGGCGCGGTAAAATCTATGGACATAGTTTTCAAAAAGAGGCCCGATTGTTTTGTCGCATTCGGCTCCTATATATCCGGCCCGCCGTTTATGGCCGCTTCGCTTTTAAAAATACCGACTCTCGTGCACGAGCAGAACGTGACGATGGGAAGGGCAAATAGGCTTATGCGCCGCTTCGCGACTAAAGTCGCCCTGAGTTTCCCAACAACGAATTTTGAGTCCGCGAAGGATAACGTAGTCATTACGGGGAATCCCATACGGCAAGCGGCCCTTAAAGGCGGCGGCCGCGAAGGGGCCCGTAATTTATTAGGGGTAACCAATGATAAATTTACAATACTCACCGTAGGCGGCAGCCAAGGTTCGCGGGCGGTAAATTCTGCCGCAATAGCCGCATTTAAGGATATGGACAAATTACTGCGAAGCAGGATTCAAATTATACACATCACCGGCGAGGAGGATTACGAAAGATTAAAAGCGGAATACCAAAAGATCGATGACTTGTCTAATAATATATATCCGTTTTTTAACGATATGGGAATAGTTTATAGCGCCTCTGACATTACGATCAGCAGAGCCGGCGCATCTCTAGTCTTTGAATTGTGCGCGCATAAGATCCCGTCGATTTTAATACCTTATCCCTTTGCGGGCGGCCACCAGGCAGAGAACGCGAAATTTCTCGCCGACAGGAATGCCGCTATCATGATAGAAGAAAAAAATCTTTCCAAAGATTCGTTAAAATCCGCGATTCTGCGGCTTCTTGAGAACGGTAATCTCCGCGACTTGATGAGAAAAAGGCTCGGGAACCTTGCGGCGCCGGACGCGGCGAGTAAATTAGCGGATGAAGTAGAAGCTCTGTTGTAAGAGGTACAAAAAGCGTTTGTAATGGACCAATCCCTCGACGTTGCTCGGGATGATTCGAGGAATGGTGAGCGCAGTCGAACCAAAGACTAAAGAATACGGTAAAGACGGGAGGGGGACACTTTCAATCGAATTCTAGCCGGCAATTTTAAGGAAAGTGTCCCCGCCAAAATGTTAAATTCAAGCAAAATACATTTCATAGGAATAGGCGGCATAGGCATGAGCGGGATCGCCCGGATCCTCAATCTTGACGGTCATCGGGTAAGCGGTTCCGATGCTAAGGAAAGCGGTATAATTAGAGAGATGAGAAAAGAAGGCATAAGATGTTTCATCGGCCACAAGGAAGAGAATATAGGGGATTGCGACATAGTTGTGTATTCCAGCGCGATAGACGGCAAAAATAGCGAATTGCGGGCCGCCCGCAAAAGGCGCATTAAAGTAATGCACCGCGCGGATATATTGTCAAACTTAGTCTCGGAGAAAACAAGTATTGCCATTACGGGCTCTCACGGGAAGACGACGACAAGCGCCCTCATAGCCCTGATATTTAAGGAAGCCGGGATGGATCCGCGCGCGGCCGTGGGCGGTGAAGTGCTGGATTTCGGCTCGAATATACTTTACGGCAAAGGGGATTATTTCATAACCGAAGCCGATGAAAGCGACGGTTCATTTTTAAAGTTCAGGCCCGACAATGCGGTTTTATTGAATATAGACAGGGAGCATCTCGATTATTTTAAGGACATAGATAATGCGGTAGGGATATACAAAAAATTCGCGAATAATGTCAAAAAGAAAGGAACGGTTTATTACAATAGCGATGACGACTATCTCAAAAAGGCGATGAAGAACTGCCGGAGGAACGTTGTTACGTTCGGCATGGTTGATGAAGCGGATGTGAAAGCGTTTGAGATAAAATCGCGCGGCCTTACGGTAAGCTTCAGGTGTTCAATAAAAGGTAAGGAACTGCCCGGCGTTGTCACTTTTCCTAAACCCGGCCGCCATAATGTCACAAATGCGCTGGCTGCGATAGCTGTGGCGCATGACGCCGGCATAGATTTTAAAATTATAAAAAATAGCCTTGAGCGCTACAAGGGAACCAAGCGGAGGTTCGAAATAAAGAGAACTCACGCGGATATAATGGTGGTCGAAGATTATGCCCACCATCCGACGGAGATAGAGGCCGTCCTCAACGCCTGCGAACCGCTCAAAAGAGATCTGATCGTCGTATTCCAGCCGCACAGATACACAAGGACAAAAGAACTTTTTCACGATTTCCTGACATGTTTTAAGCCCGCCAGCCGTCTCATATTGACTGACATATACGCGGCCAGCGAGAAGGCGATAACGGGAGTTACCACAGAACGGCTTTGTTACGAGATGAGACGCGGCGGAAATAAGAATGTAGAGTATATTAAGAAAGAAGCCATCGCGGGAAGGGTTAGAGACATTGCCAAGAAAGGCGACATAATATTAGTGCTGGGCGCCGGAGACGTGAATGAAGTGGCGGCCCAACTCGAGAGCATGTTTAACGAAGAAAGTAAGATCTTATGATTACGGAATCGCTTGTAGGCATAAAAGGATATATAAAAGGCAAAGTGCTCTATGATGAGCCGATGGGAAGGCATACATCATTTCGCGTCGGCGGTCCGGCCGAGATATGGGCCGAGCCGGATGATTTTGATGATCTCGGCACCTGCATTATGCTGGCTAAGGACAGAAATATGCCCATTGTCGTAGTCGGCGGCGGGACGAATTTACTTGTCAAAGACGTGGGCGTAAAAGGCATGGTCGTAAGCATGACTTCTCCTAAAATGAGAAAGATATATTACGGAGATGTCAAAGTCGACGTTTCTTCGGCGGTAAGGCTCGGCGAATTTATCAGATCCTCGGCCGATAATTCACTCGGCGGCCTCGAATTTCTGGCAGGCGTACCGGGAACGGTCGGGGGCGCGGTTTTTATGAACGCCGGAGCGAGACATTACGGGAAAAAAGATGTCTGGAAAAGCATCGGCGATTTTATCGAAGAAGTAAAAGCGATGGATTACGACGGCAACACTCACATTCTTACCAAAAAAGAACTTAATTTCGGTTATAAATCATCCGGACTTAAGAATATGATAATAACTGAAGTCAAATTTCTGCTGATCAAGGAAGATAAAGAAAATATTCTAAGCGAGTATAATGAGTATCTCAAAAAGAAAAAATTGACACAGGATTTAAATTTGCCGAGCGCCGGCTGCGTCTTCAAAAATCCGGCCGGGACTCTAAAATCCGCCGGCGAATTGATAGATAAATGCGGTTTAAAGGGTAAAAGAATCGGCGGCGCGCTTGTCTCAAGGAGGCACGCGAATTTTATAGTAAATGCGGGCGGTGCCACATCCGACGATATAATCGCCCTGATAGGCATTGTAAAAAATGAGGTTAAAGATAAGTTTGCCATCGAGCTTGAGCTGGAGATAGAAATTGTATAAAGCGAAGGATTACGGGAAAGTAGCGGTTTTGGCAGGCGGACCGTCGAGCGAAAGGGCGATATCGATTAAGTCCGGCCGCGCCGTCTATAAGGCCCTTAAAGAAGCCGGTTGCAATGCGGAATGGGTGAGTCTTGACGGCTGCGCCTTTAAAAACCTCCTCAAGAAAATATCGCCCGATATCGCCTTTCTGGCATTGCACGGCCGGTTCGGCGAAGACGGGACAGTGCAAAAGATCCTGGAGGAGATATCAATACCCTACACGGGCTCCGGCGTTATCGCGTCGCGCTCGGCGCTGGATAAAATAGAATCAAAAAGAATTTTCCAGAAAAACGGCATAGCTATACCGCCTTACAAGGTATTCGATAAGAACACTATAAAAAATGCAAAGGATCTTTCATTTCCGCTCATCGTCAAGCCCCGGAACGAAGGTTCCAGTATAGGGTTGTCGCTTGCGAGAGACGAAAAAGGATTCAAAAGTGCCTGCAAGGAAGCATTTAAATACAGTAAAAATATAATAATCGAACAATTCATAAAAGGCCGCGAGATCACGGTAGGCATTTTGGACGACACGGCGCTTCCCGTAGTTGAAATAATACCGGATAGGGATTTTTACGATTTCTACGCAAAGTATAGAGATAAAAAGACGCGATACGTAGTGCCGGCGCCTTTGCCTAAAGATATTTACGAAAATGCCCAAAAGTTGGGCCTTGCCGCACACATGGCGCTGAAGTGCAAGGATTTTTCAAGGGTGGATATGATTCTTGGCCAAGACGGTAAGATATTCGTGCTTGAAGTCAATACTATACCGGGCCTTATGGCGAGGAGTCTGCTGCCTAAGGCGGCGAGCGCCGCAGGCATAACCTTCAATGATCTTTGCATGAAATTTTTGCATCTCGCGCTCAAAAACAAGGGCAGTAAGGATTAGATTATCAAAACAATGGGCCCGAAATCGAAAAAGATAATAAAAGGAAAATTAATATTTTTATTAGCCGTATTTTTGATAATCGCCGCCGCCCTGAGATATTTTTATGTCTCTTACACCACATCGCCGTATTTTACCGTAAAGAAAGTGATAATCTTAGGCGATAAGCAAAAATCGAGCGTCGATTATGCCGCTATCGGCAAAATGGTAGTCGGTAAAAATATTTTCAAAGTCGACCTTGGTAAAGTAGGCGGTTACATGATAAATAATTACCGGGAACTGCGCAGCGTCGATATAAAAAGAGCATTTCCCGATTCCATCGTCGCCGCGGTTAGATTGCGAAAACCCGTCGCACAGCTTTTGCACGAGCGGTATTACCCGATAGACGAAGAGCGCGTGGTCTTATCGGACGTTAAAGATTCGCCGGAAAAGTCGCTGCCGGTCATCAGCGGCATAAACGTGAATCTGCCTAAATGCGTAGGCAAAAAGATAGAATCGGAAGCCTTGAAGCAGGCATTAATATTGTTTAAATTTATCAAAGAATCCGGTATATTAAAGAATCACCTGCTTTGCGAGATCAATGCGGGAAACTTGAAGGGCATGTCTTTCTCGCTTGACGAAGGGATAGAAGTCAGGATAGGATACGAGGACTATGCCGCGAGGTTAGAGAACTTAAAAGAGATATTAACGGATCCGAAAATATGGCCGTCAGATATAGGTTACATCGATTTAAGATTTGGCGAGCCGGTTATAGGCCCTAAATGGAAAAAATAAATAGAGAAAATATAGCAGGAGCCCTTCATATCGGTTCATCGCGAGTTTCGGCGTGCATAGCGAAATTGGACGCAAGCGGAACTGTGAGCATAATAGGTTTAGGCAAGGCAGAAGGCAAGCTTATGGGAAAAAAGGGCGTGCTCGATCTCGACGCGATGAGCAGCGCCATGCGCGCTTCGCTCAAAATGGCCGAAGTGGAAGCAGGCGCGGAAGTCAATAAAGCTTTCGTAAGTATCTCGGGCGCCAACATAACCAGCGAAAAAGGCAGAGGGATGGTCAAGTTGGGCAGGAAGGGCGAAGAAATCTTTAATAGACATGTCAAAAACGCCGTTAAGGTTGCAGAAGCAGTACCGCTCTCACTCGAAAAAGAGATAATACATTCGATTCCGCAGAGTTTCGCGGTAGACGGCCAGAACGGCATAAAAAATCCTATCGGCCTTTACGGCGTAAAGTTAGAGGTAGAAGCGCTTATAATCGCCGTAGACATGCCGTTTTTACAGAATATAATAAAATGCCTTAATATGGCGGGTATCGAACTTGAAGATGCCGTATTCTCCGGAATCGCTACGGCAAGATGCGTCTTTCCGAAAGAGCGTGATGCCGGCGGAATAGTTTTGATAGAAGCCGATAGTAATTTTACCGCCCTCTCGATTTTTTTCGATAATATCCTAAGAGGCGTGGATGTCTACGATAAGAATATATTTCAGGAAGGCGCGCTTGAATACCTGCGTGATGCCACTGACAGAGTGCGCGGTACGAGGCCGATTTCTAAGATCATCATCACCGGCAGCTCATTTCTCCCCGAAGAGATTATCGAAAGGCTTGAAACGGTATTCAGAGTTCCTTCCGAAATAGGTTACTCGCGCCGTATGAAAGGCAGCGCTAAAGATATAAATAATCCCGCCCACATAACCTCCATGGGCCTTGCCATGTACGGCCTAAAGATGCGGCTCGCCGCTTTGCCTCCCGCAGGTTCAAAATTAGGCTTTTTCCATAAGATAGTAGGCAGGCTCAAGGCCTTGTTCAACGACTACTTCTAGGGGAGTATAATCGGGGCGAGAGGTGTCGATGTCCGAATATATATGCCCGAAGTGCAAAAAACCCAATTATGACGATGATGCCCTGTTGTGCATTTACTGCGGCGAATCGCTTCACCGCGAATCAGGCATACTCGGCAGCATTAAATACGCCCACCACAAAATCATCTTCATCATCGCGGTAGCCCTCATAGTCCTTGCTTTTGCGGTGCTTATGCTTCGATAGGGGCAGGTAAATAATCAAGGACGCTTTGAGTAATACGTTGATAAGCAACATGTTATAGAAAAAATGCAGTTGTCGTATAGTTAGCAGCGTTTGCCAACCCAAATCGCCCCGCCTGCATTCAAAATTCTAAACTGATAACCCCCAAGGCGTAGCCAGAGTGGTTGCCGGAGCGGTCATTGCACCTTTGGCGTAACTACGATATTCCGGCGAACGACTGCGAAATTTAGCTTTGAACGAGCCACAAAATCGGTTTATAACCTGCCTGCCGGCAGGCAGGAAGGGTGAAATTTGTTCGCAGTCATATAACTAGTGAGCGATTACGCCGACCGTAGTAGGGGAGGTTTAAACCTCCCCTACGTGATGCGGCAGGAACGAGGCGACGCGGTAGCGTCAGCCGAGTTATTTCACCCCCGATTTTTGGCGAAGTGAAAAGCGTTAAGAATTTCGCTTTGGAGTGAGCGGAATATCGTAGTTAAAGCGTATCGCGAGCGGAATATCGTAGTTAAGAATTTTAATGTTAGATTTCACCCCTTGAGACGTCTATTTAAGTGAGAAGATAACCAGGAGGATACTATGGGAGAAGAATATTTGACGCTTGCTTCAATTATAAATTCTTTGGGCACAAAATACGATTTATTGGACCTTGTGGATTATCTGGCCGATATGTTTTTTATCGATGATGCCGAGAAAAGACAGGCGTTCAGGGAAAAATGTTTATTCAGCCAGAGTGAGCAGGTAATATAACATAGTCCGTATTACTAAGGGCGGTTATTGGGTTAAATCCGAAGCCGCTCTTTTTTTATTATCGATAACGCCTTTAGCCGCGCGTATATACGCTATTTATAATATAACATACCATAATTCCTTGACAACGGGCATGGGTTGTGTTATCCTAACAAACTATCCAAAATGATTAAGGATAACCTCAACCTCGTCAGAGATAAGATAAAAAGGGCAGCCCAAAAAGCGGGCCGCAATACCGAAGACATTGTATTAGTTTGCGTCACGAAAGAGGCGGATATAAATGCCATGCGCGAGGCCATAGATAGCGGGATTACCGATATAGGGGAGAATACGATCCAGGCTGCTGCCGCAAAATATAAATTATTAGGCCCGAAAGCCGGCATAAGGCGGCATTTTATAGGCCATCTTCAGACAAATAAAGCGAAGAATGCCGTCAGGATATTTGACCTGATTCACTCCGTCGACAGCTTACATCTTGCAGAGGCGATTCAGAAGGAAGCCGAAAAAATCGGCAAGATGCAGAGCATCCTATTGCAGGTTAATATCTCCGGTGAAGACAGTAAATACGGGCTTGCCCCTAAAGAGGCCGAAGGCGCGGTAGTTGCCATAAGCAAAATGAAGAACCTGATGCTTTTGGGGCTGATGACAATAGCGCCCTACTCGGATACTCCGGAAGATTCGCGGCCGCATTTTAAAGAATTGAAGAATATGAGGGATAAATTATCGTCTCGCAATTGCGATAATGTTGATATAAAGCACCTTTCGATGGGGATGTCGGGCGATTTTGAAGTCGGCGTCGAAGAAGGCGCGGATATCGTAAGGATAGGTTCGGCGATATTTAAATAAAACACCACGGCCTTGGTAGCGGGTGCGAAGACTATAGACGGCGGTAGAGACAATATGGGGACACCCTCCGTCGCATAATGCCGGTGCCTTTTAAGGAGAGTGTCCCCGACAAGGTAAACATGCAAAACGACATAAAGATAGGCATATTGGGTTGCGGCAATATGGGCGAGGCCATCGCTAAAGGCATCACCTTTTCCGGCCTGGTCAGCGCGGGAGACATCTATCTATATGATATAGACAGAGAAAAGACCGGCCGCCTGAAAGAATGCCTTGACGCGAATGTGGCAAGTTCATCCGAAGAATTGTGCAGCGAATGTAACGTGATTCTCCTGGCGGTAAAACCTCAGGATATCGAGGAGGTATTAAAAGAGATAGGGCATCTTATTGACTCATCAAAGCTTTTGATATCAATAGCGGCGGGCGTGACCATAAAGAAGATAAAAAGATCCCTCGAAGAAGAAGTGCGCGTTATACGCGTTATGCCTAACATGGCGGCTTTTGTGCATGTCAGCATTTCGGCTATGTCAAGCGATAATTACGCGACGGCCGATGATAAGAGACTGGTGAAGGAGATGCTGATATCCGTCGGAGAAGTCATAGAAGTAGAAGAGGGCCTTATGGACGCCTTTACGGTCATCGCGAGCAGCGGACTTGCTTACTTCTTTTATCTTGCCGAGATACTTGAAAAGTGCGCGATAGGCATGGGAATAGATAAGGAAAAAGCGAAACTTCTTGCCACTAAAACCGCGCTGGGCAGCGCTCTGCTTCTTACGGAGGGAGATGCCGATGCCGAGACACTACGAAGGCGTGTTACTTCAAAAGGCGGGACGACGGAAGCGGCGTTCCGTTATTTCAGCGAAAAGAAACTTGAAGATATACTGAAAGAAGGCATAGAAAAGGCGCGAAAGCGCGCAAAAGAACTGAGCGGGGAGTGACAGTGTTTGTTTTAGGAAATTTTTTTATAGCGTGCGCGAAGGTGCTGGGCATAATCATTCTGTTGCTTTATTGGCTGATTATAGTAAGGGCCGTCTCAAGCTGGTTCAGCCCCGACCCTTATAATGTCCTGGTCCAACTTTTATATAAGGTAACAGAGCCCATTTTGTCGCCTTTCAGGCGCATAATACCGGCCTATAATATCGGCGTCGATGTCTCGCCTATTTTAGCGATAGTCGTTTTGGTATTCTTGAGGTATTTTCTCGTCACCACTTTATATCAGCTTGGCCGGCGTTTCGGTGCGATGTGAGGATAGTTTAACGTATCAAAAAGCTCAGTGCAAATATTAAAAGGAAAGCATTCAAAGATTAAGGTTGTTGAAATAGCAAATGTTGCGTAAGTTGCAAAAGTTGCGGACGTTGCGTACGTTACTTCTACAGCAACCTTCGCAACCTTGAGCAACATATGCAACCTTTGCAACTTTTAAGGAAATACAATGCCAAGAATAGGTATTATAGGCGGCAGCGGCGTATATGACATAGCGGGCGTGAAAAATAAAAAGATGGAGAAACTTTCTACGCCGTTCGGAGAGCCGTCCGATGAGTTCATGCTGGGCGAACTCGAAGGCAAGGAGGTCGTTTTTCTGCCGAGGCACAGCAGGAGTCATAGCGTGCTTCCCACCGACCTCAATTACCGCGCGAATATTTATGGTATGAAAAAGCTGGGCGTGGAAAGAATGGTCTCCATAAGCGCTGTCGGGAGCCTTCGGGAAAATCTAAAACCGCTTGATATGGTGGTACCTGACCAGTTTGTGGACAGGACCAATCAGGCCAGAAGGTCAACCTTCTTCGGCGACGGGATAGTGGCCCATGTATCGTTCGCGGATCCCGTTTGCAGTCATCTGTGCGATGTCGTGTATAACGCCGGTAAAATTTGCGGCGCCGCCATCCATAGGGGCGGGACTTATATAAATATGGAAGGCCCGCCGTTTTCCACTAGGGCGGAATCGCTTCTCTATAGAAGCTGGGGCATGGATATAATAGGCATGACGAATATGCCGGAGGCAAAATTGGCCAGAGAGGCGGAGATATGCTTCGCGACGCTCGCCATGGTGACGGATTACGATTGCTGGTACGCCAAGTGCCACGAAGAAGTAAGCATGGACATGATAATAAATAACATGAAGAAGAACGTCGAGATGGCGAAGGCTATTATCAGGACGATCGTGCGTGATATGCCGGAGAAAAGAGAATGCGAATGCGGCTCAAGCCTTAGGCACGCCATAATGACGCCCAAAGAGATGATCCCGCCGGACACCAAGAAGAAGTTGGATATTATTATAGGAAAGTACTTAAAATAAAAAACCGAACATGGACTACAAAGACACTATAAATCTACCGAATACAGATTTTTCGATGAAGGCTAACCTTCCCGAGCGCGAGCCGGAGATATTGAAGCGCTGGGAGGCGATGCGCATATACGACCGCATTCTGAAAAAAAGCGAGAAGGCGAAGGCAAAATATGTCCTGCACGACGGCCCTCCGTATTCTAACGGCGATATACACATGGGCCACGCGCTCAATAAAATCCTTAAAGACATCGTCGTGAAATTCAAGACGATGGATGGTTACCGGGTGCCGTTTGTTCCGGGGTGGGATTGCCACGGCCTTCCCGTAGAACATCAATTGATGAAGAACCTTAAGATTGAAAAAGGGGATATGCCGCAGGTAGAATTCAGGGAGAAAGCCCGCGATTTCGCGCTTAAATATGTGGATATCCAAAGAACCCAGTTTAAACGGCTGGGAGTCTTTGGGGATTGGGACAATCCGTACCTTACGCTGAGCCCGCAATACGAAGCGGCTATCATACGCTCTTTCGCAAAACTTGTTGAAAAGGGATACGTTTATAAGGCGCTGAAACCCGTCAACTGGTGTTTTAAGTGCGAGACAGCGCTTGCGGAAGCAGAAGTCGAATACGAGGACCATACCTCGCCGTCTATTTTTGTCAAATTTAAATTAATAGACGCCGATAAGTTCAAGAAAATCGTAAATAATGCCGCGGTCAGCGCGATAAAGAATGACATACATGTATTAATATGGACGACGACGCCTTGGACGCTTGTGGCGAATGTCGCAATCGCATTATCGCCGACGATGAAGTATGTCCTGGTTAAGGGCGGAGAGAATCATTTAATATTGGCGGAGGAACTTCTTGGCGCCGTTACTAAAAAAGTCGGCCTGGGCGAGCCCGCCATACTAGCTTCTTTCTACGGAAGCCGGATGGAGGGGCTCGATTGCAGGCACCCTTTTATAGACAGGTCGTCAAAAATAGTTTTAGCCGATTATGTTTCGCGCGAAGAAGGTTCCGGCTGCGTCCACACTGCGCCCGGCCACGGGCAGGAAGACTATGTCACAGGCAAAAAATATAATCTGCCGACCGTAATGCCCGTGGATTCAAAAGGCAGGTTCGAGGAGGAGGCCGGCGAATTCAAAAAGATGCACGTATTCGACGCCAACAAAAAAATAATCGATAAGCTTAAAAGTTTAGGCGCTTTAGTTTATACAGAACCTATGCAGCATACGTATCCTCATTGCTGGAGATGTAAAAACCCCATTATATTCAGGGCGACATCTCAGTATTTTATAAATGTGGACCATGACGGATTGCGGCGGAAATCCGGCGAAGACATAGAAAACAAGATTGAATGGCTGCCGCCGGCAGGCAGAGAGCGGATTTCGGCGATGGTGAAGAACAGGCCGGATTGGTGCCTTTCAAGGCAGCGGCTGTGGGGAGTGCCGATCGTAGCGTTTTATTGCTCCTCCTGCGAGGAACTGCTTTTAGACGCAAAAGTGATCGGTCATGTTGCCGATATTTTTGAAAAGGAAGGCTCGAACGCCTGGTTTAGTTTTGAGGCGTCCGGACTTTTGCCAAAAGGGGTCTCGTGCAAAAAGTGTAAAGGCTCGTCATTTACGAAAGAGTCGGATATATTGGATGTGTGGTTTGAATCGGGAGTAAGCCATCAGGCGGTATTAAAAGGGCGTAAAGAATTCCCCGCGGATTTATATCTTGAAGGAAGCGACCAGCACCGCGGATGGTTTCAATCGGCGCTATTATCGGCGATAGCGATAGACGGAGTGCCGCCTTATAAGACAGTCCTGACCCACGGTTTCGTGGTTGACGGCGCCGGAAAGAAGATGTCGAAATCGCTCGGCAACGTCATATCTCCCGAAGAAGTCATGAAAAAATACGGCGCGGATATATTAAGAATATGGGTCGCCTCCTGCGATTACAGCGACGATGTCCGCCTTTCTGACGAGATATTAGCAAGATTAGCCGAGGCGTACAGGAAGATCAGGAATACATGCAGGTTCATTCTGGGCAATCTAGGTGACTTTAACCCGGGGAAAGATATTCTTCCGGTAAATCAATGGTCCGAAATAGATAAATGGGCTCTCTGGCGCGCACTCTGTTTATTGGAATCGACGGAAGATAATTTCAGGCACTTTACGTTTCACAAGGCCTTCAGCTCTATTTATAATTTCTGCGTCGTTGATATGTCTTCGATATATTTAGATGTCCTGAAAGATACTTTATATACGGCAGGCAAAGATTCCGTCACGAGAAGGAGCGCGCAGAGCGCTTTGTTCCAGATAATAAGCGTATTGTCAAGGATCATGGCTCCGATCTTGTCTTATACGGCAGATGAAGTTTGGAAGTGTATACCGAATTACAAGACTGCGGAGAGCATACATTTGGAAGATTGGCCGGAGGCGGAAGCATTGAAGAAACAACTGAGCGCCAATTTTAAAGATAAAGACATGGAAGTATGGAGCGAAAGGCTGCTCCCGCTAAGAGGAGGTGTTTTAAAAGAGCTTGAAGAGGCAAGGTCCAAAGGGCTTATAGGCAGCGCTCTTGAAGCAAAAGTAATTTTGCATAGCGAAAATAAAGAATGGAGCGAATTTCTAAATGCGAAGAAACAGGTACTCGCGCCACTTTTTATAGTCTCATCCGTGGATATTTCGCCGCAGCCGCCGGAAGACGCCAAACCGGCCGAAGGCATTCCGATCAATATAAAAGTGGCGAAGGCGGACGGGGGAAAATGCCAAAGGTGCTGGAATTACAGCGTGACAGTCGGCGCCGATAAAGAGCATCCGGGCCTTTGCGCGAAGTGTACGAAAGTAGTGGAAGAATTTTTTTCACATAAGAAAGGATAGATTAGATGAACAAAATAGAACTTGAAAAATTCAAGAAATTACTGCTCAAAAAACGAGAAGACATAATGAACGACGTCAACCACATTACCGAGGATACCCGTAAGAGCTCGCAAAAGGAGGCGTCGGGCGACCTTTCGGCGTACAGCCTGCATATGGCGGATGTGGCGTCCGATAGTTACGACCGCGAATTTTCGCTGAATGTCGCCTCAGGCGAACGCAACACGCTCTTGGACATTGATGAGGCGCTTAAGAGGATGAAAGACAGGACATACGGCAAGTGCATTATATGCGGGAAGAATATTTCCAAGAAGAGGCTCGTGGCCGTGCCGCACGCAAAACTGTGTATGCCGTGCAAGCGCAAAGAGGAGCATAAATAGTGAAGATACGTGCCGCTATAACAGTGGGCGTATTAGTTTTTATTGACCAGCTGACCAAGTTCATGGCGGCAACTCACCTCAAACCGTACGAAAGTTACCCCGTATTGAAAGGTATTTTTCATCTGACGCTGATACATAATAGCGGCGCCGCGTTTGGTTTTTTCAAGCAGAGAGTCGCGATATTCATTTTCATATCCATAGTTACGATCCTCCTTATAATATTTTGCGCGAAGAGATTTCAATACAACTACCATTACGCGCGGGCAGGATTGCTGCTTATACTTGCGGGGGCAATCGGGAATCTGATAGACAGGATCAGGCTGGGATGTGTCGTTGATTTTCTCGATTTCAGAATCTGGCCGGTCTTTAATTTCGCCGATATACTAATATCGCTCGGCGGCCTATTTCTTATTTATTACATAGTGAGCATAAAGCGTAAAACGTAAAGCGCCTGCCTGCCGGCAGGCAGGAAAAACTGAAACTCAAAACGCAAAACTTTGGATACACATGCACCCTATATTGTTCCAGTTGGGCAATTTTAAGATTTATTCCTATGGCTTTATGGTGGCGTTGGGTTTTTTAGCCGGCGCTTATCTTGCAAGTCAAGAAGCCAGAAGAAGAGGGATAGATCCGGAAAATATATTTGATGTCTGCCTTTATGTCATGATATTCGGTATTATGGGGGCGCGATTATTACATGTTATTTTAGAAATAGGTTATTATTCGCAGCACCCTCTCTATATAATTATGATAAACCATGGCGGGCTTGCTTTTCAGGGCGGCCTTATAGCCGGCATTGCTGCCGCGTGGCTTGTCATAAAAAGACGGGGCCTGCCTTTGTTAAATACGGCGGACATGATTATCCCGTATGTTGCTTTAGCGCAGTCGATCGGCAGAATCGGCTGCCTTTTAAACGGCTGCTGCTACGGCGTGCCGTCAAATTTACCTATCGCAATCTATTCGGCGGAACAGCACCGCGCCTTACACCCGACCCAACTTTACCTTTCAATCTTTTTTCTTGCGATGTTTGTTGTCCTGAAGAAGATTTATGAAAATAAAAAAATCGACGGCATAGTTTTTGCGTGGTATCTATTGATGTTCTCAATCGGAAGTTTTTTTATAGATTTCCTGAGGGGCGATCCCGCCGTTGTATTTTTTAACCTAAAGGTATCGCAACTAATTTCGCTGGCGGTATTTCCGGCCTCATTACTTATGTTGGTAATTTTGAAATGGAAAACTACACATTCGCGGTAGATAACGCAGGCACCGGCGTAAGGCTGGATAAGTACCTCGTTGGGTGCCTTCCGAATTCTGTATCTAGGACGCGCATCCAGAGGCTTATAACCGATGAGAAGGTGCTTGTAAACGGCACACCCAGAAAAAACCATTACAAGCTGGAAAGCGGTGATTTCATAGAAGTGGAGATGGCGAAACCGCGGAAAATAGACATAAAACCGGAGAAGATACCGTTAAAGATAGTTTACGAAGACGACAGGTTGATCGTCGTGGATAAACCCGCAGGCATGGTCACCCATCCGGCGCCGGGAAACTATTCCGGCACGCTCGTCAACGCGCTTTTGCATCACACCAATAAACTTTCGCCTTCGGCCGAGCTGAAGCCCGGAATTGTGCACCGACTGGATAAAGGCACATCCGGCCTGGTGATAGTAGCCAAAGACGAAATGGCGCACTCATTCCTAGCGAGGCAGTTTAATAAAAGGACGACCGACAAAAGGTATATAGCCGTCGTGGAAGGCGTTGTAGAGCTTGACAACGGCATCATATCCGAACCGATAGGCCGCCACCCGCGCGACAGAAAAAAGATGTCAGTCAGATTTTCGGAATCAAGAAATGCGCTAACTAGGTATAAAGTTTTGGAGCGGTTCAAAAATCATACGCTTTTAGAAGTTAAGCCCGAAACGGGCAGGACCCATCAGATAAGGGTCCACATGGCGTATATCGGACACCCCGTAGTCGGCGATATAACTTATGGCGCGAAGAAAGAAGCGGATTTGATAAAACGTCAGGCGCTGCATGCGGCGAGCATCTCCTTTTTGCATCCCACGACTAAGGATGAGAAAAAATTTGAGTCGAAACTGCCCAGGGACATAAAAGAGCTGATTGAAAGATTAAGATCTAATTAGTTTGCATTTTTTTGGACATATGGTATAATTATACAAATGACAAATTCTTTCGTCATTACTTAAAGGGGATTTATGCTTAAAAATACGAAATCGTTGGGAGCGATGGTAGTAGCGGTTATCTTTTTACTCAGCACGATTGCGCTATTTGTGGTGCTAAACGGCGAAAAAAGCGCCAAGTTGGCCCTCCAGAACGAATTGGCCGAAATATTAAAAGCGAAGAAGAAGTTATCGGCCGAGCTCGATGAAGTGAAGGTTATAAAAAGCGATTTAGAGATGAAGTTAAGCGCGCTGGAAGCTCAGGCCAAAATGTTAGGCGACAGTTACGAAAAAGAAAAGTCGCAGAAGGAAGGCCTCAAACTTGAACTTACGAAAAAAGATACCGAGCTCTCCGGCATAAAAAGCCAGCTGGATTCCGCTGCCGCTGAAAAGCAGAACCTTCAGGCGACTCTTGACCAGGAAAAGACCAAATACAGCCAGCTTAAAGAGCGCGTTGACAAACTTGTCGAAGTAAAAAATGAACTCGAAAAGAAGATCAAAGACATCGTTGATAAACAAGGCGTCGAGCTCGAGCGCATAGTGGTAAAACAGGAAGGGGAGCTCGAGGGCAGGGTCCTCGTAATAAATAAGGAATATAATTTTATAGTTACTGATATAGGTTCCGATGATCAAACCGCATTAGGGGATATTTTGACGGTATTCAGGGATGGTAAATATGTGGGAGAAGGACAGATAGAAAAGATTTACGATACGATGTCCGCCGCCACAATTGTGAAAGAGACAAAACCGGGCGCTATTCAGATAAACGACAAAGTGGTGGTAAGACCCAAATAAGAACGCATTTTTTAATCGTACTAAGATTGAAAAAAGAATCCCACCAAATAAAACCCATAAAGAAAATAGAAGGCGAAATAAAAATCGCCGGCGACAAGTCGATATCCCACAGGGCGGCCATGTTGGGGGCCGTCAGTATCGGCGAGACGAGGATTAAAAATTTTCTCATGGCCGACGACTGCATCGCTACCATTAACGCCTTTAAAAATATGGGCGTAGCCGTAACCGTCGGCGACATAATTAAAATTAAAGGCGCGGGTTTAAAAGGCCTTAAGAGGCCGACGAAAAAACTTTATTTGGGAAATTCCGGCACATCTATGCGCCTTTTGCTCGGCATACTCGCCGGCCAGGATTTTGAAGCCATTCTCTCGGGTGATGAATCGCTGAGCAACCGTCCGATGAAAAGGGTCACAGTTCCGCTTCGCAAAATGGGGGCGGATATACAGGGCAGAGACGATGCAAATTTCGCCCCGTTAAAAATCCGCGGAGGCAGCCTTAAAGCCGTAACCTACGATTCTCCCATAGCGAGTGCGCAGGTAAAATCCGCAATATTGCTCGCCGGGCTTTACGCGAAAGGCACAACCTCGGTTAGAGAACCGCTTAAATCACGAGACCACACAGAGCGGATGCTCAAACTCTTAGGCGCCAATATATCTATTGACGGGCTCAAAGTTTCAATAGCCGCGTCAAATACCTTGAAAGCGAAGGATATAGAAGTCCCGGGAGATATCTCCGGCGCGGCGTTCTTCATGGTAGCGGCTTTATTGCTGGATGGATCCAAGATAACCATTAAGAACGTGGGCGTTAATGAGACCCGCACGGGCATAATCGACATACTTAAAAGAATGGGCGGTGAGATAGACGTAAAAACAATTAAGACCGATTGGGAACCCATAGCAGATATTACAGTTTCATCGAGCAATCTTAAGGCGACGACTATTGATAGGGGAGAGATCCCGCGGGCCATTGATGAATTGCCGGCGCTCATGATAGCGGCGGCGTTCGCTAAGGGCCGCACGGTCATAAAAGGAGCAAGCGAATTGAGGGTCAAGGAAACGGACAGAATAGAGTCTATGCGCGAGAATCTGAGAAGAATGGGCGGCGGACTCGCGAGCGAGGGTGACGACGTCATCATTGAAGGAAAGGACGGGTTGCGAGGCGCCCAACTTTTTAGTTTCGGCGATCACAGGACGGCCATGGCGATGTCGGTGGCCGCGCTCCGCGCATCAGGAGATAGCGTTATAAATGACACCGCGTGCGTCTCGACATCTTTTCCGAAATTTTTCGATACCTTAAAATCGATATCGGTTGGTAATTAGGTTGACATAACCATGGCGGTTTGTTATAATTATCTGGCTTATTCGTATACTATAATTATTACATTAACCCTATGTATAACTTATTGAGAGGGTAGTTATGAAGGAGAAGATAAAAAAGCTTGCCGATGAATTAGTAAGAGTCTTCAATTATTTTTTCGCATTTTTTTCAAATGATATGGGGATAGATTTAGGCACCGCTACTACCCTGGTTTTTGTAAAAGGCCAGGGTATTGTTTTGTGCGAGCCCTCCGTAGTGGCAGTTGAAAAGGGGACATCCAGAGTCTTGGCAGTTGGCGAAGAGGCCAAGAGGATGCTCGGCCGTACCCCGGGCAATATTGTAGCGATAAGGCCGATGAGAGACGGCGTAATAGCCGATTTTGAGATAACCGAAAGCATGCTTCGATATTTCATAAAGAAGGCCCATAATTCAAAAAAGTTTTTCGTGAAACCGCGGATGGTGATCGCGATACCATCCGGCATTACAGAAGTCGAGAAAAGGGCGGTTAAGGATTCGGCATTGCACGCCGGCGCCAGAGAAGTGTTTATGGTGGAAGAACCCGTCGCGGCCGCTATAGGCGTGGGGCTTCCCATACAGGAGCCCGTAGGAAATATGATTATAGATGTAGGAGGCGGTACTACGGAAATAGCCGTCATATCTTTGGCCGGCGTAGTATTTTCGCGCAGCATAAGAATCGGCGGTGACGAAATGGATCAGGCAATAATAGATTATCTTAAAAAGACATATAACCTCATGGTCGGCGAGAGGACTGCCGAAGAAATAAAGATCAAGATCGGCTCGGCATTTCCGCTTGAGGAAGAATTGACGATGGAAGTGCGCGGCCGCGACCTGGTGGCCGGCCTGCCCAAGATGATAACGATTTCAAGCGAAGAAATAAGAGAAGCCCTGGCCGAACCTATAGCACAGATAGTTGAATCGGTAAGGATAACGCTCGAAAGGACGCCGCCGGAACTTTCGGCCGACCTTATCGAAAGGGGCATAGTGATGGCGGGCGGCGGATCCCTCCTGAAAGGATTGCCGAAATTACTGTCCGAAGAGACCGGCCTTCCGGTTCATTTGTCCGAGGATCCGATAACGGCAGTAGCGTTAGGGACAGGCAAAGTCCTGGGCGAGATTAAATATCTGAAAGCAGTGGCGATGAGCCCGCGGCACATAGAGCAACAGCAATAATATTAAATCTTCATAAATACAAAGCTTAGAACAGTGAATTAATGTGATTAAGCCCAAGATAATTATCGTAATGGCAGTAATTGCGATTTTTATCTGGACAATGTTCGCGCCCCCGCCCTTCCTTGTACCTTTAAAAATGAACCTGGCGAATATTGCCAGGTTCCCTTTTAGAATAATAAGCCTTTCCTTAAATTCTCTCAATGACATTTCAAAATTATTTTATATTGACAGCGAAAAGCTTGCGCTGAAACGCAGGTCTTTCTCACTTGAACGCAAATTGATAGAATTGCGCGAGATCTCGCTGGAAAACAAGCGCCTTAAAGACCTGCTCGACCTTCGGTCCAATGCAGCAAAATCTTCCATCGCAGCGTTAGTTATTGGCAGAGACCCCAATAATTGGGCGTCGGTCGTTTTTATCGACAAAGGGAAACGAGACGGCGTAGTAAAAGATATGGCCGTTGTTTCAAACCAGGGCCTCGTCGGCCGCGTAAGAGAAGTTGGGAAGAATTTCAGCAAGGTGATGCTTATCAATGACGTTGATTCGAAGGTAGCCGGGCTCCTGCAACAGACAAGGGAACAGGGGCTTTTGGTAGGGACTCCCGAAGGCAGATGTAAATTGATCTATCTTTCACTTGAAGCCGACGTAAAGAAAGGGGATACCGTCCTGACTTCCGGCGCGGGCAGCATATATCCCAAGGGCATGCTGGTAGGCGAAGTCGTGCATGTCGCCAAAGAAAGAGGCAGGCTCTCTAAATACGCAATCGTAAAACCTTACGCCGAATTGTCAAAATTAGAAGAAGTCCTATGTATAAAATAAACCGCCTGCGCGACTACGGGTTGATATTACTTGCCTTTTTAATGCAGGTATTTCTGGCTGATTTTCTTAAGGCGGGCAGCGCCAAACCCAACTTCATGATAATAATAACGGCCTTTTTTGCACTTTTCGCGGATGAAAGATTCGGCCTTGAGGCGGGTTTCATATGCGGCGCGATCCTTGACATATTTGCTTTGCGGTTATTCGGCCTGAATACGATCCTTTTTTCTTTCAGCGGCTACATTATAGGCAGGTTCAACAATAAGATCTACCGGGAAAGCATAGTCACCTACGCAATAGTAGTCTTTCTGATGTCTTTTTTTATCCTGTCCTCATACCGCCTTTTTATCGGACTTGAAAACAGATTTTTGCTGTCCAGTCTGACCTTGGGTTTTGTTTTTAGCCCCGTAGTTTTTCTTGCCGCGTTGTATAACTCTTTTTTAGGGACGTTGGCGCATACTTTTCTGTCGAGGGCATTAAAGCTGGGCGAGACTAGTGTATTATGAACACAGATTTTATCAGAAAGAGCCTGATAGTTTTTTTTATGATACTCTGCTTATATCTATGGTATATGCAGTCGATCCGCGGCGATTATTATCTTGAATTGTCAAAAATGAACAGGATCCGCCTCGTTCCTTTGTTGGGACCGCGCGGGAACATCTACGACAGGAACGGCAGCCTGCTTGTGGGTAGCCGCCTCGCTTTTGATTGCATCGTCATACCGCAGGAATTTGAACCGGATCGTAAGTCCTTTGAAGAAGTCAGCCGCCTCTTAAGTGCGCCGTTAGAAGTATTAAAAGATAAAATAGAGGAAGAGGCCGTAGCGCCGTTTGTGGCGGTGGCCATAAAAAAAGATATAGGCAAAGAAGCCGCCATAGCGATTTCGGAAAAAAGCCTCGACCTTCCCGGCCTGCTTATTCAAACCCGCTCCGTCAGATATTATCCCAACAAGAATATATGCTCGCACGTAGTCGGTTACCTCGGGAAGATCAGCAAAGATGAGCTATATACTTTTAGCGACTACGGATACAAAACGATGGATTATGTGGGCAGGGGCGGATTGGAATTGTTTTATGACAGTTATTTAAAGGGCGAGGAGGGCGGCATCCAGACCGAGGTCGATTCAAGAGGCAGAGAGCTTAAGCAGCTCGGCATTAAGGAACCCGAAAAGGGCAAAGATATAAATACGACGATAGATCTGGAATTAGAAAAGTATGTTGATGCCCTTCTTGAGGGCCATAGAGGTGCGGCGATAGTAATGAATTCCCAAACGGGTGAAATATTGGCGCTTGTCAGTAAACCCGACTTTGATCCGAATGCCTTTGTCTCGGCTACCGACCCGAGTTTTATAAAAAGCTTGTTGCGAAGAAGCGACTGCCCTATGATAGACAGGGCGACGTCGGGCGCATATCCGCCGGGTTCTATTTTTAAAATAGTCACCGCCTCCGCGGGCCTTGAGTTAAAAAAGATAGGCCTGCATGAACAGCTTAATTGCCCCGGTTTCTATACGCTGGGGAATTGGCGGTTTGATTGCTGGAAAGACGGGGGGCACGGAGCACAGGTGATCACGGAAGGGATAAGAAATTCCTGCAACGTATTTTTCTATCAGCTAGGCCGCAGGGTCGGCGTAGACGGTCTTGCCAATTACGCGATGAAGTACGGTTTAGGCAGAAATACGCAGGTCGATTTGCCCTATGAAAGCGCCGGTATGGTTCCGAGCCGGGCGTGGAAGATGTATAATATGAGGCAAGGGTGGTTTGAGGGCGATACGGTGAACTATGCCATAGGCCAGGGGTATTTGCTCGTCACGCCGCTGCAGATATTAAGGATGGCAAACGGCGTTGCCACGGAAGGAACATTAGTCCGGCCTTTTCTGGTGAAAAAAATAGATTCGTTAGAGGTCAACGAGCCGCAAAGAAGGCGGCTTGACGTATCAAAAGATACGTTCAGGACTATTAAAGAAGGAATGAGGAAGGCCGTTGAAGATCCCGGAGGCACTGCCAAAGCCGCGGGTGTAGACGGCCTCAGCATCGCCGGAAAGACCGGTACGGCGCAGGCAGGCCCCAAAGGGGCTCACGCCTGGTTCGCCGGTTTCTGCCCCGTAGAAAAATCAAAATTTTCCGTGGTCGTCTTTCTGGAATACGGCGGAAAGGGCGGCGACAAACCCGCTAAAATCGCTTCGGGTATATTCGCGAAGCTGAAGGAGCTGAATTATTTGTAAGGTAAATATTGACCATTTCCCCTCGCTCAGGAAAAAATTCTTAACGCCTTTCGCTACGGGAGGTTCCTTAAAAAGGAATCCGGTATTTTTCTCGCTCGGAGTCGATTTCTTAACGGCGAAGGTCTTTCGTTCACTCGGTGGCTGCAGAACTCGCCCCGATGGTATCTCCATCGGGGCTCAGACAGCTTCGCCATCCCGAGTGTGTCCCCCTCTCGGGGGACCTCGGGATTCCCTCGCCACTCAAGCTGCTTCGCCTACCTGCCTGCCGGCAGGCAGGAAATCGACACTCGCTACGAAAAGCACCGGATTCCTTTTTAATAACATGAGTAGTATAAAAACAATATTAATACTTCTCCGAGCGACTGCGAAATTTAGCTTCGAACGAGTCAAAAAGCGGTTTCTAACCTGCCTGCCGGCAGGCAGGAAGGGCGAAATCTGTCCGCGGAGCGGTCCCGCCGTCTTCTATTATGCCTTGCCTACAGGCCGGGATGAGGCGACACGGCAGTGTCGCCGAGTTATTTCGCACCCGCCCCCGCTAATAGCGCTTCGGGCGCCACGAGTGGAACGAGGGGTGCTTTTTGGCGAAGTGAGAAGCCTGCCTGCCGGCAGGCAGGCGTTGAGAATTTCGCTTTGGAGCGAGGAAAGTATCAATATTGTTGTATAAAGACAACCACAAAGTGGAGCAACATTTAACGGAGCGAGCGATATGTACCGCATAAATTACAGAAAAAACTTTGATCCGTTTCTAATAATATTGCCGCTCGTAATAGTCGCAGCCGGATTCCTTTTTCTTTATAGCGCTTCGCACGGCCTGTATGAATCCAACGGGACAAATTTTGCATTTCGCCAGTTGATCTGGCTGGCGGTTAGCGTAATCATACTCGTTTTGCTTGTGAATGTAGATTTCCGCCGCGTACTGGACTGGTCATACCTATATTATGCCGTTATTGCGGTTATACTTTTTTTGCTGCTTTTGGTGGGAGGCGCCCGCATGGGGGCGAAGAGATGGTTCAGTATAGGCTGGATGGCTTTCCAGCCGTCGGAATTTGCGAAGATAATCTTGATAATGACGTTAGCTTTCCATCTCGGGAATAACAGATATTCCATACGCGGCATAAAAGGGCTTCCGGCGCCGTTTTTATTGACGGGGATGCTGTTTCTGTTGATTATCAAAGAGCCGGATCTCGGCAGCGCTCTCATACTGCTCGCGATCCTTTTTGTCATGCTTCTGGTCTCCGGTATGCCGATGAAATATCTTTTTGGGCTGATTGCCGCCGGCGTTGCTTCCTCCCCGGTATTATGGCATTTCCTGAAAGATTATCAAAAGCGGCGGTTGTTAGTATTCGTCAATCCTAACATGGACCCCCTCGGCGCCGGTTACACTATAATTCAGTCAAAGATCGCCATAGGATCCGGCGGATTATTCGGCAGGGGATGGATGGGCGGGACGCAGAACCAGCTGAACTTCCTTCCGGAGAGCCATACGGATTTTATTTTCGCCGTCGTAGGAGAAGAGTGGGGATTTATAGGCAGTTTGTTTATTATATTTTTGTTTGTCTTTTTAATCAGCCGTATTTTATCGGTAGCGGAGAGGACGAACGACTTTTACGGAAAACTGATCGTCATCGGCATTGCCGGCATGCTTTCATTTCAAGTGATTGTCAATATAGCCATGACAGTCGGCCTTATGCCCGTAGTCGGCATACCATTGCCGTTCCTAAGTTACGGCGGATCCAGCCTGATCACCAATTTCATAGCGATAGCGCTGGTGATAAATATTGACATGCACCGCACGTTGTTTTGAAATGCACCAAGTGCCTTCGCAGTTGAACCAAAAGAGTAGAGACGGCAGTAAAGACAATCTGGGGACACCCTCCGTCGAATAATGCAAGTGACTTTTGGTTCGACTGCGCTCACCATTCCCTCGAATACATTCGACTACGCTCAGTATTCGCCCTGAGCCTGTCGAAGGGGCGAACCATCCCGAGCGAAGTCGAGGGATTAAGGAGAGTGTCCCCGCCCAGTGATATTATGAAAAAACAATACGAAGACTTGCTGCAATACGTAGAAAGGCCGGCGAGATACATCGGCGCTGAGATCAATTCAGTCGTCAAAGATTGGAAGAGCGCCGATTTAAAAGTAGCGCTTGCCTTTCCGGATATCTATGACATCGGGATGAGCCACCTCGGGATCAAGATCCTGTACCACCTTTTGAATCTAGAGGATGATATTCTCTGCGAAAGGGTATTTGCGCCGTGGAGCGACATGGAAAAATTGCTGCGGAGCAAGAATCTGCCGCTTTTTACGCTGGAGAATAACAAACCCCTTAGCGAATTTGATATAGTGGGTTTTTCGCTTTCGCACGAACTTAACTACACGAATGTCCTGAATATTTTGGATATGTCGGCCATTCCGTTGAGGGCGAAAGATAGAACGAGTTCGCACCCGCTTATTATTGCCGGAGGGCCGTGCGCCTTTAATCCTGAGCCAATGTCAGAGTTTATAGATATATTTCTGATAGGCGACGGAGAGGAGGCTATTCTGGAAATTGCGCAGTGTTATATTTCTTTAAAGCAAAAAGGCCTTGCGGGAAATAAGCCCGCGCTGCTGAAAGAACTTGCCGCAATAGCGGGTATATACATCCCCGGCCTTTACAAAGCGTCGTATGAAGGCGGCAGATTTGACAAACTTATCCCTCTGGAAAAATACGCGCCGCCCGTAATACATAAAAGGTTGTTGAAGAATCTCGAAAACAGCTTCTATCCTACTAAGCAAATCGTCACTTTTATCCCGGTAGTTCATGACCGCGTGAGCCTGGAGATAATGAGAGGCTGTCCCCATCGATGCCGGTTTTGTCAGGCCACGATGATATATTCGCCCGTCAGATTGCGTTCAAAAGACGCGGTCTTCGAACTCGGAAAGACGACGCAGGCGCTTACCGGTTATGACGAAATATCATTATTATCGTTATCTACGGGAGATTACCCGGGAATAATAGAAATCTTGAACCTTTTGGCCGGCGAGTTTAAATCGCAGGGCGTAAGCATCTCGCTGCCTTCCTTGCGCGTTGAAGACAGTATTAAAAGCCTGCCGTCAATCATACAAAAAATAAAAAAGACCGGGCTTACATTTGCGCCGGAAGCGGCAAGCGGAAGAATGCGGAAATTTATAAATAAAAATATTGATATTGATAAGTTGCTCCAAGCGGCGAAGAAGGCGTACGAGCTGGGATGGCGCAAAATAAAACTATACTTTATGATAGGGTTGCCCGGTGAGCGAGATGACGATGTGGATTCAATTATAAAACTTACCAACGACGTATTGAACTCGCGGGACAGGGAAAGGAAAATATCCGCCGAGATAACGTTGAGCGTCTCGTCGTTTATCCCCAAACCGCACACGATTTTTCAATGGGAGGCGATGGCGCAAAAAGAGGCATTGATAAGTAAAATATCGCGGCTTAGGAAGAATATAAAGACGAAAAAAATAAAAATGAACGTCCATGATGTCGAAATGAGCGTTTTGGAGGCCGTCTTTTCCCGCGGCGACAGGAGATTATGCAACCTCCTTGAAGCGGCTTTTAGAAAAGGCGCGCGATTTGATAGCTGGAAAGACGGTTTTAGGTACGATATATGGCAGGAAGCGATATCTGAATGCGGCATAGATGTAAAGTTGTATCTCGGAAGCCTTAGATACGAAGACCCCTTACCCTGGGATCATATCAGTTCGGGGATAGGCAAAGATGTTTTAATAAAAGATAGCGTAGTTGCGCACAAAGAAGCCGGCATAACCTCATGCGGCCATTAAAGATTTGAAAAACTTCCTATTTTCCAGGTTTATTTCGTTGGCATACATGCTAGTCTATTTACAATATATTGACCCATTCGACTGCGCTCAGGGTCAACCCTGAGCAAATCCCGCTGATGATGGATGCGTCGAAGGGTTGACAATTAGGCCTAGATAGGGTATACTTTAAAAAACTACTCGAAAAATAATCAGCCCAACACAGGAGACCGAAAATGGATTTTTTCAAAAAATTGTCGCTCATCCCCCGAAGTTTGCGCTGTAAACTGCTGATAGTTTTTTGCCTTATGTCCATAATTCCTCTTCTAGTGTCGTTGTATATCGTAAGGGATTATATATTTTCTTCGAAGGGTGACATTATCAGCGTTTCGTGGGTGATATTCTTTTGCGTGGTCATTACTTTTTTGGGCTTGGTTTTGGCAAAGCAGATGGTGGAACCCGTCATCGAGATGGCCTTTGAAACACGGCTCATCGCCAACGGCGATATAAACCGCCAGATACACATCCGCACCGAAGACGAAATAGGCGAGCTGGGCCGGTCTATCAATGAGCTTACACTGAACATACGCGAGAAGATAGGGGAACTTAAATCGTACGGCGAAAAGACCAAACTGATCAACACCGAAATACATAAAAAAGTCCTCGCCCTCTCAGGATTGCTGCAGATCAGTGAAAATATTTCTGGTTTTGCCGAGCTGGAAGATATTATAGGCCTTATCGTAGAAAAAGTAGCGCATATAATCGATCCCGGCTACGCGGTACTCTTTCTGCCGAAACCGAATGATTTAGAAACCCTGGAGAGCAACGCCTCAAGCAACGTCACTAATAATGACCTCCGCGATCTCGAAATAAAACTAGGTAACGGGCTTTTAGGGAATGCGCTTCTTAGCGGCGCGGTTATTTATGCCGACTCCAAAACAAAGACCTCGAAACAAATAGAAGATTTTAAAGAAGAAAATAATATCAAGAATTTCGCCGCCTTTCCCGTAATCTCGAGAAACAGGGCGATAGGCATGTTTTTGATCGGAAATGACGCCGAAGATTTCGCGTTTAAAGCGGACGATTTGGATGTAATGAAGATATTTACAAAACAGACTGCCATAGCATATGAAAGCGACGCGTTGACGAAAAAAGCGAAAGAGTTGGCGATAAAAGACGACCTTACGGACTTGTATAACGAGAAATATATCGCCGAGCGGCTGGAAGAGGAGATAAAAAGAGCGATCCTCTATCAGCGCCCGTGTTCGTATATAGTTTTCAATATAGACGATTTTGATAAATTCAGGTCTGAGAACGGAGAGCTCTCCACCGAAAAGGCCTTGAAGAAAATAGCGTTGGCATTCAATAAAAACGCTACGGAAATAGGAAGAGCCGCGCGGCTCGCGGGAGACACATTTGCACTTTTACTTCCCGAGAAAAACAAAAAAGAGGCGTACAGGATCGCGGAAGAAGTAAGGCGCGAAATTGAGGGCCTGGAGCTTGATGGCGGCAGAGTCAGGCGCCTGACGATAAGCGGCGGC